>BNJT01000660.1_pt1:305000-641343 | contig 641343 bp, 636 predicted proteins | sample 8540491 | NCBI WGS metagenome assembly BNJT01 (sample SAMD00202455, study PRJDB9452) | human saliva metagenome | host: Homo sapiens | reverse complement strand
AACAAGGGTTCACATTTTTTTGCTATAAATGAAAAAAAGAGTAACTCAATGCTATGCAAACGTTTTACTTTTTGGTAAAATGACTTTAAAACCATAAAGCAAGGAGAAAAATCATGATCCACGAACTTTGCAAAGAATTCTCTCAACTGGAACAAGTAGAAGCTATTGCTCTTGGTGGTTCTCGTGCAGGACAAGCCTACGATCAAAACTCTGATTATGACGTTTATGTCTATCTCAACTCTCCTATTGATGAGGCGAATCGCCTAAAAATTTTGAGTAAATACTGCTCCTATATGGAAATTGGAAACCAGTTTTGGGAATTAGAGGACGACTGTGTACTAAACAACGGTATCCAAATCGAGCTGATTTATCGTTCGCTGGAGTCGTTTGAACAAGAATTGAACTCAACCATTTTTCAACACAAAGCTCAAAATGCTTATACAACTTGCATGTGGCATAATCTACTCCACAGCAAGATTCTATACGATCCGAATGGAAACTATGCTTCGCTCCAAAGAACCTACCAGATTCCCTATCCACAGGAACTCAAAAAGCATATCATTGAAAGGCAACTCCTTTTGCTAGAACAAGCCATGCCTGCCTTCTCTCACCAAATAGAAAAAGCTATCAAACGCCAAGATCTTCTCAGTATGAATCACCGCTCAAGTGAATTTTTTGCTTCCTACTTTGACTTGTTGTTTGCGCTCAATGAGCAAACCCATCCTGGTGAAAAACGGATGCTGGAGTACGCAAAGGCCCATTGTACTCTCCTCCCTAAGCAATTTGAAGAAACTATTCGCAAGTATTTCCAACTACTCTATCAACCACAACAAGGAGAACAAGCGATCGTAACCTTGAAAACTATCCTGAAGGAACTAAAAGCCATTTTGCCATAGACCAAAAAGAAAATGTGAACCTCTGTTGCTGTTCACATTTTTCTTTATAGTTTACCGTAAAGCATCTAGTACACTTTACCACAATTCTTCTTGCCCAACTCATAAAAAGAGCGGCAATAGAAAAAGAGAACCTTAGTCCTCTTACTTAGACAGTTTGTTCTGAGCATCTGCCACAACCTGAGCCAGACTTGTCTGACGCAGTTGGTTTTCCATAGCTTCTTGAACATCGAACAGCTTTTGGTCCAAGACCGCATGGATATTCGCACCAATTGGGCAATTAGGATTTGGATTGTCATGGAAACTAAAGAGCTTACCGGATTTTCCTAAACACTCCACAGCTTGGTAGACATCCAACAAACTGATATCCTGAAGGTCTTTTATTATCTCAGTTCCTCCCGTACCACGAGCAACTGAAATCAATCCTGCTTTTTTGAGTTGCGATAAAGTCTTACGGATAATGACTGGATTGACTCCGACACTAGCCGCAAGAAAATCACTGGTTACCTTGCTGTCTGTATCCTGCATTGCAATAATAATCATCATATGAGTCGCAATTGTAAATCGGCTTGAAATTTGCATTTTCTTCTCCTTTCATTGATATTTTATTCATCTTTTCCCGTATAAATATTATACCTTTTTTGCTTATCCTGTCAAATATTAACGAATGATTACCTTCTCCATGCAAAAAGTCCTGTATCCCTCTTGACAACCAGAACGGTAGAGGGCATACAAAGACTTATTTTTTATGCAATTTTTCGGACAATCCCTTTTGTTTTATGACTTGACCAAACCGAGCTGATAGACACCCCAGCACCAACTAAGGTAAACACAGCTAACATAGCTAGATTATAAAAATAGTTATCTGGAAAATCACCGCTAAAGATTAATTGATTCACCACTCGGAAAGCAAAGGCAAACTCAACCCCTAGTTTGGCAACGACTTCCATCGCCAAATCAATTTGATTCACTAGAAAGACAGTAATCACCATCCAAATAGAGGAAATCACAATCCCCTTTCGAGATACCTTTCTTCCAAGGATTTCATATCCTTTAATGGTACAAATCCCCAGAACGATACCCGCTACCATAGCTACATAACCTAGACGTGCGATAAATAGAGCAACTGCTCCACCAATCAAGGCTCCAAGCAAGGCACCAACTGCTCCAAGAAGAACATTTTCCTTTTGATTTTGATAAGAATCTACCTCAATCTGAAGATTGCTCTTCAGCAATTGATAGCTTTCCTCGTTGATAAGGAAAATTGAATCACCTAATTGATAGAGACCAACGGGACCCTCCTGACCGCTATAGGCACACACTTGGACGAAATGATGGGTTTCAAGGAATGCTACGAGGTCTGTTATGAGCGTCTGTAACTTTTCAATTGTTTTTGATTTGCGCATGGCACCTTTTACGACAAAAGAAACAAGGTACTGGTTGATAGACAAGGTCGACAAGTTTGGAAGAGATTCACTCTTAAACTCATCCCAAACCAATTCATTTTCTTCTGAATCCGCAGGACTGCCATTCAAACTCACACTGACACAAAGTCGAAACTGATTTTTCACGTCAGTTTCTTGCAGGAATAATAAATAGCCTGACTGCGTGCCATAAATACTACGCGAATCTTCGTCAAATTGCAAGCCCAACTCCGAGGCAATAGCGTGTAACTCTTCTGGTTTCATTATCTGTCTCCTCTTATTTTGAATATCAATTAGTATGAGATTCAAATTAGTTATATTCCGTTATTCTAACATAAATTTGAGAAGCCGTCAATTCGTATCCAGTTCGACTTATCGGAAAACAACAGTTCCTAGACTATCTGTTTTCTAGCTAGAAATCCTCTTAAAACCAATCTTTCTTGTCTCTTTCCATCCAAAGCTCAACATCCTGATCATAACCTTCTTGTTCACTAATCTGGCCTAACAATTCGTGATTATGAGTATGGTGAATCCCATTTACCAAACTTTCATAGTAGACCTGGAAATAGGGGAGCTTCAACTCCTTAGCCAACTGCAATTCAGCTTCTACATCATAATCCACACGACGAAAATCAACATCAGACAAACCTGCCTCATCAAACTCTAAGATCATATACTGGGCCCGCAGGTCCTTACGCAACTTCGCATCTAGAAAGAAAGGTTGTCCAATGGATCCTGGATTAAGAATCAACTGTCCATCACTTCCGTAACGAAGCAACTGTTGATGAATATGGCCATATACTGCGATAGAAGCATGTGGCTCCGTCACCAATCTATCAAAATCTTCTTGTTTTCCCGTATGAATCAACTCCCTTCCCCAGTTTTTATCAGGAAGATGGTGAGTGATTCCTACCGTTAAATCACCAAACTGACGATGAACTTGCATAGGTTGATTGTGGAGGTCTTCGATTTCTTCAGGGCTGACCTCCTCTAAGATGTACTGACTTTGGCGCAGGAGATAACGATGACTCGCTTTTGTAGGGTCTAACTTGCGATGCAGACCTAGCCAGAGACTATTCTCCCAATTTCCCAGAACTCTTACTGTAATAGGCAAGCTAGCTAAGAGGTTCAAGATCCTTCTACGTCCTGTCCCTGGCATCAGAATATCTCCTAAAAGCCAGTATTGGTCTACCTCTGCCGCTTTAGCATCAGCCAGTACAGCTTCCAAAGCTGTCGTATTTCCATGTATGTCTGAAAGAACTGCTATTTTGGTCATTCTTTCTCCTTACCCTTTTACTTCTTTTGTTAGTATTATAACAGAAAACACTCGAACAGATCACTATCACCGATCACTGGATTAAATTGTAAGAGCTTCTAAATCGTGCTAAAATATAAGTAGAGATTTCCCCTTCATTTAGGATTATGTGGTCTACAATATCTCTCAAATATCTCTCAATTTTTGCAGATTGGAGGATTATTGCCATGCGAAATTATCTTAAGTATATTCCATACTACCTTGTCATTTTCTTCTTTTACTGGCCACTCTATGAACTCCTCTCTCTATGCATCTCTGACCCATATACACTGAAAGGGCTCTACATCTACAACATCATCCTTTTTGCACCTCTGGTAACCTTTATCGTATCGCTACTTTATAGCTGTCGATTTCATTTCTCACTTTGGTGGCTACTCAGCATTGGTCTGCTCTATTGCTTTACCATCATCACCTTTGGCGAATTCATCCTGCTTTACTTCCTAGCCTATGAACTCTTTGCTCTACTTGGGTTGGCTGCAGGTGCGGGGATCAAGCATCTCTTCCAGCGAGAGAAAAATAAAAAAATTATATAAAAACCTTGAAAATTCTCGCAATCATGCTATAATAATGCATAGAGACAAGTCACTTAGTCCCTTTCTACTAGAGAGTGCGTGGTTGCTGGAAACGCATAGAAAGCCTAAACTGATACTACTCTACTGACTTTTATGCAAACATAAAACGGTGGCTACGTTAAAAGCTAATCAGAGGTGTCCCTCTTTTTTGAGGAACATGAATGAAGGTGGAACCACGTTGCGACGTCCTTTTAGGATGTCGTTTTTTGTTTGAAGAGTAGTTGCGACCAAGTTAAAATGAAATTTAGCCAAGAGCTGAAATGAGGTGATAGATTTGAAGAAAATATTATCTTGGATGATCACTTGTACCTTCCTTTTAGTCTATGTCTGGCTAATGAATACGCTCAGTCTATGGGGGTTGGAGTACATTGTTGTCTTTTCATTTTTTGCATTTGTTCCTCTTTTGCCATTTCTTGCACCTTTTCTTGGTATCTTAATGTTTTTTAAGAAAAAGAAACTTATCCTAACTGGATATTTTCTAAGCCTAACTGCTGGTATTTATTTAGTTAATGCTATAAGAAACTATCCACTAAGGATATACATGAGAGGTGAAATGACTGAAGAGCAATACTTATCTCTTATCCTTTCCTTGGTATGCTATCTATGTATTTCTACGCTTTTCTTTATTTTCAGACTGAAAAAGTTAAAATGAAATTGATGTAGCAAATCAATCGTTATCATTCTTTATTGATATCTAGCTTCCCACTTCTTCAAACCTCAGTTATAAAATATGATTAATTTTTAAGGAGAAAACCATGATTAAGTTTACTTTCCCAGATGGCGCTGTTCGTGAATTCGAATCTGGCGTTACTACTTTTGAAATTGCCCAATCTATCAGCAATTCCCTAGCTAAAAAAGCCTTGGCTGGTAAATTCAACGGCAAACTCATCGACACGACTCGTGCTATCACTGAAGATGGAAGCATCGAAATTGTGACACCTGATCACGAAGATGCCCTTCCAATCTTGCGTCACTCAGCTGCCCACTTGTTTGCCCAAGCAGCTCGTCGCCTCTTCCCAGACATTCACTTGGGAGTTGGTCCTGCTATTGAAGATGGCTTCTACTACGATACCGACAATACTGCTGGTCAAATCTCTAATGAAGACCTACCACGTATCGAAGAAGAAATGCAAAAAATCGTTAAAGAAACTTCCCATCTATCCGCGAGGAAGTCACCAAAGAAGAGGCACGTGAAATCTTCAAGAACGACCCTTACAAGTTGGAATTGATCGAAGAACACTCTGAGGACGAAGGTGGGTTGACTATCTACCGTCAGGGTGAATACGTAGACCTTTGCCGTGGCCCTCACGTCCCATCAACAGGCCGCATCCAAATCTTCCACCTTCTCCATGTAGCAGGTGCTTACTGGCGTGGAAATAGCGACAACGCTATGATGCAACGTATCTATGGTACAGCTTGGTTTGACAAGAAAGACTTGAAAAACTACCTCCAAATGCGTGAAGAAGCTAAAGAACGCGATCACCGTAAACTTGGTAAAGAGCTTGACCTCTTCATGATTTCTCAAGAAGTCGGACAAGGACTTCCATTCTGGTTGCCAAACGGTGCGACGATCCGTCGTGAATTGGAACGCTATATTGTCGATAAGGAGTTGGCTTCCGGCTACCAACACGTTTATACTCCGCCGTTGGCTTCTGTAGAGCTTTACAAGACTTCTGGTCACTGGGATCACTACCAAGAAGACATGTTCCCAACCATGGACATGGGAGACGGTGAAGAGTTTGTCCTTCGTCCAATGAACTGTCCACACCACATCCAAGTCTTCAAACACCATGTTCATTCTTACCGTGAGTTGCCAATCCGTATCGCCGAAATTGGGATGATGCACCGTTACGAAAAATCTGGTGCCCTCACTGGTCTTCAGCGTGTGCGTGAAATGTCTCTCAACGACGGTCACCTATTCGTTACTCCAGAACAAATCCAAGAAGAATTCCAACGTGCCCTTCAGTTGATTATCGATGTTTATGAAGACTTCAACTTGACTGAATACCGCTTCCGCCTCTCTCTTCGTGACCCTCAAGATACTCACAAGTACTTTGATAACGATGAGATGTGGGAAAATGCCCAAACCATGCTTCGTGCAGCCCTTGATGAAATGGGTGTTGACTACTTTGAAGCCGAAGGCGAAGCAGCCTTCTACGGACCAAATTGGATATCCAAGTTAAGACAGCTCTCGGAAAAGAAGAAACCCTTTCAACTATCCAGCTTGACTTCTTGCTTCCAGAACGCTTCGACCTCAAATATATTGGAGCTGACGGGGAAGAACACCGTCCAGTTATGATTCACCGTGGGGTTATCTCCACTATGGAACGCTTCACAGCTATCTTGATTGAGAACTACAAGGGTGCCTTCCCAACATGGCTTGCCCCACACCAAGTAACTCTCATCCCAGTATCAAACGAAAAACACGTGGACTACGCATGGGAAGTAGCTAAGAAACTACGTGACCGTGGTGTCCGTGCTGATGTGGATGAACGCAACGAAAAAATGCAGTTCAAGATCCGTGCTTCTCAAACCAGCAAGATTCCTTACCAATTGATCGTTGGTGATAAGGAAATGGAAGACGGAACAGTCAACGTTCGTCGCTACGGCCAAAAAGAAACACACACTGTTTCAGTTGATGACTTTGTCCAAGCTATCCTTGCTGATATTGCTAACAAATCACGTGTGGAAAAATAAAACGATCACTGTCTGAGAAACATTTTTCAGTAAGAAAAAGCAACAACTGAAATAGTTGTTGCTTTTTTATATTTTATTTAACCTGAGCTAGTCGTGATTGGTCAAACCACCACAAATGGTATCCTCATCAACAATCCTTTCTATCCACTAACTGTTGGATATAGGATATCCTCCCAAGATTTGCTTCCTCGAGTTAGAAAAGTTCAATATCCTCAATCCTTATCTGCTTCATTTTCTTTTACGAGATCTTTTTGTGAATCTTTTTCAGAGAGTTTTTGATCGATATACTTGTTAATGGTTTCATAAAATTCCTTGGTCATCTCACTATCTAATTTTGTCGAATTATGGACTTGATTGACTTTTAATTGAACAGATTGAATACCGTAAGAGGCTTGTTTTTGATGGAGCGTTTCTAATTCTTCTTCTGAAATCGGATCTCCAACAACTGTCAAGACCAATTCATTGTCCCTAGACTTGTAGACTTGATTAATGACCGTATGATTAGAGAACTCTTTTCCTACAAACTGTTTGATCCCTTCTTTTCGCGCTTGATCTATCGTCAGAGTGACTGCTGAATAACTGGCTGGAAGAACCAATAATACAATCAAGGATATCAAGCCAATTTTCATTTTAATGTTTAGCTCTTTAAATGAACTTAAGGGAGATTTTCTCATCAAAATTCTTGTTCCAATAATGTTGGCTAGCATGATAAAGACACAGTTGATCAAGAAAAGATAGAGAGCCCCAAATAAAAATCGTACATTTCCGTTAGCTAAACCATATCCTGCAGTACAGATAGGTGGCATCAGAGCTGTTGCAATGGCTACTCCTGGCACGATATTATTTGCTTCTTTTTTCCTTGACCCAATTACACCTGCTATCCCACCAGCAATAGCAATGAGAACATCCCAAATGGTTGGAGTGGTTCGTGCAATCAACTCGCTACTTGCATAAGATAAGGGAGAAATCCAGAAATACAGAGTCGAGACAAGCAAGCTGACCAATACTTGAGTAAATAAAACCTCTAGAGATTGTTTGATTAAACGGGTATCAAAAATAGCTAAACCAAACCCCAGTCCAACAATCGGTGTCATAAGAGGGGAAATCAGCATGGCTCCAATAATGACCGCTGTTGAATTCATATTTAGACCGATAGAGGCAATAAAAATCGCACACATCAAAATCACTATATCTCTTAATCGAACATGAAGATCATCATATAATTTCTCACGGTATTCACGTGTTGAATAATTTCTGGTCATTGGTTACTCCTTTTATTTCATACTAATCTTGTTCCTGCTTGGATGATGGTAGAGAGAGTTCTTTTCAATCTTACATATTTTTAATTCTCACCTGTTATGTTTTTGAAAATTATCTTTTAAGCATCCGTCAGTCTATCCTTAACATTATATCAAAAATTTTACAGTCTTTCTCTGAAGAAATCTATCAATTAAACAGATAGAGAAAGGAAGAAATTTTTGTTTCCTTATAATACGAAAAAGAAAAAAACGGTATCTCCTCTGAAAGAAGATGCCGTTTTAATGATTAAACATGATTGGTGTGTTCGACAATCCATTGCTCCATTTTGATTTGCAATCAGAAGCCATAGATCCCAAACGTGATGATAGTTAGAAGAACCCCCTTGATCCAGTTGCCGAATAGTTGTATTCCAGTCCCGTCAAAGTATAGACGTTGACTATCTACTACCGTGTGTTTGGTTTTCAATTTTGCATCATGCAAACCGCCCAAGGTGTTGCGATCCCCAAGGTAAGCCCGAAAATATGGCTACTAAGATAGAGTATCCAATATAATCTAGGATTCCTCCGTCAAAATAACTTTCTTTCATTTTTGTATCTTTTATTTTTTGACTATATTCTAGTCGTTTCCTAGTGTAACATTCTTTACATCTGGACAATCTTACGGTAACTTCTAGACGTTATCATAAAAATAGAGATATAAACTAGAACAAAAATTCCACAGATGGATAAGGTTATCATCAACTATGCTTACTCAATCATCAGATTCCTATTGGAAAACTTGATGCGAACGGTTGTTCCTATCCCAACCTCAGACTCGATACGAATCTGGTGGCCAAGTTCTTCAGAAATTTTCTTGGATAGATAGAGGCCAAGTCCAGATGATTGCTGGGTCAAACGCCCATTGTAGCCTGAAAAACCACGTTCAAAGACTCGGAGGACATCACTGTTTTTTATCCCAATCCCCGTATCCTTGATACAGAGCTCCTGACCTTCCATATAAATCTCTAGCCCACCTTCCTTGGTGTACTTGAGGCTGTTTGAAAGGATTTGTTCAATGACGACCAACAACCACTTCTTATCGGTCACGATAGTTTTGTCGAGATCATGTAGATTGACTGTTAGTCCCTTCTGAATAAAGAAAAGTGCGTACTTACGAACCATCTCCTTGACCAAGTCCTCCACTTGAACCTGTTCAAAGACCAAATCATCGTGGAAGCTTTCTAAACGAAGATACTGCAACACCAGATTGGTATAGGAGTCAATCTTGAAAATTTCCTGTTCCAGCTGCTGCTTGACCTCCCGATCAGAGACTTCTGCTACTAAAAGGCGACTAGCCGCAATGGGGGTTTTGATTTGGTGAACCCATAAGGTGTAGTAATCAAGCAAATCCGTCAGCTTGCTCTGCGCTTCCGACTTCTTTTGATACAATTCAGACTCACGCTCTTCAAGTTTTTCTGCTAGCGCACATTCCAAAGGAGACTTGGGGTCTCTCTCAGCATAGAGTACTTCCTGCCGGTAAATCTGAGCTTCTGCAAATATATCCCAAGCCAAAAATAAGAAGGTCAAAAAACTACTGAGCAGAAAGAAATAAAGAAAATAAGTTCCTAGACTAGCAAATAAAAACTGAAAGAGAAGGACGAGAAAGCCTAATGAAAAAATATAGGTAAAAACACGACTGCGAGAGCGCAGATAGGCTAGAAAAAATGATTTCCAATCAAGCATGTTTCAGTCCGTATCCTATCCCTTTCTTGGTTTCGATAAAGCCAGCTAATCCTTGTTCCTCAAGCTTTTTGCGCAAACGAGCAACGTTGACAGACAAGGTGTTATCATCGATGAAAAAGTCGCTGTTCCAGAGTTCCCGCATCAGGCCATCACGCGCCACGATATTGCCAGCATGTTCAAACAAGACCCGCAAAATTTGAAATTCATTCTTGGTCAAACTCAGAACTTCCCCCTGATAGTGCAGGTCCATAGACTTGGTATTGAGGATCACACCCGCATACTCCAGCAGACTTTCATCCCGCCCAAATTCATAGGAACGGCGCAACAAGCCCTGAACCTTGGCAAGGAGCACCTGCTGGTCAAAAGGCTTGGTCACAAAGTCATCTGCCCCCATATTGATCGCCATGACGATATCCATCGCCTGATCTCTCGAAGACAGAAACATGATGGGCACCTTAGAAATCTTACGAATCTCCTGACACCAGTGGTAACCATTAAAAAGAGGCAGACCAATATCCATGAGGACCAAATGAGGTTCTGACTGGACAAATAAGCTCAAGACTTCCATAAAGTCCTCTACCAAAACGACCTCAAAACCCCACTCAGAAAGCAGTTTTCCCACTTGTTGTCGAATAACTTGGTCATCTTCTACTAGTAAAATCTTGTGCATGCGCTCCTCCTTTGCTATTTCTCAAAGTATCAAAACCCTTCATATCAGATTTACGGATCAGTATCTCATACTGTTTAGCAGCCTATTTCCCAAATCCAGATCAGAAAACAGATGCTAAATAGAGAACATTCCCACTGATATCATACCTTATTTTTAACTATAGTTCCAGCCTTATCCTATATTTTCCTTTTTGTGCTCATTTTGTTAGCGTTTCTTTAACTTATTTAATAAATCTAGCCTTCTTATTGACAAGCTAGCCATGATTTGTTAGAATATGAATGAACAAATCGATTTATTCATTCACAAAACAAAGGAGGCTAAATCCTATTGGACAAAAAACAAGCTTTAAATACAGCAGCCTATGAAGTTTTTTCGAAAAAAGGTTACAAGGCAACAGGAATTTCAGAAATTGCTAGGCAAGCTGGTGTTGCAGTTGGTTCTTTTTATAACTATTACGAGAGTAAAGAAGCCATTTTTCTAGACACCTATATAGATGAAAACAACCGTATTCGCCAAGCTATGATCGAAGAACTGGATTGGGAAATTGATATGACCGACCTCATTGGTCAACTCTTTGCTCAGTCCAGAACTCTCGTTTCTTCCAATAAAATCCTTGCAGAATGGTACAATCCTGCCATCGCAGATGAGTTACACAGCTACTATTCCTCGGAGGAAGGCAAAGTCGCAAATCCATTTCATCAGTTTCTAGTTAAAACTTTTACAAATCGTATGCAGGCTGAAGGGTACTCGCCAGAAAAGATTCAAGATATTTTACAGGTTTATAATCTGTTTTACTATATGGATATGCATATCACGGAAAAAGATTTTCCAGATATTGGCAAGACCGTTGAAATACTTGCAACCAACTTCATAAAAGGAATTCTTAAATAACAAATATAATTTAATTATAGGTGAATTGGAGAAAGAGGAATGAACATGGAATTTAGAAAAAAAGAGTACAAACCGTTTGACATTTTTGACAGTGAATGGGCGGCAATAACGGTAGGCAACAGGGAAAAGTTCAATGCCTGCCTCGTGTCATGGAGTAGCCTTGGAAATATTTGGGGAGCACCGGGAAAAAGTAAGGCGACTGTAACCCTATATATACATCCGTCAAGATATACAGCTGAGTTTATTGATGATAGTGAATACTTTACTGTAAGCTTTTTTGATCCAAAATATAAAAAGGCACTTGCATACCTTGGAAGTCATTCAGGAAGAAATGAAAATAAAATAGAAAATGCCGGACTTATGGCAATTCCTATAGGTAAGACAATGGGATTTAAAGAGGCAAAACAGACTTTTTTATGTAAAAAGCTTTGTAAGCAACAGTTTGACAAGGAGAGTTTTGTACAGGAAATAAGGGATTACTATGAATTGTATCCAGATATCTATACTGACGGACATGGTGGCTGGGAACCTCATTTTATTCTTATAGGTGAGATAGAACAGATTATAGATTAAATGGATATGCTATATTTGATATTATTTACATAGAAAGGACAAAATTTTTATAAGAAGAATTGATTTTTTTATTTTTTGAAAATATATGAATGAACTAATATTTTATTCATTCAATAATATAATAAAGGAGATTTTATCATGGACAAACAAGGAGTTAAAAAAATGAATGGATTAGGTATTACAGGAATTTCTCTTGCCATTATTGGTATTTTGATCATTATTTGGGGAGCTACACTACAACAGGTTGATTTATCAAACCCTGATTTTATGTCCTTTGCGACTGGAGGTATGATTTTGCTGGCTATAGGGTTATGTATGATTGCCGGCTTACCTGTTATTTTAAAAATTGCGGGTATTTGGTTGGCGGCATTGACTACCATGATTTATATTTACAGCCTACCTAATACTGATTTGCTTATCAAACTGATTGGCTTTATTCCTGTTATCGCACTGGCTACTTGGCTATCTTTTAAATTTTGAAAATGAGGAAAATAATGAAAAGAGGTAAAAAAATGTTTATTATCATTCTATCAACACTTGGAGTCTTAGGCCTTATAACTTGGGGTGCCATCGCCTACCTTGGACGAAGTCAGATATTATCGATAAAATCCATCGAAAATCCCAGCGGAGATCTGTATTTAATTCACATCACAAAACCAAGTTATCAAAACTGGAAAGCTGGGGCTTATGCCAAGTTTACACTCCCTGATACTTCTTCTACTACTAATAAAAACGAAGCTAAGGGAGAGCAAACCAGTCGATGGCTAACCATTGCCTCCACACCTGATGAAGATGAAATTCTCATTTTGACTCATAATAGTGGAAGCAACTTTAAGAACACCTTGACACATTTACCGGCTGGCAGTGAGATTGAGATGAGTTGGCTGGATTCCTCTTTGACTGTTAAAGATACGAATAAGCCACTAGTTTGCTTTGCATCTGATGTCGGCATTTCTGCTCTACGCCCCCTTATCAAAGAATGGGCTGGTAAATGTCCGATTATTCTCAACCATTTTGACAAAGGAGTTACTATTTTCGATAATGAGATGAAAGAACTGTCTCAAAAAACACCGAATTTTACTTATAAAACTAGCGATGAACTTTCTCAAAGTCAAGAATTTTTAAAACGCGCTATTGATGAATACGGCAATCAAGCCAGCTATCTCATCACAGGTCAGCCTGATGATGTAAATGAGATGAAGAATTTTTTAAAGGAAAATGGGATTGATAGCAAAAACATACAAGTAAGCTCGTTTAGAGGTTTGAAATAGGAGCAATCTATTTTCTATGTATTTCAATCCAACCCTACTAGGTCATTCGAACAAGCCCACTAGCGAATTCTATGTAAATGTGGTAGGATAAACATAGAGAAAGGAGCTTTTATGGCCAATATTTTTGACTACCTGAATGATGTAGCATACGATTCCTTTTATGATCTCCCAGTGAATGAGTTAGATGTTCTTGCCCTTACTGAATTAACCTACCTTGCTTTTGATGATGTAGTTACCCAAGAACCACAGCGTCTCATAGATCTTGCATCTCAAATCCCTAGAGAGATGACTATGCTGACCAATAAGAACCGTCTCCAGTTGTTGGATCAGCTCGCTCAACACAAACGCTTTAAAAATTGCAAGCTCTCAAACTTTATCAATGATATCGATGCTGAATTGCAAAAACAGTTTGCGGCTATGACTTATCGTATCAGTCTCGATACCTATTTGCTTGTCTTTCGCGGAACGGATGATAGTATCATTGGTTGGAAAGAAGATTTCCATATGACCTATATGAAGGAAATCCCAGCTCAAAAACATGCCCTCCAGTATTTAGAGGACTTTTTTGCTCAACATCCTAATCAAAAGGTTACTCTAGCAGGACATTCAAAAGGGGGCAATCTAGCTGTCTATGCTGCCAGTCAACTTGATCCAAACTTGCAGAAAAACATTGTCGCTGTCTATACTTTTGATGCCCCTGGGCTTCACAAGGAACTAACCGAAACACCTGGCTATCAAAACATGATGGAAAGAACGAAAGTATTTATCCCACAAGGGTCTATCATCGGGATGATGCTGGAAATTCCGGATAAAAAAATCGTCGTTCGAAGCACCGCCTTAGGTGGCCTTGCTCAGCACGACACCTTTAGTTGGCAGGTTGAAGACAAACACTTTGTCCAACTGGACGAGACCAATAGTGACAGCCAGCAAGTCGATACAACCTTCAAGGAATGGGTTGAGACGGTCCCTGATACTGAACTGCAGCTCTACTTTGACCTCTTTTTTGGAATCATTCTCGATGCAGGCATCTCCTCTATCAACGATCTTTCTTCCTTCAAGGTTATTGAACACATTCACCATCTCTTTGTCCAAGCTCAATCCCTCACTCCCGAAGAAAGAGAAACCATGGGACGACTAACCCAACTCTTGATTGACACCCGCTACCAAGCTTGGAAAAATCGTTAAAATAAGAAAGTCAATGAATCACCGATTCGTTGGCTTTTTTAGAAAAAAGGGTCAGAAAAGTTAGCCTAAATCACAAACCTTGACTACAGATTCATTTTTTGTTAAAATGTAACAAATCTTATTACATCCAATATAAGATAAATCCATGAAAGGACTTCTACTATGAAATCATTAAAAGGTGTTTTATTTATCGAACTTAGTATGCTTCTGACTATTCTAGCTTGGCTCAGTTCAGGTGCTAGTCAGTTTCTAATCCCTGGTTTAGCTCTCACTACCCTCTCACTTACTTTTATGCTAGCTAGCCGTTTACCCTTGCTTGAGGCTTGGTTCAACGGACTTGAAAAGATGTATCTAGCTCATAAGTTCACCGCTTTTCTATCCATTCTCCTACTAACCCTACACAACTTTAGCATGGGCGGTCTCTGGGGTTCGCATTTGGCCGCACAGTTTGGAAATATCGCTATCTATATCTTTATCAGTATCATTCTGGTTGCTTATCTGGGACAGTACATCCAGTATGAAGCATGGAGATGGATTCATCGATTGGTTTATCTAGCCTATATCTTTGGTCTCTTTCATGTTTTGATGATTATGGGAAATCGCCTCCTCTCCTTTAGTTTCCTAGGTCTTATCTTTGGAATCTATGCTATTTTAGGTTTGCTTGCAGGTTTTTATATTATTTTCCTTTATCAAAAGGTCGGTTTCACCTATCTTGGAAAAATCGTAGGAATCAAATACCTCAACCACGATACAACTGAAATTGAAATCGAACTTAGTCATCCTTTCACCTACGAATATGGACAATTTGCCTTTCTAAAAATTTTCCAAAAAGGTTTTGAGACTGCTCCACACCCTTTCTCCATCTCTGGAGGACAAGGACGAACTCTTTATTTTACGATAAAAAACTCCGGTGACCACACCAAGAATATCTATGACAATCTTCAAGTTGGTAGCAAGGTTGCAGTTGATCGCGCCTATGGGCATATGACTATGGAACATGGTCCAAAACAGCAAATCTGGATCGCAGGTGGAATTGGAATGACACCTTTCATCTCTTATATCCGGGAGCATCCTATCCTAGACAGGAACGTTCGTTTCTACTATAGTTTCCGTGGGGAGGAAAATGCTGTCTACTTAGATTTACTTCGTGACTACGCCCGTCAAAATGCTAACTTTGACCTGCAGCTAGTCTATGGCAATGAAAAAGGATACCTGACTTTGGATCAAGAAGAAATCCCTGACCAGACTACAGTCTATATGTGTGGACCTCTTCCTATGATGAAGGCCCTTGCCAAGCAAATTAAGAAAAAGAATCCCAAAGCAAAACTCATTTACGAAGGTTTCAAGTTTAAATAAGATCATTGTCCCTCTAACACAAAAGAGGGACTTTCTTTTCACTTTATTTCCCTCTTCTGTGCTATACTTAGTTTAGTACATTCTTTGAGATTGGAGCCAGTATGAAAATCCATAAAACCGTGAATCCCGTTGCCTATGAAAACACTTATTACCTGGAAGGGGACCAACACCTGATTGTGGTTGACCCAGGTAGTCATTGGGAAGCTATCCGCAAGACTATCGAGAAAATCAACAAACCAGTCTGTGCGATTCTTCTGACCCACACCCACTACGACCATATTATGAGTTTGGACTTGGTTCGTGAAACTTTTGAAAATCCCCCAGTTTATGTAGCAGAGAGCGAAGCTAGCTGGCTTTATACACCTGTAGATAATCTCTCTGGTCTCCCTCGTCATGATGATATGGCAGATGTGGTCGCAAAACCCGCAGAACACACCTTTGTCTTTCACGAGGAATACCAGCTTGAGGAATTTCGTTTTACAGTTCTACCTACCCCAGGGCACTCTATCGGCGGCGTTTCTATCGTCTTTCATGATGCCCATCTAGTCTTGACCGGAGATGCTCTATTCCGTGAAACCATCGGACGAACAGACCTTCCTACAGGTAGCACGGAACAACTCCTCCATAGCATTCAGACGCAACTCTTCACACTTCCTAACTACGATGTCTATCCTGGGCATGGTCCAGCTACGACTATCGCTCACGAGAAGACCTTTAATCCCTTTTTCTAGCAAACAAAAAACCAAGGAAAAATTCCTTGGTTTTTGTCTTACCAAATAATCACACGATCCTCTGGTGAACGCCACATACCGTCGCCTTCTTTGACATCATAGGTTGTAAAGAAGTCATCAAAGTTTGGCACTTGGACGTTAACACGGAGTTTAGCTGGGGCGTGCACATCAACGCTGGCCATGAGTTTCATCAACTCCGGACGACCTTTCATCCGCCAGATACGAGCAAAGTTGTGGAAGAATTCTTCAGCAGAGAAGTCTGCTTCTCTCTTGGCAGCTTCAAGGGCTGCAGCAATTCCTCCTAGGTCGGCAACATTTTCTGATACAGTTAGTTTCCCGTTAATCGTTGCACCGTAAGATTCTTGGCCATCAAACTGGTCGATAACTTTCTGCGTTTTTTCTTTAAAAGCAGCATAGTCACTCTCTGTCCACCAATCCTTGAGACTACCATTTTCATCAAAGGAAGCACCATTTGTATCAAAGGCATGAGAAATCTCATGGGCAATAACAGCACCAATACCACCGTAGTTGGCAGAGGACGACTGATGCAAATCATAGAATGGAGCCTGTAAAATAGCCGCTGGGAAGACAATCAAGTTCTTCTGAGGATTGTAGTAGGCATTAACCATGTGAGCAGGCATGCCCCACTCCTTGTAGTCAACCGGTTGGTTCCACTTGCTCCAGCTGTGCTTGATTTCCACACGCGCAAAGGCTAGGGCATTCTCAAAGAGACTGGCAGTTTCGTCCACTACCTTGTCCTTGTAGCGCTCCGGCAATTCTTCTGGATAACCGATATACGGTTTGATGACATTGAGTTTGACAATGGCCTTATCACGCGTTTCAGGAGTGAGCCAGTCATTCTTAGCCAAACGTTCCTTATAAACGTCAATCATGGTCGCTACTTTTTTCTCTACGTCTGCCTTAGCTTCTGGGGAGAATTTTTCATGCGCATACCAGAGACCCAGAGCTTGCTTGAAAGGACCTTGAGCCAAGTGATAAGCTGCCTTGACCTTGTCCTGAGCTTCTGGAACACCTGAAAGGGCACGTCCATAGGCACCTGATAGGACACGAATCTCATCTGTCAAATAGCTAGTAGACAGATTCACCACAGCTAAAATCAAGGTTGCCTTAAGTAGAGGCCACGCTTCTTCACTATAGAATTGGTCTGCTGCTTGCCAGAAACGTTCCTCGTCTACGATAACCTTGTCAGGTACTTGCCCAAGAACAGCTTGGAAGAAGTCATCTAGAGGTAGGGCAGGGGCGAATTTCTTGAAATCTTCATAAGCGTATGGATGGTAGAGTTTGGCATATTCTGAACTTTCTTCGTTTGAAAGAACTACTGCTGCGATACGACGGTCCAATTCCAATCTCTTCTCTAGTAAGTCTTCGATTTCCTCGTCTGAGAAATCATAGGCTTTGAGAAGATTCGTTGTACTTTCCTTCCAAAGAGTCAAGAGCTCCTCACGTTGAGGATGGTCTTCAGCATAGTAGGTTGTATCTGGCAAGATTGTTCCTGGAGCACTGGCCCAAAGAACATTGGTTCTGGCATCCATAAAGTCTGGCGATACACCAAATGGAAGGAAGTTTGGTTTACCAGCTAGTTCGAACTCTGCCAGTTTGCTGGTAAAATCTGCAAAACTCTCCAAATCCTGATATTCCTTGAGCAGAGGAAGGACGGGCTTGATCCCATCTGCTTCTCTCTTATCAAAATCGCGTACCATGCGATGGTACTTAACAAAGTTTGCGAGGATAGCATCCTCTGGGACATCCTCTCCTGCCAACCACTTGTCCGTTGTTGCCAGCATCAACTCTTCAATTTCCTCATCAAGGTCAATAAAACCACCTGTTCGAGATTTATCAGCTGGAATGACAGCTGTTTTTTCCCATTCGCCATTAATAGCATCATAAAAATCATCTTGATAACGTGTCATCTTGTTCTCGCTTTCATTTTTCACTTATTCTTAGCTTAGCAAAAAACACTTGGGAATGCAATTAAAAATGGTTTCTCTTTTTTCTTCGTTTTTCAGTTATTATTTTAAATTTTTCAAAAATTAACTTGACTTAATTTTTTTTTTAAGGTATATTAAAAGGCAGGAGGAATACAACTGTATGATACGTATCGAAAACCTCAGTGTCTCCTACAAAGAAACGTTGGCACTAAAGGATATTTCACTAGTGCTCCAAGGACCAACGATTACCGGAATTATTGGTCCAAATGGTGCTGGAAAATCAACTTTATTAAAAGGTATGTTGGGAATTATCCCACATGAAGGTCAGGCCTTTCTCGACGACAAAGAAGTCAAGAAATCTTTACATCGAGTTGCCTATGTCGAGCAAAAAATCCATATCGACTACAATTTCCCTATCAAGGTCAAGGAATGTGTCTCACTGGGACTCTATCCATCTATCCCGTTTTTTCACACTTTAAAGGCCAGCCACTGGAAAAAAGTGGCAGAGGCTCTTGAAATCGTTGGACTTTCAGACTATGCTGATCGCCAAATCAGCCAGCTCTCAGGAGGACAATTCCAACGTGTGTTGATTGCCCGCTGCCTTGTGCAGGAAGCTGACTACATCTTTTTAGATGAGCCTTTTGTCGGGATTGACTCGGTTAGTGAAGAGATTATCATGAACACGCTGAGAGACCTAAAAAAATCTGGTAAAACAGTTCTCATCGTCCATCATGACCTCAGCAAAGTCCCCCATTATTTCGACCAAGTTTTGCTTCTCAATCGAGAATTAATAGACCTTGGTCCGACTATAGAAACCTTTACCGAAGCCAATCTTAAAAAGGCCTACGGTAGCAAACTCTTTTTCAATGGAGGTGACCTATGATAGCAGAATTTATCAATGGATTGCAACATTTCCATTTCCTACAAAACGCCTTGATAACAGCTATTGTCATCGGAGTTGTTGCTGGAGCTGTGGGATGTTTTATCATCCTACGTGGGATGTCTCTCATGGGAGATGCTATCTCTCACGCAGTTTTGCCCGGCGTAGCCCTTTCCTTTATCCTGGGAATTGATTTCTTTATTGGAGCGATCATCTTTGGTTTGATGGCTTCCATCATCATTACCTACATCAAGGGAAACTCTATCATCAAGAGTGACACCGCCATTGGTATTACCTTTTCATCTTTCTTAGCCTTAGGTGTCATCTTGATTAGTGTTGCCAAGAGTTCGACAGACCTCTTCCATATCCTTTTTGGGAATATCCTCGCTGTCCAAGATACGGACATGTGGATCACCATCGGTGTTGGGGCATTGATTCTTTTGATTATCGGGATTTTCTTTAAACAACTATTGATTACATCCTTTGACGAGCTCCTGGCTAAAGCCATGGGAATGCCCGTCAATTTCTACCACTATCTGCTCATGGTGCTCTTGACCCTTGTGTCAGTCACCGCCATGCAAAGTGTTGGAACTATTCTTATCGTAGCCATGTTGATCACCCCAGCTGCGACGGCTTACCTTTATGCTAATAGCCTAAAGAGCATGATTTTTCTTTCATCAACCCTAGGGGCAACCGCTTCTGTTTTGGGACTCTTTATCGGCTATAGCTTCAACCTCGCAGCAGGATCCAGCATCGTGCTCACATCTGCCAGCTTCTTCTTAATCAGTTTCTTTATCTCTCCAAAGCAACGATACTTGAAACTAAAAAATAAAAAAATCAATAAATAAGGGGAGACCCTTTCTGGAGGAATCTAATGAAAAAATTAGGTACATTGCTTGTACTCTTTCTTTCCGTCATTGCACTTGTAGCATGTGCTAGCGGAAAAAAAGATGCTACTTCTGGTCAAAAACTAAAAGTTGTTGCTACAAACTCAATCATCGCTGATATTACCAAAAATATCGCTGGCGATAAGATCGATCTTCACAGTATCGTTCCTGTTGGTCAAGACCCACACGAGTACGAACCACTTCCTGAAGACGTAAAGAAAACTTCTGAAGCTGACTTGATTTTCTATAACGGTATCAACCTTGAAACAGGTGGCAATGCTTGGTTTACCAAATTGGTCGAAAATGCCAAGAAAACTGAAAACAAAGACTACTTTGCAGTCAGCGAAGGCGTTGATGTTATCTACCTTGAAGGCCAAAACGAGAAAGGCAAAGAAGACCCACACGCTTGGCTCAACCTTGAAAATGGGATGATTTATGCTAAAAATATCGCTAAACAGCTCATTGCCAAAGATCCTAGCAACAAGGAATTCTACGAAAAAAATCTCAAAGACTATACTGAAAAACTAGACAAACTAGACAAGGAAGCCAAAGAGAAATTTAACAATATCCCTGCTGAAAAGAAACTCATCGTAACCAGCGAAGGATGCTTCAAATACTTCTCTAAAGCCTACGGTGTCCCAAGTGCCTACATCTGGGAAATCAACACGGAAGAAGAAGGTACACCGGAACAAATCAAGACCTTGGTTGAAAAACTTCGCCAAACAAAAGTTCCATCACTCTTTGTTGAATCAAGTGTCGATGACCGTCCAATGAAGACTGTTTCACAAGACACAAACATCCCAATCTACGCACAAATCTTTACTGACTCAATTGCTGAAGAAGGCAAAGAAGGCGACAGCTACTACAGCATGATGAAATACAACCTTGACAAGATTGCTGAAGGTTTGTCAAAATAATCCCTTAAAAAACGTCATTCTCACGTGAATGGGCGTTTTTTTGTCCCTTAATTTCCAGTCAAATCATTGGAAAAATCTGACAATTCTCGGTAAAATAAAAGAAAAAAGAATGGAGTAGTTTCATGACCACTTTTCTCGGAAACCCTGTAACCTTTACAGGTAAACAACTGCAAGTCGGAGACAAGGCACTTGACTTTTCTCTCACTACAACCGATCTCTCTAAAAAAACACTATCTGACTTTGATGGAAAGAAAAAAGTTTTGAGTGTTGTCCCTTCTATCGATACTGGTATCTGCTCAACGCAAACACGTCGATTCAACCAAGAACTTGCCAACCTCGACAATACCGTCGTTCTTACCGTTTCTATGGACCTACCATTTGCCCAAGGACGCTGGTGCGGAGCTGAAGGTCTTGATAATGCCATCATGCTTTCAGACTACTTTGACCATTCTTTCGGGCGCGATTATGCCCTCTTGATCAACGAATGGCATCTCCTTGCACGTGCCGTCTTTGTTCTCGATACTGATAATGTCATCCGTTACGTAGAATACGTTGATAACATCAACACGGAACCAGACTTTGAAGCTGCTATTGCTGCAGTGAAAGAACTGGACTAAAATCAAAGCCATTAGGGCAGAAGGCTAGAGAAATCTAGCTTTTTTTGGTATACTAGATGGAGAGAAAAGACAAGAGGAAACGAATGACGCCAAATAAAGAAGACTACCTAAAATGTATTTATGAAATCGGTACGGAGATGCAGAAAATTACCAATAAAGAAATTGCTGCCCGTATGCAAGTCTCTCCACCTGCCGTAACAGAGATGATCAAACGCATGAAAAGTGAGAATCTCATCCTCAAGGACAAGGAGAATGGCTATCTATTGACAGATATCGGGCTCAAACTAGTTTCCGAACTCTATCGTAAACACCGTTTGATTGAAGTCTTTCTAGTTCACCATCTCGACTATACCAGTGACCAGATCCACGAGGAAGCTGAGGTCCTAGAGCACACTGTATCTGACCTCTTCGTAGAGAGACTGGATAAACTCCTGGGCTTCCCTAAAACCTGTCCCCACGGAGGAACCATCCCAGCCAAGGGAGAGCTCTTGGTTGAAATCAACAACTTACCACTGGCAGGTACCAAGGAAGCTGGAACCTATCTCCTGACTCGAGTTCACGATAGCTTTGACTTACTTAAATACTTAGAAAAGCATGAGATTCATATCGGTAACCAAGTCAAAGTCAAGCAGTTTGATAATTTTTCCAATACCTTTACACTGGTCAACAAAGGTGAAGACCTCCAAGTTAGTATGGATATCGCCAAACAACTCTATGTCGAAAAAATCAACTAAGCCCTTATCCTTGAAAGAAATTCCTTTCAGGGATTTTTTATTATTTTAGTTGTAAGTTCCATTCGTTTGATGTAGAATGAAGCTAGATAAAAGAGGGAGGTCTTCCTATGAAAAAGCTCTTTAGAATCCATTTTGCAGCCATTGTAGTCAGCGATTTGCTACTGTTGGTAACTTTCAGACCCCGATACGAACTTTCTTTGGAGAGAGGCCTGATTTTTTGCTTCATTTTCATCCTTGCTCAAGGACTACTGCTATTTCGCTTGGTCAATCGACTCAAAAAACAGTTCTCTGAGATTTATCCTCAGATGAACAAAAAAATTCGCTTCTACTATTTAGGAGTGCTCATCAGCGATTTTCTATTATTTGTCTTTTTAGCCATCACTGACCCTCAATATTTCTACTCTCTTACTCCAGTCTTTACTTCCTGTCATTCTACTTTATATTATATGACGGCTAGCCACCTAAGAGAAAACTATCCCGACTTTTACAACAAACACATCGCCTTCTGGGAGTGTCTATAAACAAAAACCAAGCCAACTGGGCTTGGTTTTCTTATCTATTTTTAGTATCAAGAATGATGGTAACTGGCCCATCATTTACCAGCTCCACCTGCATATCCGCTCCAAAGATGCCTGTCTGAACAGGTACTTCCTGAGCTAGCTTTTGATTGAAAAACTCATAGAAGGCAGTTGCTATATCCGGCTTGGCGGCACCTGTAAAGGCGGGACGATTGCCTTTCTTGGTATCCGCAAAGAGGGTAAACTGGGAAATAGAAAGGATTTCCCCTTCAATATCCTTGACAGACAGATTCATCTTGCCTTCTGCGTCTGAAAAAATCCGCATGTTGACGAGCTTTCTCACAGCATAGTCCAAATCTTCCTCTTGGTCCTCTGGACCAACACCGACCAGCAATAAGAGTCCCTGATTGATCTTTCCATGAACCTGACCTTCGATACTGACTTGAGCTTTTTTAACCCGTTGGATAATGATTTTCATAATAGCCTTTCTAGTAAGAGCTAGGACAATTAGCCATTAGTCCGTTTAACAGAGTAAACCTCTGGCACACTCTTAATCTTATCCACGACTGTGGTCAGTGTAGAGAGGTTGGAAATACCAAATGAGACATGGATATTAGCAAATTTCATATCCTTGGTTGGTTGAGCATTAACGGTTGAGATATTCTTGGTTGTGTTGGAGAGAACTTGCAGAACATCATTTAAGAGTCCTGTACGGTTGAGACCATAGATATCGATGTGGGCAGTGTATTCCTTGCTTGAGAATTGATCTTCCCATTCCACATCAAGGAGACGTTGCTCATAGTTTTCTTGGGCACGGAGATTCATACAATCCACACGGTGAATAGCTACACCGCGTCCCTTAGTAATGTAGCCGACAATGTCGTCACCTGGCACTGGATTGCAACACTTAGCAATCCGAACTAGGAGACCTGAAGCCCCTTCAATGACCACACCACCCTCATGCTTGACCTTGAGGGTTTCTTTATTTTCAACCTTAACTTCGCCACCTTTGACAAGCTCTTCTGCTTCCGCCTTGGCCTTGGCACGTTCTTCCTCGCGGCGTTCCTTTTCAGTCAAACGGTTAAAGACGGTAATAGCGCCAATTTCTCCAAAACCAATGGCTGCATAGAGGGCTTCCTCTGTCTTGTAGCTGGTCTTTTGAAGAACCTCGTCCATGTGACGCTTGTCCATGAATTTATTGGCTACATAGCCGTTTTCTTGGAATTGGGCCATCAACATTTCACGGCCCTTGTTAACGGATAATTCCTTGTCTTGATTTTTAAAGAACTGACGAATCTTGTTGCGCGCCTTGCTGGTCTTGACCATGTTGAGCCAGTCACGACTCGGACCAAAGGAGTTGGGATTGGTGATAATTTCAACCTGATCCCCTGTCTTGAGCTTGGTTGTCAGTGGAACCATACGGCCATTGACCTTTGCACCAGTCGCTTTTTCACCGACTTTGGTATGGATCTCATAGGCAAAGTCAATCGGTCCTGAATCTTTTGGTAGGGAGCGAACCGCACCATCAGGAGTAAAGACGTAAATCTCCTCCGCCAGATAGTTTTCTTTAACAGAGTCCACAAATTCCTTTGCATCATCAGCCTGGTCTTGGAGCTCCATCATCTCCTTGATCCAGTTCATTCCAATAGCAGATTCCTTGCTGTTGACCTGCCCTTTAATGCCTTTCTTATAAGCCCAGTGAGCTGCTACCCCGTACTCAGCCACCTCGTGCATTTCCTTGGTCCGAATCTGGAATTCAATCGGCCCTTTTGGTCCATAAACAGTTGTATGGATAGACTGGTAACCGTTGGCCTTGCGGTTAGCGATATAGTCTTTGAAGCGACCTGGCATAGGTTTCCAAAGTTCATGCACATAACCCAGCATGGCGTAAACATCACTCTGGGTATCTAAGATACAGCGAATGGCAATCAGGTCATAAATTTCCTCAAAGCGTTTCTTCTTATCCTGCATCTTGCGATAGATCGAATAGATATGCTTAGGACGACCATAGATTTTCCCTTTGAGATTGCGTTCGGTAGCATAGTCCTCCAACTTGGTTACGACTTCGTCGACCAGAGCCTCACGTTCTCTGCGTTTTTCTTTCATCATGTGGGTAATCTTGTAAAACTCAGTTGGATTGAGGTAACGGAAAGATAGATCTTCCAACTCCCACTTGACACTGGAAATCCCTAGACGATGAGCAAGTGGTGCGTAAATTTCCATGGTTTCTCTGGAGATCCGTTCCTGCTTGTCCTTTCGCAGGTGTTTGAGAGTCCGCATATTATGCAAACGGTCCGATAATTTAACCAAGATAACACGGATATCCTCAGACATGGCCATAAGCATCTTGCGGTGATTTTCAGCCAATTGTTCCTCAAGTGATTTGTACTCAACCTTACCAAGCTTGGTCACCCCATCAACGATAATCCGAACATCATGACCGAACTCTCTTTCCAAATCATCCAGTGTCGCATCTGTGTCTTCAACCACGTCATGCAAAAAACCACAGGCAACGGTTACGGCATCCAGCTTGAGCTTAGCCAGAATCCCTGCTACCTGAATGGGATGGATAATATAGGGCTCACCTGATTTCCGAAACTGCCCACTATGACAATCAACTGCGTAAATCAATGCTTTTTGTACAAAAGCAACGTCTTCCTTTGTTAAATATTCTCTCGTTAAAGCGACTACCTGATCGCCCGTCAAATTCACTTCTTTCGGCATCTATACTCTCCAATTCTTCCTACCATTTTATCACTTTTTTAAGAATATTAAAACTAGAAAAGCCTGTTTTCATGCCGAGCCTGTGCATTTAAAAGAAAAAACACTGCAAGAGAAACTCTGCAGTGCTTTGCTATTCTATTTATCTTAGTAGACTGTTTTTTCAGTTTCTACATCAAAGAAGTGTGCTTTGTTCAAGTCAAATCCAAGTTCAACTGTTGCACCCGTTTGCAAGTAGTCACGAGCATCCACTTTGGCAACAAACTCATCTTTACCAACTTGGCAGTAAAGGTGAGATTCTGAACCAAGCAATTCTGATACAGAGATGGTTGCTTTAACCACTGATTCTGGGAATGTTTCAAGGAAAGCAGGTTCTGCATTCACATCTTCTGGACGAATACCGAAGATCAAGTCTTTTCCTTCGTAGCCTTTGTCACGAAGAACTTTCAAAGCACCTTCTGGCACTTTCAAGCGGAAACCGTCAGAAACAATTTCGCTACCAACCAATTTCACATTGATGAAGTTCATAGCTGGGCTTCCGATAAATCCTGCTACAAATTTGTTAACTGGGTTTTTGTAAACTTCTTGAGGTGTACCGATTTGTTCAACACGTCCGATAGTACCTGTACCAGCAGGGTTCTTAGTTGCTGACATGATAACGATACGGTCTGCAAGTGTCATCGCTTCTGTTTGGTCGTGGGTTACGTAGATAGTTGTAGCTCCGATACGACGGTGGATTTTCGCAATTTCAGCACGCATTGATACACGAAGTTTGGCATCCAAGTTTGACAAAGGTTCGTCCATCAAGAACACTTTTGCATCACGGACGATAGCACGACCCATGGCAACACGTTGACGTTGACCACCTGAAAGGTCAGCTGGTTTACGATCCAAGAATTCTTTCAAACCAAGGATTGCTGCTGCTTCTTGCACACGTTTGTCGATGTCTTCTTTGCTGTACTTACGCAATTTCAAACCAAAAGCCATGTTGTCATACACAGTCATGTGTGGGTAAAGAGCGTAGTTTTGGAATACCATGGCGATGTCACGGTCTTTTGGAGCTACGTCGTTGACAACCACGCCATCGATAGATGCAGTACCTTCTGTAATGTCTTCAAGACCAGCAATCATACGAAGAGTTGTTGATTTACCACATCCTGAAGGACCTACGAAAACGATAAATTCCTTGTCTTTGATGTCCAAGTTGAAGTCTTCAACTGAGTAGTGTTCGCTGTTTGGATATTTTTTGTAAATGTTTTTAAGATTTAATTCTACCATCGAGGTGAACTCCTTTTGTATTTTGATAGTTTTATTATAGATGAAAACGCTTTATTTTTCTATGGCAAGGTGACCAAAAAAATAAAAAAGTTCTGTGCAACTTGCACAAAACTTTAAAGAATATCTGGTAAAATCAACTGATAACAAAGAGTGAGATCCGTCAACTCCTTCAACTGTAGCCCTGTCAATTCTTCCCATTTGTCAATCTTGTATTGGAGAGAATTGCGGTGCAGATAGAGTTGCTGGGCTGTTTTAGTTAGGACAGCACTGTTTTCCCAGAGAGAAAGAATAATCTCCTGAATCTGATCCTGATCCAAATCATCTGGTGTAGGCAGTCTTTAATGACTCTCAGGTCCACAAGCCTTTCTCCCATAGTCCACAGATAGAGCTGTGAAAAGGTGTGTACACCTTGATGCCCCTGACGCCACCAAGCCTTAAACAAATCTCGCTCCGCTTTGATCAAGTCTGATAGGGCTTGATGGCCTGTCTGAGACCAAACCTGCCCCAACATGATCGACAGACGAAGGCCAAAATCATACTCAACCGCTTCAATCGTATCAGATAAAATCGAGCGAACAGAGGTGTACTTATCTTGTTGAAGAACAAATACATAATCCTGAGCACCGACCTGCAATACTGTCTGGCAGTTGGGAAAGAGAGTTTGCATCATATCTAGCCAAGAGGATAGATTTTCCTGTTGGAAATAGGAAAGATGGCAATAAACCAGCTGAATCTTTTTGAAAGTTTGCGGTGCCTGCCCCTTCCCCTCGATCAGATAGGGATACCAAGGATTGAGCGAACGAGCCTGCTCTTGCTGGGTCAAAAGGGCAACCAGCTGCTTTTCACGCTCGCTGAGCCCATCTTCCTCCAGTAAAATCCACTGCTGAGAAGCTAAAGGGAGAGTGAGATAGCCTGGTTTCTCTACTGGCTGATCTGAAATCTGAGCTTCAGGAAACCAGTCTTGTAATTCCTTTGCAATCATATTCTAGCCCTCCACTTTTTGGATGCACCAAGAAATCAAGGTCTCTAGACGCTCCACATTTTCAGTCAGATGGAGATAGCCCATCACTGCTTCAAAACCTGTAGACATGCGGTAAGTCACCACATCTGCATTTTTAGCCTTTGTGTGACTATTGGTATTGCGTCCACGTTTGTAGATTTCTTCTTCTTTTTCCGTCAGGACTTGCTCCTCCAACATGATGGCAATCAAGCGAGCCTGAGCCTTGGCCGAGACATACTTGGTCGCCTCTTGGTGGAGTTTATTGGGCTTGGTCATGCCTTTAAGGATGAGATGGCGACGGATATACATGGAATAAACCGCATCTCCCTCAAAAGCCAACGCAATCCCGTTAATGAGATTGACATCAATCACGAGTCCACCTCACTCCATCCTTGGTGTCAAGGAGCTTAATTCCTTGAGCCGCTAATTGATTACGGATTTGGTCTGCTGTCGCGAAGTCACGATTGGCACGCGCTTCTTGACGCTTTTGAATCAAGGCTTCAATGTCTGCATCCAAACTTCCTCTACAAAGACAATTCCAAAGACTTCCAACATATCTGCAAGAGCTTTCTTAACACTTGCATCATAGTTGCCAGAATTGATCCACTTGGCCATTTCAAAGACAACTGTGATACCGTTGGCAGAGTTGAAATCCTCATCCATAGCAGCTACAAACTTATCTTTAAAAGCTTGGAGTTCTTGTGCATCCACATTTCCTGTAAATGGTTGCTCGTAAGTGTTCTTCAGATACTTGAGATTAGTCTCTGCATCCCGCACTGCTTTTTCGGTAAAGTTGATAGGCTTACGATAATGCTGGGTAGCAAAGAAGAAACGCAGCACCTGACCATCAATGGTCTTGAGGGCATCATGAACGGTGATGAAATTACCTAGAGACTTGGACATCTTGACGTCATCAATGTTGACAAAGCCATTGTGCATCCAGTAGTTGGCAAAAGTTTTGCCTGTTTTTGCTTCTGACTGGGCAATTTCGTTGGTATGGTGAGGAAACTCCAAATCAGCTCCACCACCGTGGATATCAATGGTATCTCCCAAAATCTCTGTCGACATGACTGAACATTCAATATGCCAACCCGGACGACCAGGTCCCCAAGGACTGTCCCAAGAAATCTCGCCTGGTTTTGCAGCTTTCCAAAGGGCAAAGTCTACAGGATTTTCCTTGCGAGCTGTTTCTTCATCGGTACGACCTGAAGCACCTAGCTCCAAATCTTCCAAGGTTTTATTGGCCAACTTAGCATAGTTATGTGATTTCTACACGGAAATAGACATCCCCTTGACTCTCATAAGCATAACCTTTTTCAATCAAGTCTTCCACAAAGCGGACGATGTCAGCCATAAACTCCACTACACGCGGATGGCGAGTCGCAGGTTTCACGCCCAAGGCCGTCACATCCTCACGAAAGGCAGCGATGTACTTGTCCGCAACCTCCTGAGGCGTGATGCCTTCTTCCTTGGCACGGTTGATAATCTTATCATCCACATCCGTAAAATTGGAAATATAGGCAACCTCATAACCACGGTATTCGAAGTAACGTCGAATGGTATCAAAAGCTACCGTCGAACGGGCATTCCCCACGTGGATATAGTTGTATACCGTTGGCCCACAGACATACATCTTAACCTTGCCGTCCTCAATAGGTACAAATTCTCGCAAATCACGAGACATGGTGTCGTAAATTTTAATCATGCGGTCCACTCCCCTTCTCTATTTCTGACTTTTTCGGCTGAAAACCAGCTCTGCAAATGGGCCAAATTGTCTGAGGCTATCCAGTTGGTAAAAGCGCTGCCCTTCCTCTTGGGTAAAGAGGGGAACCCCCTTTCCTAGGATAAGGGGTGCTATCTGAATAATGAGGTGGTCGAAAAGATCCGCATCCAAGAGCGGTCCTACTAAGGAATTACCACCAATCACAAAGACATTTTTGCATTTGTCAATCTGGTGAACAAAGTCCACCACATCCCCAGCTACTGGCTGGTAATTGCTGACAGGCAGGTACCTATCATGCGTAAAGACATAGTTTTCCGTAGCTTGATAAAAACTTTCTACATCTTGCAAATCTTGGATTTCCTCAAAGGTCCGCTTGCCCATGATGGTGATATCCATTTGCCTGTAAAAGTCATCATAGCCTGTATCCTCTACAGAACCAAGCTGATGCAGCCAGTCTATCCTGCGCTGGCTGTCTGCCAAGTAGCCATCCATGGTGATACAGCCGTAAAAATATACTGCCATTCTTGTAGTTACCTTTCTAGTTCCTTGGCTATTATCAAAGCGATAGTGAAAAAGTCATGGCATCAGCTGTCCGCTCTTCATGGCGGGCATCCCAGGTTCGGTTATGATGGTCCACATAGTCAGCCGTGTAGAAGAACTGATAGACTTTACTCTTGCGGAATTGACTCCAAGCCATGATAGCCGAAGCTTCCATGTCCACCACTTGAGCTCCAGCAGCCAAGCGACGCTTGACCTTATCAGGCGTTTCCCGATAAAAGGCATCAGTCGTCCAAGACTTGGTGCGGATATGCTCGATATTGTGCTTGTCAAAGATGGCTTCCAGCTCAATCAGCAGAGACTCGTCATAGGCGACTTCATCACCCGGTGGGGCATAGTGATAGCTAGTCCCTTCATCTCGCAATGCGGCCGCAGGCAGGATGATCTTATCCGCCTCAATTGAGCGGTCCAAAACGCCACAGGAACCTAAAATGATAAAATATTTGAAGCCTCTAGCTACCAATTCCTCCAGTTGGCCAACTATCATGGGAGCCCCAATTGGAGCCAACATAACTGCTAGCTTGCTAGGTCCTTGGCCATAAATATACCATGGATGATGGCCGTTTATGCTTTTCAAATAGCCTCCCTGGTAGACATCTTCTGACTCAATCAAACGTTTCAGAATTTCGCCATTAAAGGACAGAATGATGGTTTCGCATACCTCTCCCTTGTCACGGACTGGCTTTTCAGTTGGCTCAATAACCCCAGCTACATCTTCAAATTCCTCTAATAGCATAAGTTCTCTTTCTTTAAGGCTTCAGCAAATCCACCTTCATCTTTTCTATGCGGCGCAGCTTGGTCTCATCTTTTTTGGCTTCACTGATATAGCGAGCCCATTCGCGCTGATGGCTAGGCGGCAGTTTTGTAAAGCGCTCCTTGGCGGGACCGTCCAAACCTTCTTTCAGTTCAAGGATTACCTGGTTCAAAATAGCATCTGATAAATCTGACATGTCGGTTCCTCCTGTCATATTTTACTTAGATAACTTTGCTAACCTTTTCTAAAGACTTGACGAATGGTGACTGGCTTCTCTAGCCTGCTCTAGTTTATTGACGTAGTACTCACGTTTCTTCAACTTCATGGATCGTTGGTTCATCCTTCTGTCCATGAACTCGGACGATCTTAGCCGGAATACCGACAACTGTCACATCACTAGGTACGTCTGCCACGACTACTGCAGCAGCACCGACTTTGGCATTTTCACCAATTTCTACCGGTCCGATGACTTGGGCATGGGCTGATATGAGAGCTCCTTTACGCACAGTCGGATGGCGTTTGCCAACATCCTTCCCTGTCCCACCAAGTGTTACTCCGTGATAGAGAAGAACGCCTTTTTCAACAATCGCCGTCTCTCCAATCACCAGACCTGAACCATGGTCGATAAAAACACCTGAGTCAATCTGGGCACCCGGATGAATCTCGATTTGGGTCCAAAAGCGCCAAAACTGACTGTGCATCCGAGCTAGGAGTTTGAAGCCGTGCTTCCATAGAAAATGCGAGAGACGGTGGGCAGCTAAGGCCTTAACACCTGGATAAGTCAGCAAAACTTCCAAACTGGTGCGTGCCGCTGGATCATTTTCTTTTACAATATCAATGGTTTCGCGCCACCATCCCATACATTTCTCCTTTTCTTATTCTGAATCTTTTGGTGTTTCTGTAAATTCTTTCTTAGGTCTGTGGTCCTTGTGATGACGTGGACGGTGAGGTCGCTCAGACTTTTCGCCTTTTTCATCATGATCAGGTTTTGGAGGACGAGGAAGAAGAACTTTCATAGAGGCATCGATACGGCCTTTTTCATCAATCTTGATAACCTTAACGTCGACTTCATCACCGATAGCTACCAAGTCCTCGACACGGTTGGTACGAGTCCAAGCCATTTCAGAAATGTGCACAAGTGCATCTGTCTTATCAAAGAGGTTGACAAAGGCACCAAATTTCTCGATACGAACAACCTTGGCATGGTAAACTTCATCCACTTTGGCTTCACGAACCAAGCCAGCGATGATTTCTTTGGTTCGGTTAATGGCATCTTGGTCGCTAGAGTAGATAGAAACATTACCTTCTTCGTCGATATCAATCTTAACGCCTGTTTCGGCGATAATCTTGTCGATGGTTTCTCCACCTTTACCGATGACAATCTTAATTTTGTCCACATCAATCTTGATAGTATCAATTTTCGGTGCAGTTGGAGCCAATTCTGGACGAACTTCTGGAATAGTTGCTTCAATCATATCAAGGATTTCAAAACGCGCTTTCTTGGCTTGAGCAAGGGCCTCAGTCAAGATTTCTGCAGTAATCCCTTGGATCTTGATATCCATTTGAAGGGCTGTAATCCCGTCACGAGTACCTGCAACCTTAAAGTCCATATCTCCAAAGTGGTCTTCCAACCCTTGGATATCGGTCAATACGGTGTAGTTGTTTCCATCTGAGATAAGACCCATGGCAATACCAGCTACTGGTGCCTTGATTGGCACACCACCAGCCATAAGGGCAAGCGTTCCCGCACAGATAGAGGCTTGAGAAGATGAACCGTTTGATTCTAAGACTTCTGCTACCAAGCGGATTGCGTATGGAAATTCTTCCAAGCTTGGCAAAACTTGCGCAAGGGCACGCTCACCGAGAGCACCGTGACCAATTTCACGACGACCAGGCGCACCGTAACGGCCTGTTTCCCCTACAGAGTATTGAGGGAAGTTATAGTGGTGCATAAAGCGTTTCTTGTACTCTGGGTCCAAACCATCGATGATTTGAGTTTCACCCATTGGCGCCAAGGTCAAGACTGAAAGGGCTTGCGTTTGTCCACGAGTGAAGAGACCTGAACCGTGCACACGAGGAAGGAAGTCAACAACCGCATCCAAAGGACGGATTTCATCGACCTTACGACCGTCAGGACGAACCTTGTCTTCTGTGATCAAACGGCGCACTTCTGCGTGTTCCATTTGTTCCAAGATTTCAGCCACATCACGCATGATGCGGTCAAATTCTTCATGGTCTGCATATTTTTCTTCGTAAACAGCAGTCACTTGGTCTTTAACTGCTTGAGTTGCAGCTTCACGAGCCAATTTTTCTTCTACTTGAACCGCTTTTTGGAGGTCACTATTGTAGGCTGCGATGATTTCAGCTTGCAAGTCCGCATCCACATGAAGCAATTCCACTTCTGCTTTCTTTACCAACAGCAGCAACGATTTCTTCTTGGAAGGCAATCAATTCTTTAACAGCTTCGTGCCCTTTGAGAAGGGCTTCCAACATGATTTCTTCTGACAATTCTTTGGCACCAGACTCCACCATATTGATAGCGTGTTTGGTACCAGCTACTGCCAATTCAAGAAGCGATTGCTCAGCTTGTTCTTGAGTAGGGTTAATGATGATTTGACCATCCACATAACCTACTTGTACCCCAGCGATCGGACCGTCAAACGGGATGTCTGAAATAGAAAGTGCCAAGGATGAACCAAACATAGCTGCCATTGGTGCAGATGCATTTTCATCGTAAGAAAGAACCGTATTGATGACTTGCACTTCGTTACGGAAACCTTCCGCAAACATAGGGCGGATTGGACGGTCAATCAAACGTGCTGTCAAAGTCGCATCTGTTGAAGGACGCCCTTCACGTTTCATAAAGCCACCAGGAAACTTCCCAGCCGCATACATTTTTTCTTCGTAGTTGACTTGAAGTGGGAAGAAATCCCCAGTTGCCATTTTCTTAGACATAACGGCCACAGTCAAGACAGTTGACTCACCGTAACGCACGACAACTGCACCATTTGCTTGCTTAGCAACCTGACCAGTCTCTACGATTAACTCACGACCCGCAAAAGTCGTTTGAAACACTTGTTTTGTCATTTTAATCCCCTTTGGATTGATGAAATTATACGCCTTGCCTACAAAGATCAAGATACTAAGCCGTTAAGCAACTCAAAGGAAAATAGGAAATCGAACGACGGAGCGACTGCTCCTAGGTAGATTTATCTTTTTCCACAGAGTTGTAGGCGTGTTCAATTAATCAAGATATTTTGGACGGTTCGGTTTGCCGAACATTTTTATAGAAAAATAGGAAGGTGACGCCACACTCGATGAGTGCTAGGAAGCTTATCTTTTTTCCTAAGAAATGAGACCAAAATTCAATTAAGAATTTTTTTGATATTTCACTGACACAGTGCGGACGGGAGCAACTTCCTTCGGAATTTCATCCCTAATTTTTAAGCCTGAAGTCTCAAAAATTCCGTCCTAGAAAATAACAGAGTTATTCTCTAGGATACCACTATAGCGTGAAATATCTTTTAACACTCACTTCGTTCGTATTTATTATAGAACCAATTATCAGATTTCGATTAAAAATTAATCAACTATTAAAAAATCCTTAATACCCTAAATACCCTCATCTTTGTATCAAGTACGTACAGAGTCTATTTTATCATATTTTTCTTAAAAAGTGCGGGCTTTTCTATTAAAAAGGAACCATTCCCCTCACCTGAGAAGAATGGTTTGCTTTTTATCATCCTAAAGACTGATGGTTAAACAAGGCATGGGTTGCTTGGTGGATGTATTTTGCTGTTTCAGCATTGTTCATGGTGTAGAGATGCACACCTGCGACATCCTGGGTTACCAAGTCCACGATTTGATCCACGGCATAGGCAAGTCCTGCTGCTCTGAGCGACTCAGGGTCATGCTCATACTTGTCTAAGATGGCCTTAAATTTACGTGGAAGATGGATATTCTCACAAGTCTTCAAGAGACGAAGCGCTTGGTTACGGTTAAGAATGGGCATGATCCCCGCATGAATGGGAACATCAATCCCTGCCAAGGTACACTTGTCTTGGAAATCATAGAAGCGCTCATTGTCAAAGAAAAGCTGTGTTACGAGGCTTGAACAACCTGCATCCACTTTTTTCTTGAGATTTTGAATATCCGAGATTTGGTTTGGAGAGTCAGGGTGCCCCTCTGGATAACAAGCACCAATAATATCAAAGTGAGGAGCTTGTTCCTTGATGAACTCGATCAAGTCCGTTGCGTAGCGGAAATCCTTTTGCGGTTCCACATCAGGGATAATATCCCCACGCAAGGCCAAGATTTTCTGTACCCCAAACTTATCCAAGTCTGCAATGGTTTCAGCAACCTTTTCCTTGGTCAAATAGATAGCTGGCAAGTGGGCAATGGTTGGAATCGCCAAATCATTCTGGATAAAGTCAGCCAAACGAACCGTTGTTTCCTTTATATTAAATTTATTATTGCTGGCGGTCACACTGATAAAGTGCGGTGTCAGCTCCCGCATATCCTGCAAGGCTGAAATAATATTATCATTCCCCACAGCTGGGTTGGGAGGGAACACTTCAAATGAGAGTGACGGTGTTTGGCGTGACATAGTTTTTGTCCTTTTCTTTGATTTTGATATTGCTTAGCTAGATAGGGCTAAGCAGTTCCTTGATCAAACAGTGTCAAGAGAGAAATCGAATCTTACAATTTCTCACGCGCAGCTTTTGCTGCTTCGACAAGGCGGATCAAGCTTTCTTTTGTTTCTGGAATACCACGTGTTTTCAAACCACAGTCAGGGTTGATCCAAACTTTCTTGCTTGGAACTTTAGCAAGAATAGCATCGATTGTGTGGTCAATTTCGCCTTCATTTGGCACACGAGGAGAGTGGATATCGTAAACCCCTGGTCCCACTTCTGTTTGGAAGTTTTTCGCTTTGAGTTCGTCCAAGATTTCAAGGTTTGAACGGCTTGCTTCAAAGGAAATAACGTCCGCATCCATGTTGTCGATAGCTGGGATGATATCTGTAAATTCTGAGTAACACATGTGAGTGTGGATTTGAGTGTCTGGCGCTACTGTAGAGTGTACCAAGCGGAAGGCAGGAATAGCCCAGTCAAGGTAGTCTTCGTACCAGTCGCTACGACGGAGTGGCAATTTCTCACGAAGAGCAGCCTCGTCGATTTGGATGATTTTCACACCTGCAGCTTCAAGGTCAAGAACTTCATCCTTAATAGCAAGGGCGATTTGAAGAGTTGAGTCCTTGATAGAGATGTCTTCACGTGGGAATGACCAGTTAAGGATGGTAACCGGTCCAGTCAACATTCCTTTAACAGGTTTGTCCGTACGGCTTTGTGCGTAGCTAGACCATTTGACAGTGATTGGGTTAAGACGAGTCACATCACCCCAGATGATTGGTGGTTTCACCCCACGCATACCGTATGATTGTACCCAACCATTTTTAGAGAAGAGGTAACCTGACAAGTTTTGACCGAAGTACTCAACCATGTCGTTACGCTCGAACTCACCGTGTACAAGCACGTCAAATCCAACTTCTTCTTGCCATTTGATCCATTCGTCGATTTGCTCTGCTAAGAACTTGTCATAGTCTTCTGCTGACAACTCACCCTTACGGAAGGCCAAACGTTTAGCACGGACTTCCTTAGTTTGAGGGAATGAACCGATAGTTGTTGTTGGAAGAGCTGGAAGTTTAAAGGCTTCTTCTTGGATCGCTTCACGTTCTGCAAATGCTGGCAAACGAGTGTAGTCAGCGTCTGTCAATCCAGCGATGCGCGCACGAAGTTCTGCATTTCACCCACACGTTCAGTCGCAAAGAGTTCTTTGTTAGCTGCAAGAGCTTCTGCGCCTTGACCGTTGCGGATAGCATCCAAATCACGAATTTCATCCAATTTTTCAACTGCAAAAGCAAAGTGGTTCAAGATAGCTGGTTCAAATTCTTCATTAGCAGTTGTAAATGGCACATGAAGAAGGGAGCATGAGCTAGTCAATACGATGTTTTCAGCTGGGATTTGCTCAAGAACAGCCAAGCTCTTTTCGTAGTTGTTGCGCCAGATGTTTTTACCATTGACGATACCTGCATAGAGAGTCTTGTCAGCTGGGAAACCACCTTTAACGAGTTCAAGAGTTTTCTTACCTTCAACGAAGTCAAGACCGATGGCATCTACTGGCAAGTTCACAAGATCAGCGTAGACGTCACGAACGTCACCAAAGTAAGTTTGAAGCAAGACTTCAAGACCTTTTTTATCAGCCAAGAGTTTGTTGTAGATGTTCAAGAAGAGAGCTTTTTCTTCTTCTGTCAAGTCTTTGACAAGAGCCGCTTCGTCCAATTGGATACGAGTTGCGCCGAGTTCAGCCAATTTTGCAAAAACTTCTTGGTAAGCAGCTACTAAGCTATCTACGAAGTCTTCTGCTTTCACACCTTCTTCAAAGTCTGATAATTGAAGGAAAGTGAATGGACCTACAAGGACAGGACGAGTGTTCAATCCAAGTTCTTTGGCTTCTTGGAACTCATCGAAGATCTTGTGACCAGCAAGTTTGACTTGAGTGTCTTTTTCAAACTTAGGCACGATGTAGTGGTAGTTGGTGTTGAACCATTTCTTCATCGGAAGGGCACGCACGTCCCCTTTTTCACCTTGGTAACCACGTCCCAAAGCAAAGTAGCGCTCAAGGTCAGACAAGTCCAAGTTTTGAACAGAAGCAGGCACCACGTTGAAGAGGAAGGCTGCATCGAGGAAGTTGTCATAGTGAGAAAAGTCATTTGATGGGATTTCAGTGATACCTTTTTCTTTGACAATGTTCCAGTGTTTCGCACGCAATTCTTTTGCTGCTGCCAAGAGTTCTTCTTCTGAGATTTCTTTTCTAAAGTATTTTTCAGTTGTAAATTTTAATTCGCGGAATTCGCCCAAACGAGGGAAACCGATGATCGTAGTTGACATGATGTGTCCTCCAAAATATGTTGTTGAAACTATCTTAACAGAAAAGAAACTGTCTGTATAATTGTAAATAATTAGGCTTTGATATAGTTTGAAACTATACCACTCTTTTGGACAAAAGAAAAAGACTTGAGACCAGTGTCTCAAATCCTTTGTATTGCTTGTTTTATGGCTGTATTTTAGTTAGAATGCTCAAACGAGCTATTGATGATTCTTATAAGTGACTATGGCTTGTTATTAGAGAAGACTATAGGGCGGTTTTCTTTTGTAATTCTGATATTTCCCTAAAAAAGTGCGGACGGGAGGTGAAATTATCCTGTGGACGATTTTAGCAAACCAAGTAATTTCATTTCTCTCAACTTTTTTCCTGTTCTAGTGGGACGACTGCTAGTGTTTTTCCTAAACTAGCAAGAACTCTTAAGACCGTATCCAACTGAGGACTGGTCTTGCCTGTCTCCATCCTAGCAATCACAGGCTGGCTTACTCCACTGAGTTCCTCTAGCTTTTTCTGACTGATACCTTGCTCATGCCTAGCCTCAATTAACTCACTCATGATAGCCACTCGCATATCACTTTCAAGAATTTCTTCCTTGGTAAAGAGTTCTGTCCGAACATCCTTCCAATTACTTCCAATAGCACTATTCTTCATCACTTAACCCTCTTTCTTTTATGTCCTTCAGTTCACGCTTGGCTTTTTCAATTTCTCTCCTAGGAGTTTTCTGAGTCTTTTTGACAAAATGATGTAAGAGAATAAAACTCCCATCAAGCCACGCTACAAATAAAATCCTATCCTTAAGAGGTCGTAGTTCCCAAATCTCATCATCCAAATGTTTGATATAGGGTTCACCAGTTCTAGTCCCATGCTGACTAAGCAACTCGATATAGTCGTTTAGTTTATTGAGTTTGATGTGACTATCCTTACTCTTCTTTCTAGCCAATTCTCTCATATAATTTAAGACTGGCTCGTTTCCATTTTTGTCCTTATAGAAGTAAATCGTATGCACCAAGTAGCCTCTTTCTAATCCAATTATAACTTAAAAGTTATTAAAAGTAAATTCTAATACCAATAAAAAGAAGACCTTAGAATCATTCTAAAGGTCTCATTTTTATTATTCGAAAAAATTATGAGAAGAGTTATAATGTGGAGCTATTCCTGACTCTTACACCAACTCAATGCCTTTCTCACGGAGATTAGCCAGACACTCCTCGTAGTAGGCTGAATCATGCTCACTATAGATGGGATTCCCCAACTTTTCCTCAGGCAAGTCTTCATAAGGAGGACAAATTTTGCCACGGTAGCCCTTGTCCAGCCACTCCGGACTGACATTGTAGCCACGGTCAGCCATCTCCTCCATGATCAAGCGATGATAGGCATAGAGGTGATAAGGCGAGTGGGTAAAGACATAATCCACCGTCGCATGCTTTCTGCCCCAGCCATTGCCACGAAGGGCGCAACACTCTCGATGTTGCCCCAAAAGTTGAGGACGGGGAAGTTGTGAAATCAAAGCCTCATGCCAAAGTCTCATGGGCGTCTCCTTTCAGTAAAGTCGAATGTTGCAAGTAGGTATTTGGATAGCGATTAAGCAAGTCTCAAGTCTTAGCAATCAAGTCTTCCTTAGAAGCCTGACCAAAGCGGTAGCGATCCAGCAAGAGCATGTAGTCCTTGCGTTCAGCATCTGTCGCTTTCTTTTTGAAATAGCCCCAAATATGCTGAAAGGCATTACAAACCTGACCCCTGTGTTCTGGGATTTGACAAGCACGGTCGATCAGTTCTTGAACATGACTCACCTCCACTTCTTCATTCTTCAAATATTGGCGAATCTCATTGTAAATATTGCTGGAATGGCTCAAAACGAGATATTTATTTCTAGCCCAGAGTTGTTGGCATTGGGATTTTTGGTTAGTTTGTTCCATATTTCTCCTTACTTTCTATCAGTTTCCAGGAAATATGGAAACAAAGTTGTATCCTAAAAATGAGCGAATAAAGAGTGTTTTTTGTAGTTCCTGATTTTTCTAATAAACCTTGTTCGACAACCTCTTAAATACCTGAATAAGTCTCTACTAACAACTGAATCTTACGTAAAACTTCTTGTTTTTTCCGTTCACGCGCTCCCTGTCTACGAGAAGTTGGTGGAATAATCGAATCCAAATCAGTCCCACTATTTTCAGCATAACCTCGTTGAATTGATTTGTCGATAAACAATTGATAGTCATCTACAAGTTTCTCAGCCTCAGCTAGGTCTTGAATCGCGATTTTCTTGCGCTCCTTGCCATATTCGTAGAAAGCATGGATAATCCCATCATGGTCTTTCAATTTTTGCAAATCGGTGTCATTGATAAATCCAATAACCAACTCTTCTTTGGCACGAATATCGATACTAGAACGAATCACACGACTAACTTCTGCTTTCATTACTTCTTTAGACTCAGAATTCTTAGATTTTTCAACAATCAATGCCAGAATATAGTCTAGGTTGATCTCATCTGTTTTTAAGAGTTCAATTTCAAATTCAACATCTGAAAGGTCAACCTCTAAATCTTTGGTCTTTTCATAGTTTTTAAGGTTCAAAAATTCATCTCGAATTTCCACATAGGCGCTTCTTAAATCCTGAAGATAACCTTCAGAAATAGGTTTGTCGATTTCTTGGAATTCGTCATAATTTCGAAGAACATTATCAAGCTTCAACAACTCGCCAAACAACTTAACAAACTCTTTTTTCTCATGTTCTGCTTCAATTTCTTGCGGATTCGGGAATCTTTCCAGAATTTCCTGACAGACTGCTGTATAGCCTTTGACCTCAATACCTGTTACTTGGTCAACGAAACCATCCATGTATTCACTAAAACTTTTTTCTAAGATGATTTCAAGCTTATTTGTATCTCCAAAAGTCTTAATAGCTTCTTGCGTAGCCTTTTCTAAATCACGGAAACAAACGATATTTCCAAAAGGTTTGACCTCGTTAAAAATTCGATTAGTTCTAGAGAATGCCTGAATCAATCCATGATAACGAAGATTTTTATCGACAAAGAGAGTATTCATCGTTGGAGCATCAAATCCCGTCAAGAACATTCCCACTACAATCAGTAAATCCACTTCCTTAGACTTAACTCGTTTTGAAAGGTCTCGATAATAATTTTGAAACTCTTTCCCATCAGTCGAAAAGTTGGTCTTGAACATTTGATTATAGTCATAGATTGCTTTAGAAAGAAACTCTTTAGATGAAAGAGACATGGCTGTATCTTGAGGGTCTAGCTCTTCATCTTGAATCTCTCCATAAGCTGACTGTTCTTCGTTAGGCGCAAAGCTAAAGATAGTAGCGACCTTCAAACGCTTAACTTCTGGTAGAGTTGCCTGTTGCTGCTGGAGTTCTTCGTAGTATAGTTTTGCTGCTTCAATACTTTGTACAGCCAACATAGCATTAAAACCTTGCATCTTTTTTTGTTTATGAGTGTAATATTTACTCCGATGCGTCTTGTCATTATAAACTCTCAACAGGTACTCTGTAATGGTTGCTATCCGTTCTGGATGCAATAGGAGCTCCTTCTCCATCTTTTTGAGTTTCTTCTCATCAATCTCTTGACCAACTGCTTTTTCAGCTTCTCTATACTTGTTTATTTCAGGCTTGATATAGTTATAGTCGACTTTGAACTTCAACACTTTTTTATCTCGAATAGCATCCGTGATAACGTAGTTATGAAGTTGTTCTCCAAAAACTTCCTGTGTCGTTTCACCCGTTAAGCTATTTTCTGGGAAAATCGGTGTCCCTGTAAATCCAAATAAGGCGTACTGTTTAAAGGATTTTTTAATACGCTTTTGTGCCTTCCCAAACTGGGAGCGGTGACACTCATCAAAAATCAAAACACATTTTTTACCATAGATTTCATGATTTGGATTTGCTGTTATAAACTTGTTTAACTTTTGAATGGTTGTGACAACAATTTTTCCATCATTTTCTTCAATACTACGTTGGAGTTCTTTTGTGTTATTGCTACCATTGACTGAATTTGGTTGGAATTTTTGATATTCCTTCATGGTTTGATAGTCTAAGTCTTTTCTATCTACAACGAATATCACTTTGTCAATATAGTCTAACTCTGTCGCCAAACGAGCAGTCTTAAAGCTGGTCAAGGTTTTCCCTGAACCCGTCGTATGCCAGATATAGCCACAAGCATTAATGGTCCCAAAGTTCTTCATCTCATTAGATGAATGAATCTTACGCAAAATACTCTCAGTAGCTGCTATCTGATAAGGACGCATGATGAGCAAGGTATTATCAGCATCAAAAACACAATACTTGGTCAAAACTTCTAAGAGGACTCGCTTACTTAAGAAAGTGACAGTAAAGTCCTCGAGGTCATGAATTGTTTTATTTTTGCGGTCCGCCCACTCACAGGTGAACTCATAATGATTTTTATTTTGAGCTGTCGTATTTGCAAAGTAGCGTGTATAAGTGCCATTCGAAATCACAAAAATCTGAATATATTTGTATAAAGAATTTTCGCTATTGAAACTTTCCTTACTATATCTATGGATTTGTTCAAAAGCTTGTTTGAGACTAACCCCTCGTCTCTTCAATTCAATTTGAACTAACGGCAGACCATTCACTAAAATAGTAACATCATAACGATTGGTATGACTCCCCACCTGAGTCACTTGGTTGATGACCTGCATACTGTTATTGTGAATGTTTTTCTTATCAAGGATGAAAATATTTTTAATCCGCCCATCATCAAAGACAAAGTCATAGATATGATTTTCTTGGATTTTTCGTGTTTTTTCAACCAACCCTTCATTCGGACAGTCCAGATACTCGACTACAAAGCGACTCCATTCCACATCCGTAAAGACCACCTTATTAAGTTTTTCAATTTGAACCTTGGCATTTGCTAAGAGTTCGGTAGGTGTGTGAATATCCAAGCGTTCGTAGTTTAAATTATTTACCAAATCAGAAATCAACTGATTTTCCAAATCAGCCTCAGACTGATATTCTCTATCCGTGCGATACTCTGGTTGATACTCAGCCAAGAGAATCCCTTCATTTGTTTCCGCAATTACTTCATGTACTTTTGAATAATCAACCATAGTATGCTTCCTTTTTGTTTTAATTGAGATTCTTTCTCAAAATGATTAAAGAGTTTATCTAGTAAAGTTTAATAATTGTTCTCGCCAGTATTCATACTGTTTCTGTCTTAGTTCGATTTCTTTTGGGAGGCCTTCAGAAAGAGAGTTGGTTAGGGCATCAAACTTATCCAAAACAGATACTACCTGCGACTGTATAGATAACGGAGGTAAAATAATAATTAGTTGTCGAACAATATCTGCATTTAAATTTTGAACTGTTCCATTAGATGCATTCTTCCTCATCATATATTGCATAGTATCTGTTAATAGAAAATGATAAAGATAATCAGGTAAACATACATCCTCAAAACCATTCATTGATAGCCAACCATCATGAATACAACCGTCAATATTTAAAATATAAGGACGACCAAAACTCATGGAATTTGACATTATAAAATTACCTTTATATACCAAACGAGACTTCTCACTTCCAGCTTGAGTAATTCTCTCTTTTGTTTTTGATACATATTTTGAGTCTTTTTCTACATCACCAATCTTTATCCAAGGTATACCTTGCTCAGATTCAGTAATAAATTTTGAAATTGGTCTTGGAGAAGCACCACGAACTATCGTAGCCATCGCTCCAAACTCCACTCGAATCAGTCCAAACACCCACTGTAAAAGTTTGATAATAGCGGAGTTGTCCCACTCCTCTACTCTACTCTCAGTGTACTCGCCTTCGGCGACGAATGTCAAGAGTTTTTCTCTAAAATATTCATACTGTTTTTGACGAAGTTCAATCTCCTTGGGAAGTCCGATGTTTAGGTCATGACAAACCGTATCAAAGTTATCTAGAACTTGAACAATACGGGATTGGATTTCGAGGGAAGGGACTGGGATTCTTGTTTTTTCTATATTTCCATTATAAAGCCTACTGATTGTCCCACCATCTGAAACTTTCCAAGGATTCATCTGATAAAAATAATATAGGTAGCGATTTAGAACTTGACTCTCATCATGATCAAGCCAAACAATGTTAGAATCTTGAAAATAAGAATCCTCACCATTAAATACAACTGTTCGACCAATAGTACCAGACGCCGAAATTAAAATATCTCCCAATTTAGGATAAGAAAACCTTAATTTATAGTCATCAAATAATTCTCTAGAAATATAAGAAGTTGCAACTTTACCAAATGTCCCAATTTTATAAAAAGGAACCTCACCATTATCCGAAGTTTGATTTTTAAAGATTCTCCTACACATCGAAACTTTACCAACTTCCCCCAACGTCTTCCACTCAACCTGATAAACTTCATTCTCAAATGATAAAAGCTTATCTCGATAAAAAGAATATTGCTTTTTACGTGAGGTCAATTCTGAGGTCAATTCTGTAACATAATCGGTGAATTTGTCAAGTATTTGCACGATTTTTTCTTGAATTTCTAGGGGAGGGATGGGGAGTAATAGTTTGGACAATTTGTCAGCTTTTAACGCGGGTATCCCCGCTCCATGTTGAAAATCCATAAGATATTTCTGATTCATTTTTACAAAATGATATACAAATCTATTATTCACTCGAGTCTCATCAGGAAGTATATAATAACAATGTGCATTAGCCCAAAATTTGGTATTGACAAAATTAACAAAACCTGCAGAAGCTCCACCTTGACTTACAATGATTGTATTAGCTTCCACGTTGTAATCATTAGTTCTTCCTGAATAAGTTTGTCCACCATTATACGCAGGATATAATCCATCTTCTGTCAATAAATTTTTATTTAGTTGCTTACCTTTCTTAACAGAACAAACTTCCCCTAACTCTTTCCATTCAACGGGACAGTTTTGGATTTCTTCTAGGATGTTCATGATTTCCCTCCTTCCTTGGCTAGATTTTCAATGCTTTTGATTTCCTTGAGGTAATCTTTTTCAACTTGACTAAGGGTCTTGGCTTGGTAGCTCTTATATTCCTTATCTACCTTCTGCTTCACCTGTTCACGAGAGATAGAACCACTATTGTCCAGCAAGTCTTCTCCAGTAGCCTGAAGGATACGATCTACGTGTGTCACCCAGTCAGCCATGGTCATGACTTCTTCTCGCTCTGCCTGTCTTTCAGCAAAGTCTAGATATCCTGATACAAGCTGATTAAGCCCACGGAGTTCCTTCTCTGTCAGATAGTTCTTGGCAACTTTTGCTTCAGATAGAGTAGGGAGGTCGCCCTTAAAAGTAGTCAAGCCCATAAACTCCTTTCACTATCAACACGATTGTAGATGAGTTCGCTCGCAGTATTGTGGTGAATAGCGTAATGCATCTTATTTTGAACCGTCGCAAAGAATTTCTTCGCCTCTGGTGAATGGGAATTGTAGTCGCTTGATGTTGCGAAAAGATCCAAAACCTGACGGTAAAAGACTTTTTCACTCGAGCGGATATCTCGAATTCTTTCAAGAAGTTCTTTAAAGTAAGAGCCCCCACCCAAATTTTTCAAGCGCTCATCATCCATAGCAAAGCCCTTAATCAGATACTCTTTCAAGACTGTTGAAGCATAGTGTCTGAACTGGATTCCACGAGGGGAACGCACTCGATAACCAATCGCCAAAATCATATCAAGATTATAGTAGGCGACTTTTTTTGACTGAGTTTTACCAGCCATTGCACCATGACGAGTGGTTGTCAACTGATAGTTGACAACCACTGCTTCATCCAATTCACCATCTTCAAAAATCGCCTTGATATGTTTACTAATATTTTGCTTGGAAGTTTGAAAGAGCTCAGCTAGCTCCTGTTGGGTCAGCCAGACAGTTCCATTATCCAGATGAAGCTCAATAGCCGACTCACCATCATCTGTTCTATAGAGAATCACATCATTTGCCATGGCTCAATTCCTCTACAATCTTGTCTATCTCTGCACGCAAGTGATCAATCTTGGCAACAGTCTCTGCGATTTCTTGATTGAGCACACCAATATCAATTTTCACGGGTATCTTCTTGTTCGACATAGGTTGAGACAGATAGATTATAATCCTGCTCTGAACCAATCACATCATTATCAACAAGAGCAGATTTATAGTCAACACTTTGATAATTAGAGAACAATTCAACTATGTGCTCGATATTATCATACGTCAAGACATTGTTGTTGGTCTCTTTCTTAAATTCCTTACTCGCATCGATAAAGAGGGTTTTATTTTCAAGTTTATTCTTCGCCAGAACTAAAATCGTAGTCGCAATAGAAGTTCCAAAGAAGAGATTATCAGGCAGAGCAATCACTGCTTCAACAAAGTTGTTATCAACTAGATACTGACGAATAGTCTTCTCAGCACCTCCACGATAGAAAACCCCTGGGAAACAAACAATAGCTGCTCGACCTTTATTAGACAAGTGGTTGAGACTATGCATGATAAAGGCAAAGTCAGCTTTTGACTTGGGTGCTAACTTGCCAGCTGGTGCAAAACGGTCATCATTTATCAGAGTTGGGTCTCCATCTCCCACCCATTTGACAGAGTATGGAGGGTTAGAAACGATAGCATCAAAAGGCTTTTCTTCTAAATGCTGAGGATTTAAAAGGGTATCTCCTCGCTTAATGTCAAAGTTATTGTAGTTGATATTGTGCAAGAACATATTCATACGAGCCAAGTTATAGTTGGTCATGTTGATTTCTTGACCAAAGAAACCATCCTCTAGGATATGTTCTTCATATTGTTTTTTCATCTGGAGCAAGAGCGAGCCCGACCCACATGTTGGGTCGTAAACCTTGTTAATCTTATCCTTGCCGACCATGACTAGTCGAGCTAGTAGTTTAGAAACTGTCTGAGGTGTGAAAAATTCACCCCCGCTTTTTCCTGCATTACTAGCATAGTTGGAAATCAAGAACTCATAAGCATCCCCAAAGGCATCAATATCATTGTCCTGAAAGTTACCAAAGTTAATGCTATTGATACCATTGAGGATATCAGATAGGCGTTTATTTTTTTCTGGAACAGTTCCACCAAGGATGTTACTTCGTGTATCTAAGTTATCAAACAAGCCTTTGATATCGTCCTCTGATTTGAACCCAATCGCTGACTTCTCAATAGCCTGAAAGATATTGGCCAAGTCTTCGTTTAAATTTTCATTTTGTGAAGCATCCTTAACAACATTTTCAAACAGCTGACTTGGAAGGATAAAGAATCCCTTATCCTCAACTGTCCCTGGTTTAAAATCTTGCTCAGCCTCTTGGTCACTCAATTCAGCATAACGGAATTCTAAGTCGCCAGCTTCGTGCTCAGCACGGTCAAAATAGTCTGCCATATGCTCTGAAATAAAGCGATAGAAAAGGATACCTAGGATATACTGCTTAAAATCCCAACCATCTACAGCTCCACGCACATCATCAGCAATCGCCCAAATTTTACGATGCAGCTCCTTGCGTTCTGCATTTTCTTTACTTGCCATTTTTACTTTCCTTAATTAATGTATTATCTTTTCTATTTTATCATATTTTAGACAGTAAAAAGCAATCGAACTAAGAAAACCCACTCGACCTGAGTAGAGCGAGTGGGATAGAAATGTTTTTAGATTAAGATTTTACAATTTTATTCTATAAGTTCAATTACTTTTTGACCATATTAAGGTAGTAGCACTTCTTCCATACCAGCCTTATCATCGCTCTTTATAAATACAACATTCTGTTTACCTGTTAATTCTATCAGTTTTTCCTTCCCAAGGATGATTGCGAGATTTTTAATAATCGAACGTTTAGCTGGTTCATCAAAATAAGCGAAAATAAATCGATAAGGATAATCATCACATGCTGCCAATTCAAAACATTTTTGAAATATTTCCTTATCCAGAGGATCTACTGAGTGCCCATAAATAATGATATTTTTGGATATCGATTTTGATACTCCCTCATTTGAATACTTGTAGCTTGGCTTGAAAAATTCTTCAAATTTATTTCCTGTCTCTTTGACAACTCTTTGGTAATACTTCTGATAAGGAATTAAATCACTGTTGACATCATTTTCTTTATCCTCAATTCCAAAGACCATAGTATTGATGCGACTGAAGGTTCTCTCTAAATCAATTCTCCCATGTATAAAATGAGTTCTTTCTTCAACAGTTCCAAATAGATAAGCTGACGTGTTGGTATAATTAAAGTTTAAAACATAAGAACTTAATAAACGAGGTACTGCATCCAAGGCTGTTGGACTTACCTGAATATTTCGTACACTAAAATTAAGATAGTTCAAATAAGACAGATAGATTTCTAATAGTTAAATTAGTAAATCAAGTTGCCTGATAAATTTATTATTTAATTTTTCAAGTGCAACTTCTCTTTCCAAAGAACTCCAGCCTTTTTCATAGAATAGGGTGAGAAAAGTATCTGTAATATATAATTTTTGACCTATAATTTTTTTCTTGTAATAATTTCTCTTCCAATAACCCAGTTCGTCCTGTAGTAGCAACTTTGAATATTAAATCATTACTTTCTTTGAAATACATTATTGCATCTGCAAGTTGAGAAATCATGATTTCAAGATTAGACCAATTCTCTCCAAGAGTACCTTTATTCTCATTGATAAATTTCAAATATAGATTATCTTTGTATTTCTCAATCCTTATATTTTTAACTTTTAGAAACTCCAGTAACTCCTCATCTGGATTAGAAAATAATTGTTTTTCAAAGTCAATAAAATCGGTATACTTTGTTCTTCGTCCCATTGCGATATCAAAGCCATTACCTAAAATTAAAATTGTATCTGCCATGATTTTTTCTCCTCTACATTATAGATAATTACCAAAATTATACCACGAATCTACCAAAAAACGCCTTTAGATAATAATATATCTAAAGACGTTTATTTTTTATCCAGCTACTTGTGTAGTTTCCTCTTCTTTCACTTTCTTATCCTTCTTACTTGAACCAGTCAATCGTCGTTTACTGTCTCGGATTGTATTCAGGTCTTTAAGGAGTTTGGTTAGGTACTCTTTTTCTGGGTAGGCTTCTGCACTGGCTGCGGTATAGCGCATAAAGAGGTCGTAGATGCTGGTTAGTTCGGTACGGACTTGTCTGGTCTTGCCGACTTCCTTAGCAGACTTATGCGCACGCGCCTGACTTTCCACCTTATCATAGTCTTCCTGCGCACTGATCACCGCCGTCAGCATAGGTGTCAAGCCTAGACTGGTCACTGCTGTCTGGTAGGGTTCTTCACTCAGGGTTTTGAGGAGACTCTTGATTTCTGCCGTTTCCACATCGTTACTGTGCTTGGTGATGTCCTTGTACTTGGCAAAGACTGGTTTCAAGGTCTCATGGGCTTCTTTGAGTTTGCTTTCCTTGATCTTAGCAAATCCTCGATGAAGGGTAAAAAGACCGACTAGGGCACTGTCACGATTGCGATCGACTTCGGTCAAGTTCGTCGTCTCTTTCTTTTCTACGATAGCGAGTTAGCCTTGGAAGTCTGCTAGCTTGCTCTTGAAGGAATCGAGGTGCTTGCTATACATAGGCTCGTCCTTATGTGCCTTGGCAAAAACTTCTAGTAGTTGACCCGTGTCTACCATGAGACTTTCAAACTCACGGTTGGTAAAGTTGGTATAGCTTAGCGGACGGATGGTGAATGTTTTTGTCATGATGATAACCTTTCTTTTTTCATTAAATAAGAAATTCATTCTTTAAGTTAATAAATCCATTCTAACAACTATCAGAAAACTTTTGTCCTGTATCCACTCAACTGTCTACTTTATCATCCCAACAGCACTTTTTCAGTCTATTTCTCACTTTTACTGGATAAATCAGTCATTTCAGAAATAGAAAATCCCTATCTGATTAGACACACATCCCGTCTATCAGATAGAGACTCTTACTATTTAGATTTTAACTTTTCTAGCTTTAGAATACATCTAAACTTTAGGAAAGACGACTATTCGAAAGCTCGAAGACCTCAAAACTTTCTCAAATAGACTATTCGAAGCTTAGAATGATCATAAATTTATGTATTTCTTATCATCCTAAGCTTAGAATACATCTAAATTTTAGGAAACGATGTCATCCGATACTTAGAATAAGGTCTAAAATATCTTGAACTCAGATTAGTTTTTCTCCTCAAAATATGGTATAGTAGAATCATACTATCTATGAGGAGTTTACATGTCACAAGATAAGCAAATGAAAGCTGTTTCTCCCCTTCTGCAGCAAGTCATCAATATTTCATCTATCGTGGGGGGAGTCGGCACCTTGATTTTCTGTATTTGGGCCTATCAGGCGGGTGTTTTACAATCAAAGGAAACCCTATCAGCCTTTATCCAGCAAGCTGGTGTTTGGGGGCCACCACTCTTTATCTTTTTACAGATCCTACAAACCGTCGTTCCGATCATTCCGGGAGCTTTGACCTCAGTGGCTGGGGTCTTTATTTACGGCCACATCATCGGGACTATCTATAACTATATCGGCATCGTGATTGGCTGTGCCATTATCTTTTACCTCGTGCGCCTCTACGGAGCTGCCTTTGTCCAGTCCGTCGTCAGCAAGCGCACCTATGACAAATATATCGGTTGGCTAGATAAGGGCAATCGCTTTGAGCGTTTCTTTATCTTTATGATGATCTGGCCAGTTAGCCCAGCTGACTTTCTCTGCATGCTGGCAGCACTGACCAAGATGACCTTCAAGCGCTACATGATCATCATCGTTCTGACCAAGCCTTTTACCCTAGTGGTTTATACCTATGGCTTGACCTATATTATTGATTTCTTCTGGCAAATGTTTTGAGAATAGAAAAATCCGTTTGGAAAACCAAACGGATTTTTTGAACATAGACAGACTATCGCTTGATACTAAATATACTTTAGTATGAAAATCATGCCTCTTTTTCTCGAGTAAAGCGAGGACTTACCTAGCCTTTTCGCCGTGATAGAAACACCTGAAATCTAATGGTTTCAGGTGTTCGGAAACTTTGAGACTTTAGGCTCAAAGTTTAGGTATGGAATTTCGAAGAAAGTCGCTACCGTCCGTCATAACTTAAGGAAAGGCTCAAAAACAATGTCTTCAATCAAAATATCCGTTTGGTTGCCCAAACGGATGCTTTTTTTATTTTGCGACACTCTTAGCAAGGACAAAGTTCCCAAGTGTGGCAGAACCATTTCCAGCGACTGCTGGAGTCACGATATAGTCACGCACGTCTGGTACAGGTAGGTAGCCATTGAGAAGAGCTGTAAATTTCTCACGTACACGGTCCAGCATGTGTTGTTGGGCCATAACCCCACCACCAAAGACGATCACATCTGGACGGAAAGTCACAGTAGCATTGACCGCAGCCTGAGCGATGTAGTAGGCTTGAACATCCCAGACAGAACTGTTGAGTTCGATGTTTTCACCACGAATACCTGTACGAGCTTCTAGACTTGGTCCAGCGGCAAAGCCTTCCAAACAACCCTTATGGAAAGGACATACGCCGTTAAATCCTTTTTCTACATCCATTGGGTGTTTAGCCACATAGTAGTGACCCATTTCAGGGTGACCTGCACCACCGATAAACTCGCCACGTTGGATGACACCTGCTCCGATCCCTGTACCGATCGTGTAGTAAACCAAGTTTTCGATACGACCACCAGCATTGTTACGAGCAACCACTTCACCATAGGCAGAGCTGTTTACATCTGTTGTGAAATACATGGGTACATTGAGGGCGCGACGGAGAGCCCCAAGCAAGTCTACATTTGCCCAGTGAGGTTTTGGAGTCGTTGTGATAAAGCCATAGGTTTTTGAGTTTTTATCGATATCAATCGGACCAAATGAACCGACAGCAAGACCAGCAAGATTATCGAATTTTGAAAAGAATTCGATGGTTTTATCGATGGTCTCGATAGGAGTTGTTGTAGGAAACTGTGTTTTTTCTACAATGTTAAAATTTTCATCTCCGACAGCACAGACAAACTTTGTACCGCCCGCTTCTAAGCTTCCATATAATTTTGTCATGATAAACCTCTTATCTTTGTTTTCTCTATTATAGCACATTTTAAAGGGCTAGATTTCTCAATATTTTAGATTTTCCTCTGTAAATCTTACCATCCAAGTAAAAACGAACAAACATAATATTTGTTCGTTTTATTTTTAAATCTGATTTTCGAAGAGGACTAGGCTTTCACTTCGATGATAGCGTCACCCTTGACAACTGAACCGCTTGCGACTGGTGTCACAGAAGCGTAGTCTGCTGTGTTGGTTACGATAACCATTGTTGTGTCGTCAAGACCTGCAGCAGCGATTTTGTTTTGAGTCAAAGGTTCCGAGAACATCACCAGCTTTGACCTTGTCGCCTTGAGCAACTTTTTGTTCAAAGCCTTCACCGTTCATAGTCACCGTGTCGATACCAACGTGGATCAAGATTTCAGCTCCGTTTGCTGTCTTCAAACCGTAAGCATGTCCTGTAGCAAAGGCGATTGATACTTCTGCATCAGCTGGTGCGTAAACCACGCCTTGGCTTGGTTTCACTGCAATCCCTTGTCCCATTGCACCACTTGAAAAGACTGGGTCATCAACATTCTCAAGGGCAACTACGTCCCCAACGATTGGAGTTTGGATTGTTTCATTTTGAGGAGCTACTGGAATGTTACCAGTTGTTTCTTCTTGAACCAAACGTTCTGTCGCTACTTCAGTAGCAACTTCTTCTTCGTCCTCGTAACCAAACATGTAAGTAAGTGCAAAACCAAGAACGAATGATACAGCTACCATAAGGATGTATTGGAATAATTGACCGTTACCAATGTACAACATTGTACCAGGGATGATGGTGATACCATTACCAGTACCAGCAAGACCAAGGATTGAAGCCAGTCCACCACCGATAGCACCAGCAATCAATGAAAGGAAGAATGGTTTACGGAAACGCAAGTTCACCCCGAAGATAGCAGGCTCTGTAATACCGAGGAAGGCAGAAAGAGCAGCTGGGAAAGCAAGTGTTTTCAGTTTAGGATTTTTAGTTTTGACACCAACGGCAACAGTTGCAGCCCCTTGAGCTGTCATAGCTGCAGTGATAATGGCGTTGAATGGGTTGGCATGATCGGCAGCAAGCAATTGCACTTCAAGCAAGTTGAAGATGTGGTGTACACCTGATACGACAATCAATTGGTGAACCCCACCAATCAAGAAACCACCAAGACCAAATGGCAAGCCAAGAATCGCTTTTGTACCGATAAGGATGTAGTTCTCAACAACATGGAAGACTGGTCCGATGACAAAGAGTCCAAGGATAGACATCACCAAAGTGTCACGAATGGCGTCACCAAGAGATCCAAGACATCTGGAACCACTTTGCGGAGAGCTTTTTCAAACTTGGCTCCGACCACCCCAATGATGAAGGCTGGAAGAACGGAACCTTGCAAACCAACAACAGGAATGAAGCCAAAGAAGTTCATAGCTGTTACTTCACCACCTGATGCTACAGCCCAGGCGTTTGGAAGCGAACCAGAAACCAGCATCATACCGAGGACGATACCAACGGCTGGATTTCCACCGAATACGCGGAAGGTTGACCATACAACCAAACCTGGCAAGATGATGAAGGCTGTATCTGTCAAGATTTGAGTATATGTTGTCACGTCAGCTGGAAGTGTCATTCCAAGAGCAGTCAAGAGACCACGCACACCCATGAAGAGACCAGTTGCTACGATAACTGGGATGATTGGTACAAAGACGTCACCGAAAGTACGGATAGCACGTTGGAACCAATTTCCTTGTTTAGCAGCTTCTGCTTTCATATCTTCTTTAGAAGATGTTGGCAAACCAAGTGCAACCACTTCGTCATACATCTTGTTTACTGTACCAGTCCCAAATATGATTTGGTATTGGCCTGAGTTAAAGAAAGCTCCTTGAACTTTATCCAAGTTCTCAATCACTTCCTTCTTGATTTTCCCTTCATCTTTGACCATGACACGCAGACGAGTCGCACAGTGGGCTACACTGTTGACATTCTCACGTCCGCCAAGGGCTTCGATGACCTTTTTTGCAATATCCTGATTGTTCATTTGCAAAAATCTCCTTATAAAAATTTTGTTCTTGTTTGAAAGCGATTTTATTCGCCCTACGACTATTATTTTATCACGTTTCTAAAATATGTCAAGCGTTTTGCAGAAATTTTTATTTTACTTCTTTTACTCCTGATTATTCTTGCTCGTTTTTGAGGGATATTTTCTTTTTCCTCAAAAAAATATCCTTATGTTAGAGGGTTCAAAGCTTTTTATTTACATTTTCTTTCATTTTTTCGTGAAAATTTGTCAAATTTCCTTTGCTTAATTTCTGGTAATCGTTTGACATATTTTTCTCTTTTTTAACATAAAAGACTTGCTTTTTTTGTCGAAAACGTTTACTATTAATAATAGAATAGAACTTATGGAGGAAAGATAAAATGGAATGGACAACTGAGCGTCGTTACAGACGCTACGAAGACTGGACAAATGATGAAGTCAAGCAAATCAAGGAAAAGATGGCACAATCTCCTTGGCATACTCGTTACCATGTCGAGCCTAAAATGGGCCTTCTCAATGATCCAAATGGCTTTTCTTATTTTGATGGCAAATGGATTCTCTTTTACCAAAACTTCCCCTTTGGTGCAGCCCATGGGTTGAAGTCTTGGGTGCAGCTTGAAAGTGATGATTTGGTACACTTTACAGAAACTGGAGTCAAAGTTTTGCCAGATACTCCATTAGATAGCCACGGTGCCTACTCTGGTTCTGCCATGCAGTTCGGCGATCAGTTGTTCCTATTTTATACTGGAAATGTCCGTGATGAAAACTGGATCCGTCACCCTTACCAGATTGGGGCTTTGATGGATAAGGATGGCAAGATTACAAAGATTGACAAGATCTTGATTGACCAGCCAGCAGACTCTACTGACCACTTCCGCGATCCGCAAATTTTTAACTTTAAAGGTCAATATTATGCCATCGTCGGTGGACAGGACTTGGAGAAAAAAGGCTTCGTCCGTCTCTACAAGGCTGTGGACAATGATTATACAAACTGGCAAGCAGTTGGCGACCTTAACTTTGCTAACGATCGCACTGCCTACATGATGGAATGCCCAAATCTGGTCTTTGTAGGGGAGCAACCTGTCCTTCTCTACTGTCCACAAGGATTGGATAAAAAAGTTCTAGACTATGATAATATCTATCCAAACATGTACAAAATCGGGGTTTCCTTTGATCCTGAAAATGCCAAAATGGTAGATGTGTCACCCCTTCACAACCTAGACTATGGTTTCGAAGCCTATGCGACTCAAGCTTTTAACGCTCCTGACAGACGTGCACTAGCAGTAAGTTGGCTTGGGCTACCAGATGTAGCCTACCCCTCTGATCGTTTTGACCACCAAGGAACTTTCTCCTTGGTCAAAGAACTCACTATCAAAGATGGGAAACTCTACCAATACCCTGTCGCAGCTATCAAAGAACTTCGTGCCTCTGAAGAACCTTTTTCAAATCGTGCTCAAACCAATAACACCTATGAACTAGAGCTCAACTTGGAGGCCAATAGCCAGAGCGAGATTGTCTTACTTGCTGAGAAAGAAGGCAAGGGTCTTTCAATCAACTTTGACCTTATAAATGGTCAAGTGACAGTGGATCGTAGCCAGGCTGGAGAACAGTATGCCCAAGAATTTGGAAGCACTCGTTCTTGCCCAATCGACAATCAAACTACTAGTGCTAACATCTTCATCGACAATTCTGTCTTTGAAATTTTCATCAATAAAGGAGAAAAAGTATTTTCTGGTCGCGTCTTTCCACATGCCGATCAAATGGTATCCTGATCAAATCTGGAAAGCCAACCGGAACCTACTATGAATTAGATTATGGTCGCAAAACTAACTGATGTCGCCAAACTTGCAGGCGTCAGCCCCACTACCGTCTCACGGGTTATCAATAAAAAAGGCTATTTGTCTGAAAAAACCATTCTCAAGGTCAATGAAGCCATGAGAGAATTGGGCTATAAGCCCAACAATTTAGCTCGTAGCCTCCAAGGAAAATCAGCTAAGTTAATCGGCTTGATTTTTCCTAACATTTCCAACATTTTCTACGCAGAATTGATTGGTAAGTTGGAACACCAACTCTTTAAGAATGGATACAAGACCATCATCTGTAACAGCGAACATGACTCTGAAAAAGAACGGGAGTACATTGAAATGCTGGAGGCCAATCAGGTCGACGGTATCATTTCTGGAAGTCACAACTTGGGAATCGAAGACTACAATCGTGTGACGGCACCGATCATTTCCTTTGACCGAAACTTGTCTCCAGACATCCCTGTTGTCTCCTCTGACAACTACGGTGGCGGGGTTCTCGCTGCCCAAACCTTGGTCAAGACAGGTGCCCAGTCTATCATCATGATTACAGGAAATGACAACTCGAACTCACCGACTGGACTGCGTCATGCTGGCTTTGCCTCTATACTCCCGAAAGCTCCTATTATCAATGTTTCAAGTGACTTTTCTCCCGTCAGAAAGGAAATGGAAATCAAGAATATCTTGACCCATCAGAAACCAGATGCGATCTTTGCTTCGGATGATCTGACAGCTATCCTAGTGATCAAAATCGCTCAAGAACTGGGAATCTCTGTTCCTGAAGAACTCAAAGTCATCGGCTATGATGGTACCTACTTTATCGAGAATTACTACCCTCAACTGGCGACCATCAAGCAACCCTTGGAAGAGATTGCCCACCTCACTGTTGATCTGCTCTTGCAAAAGATCGAAGGCAAGGAAGTCGCGACAACTGGTTACTTCTTACCCGTCACCCTATTACCTGGAAAAAGTATTTAAGTACAAAAAACTCAGACGAATTCGTCTGAGTTTTTTATGATCTTAAGTTTTCGAGATAGCGCTGGGCTGTCTCTAAGTTAAAGGTTTTATCTGCGATGAGGCGCTCAACGAGGGGAGCAACCTCGGACTCACTAGCACCAGCTAAGAGAGCTAGGGATTTGGCCTGCAACTTCATGTGACCTTGCTGGATGCCCGTACTCACCAAGGCTTTCAGAGCCGCAAAGTTTTGGGCAAGACCGATGGACACGATAATCTGAGCTAATTCCTTGGCAGAAGGATTTCCCAGTAGTTCGTGACTAAGAGCTACACGGGGGTTGAGACCAATAGAGCCACCCTTGGTCGCTACAGGCATAGGTAGGGTCATCTCACCAACCAATTCTTCTCTTTCCATGTCCAACTTCCATTGACTAAGACCTCGATAGCGTCCATCTCGACTGGCAAAGGCATGAGCCCCAGCTTCGATGGCACGCCAGTCATTACCCGTGGCGATTAAAATAGCATCGATACCATTAAATCCCTTTATTGTGAGTAGCCGCTCGGTAAGGATCAGCCTGCGCAAACTGGCTGGCCAAAGCTATCTTCTCTGCAATTTCTCGTCCTTGGTCCTTTTGAGGGTTCAAATAGCGAAAGGCAATACGACAGCTTGCTGTCACTAGAGAATCTGTCGCGTAATTGGACAGAATTCCCATGAGACTCTGTCCCTGACTGAGTTCTTCTAAGACTGGTTTCAAGGCTTCTAGCATGGTATTGAGCATATTGGCTCCCATGGCTTCCTGGGTATCGATATGGAGATAGACGACGAGAAAGTCTGTTTCACCTTTGATCTGCTCTACATGTAAATCACGCGCCCCACCACCACGTTTGACGATAGAAGGATAGGCTTGATTGGCAAGTTCCAAGAGTTCGGCTTTCTTGCTGGCAATCTTCTCTTGCGCTTGTTCAGGATCAGCAACTTGATAAAGGGCTACCTGACCAATCATCTGGCGCTCATGTACTTGAGCAGTAAAACCGCCTGCTCGCTTGATGATTTTGCTGGCATAGCTAGCGGCAGCAACCACTGAGGGTTCTTCTGTCACATAAGGAACTGTGTAATCCTGACCATTCACCAAAAGTTCTGGAACGATCGAATAAGGCAGAGAAAAAGTTCCTATCACATTCTCACTCAGCTGGTCTGCAACAGCCAAGCTGACTTGTTCATCCTGCTCCAGACTCGTTTGCTTTTCAGGACTAAGGAGCGCCTGAGCTCGCAACAACTCCAGGCGCTCATGGTATGATTTTTTAGAAAATCCATTCCAACTTATCTTCATTATTTTTCAACCTTGCTATAACGGCGTTGGTGGTCGACAATCTCCACCAAGGCATAGTCTTGATGTTCATAAGCTGCAAATTGGGCTGAACCAGATTCATCCAACCGCACCTCTTCGAAGAAGACTTTTTCATAGTTTGCAACAGACAATGCTGTACGTTGCTTGAGTTTGCTCAAGCGATCCTTATCAAGGTAAATCTCATAGCCTTCGACCAGCTCTCCACTAAAGAACTCTGAAACCGCTCCACTTCCGTAACTGTAGAGGGCAATTTTATCTCCGGCCTTCAAAGTCTCTGCATTTTCCAAAAGAGAGAGGAGGCCGAGAAAGAGGGAACCTGTGTAGATATTCCCAATCATCTGACTATAGAGAATGGACTTGTCAAAGTTCTCTTGCAAACTATCCTGTTTTTCTTTAGACAAAGTTTTGTCCATCATCTTACGCAAGCCTTTAAGGCTAACTTAGGATAAGGCAAGTGGAAGCAGATAGCCGCAAAGTCATCCATAGTCCAATCATAGCGTTTCTTGTATTCATCCCAAGTCGTTGTCAGGCAATCAAGATACTGTTGGGTCGAGTACATGCCGTTTACATAAGGAGTGCTTGAATAGTTCGGACGCCAAAAATCCATGATGTCGCGCGTTTGGGCAACGTTATCATTGTTAAAGGCCATGATGCGCGGATTTTGGGTGATCAACATCGCCACACTTCCAGCACCCTGAGTTGGTTCGCCCGGAGTTCCGACACCATACTTGGCAATATCACTGGCAATAACCAAAACCTTAGACTCTGGAGAATTTTCCACATGCAATTTAGCATAATGAAGGGCAGCCGTCGCTCCATAACAGGCTTCTTTGATTTCAAAGCTACGGGCGAAAGGTTGAATGCCTAATAGGCCATGAACAAAGACTGCCGCTGCCTTACTCTGGTCAATCCCTGACTCAGTCGCCACAATGACCATATCGATTTCTTCTTTTTCTTTGTCTGTTAAAATAGAGTTGCTTGCACTAGCTGCCAAGGTAACAATGTCCTCAGTCAGTGGAGCAATACTAATTTCATTTAACAAGAGTCCCTTGCTAAATTTTTCGGGGTCAACTCCCCTCGCTTCTGCTAAGTCTTGTAATTTCAAGACATATTGACTGGTCGCAAAACCAATCTTATCAATACCGATTGTCATATTTACCTCTGTTTTTTCATTCATTGTAAAAAATCGTTTCATTCTATTTTATCACAAATAGGAACAAAAGAGAGAAAAAAGACTTGATTCAACAAATCAAGTCTTTGCTTTGACTGCATTAGGAAGAGATTCCTCGTTGTTTTCGGATGTAGTAATAAAGCTTTAGAATTACCGTTCCACTTGCCATTCCAATAGAAATAACGAGGGCTAACATAACTACCAAAGTCGCGCTTGCAATAGCATGACTGTAATCGCCTGTCACAAAGAAAGCTGTCGTTCGATAGGATAAATAACCTGGCACCAAGGGGGCAAGAATAGCCAAGACAAAGACCACCGCTGGTGTCTTGTAGACAATACTTAAAATCTGGCTGATGCAAGAGCCAATTACTGCTGCGATAAAGGTCGCAATAATAACATTGGTTGGTTCTTTGAGCACGAGATAGAGGAGCCAAACACCCATTCCCAAAATACCACCAGGTAGGAGCATGGAGCGTTGAACATTCAGTACGATTAGAAAGGTGATAATGGCGAGTAAACTCGCCACTGCTTGGAGCAAAATACTTGTTAGAGTCATCTTATGTCATCAAAACCAGGGCGACAGAGGTGCCTGCCCCTAAAGCAAGGGTAATGAGCAGAGATTCAAACATCTTGCTCATACCAGAGTTGATATGGTTGGTCATGATATCCCGTACCGCATTTGTCAGAGCAATCCCTGGAACAAAGGGCATGACCGCTCCCGCTATGATCAAGTCTGCCGTCGAATGAAATCCTGTATAGCGGGCCCAGAACTGGGCGATCAATCCAAAAACAAAGGCACCCGCAAAGGCCGTTACAAAAGGAATGCGAACAAACTTCTCTACATAGAGAGAGAAGGCAAATCCAAATAAAGTCGCAATAGCCGCACCAAAAGCGTCATAGACATTGCCCCCAAACATAATCGAGAAGAAAGGGGCACTGAGGGTCGCTGCTACAGTCACTTGGAGCTTGCTATAAGGAAGGGCTTGATTGCCGATTTCTTTGAGCTTTTTAAAGGCTGTCGAGAGATCAATCTGCCCTCCAACAAGTTCTCGTGATACTTGGTTGACATCACAGACTTTTTCGATGTTATAGGAGGATGATGTCACCCGTTTCATCCGAGAAATATTGGTGTTTTCAATCGAAAAGAAAATAGCTGCGGGCATGGCAAGAACATTGCAATCCACTATTCCCTGTGAATGGGCAATGCGAATCATGGTGTCCTCAACCCGATGAATCTCCGAACCACTTTTCAAGAGAATGGTTCCAGCTAGCATAATCACATCAATGACAGCATTTAACTCTCTCGATTCGTCCATTTTCTCCTCCTTTTTCCTACTTCCTATATTTTATCACAAAATCTTGGGAAAAAAAATCTTTGTCATGAAATCATGACAAAGATTCGTTTAATCTCGAGAACTTTCGTGAGTTCCTTCACTATTGGATGAACTGCTAGAAGGAGTATTCCCTTGTTGATTTCCTTGTTGGTTCCCCTGGTTTGGACTTGTAGGAGAACCCTGGTTCCCACGTTGGGCAGGGTTAGAGGATGAAGTTGATGGTGGTGTTTTTGGTTTGTAGATAGAAAGTTTGATACGCGTACTTGCAAGATCAACCTGTTCTCCTGCTCTTGGCGTTTGGCTTACAACAGTTCCTTCTGCCGTTCCTTCAGGAGCAGTCGATACTTCTACAACCTCAATATTTGCTTCCTTCACACCGACAATCTGAGTCAAGTTATTCTTTGTAAACTCGAGACTTGAACCAATGTAGTTCGGCATGCTGACACTAGTCACCTTCTTAGCCACTGTTAAGGTAATCGTAGTGGCTTTTGAGAGATCATAGGTCGAACCCGATGCAGGGGTCTGTCTGAGGACGGTTCCAGGTTCGCTTTCATTGGATTCTTCCTCTTCCATCTTGATTAGATTTTCAGGAACCTTCTTCTCCTTGAGTTCAGCTACAACATCCGTATACTTGCGTCCGACGTAATTGCTCAATTGGAAGGATTGCTTCCCAGAAGAAACGATCAAATTGACCTTGGTTCCTTCTTTTCGGCCGCTGCCAGCTTCAGGATCGGTTCGAATAACGCGTCCTTCCGCTACTGTATCACTAGCTTCAGATTTCTCCTCACCAGCTTCAAACTTAGATTTTTTGAGTGCTTCTTTGGCCTCTGCAACAGTTTGTCCAGCCACATCAGGAATAGGAATCGTTGCAGGTGTTCTAGACAAAATCCAGACCAAAGAGGCTGCAACCAATAGAAGACTGGCCAAAAGAATCATATAGCGAGCCTTAAACTTCCGTTTCTTGGCTGGCTTTGGCGCTGGAGCCGGCTCTGCCACTGGTTGAGTTGGTTTCTTTGGCTGAGGGCGTTCTTCTTGCGCCGGAGCTTTAGGAATCGATGTCAGTGTACTTTGTGGAACTTTAGGTAAAGTCTTAGTGTCTGCCTTACTCGCATCGTCAAAGACCAGTTTCGGCTCATTCCGACGATTATAAGATAAGCTAGTTGACAAGTCCACATACATTTCCGAAACAGACTGATAACGATCTGACAGCTTCTTAGCAGTTGCCTTAATGACAACATTTTCTAAAGCCTGAGGGACAGATGGGTTTTCAGCTATGACGGACGGAAGTGGCTTCTGGAAATGCTGGAGGGCAATCGTAACCGCGCTATCCCCATCATAAGGAATATGACCAGTCAGCATTTCATAGAAGATAATCCCCATTGCATAGATATCACTCTGGAAGGTCGCTTTAGATCCACGTGCTTGCTCAGGTGACAAATAATGAACAGAGCCTAACATTGAGTTGGTCTGGGTCAGACTAGTCTCCGCAAAGGCTACAGCAATCCCAAAGTCCGTGACCTTAGCTGTGCCGTCAGGTGTCAAGAGGATATTTTGAGGTTTCAAATCCCGGTGAACAATTCCTCGAGTATGGGCTAAGCGCATGGCCAAGAGGATTTGCCCCATGATCCGAACTGCTTCTTCATTTGAAAGAGGATAGTGTTCTTTAATATAACGCTTGAGGTCAAGGCCTGCTACGTACTCCATAGCTAGGTACTGTTGACCATCTTCCTCACCAATATCTGTTATCCGAACGATATGAGGATGGTCCAGATCCGCCATAGCCCTCGCTTCACGCTGGAAACGTGCCACAGCAATTGGGTCAGTCTGGTAGTTGGTCCTCAGGACCTTCACTGCCACTTCTTCCCCGTCTAGGATCAAATCCTTGGCCAAGTAAACATCTGCCATGCCTCCTCGACCAATCTGCTTGACAATCCGATACCGCCCGGCAAAAATCTTGCCGATTTGGATCATTCTGCTGCCTCCTCGTTCATGTAAACAAGGGCAACCGTAATGTTGTCTAAACCTCCTGCATTGTTAGCGAAACGAATAAGGGTTGCCGCCTTGTCTGCTAGGGAAATATCGCTGGTTACGATATCATAAATCTCGCTTGCCGAAATCATATTGGTCAAACCATCACTATTGAGCAAGAGATAATCTCCTGACTCCAGTGTAATCATCCCAAAATCTGGCTGGATTTCATCTTTTTGTCCGATAGACTGGGTGATGATATTCTTTGAGGGTGAGTTTCTGCTTCTTCTGGAGTCAATTGACCAGCCTTGAGCAATTCATTAACCAAGGAATGGTCACTCGTCAACTGGTGGTATTCTTCTCCACGAATCAAACCGATACGAGAATCTCCAATATGAGCATAGATGGCTTGGTTGTCAATAAACGCAACAGCTTCTAGCGTTGTTCCCATACCTCTGTAGGCTTCGTCCTGACCTAGTTGATGAATTTTTTGATTTTCAATCTCCAGGTAGTGGGCAAACCACTCACGAACTTCATTGACTGAGTCAATTTGGGTATCCACCCAAGCCACACCAAGGTCTGTTACCGCCATCTCACTAGCGATATTTCCTGCACGGTGCCCTCCCATCCCGTCAGCCAAGATGATCATAGTGCGTCCTGCTCGGTTGACAAAGTGATTGACATAGTCCTGATTATTTGTCCGTTTCTGACCAACATCTGTTAATAATGCTATTTCCATTGTGTCAGTTCCTTCCTATTCTGATATCTTGCGAAATTGGCTGATAAAGAATCCATCACTTCCATACAATTCAGGAGTAATCAGGATGCAGCCATCTTTCAGGATATCTTTACATTCGTGTTCTAGTTTAACCTGCTCGAACTCGGGATGACTTTCTAAAAAAGCTTCAACAACTTGAAAGTTCTCCTCAGAGACAATAGTACAGGTACTATAAGTTATTATACCACCTTTTCGTAGCGTTTGACAAACACTACCTAATATTTCCAGCTGAATTTCCTGTAAGGAGGTAAAATCTGCCGTTTCTTTATTGTATTTGATGTCTGGTTTGCGACGTAAAAGTCCAATCCCAGAACAGGGAGCATCTACCAAAATCTTATCAAAAGAATCCCGACCGAAAAACTCATGCACCTTTCTGGCATCCAATTTGTGTTTGCACTCGCTCTGCCACACCTAAACGCTCCGCATTTTCTTGGATCAAGTCCAACTTATGATCGTAAAGGTCCAAAGCCGTCACCTTACCGGATGTGAGGTAGGAAGCTATATGAGCTGTTTTCCCACCCGGAGCTGCACAAGCATCCAGGACCTGCTCATCACCTTGTGGATCAAGAGTCGGAGCAACCAGTTGACTGGACTCATCTTGGATAGTAATAACCCCTTCAGCAAACAAATCATGGCCTGCAAAGTGGCCGTGCTCCTTGACCAGACCAGTGGCCGCCAAAGGGGAATCAGTCGCCTCTAACACGGCTTTGATTTCCTCTTTTCGGCTCAAGTCAGTCACCCGAATACTGGCTTTGTTGCGTACCAAGAGACTTTTAAAGATGGCTTGTGCTCGCTCTTCACCGTATTCTTCCTTAAGTTTAGATACTAGCCAAACTGGGAGAGAATAGGCAATGGAATCACGCTTGTTTTTGCGTTTGATGCTGTCAATATCTGGCCAGCCTTCTCTTAAGATACGACGAAGGACGGCGTTGACCAATTTCTCACTGCCTTTTTTACGGGCTTTGGCTAGCTCTACCGCTTCATTGACTACAGCGTGACTAGGAATCTTATCCAGATACCGAAGTTGGTAGGCGCTCAGGAGGAGCAGAATATAGAGCCAGTTATCTAGCTTATCTCGGTCTTGGATAAAGTGGGACAGGTACCATTCCAGAGTGAGTTTTCGGGCTACCGTTCCGTAAACAATCTCTGTCACCAAGCCCTTGTCTGCTGCTGAGAGTTGACTCCCTTTGAGGTGTTTATTTAAAGCAATATTGGAGTATGCTTGATTGACAAAAACATCCTCTAACACTGCTAGAGCTAGATTTCTAGCCGTTTCTACTTTAGTCACCAAATCGTTCTCCTACAGTCAGTGTCCGTCCAACTCCGTTGAGGAAGGAAGCAATGTCCATCTTGGGCTTCCCAGCTGGCTGCACTTGCTTGAGAGATAGAGCTCCTTCAGCCGCTGCAACGATTAATTGTTTCTTGCCAATAGAGAGGATCTCACCTGGAGCTCCCTGACCTTCTACTGGCAGGGCTTCATAAATCTTAAAGCGGTCGCCTTTAAGGAAAGTGTGGGCAACAGGCCATGGATTCATCCCTCTGATTTGGTTAAAGAGTTGACGGTTAGTCTTATTCCAGTCCAACTTTTCTTCCTCTGGCTTGATATTTGGCGAGAAAGTGACCTGGCTTTGGTCCTGAGGCACAGGCTTAATCTCCCCAGCAATATAGGCAGGCAGGGTGTCCAAAAGCAAGTCACGACCAACAATGGCTAATTTCTCAAACAAGGTGCCGACATTGTCCTCATCAGTGATAGGAATACTGCGATGAGAAATCATATCCCCTGCATCCATTTCCTTAACCATCTCCATAATGGTCACACCAGCTTCCTTATCCCCTTGAATCAAGGCATAATGAATAGGTGCACCACCACGGTGTTTGGGAAGAAGGGAAGCGTGAACGTTGACCGCAAAGTCCATGCTATCAAGGAGTTTACTTGGGAGAAACTGCCCAAAAGCAGCAGTCACAATTCCATCCGCTCCTAGCTTCATAATGGCTTCCATCTCTGGACTTCCAGATAATTTTTCAGGTTGGTAGATAGGAAGATTTGCTTCTTTGGCAGCCTGCTTGACTGGGGTTTCTTGGATTACTTTTTTACGGCCGACAGCGCGGTCTGGCTGGGTTACAACAGCTAGAATCTCGTAACGATCATCTGATAACAACCCCTTCAAAACTGTTGCTGAAAAGTCGGGTGTCCCCATAAAGATTAGTTTCGTCATTTCTTCTCCTTCTTATAAAAATTGTTGCGGTTCATGGTCAATACTGAGACGAAGCTCACTATTTTCCCGTTCTTGAGTCAAGGCCAAAACCCGATTGAGAGTCTGTCCCAGCTCATCTTCTAAACGGTATTTAATCAAAATCTGGTAATGATAAAGGTTGTGGGTACGTGCGATGGGTTTAGGCGTTGGTCCAAGGATTTTACTAGTTTCCGATAAACCTGAGCGCAAAATCCCCATGACTTCATAGGCACGTTTGACAACCTCTTCTTCTTTCTTGTGAGAGAGGGTAATCCCAATGGTGAAATAATAAGGTGGATAGCCGAGTTGACGCCTAATACTCATTTCATAGGCGTAAAAACCTTCATAGTCCTGTTCCTTGGCAAAACGAATGGCATAGTGCTCCGGATTGTATGACTGAATCAAGACCTGCCCAGCTTTTTCCGCACGACCTGCCCGTCCTGCCACCTGAGTTAAGAGTTGGAAGGTTCTCTCAGAAGAACGGAAATCAGGCAGATTCAAGGCTGTATCCGCATTGAGGACTCCGACTAGGGTCACATTTGGAAAATCCAAGCCCTTAGCAATCATCTGAGTTCCCAACAAGATATCTGCTTCCCCTCGGCCAAACTGGTCAAGAAGAGCTTGGTGACTGCCTTTCTTGCGGGTCGTATCCACATCCATCCGCAGAATGCGAGCCTGAGGAAGAGTTCTGCCAGTTCATCGTAAGCTTTCTGAGTCCCCGTCCCGTAGTAACGAATACTGCGGCTTTGACAGTTGGGACAGACATGAGGAATCCCCTTTGAAAATCCACAGTAATGGCAATTCATGGTCTTGGTATCCATGTGGAGAGTCAGAGAAATATCACAGTTGGGGCAGCTATCTACCGTTCCACACTCCCGACACATAACAAAGCTAGAATAGCCCCGACGGTTGAGCATGAGGACTACCTGCTCTTTTTTATCCAGTCGGTCTTGGATGGCCTCTAGCAAAGGGGGCGTAAAGTTTGACGTCTCATTCTGCCCGATATAGTCACGAAAGTCAATCACTTGAACCTCAGGAATGGTGGCTAAAGGATTGGCTCGTTGGGTCAGGCGTAAGTGTTGATAGACACCTTTGCCAGCCCGCGCACGGCTTTCTAAGCTCGGTGTCGCCGAACCAAGGACCAGGGCTGCTTGATTGTACTGGGCCCGTAGAATGGCGACCTCTCTGGCATGATAACGGGGATTGCTGTCTTGTTTGTAGCTGGCTTCATGTTCTTCATCGATAATCATGACACCCAGATTTTTCAGTGGAGCAAAGATGGCTGATCGAGCGCCAACAACAACTTGGGCATCGCCGCGTTCTACCTTGCGCCACTCGTCGTACTTTTCACCATTGGACAGGCCTGAGTGGAGAATGGCTACTTTCTCACCAAATCGGGCAATAAAACGTTCCGTCATCTGTGGCGTCAGGGAAATCTCAGGCACCAGCAAAATGGCTGTCTTGCCCTTGTCCAAGGCCCCTTGGATGATCTGTAAGTAAACCTCTGTTTTCCCACTTCCTGTAATCCCTTGAAGGAGGAAAGGAGGCTGTTGACTGCCAATAGCACTGACAACGGCATCACGCGCCTGTCTTTGTTCTGGATTCAATTCCAAAGGTTGACTGACCTCAATGCCTTCGAAATAAGCAGCTGAACGTTGCACTTCCTTTTGGACTAGGGTTAGAGCGCCTTGCTCCACAAGGAAGTTGACTTGCTCGCGTGAGTAGAATTCTAACAAGCTAGCCAGAGGAGCACTCTCAGGATGAGACAGCAAATAGTCTCTCAGCTCTGCCTTTTTCTTAGCACGCGCAGAAATCTCAATCTTCTCTAGCTGAGTAGCATCAACCTCATACCAAGACTGGGTCTTGACCTTCTTTTGATCGACTGCCTGGTATTCTAAGCGGAGCAGCCCTTTCCTGGTCAAGCGCATCATTTCTGCCTGTTTAGCAAGGTCTAGAGAAGAAAAGACTAGCGCATCTTCTGAACCAAACAGACGCTCTCGGTCTGCCTGACTCAGACCTTCCAAAGGATAGAGGATCTTATCATAACTGGAGTTTAAAAATCCTGGAAGCATGGCTTTTAGAATGGAGATTTTGTAAGAAAAGACGGACTTTCGTAGCTCCTCAGCTAGCCAGAGTTGCTCCTGGGTCAAGACGGGAGAAAAATCTAGCACCTCTGCAATCTCTTTCAAGTCCTGACCTTCCATCTCTTCATCCGACTGGGACTCTAGGCCAAGCACAATCCCTTGGATCAAACGATTACCCTTGCCGAAGGGGACATGGATCCGCATACCGACTTCCAGCATCTCTTCAAATTCCTCTGGGACCTTATAACTATAGGGCTGGTCCGTCTGCATCAGGGGAACATCCACGATAATCTTTGCAATAGCCATCTTCTCACCTCCTTCTTGTCAGTACATTCTTGCAATAGAAAAAATAAGATTGAGTCCCCCCAACCTTAAATTTTTTCACCATCTTCTTTTTCTTTAGCGATTTGCTCTTTGATTTTCTTTTCTTCTTCTTCTTTGCGGCGTTTTTCTTCTTCGATACGGAGACGAACCGCTTCACGTTTTCCTTCTGGATCTGGGTGAATGGTTACATTTCCTGACTCGATTTCTTCCAAAGCGCGAAGAGTTGATTTTTCAGACTTAAACTCTTGAGTTGCTGGCGCGCCTGCTTCTAGTTCGTGGGCACGTTTTGCTTCCAAGATTACGAGTGAATATTTTGATGGTACCTTGTCTAGCAAGGTATCGATAGAGGGTTTTAACATCATTTGCTTGTACCTGTTTCCTATAGTTTATCGAGTAGTTGGAGATTTTGGCAACATCTCCTGGTAGTGACCAATGACACGGTCCACACGGAAGTGTTCTGCTTCGATCACACGCTTGACACGTTCAGCAGCGAGGGGCACCTGATCGTTGACAATGGCATAATCATACTCACGCATGAGGGCAATTTCTTCCTTAGCTTTTTCGATTCGTTGGGCAATCACTTCAGCGCTATCTGTTCCACGACCTACCAAACGATCTTGCAATTCATCCAAGTCTGGTGGCGTTAGAAAGATAAAGACAGCATCTGGAACCTTTTTCTTAACCTGAAGGGCTCCTTGGACTTCAATCTCAAGAAAGACATCGATTCCCTTGTCTAGGGTTTCATTGACATAGGTTAGCGGAGTTCCATAGTAGTTACCGACATATTCTGCATATTCCAACATCTGACCTTGACGGATTAGCTCTTCGAACTCTTCACGAGTACGGAAGAAATAGTCCACTCCGTCCACTTCACCAGGACGTTGCGCACGCGTCGTCATCGATACAGAGTATTGAAATTGATTCTCAGAACTCTCAAAAATCTCTCTTCTAACCGTTCCTTTCCCAACTCCTGAAGGACCAGAAAAACGATTAGCAAGCCTCGGTCTGCCATTATGTCTCCTTTAGTTAGTCTGTGAAATAAAGTAAAATTTCTCTCGAATACTGATGATCGCGTCAGTTATCCTTCTACAGTCTTTCTATCTAGTGTAACAAAAAAGCAGTAATATTTCAACTGCTCTTTCTTATTTATTTAGCATAATCTACTGCACGAAGTTCGCGGATCACGGTTACCTTGATATTTCCTGGGTAATCGAGATTATTTTCAATTTTCTCACGAACTTTGTGAGCCAAGATTGTGACTTTGTCGTCCTTGATTTGTCCTGGATTAACCATGATACGGATTTCACGTCCTGCTTGAAGAGCAAAGCTATTTTGCACTCCTTCAAAGCCATTGGCGATTTCTTCCAAATCATGGAGACGCTTGATGTAGCTTTCAAGAGACTCGCTACGAGCACCTGGACGCGCTGCACTCAAGGCATCTGCTGCAGCAACGATCATTGCAATGACGCTTTCGGCTTCGACATCGCCGTGGTGGCTAGCAATGGTATTCACCACAACTGGGTGTTCCTTGTACTTACGAGCCAACTCCGTGCCAATCTCAACGTGGCTGCCTTCAACCTCGCGGTCAATAGCTTTCCCAATGTCGTGAAGGAATCCAGCACGACGGGCAAGAGCTGCATTTTCACCAAGTTCACTGGCGATGATACCAGATAACTTAGCAACCTCAATCGAATGACGCAAGACATTTTGTCCATAAGAAGTACGGAACTGCAAACGTCCCATAATCTTCATCAAGTCTGGATGGAGGTTTGGCGCACCAATCTCATAGGCAGCAGCCTCCCCATATTCACGGATTTTATTGTCAATCTCTTGACGGTTTTTCTCCACCAACTCCTCGATACGAGCTGGGTGGATACGGCCATCCTTGAGCAACATTTCCATGGTCATACGAGCAATTTCACGACGAATTGGATCAAATCCTGACAAGGTTACCACTTCTGGCGTATCGTCGATAATCACATCGACCCCTGTCAAACTTTCAAAGGTACGAATATTACGCCCTTCACGACCGATAATGCGCCCCTTCATGGTATCATCTGGTAGGTGAACTGTCGAGTTTGTTGACTCTGCTACATAGTCACCAGCGATACGCTGCATAGCCTGAACCAAGATATCTTTCGCAATCTTGTCTGAACGTTCCTTAACTTCTTGCTCAGCCACACGAATGCGGCTAGCAATTTCCTTGGTCAAGTTTTCCTCTGTCTGAGCCAAGATAATATCTCGAGCCTCAGTTTGGGAAAGGGAACCGATACGTTCAAGTTCAGCTTCTTTTTGTCTTTCGACTTCCTCTAATTGCTCTTCACGTGCATCAAGGTTTTTTGCTCTATCAGAAATACTTTGTTCTTTTTGTTCAAGTGTTTTTTCTTTGTTCGTCAAATTGTCGTCTTTGCGGTCAAGGCTCGTAGCTCTCTCCGTCAAACGACTTTCAATTTGCTTGAGCTCCTGACGTTCTGACTTAAATTCAGCGTCCACTTCTTCACGGTATTTTCTGGCTTCCTCTTTGGCCTCCAATAGTGCTTCTTTTTAAGAGACTTGCTTTCGCTCTTGGCTTCATTTAGTAATAAATCCGCTTCGCGCTCAGCTTGTCCTCGTAAATTAGTTGCTTCTTGTTCAGCATTTAGAAGCATCAACTCTGCAGCCTCTTGAGATGATTTCATCTTAGCTGAGATGCTGACATATCCAATGACTAAACCAATGATGACGGCAAAAACAGCAATCGCAAGTGTCATGATTTCCATGTTTTCACCTCATTAAATTTGTTTATCGAATGACATACATTCCTTAATATTCTATCATAAAAAAGGAATTTAAACAAACCTAAAATAGAATATGTTAAAGGAATTCAGCGTGAAGTTCAGACAAAGATCTATTTATTTCAAAACTCTCTTGTATTAATTTATCTAATGGAATATGATTAATTTTAATTTTTCTATTTAACTCCATAGGTAGGCAATATTTGATAAAATTCTGATACTTTCTCTCCAAAGCATTTAATTCATTCTGTTGATAATTGTCTTTTATTTGATAATTGTCTTTTACTTGATGATTCAAAATATCATAATAAATTTCAACCAGACACTCCTCTATACCACTAGGAGATTTATCTTCTTCAAAATAAACATTGTTTCCTGTTATAAACAGATTACTTAGTCTTACTTCCCAGAGATACGATAACAATTTAAAATAATATTTAAGTCTGAAAATATCAATAATTTCAGGATATATTTCTTTCTCTGCAGTAAGTGAAGCATGAACAAAACTTAAACTTACAATCTTCTCTAACATCTCAAAATGAAAATATGCACCTGACTCATAGAAATTGTAATACTCATCTATTTCATAATTGCCTTCATAAGTGATATAAAATTTAAAAAATGATACTAGAATACTATCAGTTCCCATGCGTCCATTCATGCAATCAACGATATAATTTGATATCTCACTACCAGAATATGGTAGAAGCATATTCGTTGTATAATCACTCTCAATTATGTTTGAAAGTTCTTCTAATGATTTCTGGAACTCTCTTAAACTTGGTTTTTTTAGTTTTGAATCTTTATTTTTATCTTCTACAACTCTCTCGTCTATATCTACATAATAAATTTTATAAATTAATGATAATATTTTCCCTCCTTCATCATCCTTCAACTTACTCTTTTTCAAAATGTTATCTATAACTTCTTCTGTAGATACCATTCGATGCTGGTTTAGCTTAAATTTATTATCAATGAGATTCCTCTTTGTTGACTTAATTTCCTCACTATTTAAAATTACAATAATTTTAAATCTTTTATTCTCAGAAAGATAATCAATATAACCCAATAAATCATTGTAATCTGAAGGGTTATCTGATTTTGCTGCATATGAAACCCGTTCGAAATCATCAAAAATAATGATAGAATCTCGCTTCATTAAGTCCGTTCCAACTGTTTTAAAGAACCATTTAAAAACTCCTCCAACAAGTGGAATAAAGTCCAAATTTCCAAGTATGGATTGTTTTTCTATCTCATTAATCAATATTTTTTCGGCTTGCTCTCTTGTTTTTATCCCAAAGCAGGAAATATAGTAGATTTCTTTCTTTTTGTAAATTTGATTTTCAAAAAATGTCTTTATGAAAAATGTTTTCCCACTTCCCCAAGGACCATCCAACCAGAAGACATTATGAATAGAATCTGAACTATTTAAAAACTCCACCAGATGATTCTGGTAAGGATAGTCATACAAATCATATTCTGGAAATAGATTTGGATCCAGTTTTTTATAACTAACTTTTTTAAAAATTATATCTAAAAACCAGAATAGTATTGCTGGTACAGTCAGTATTAACAATATTATTACACGATTCTCATACAAAGATATAATATCTTTTAAACAATTATAATTAGAAATAAATTTATAGATAGGTAAGGCAAAGCGTTTAAATTGTTCAATCTCAAGTGCAAGATACAGTACCCATATACTGGCTATAGATATTTTGTACCATTCAATAACTCTAACATTACTACTCCATGATGGTCTTTGCAATGGATATTTCAGTAGCCATTTAAAATTCATAAGAAAATTAAGAATTCTCGTCATTATATTTTTCATATATCCCCCTTTTAATCTATATTATCATGATTATACCAAAAAATAACAAGCATAAAGCGGATTCAAGGACAAAAATTGTAATCGCTATACTAAATTTCCTTTCTTATTTTCTGTCTTAGGAAATCTGATATTCTCCAAAAAATTTTATCTTCAATTTGCTAGCTAAAATTTCTAAAATAAAAAGCCTACTTCGCAGTAGACTTAGTTTGATTCTGTTCTAATCGGCACTCGACCGAAATTCTGCTCTGCTATACTTGGATTCCCTAGTTGGTAAATCTGGTCTGCCTTTTGGGTCATGGCATCCCAAGGCTCTTTCCCAATTCGGCTGACTAGATGGATCTGCCCTTTCAAAGACTTAAGATGTTGTCTGCCTTTTTCGGTAAAGCCAAGGACATGGATACCTTCTGGCAAGTCACTTTCTCTAGCCTGCACCAAGATATAGGTCAAGAGGCGTCTGACACGCGCCTTGGTATAACGCTTGGTCGCAACTGCCTCGACCAATTCTTCAACAGACTGGGCTGTCTTGATGGCATCCTTGATACGCACAGCCATTTCTTGATTGACCTGATAGATCGTTGTTAAATCTGGATTTGACAAAATTTGATAGCGGAGCAAGGGAAAATAATCATCCCAGCTCACCTTACTCGTCTGCTCAAAGAGGGGAACGGAAGGCATAAAGCGTTCTAAGAAATCTTGGTCTGATTGATGCTGACGGATGGCTGTTGCCGAGGCAAAGTCCACCTCCTTGTCCACAGAATGATAACCTGCCCCCTGACGTTGAATTGGATGCAGTTTGATGTTTCGTCCAGCAACCGCCTTGGCATAGGCAAGAGCAAGGACATGATTGGGCGTATTGCCTGAAAACTCAAGATCTGTAAATTCCTTCCACATGGCTTGGGTTTTCTGGGGATAGGAGAGAGAGTCAGGTAGATTATCCACAAATTTCTCCATCTCACTACCTTGATTTGCATATAAGTCAGCAATTTTTTGATAATCCAGAACTTCTTCTGTTCCAAAAGCCAGCCTATCAATGCCCAACTGAGTCAAGATATCCACAGCCCCTTGACCAAAGAAATCTGCCGCCTGAACACTGACTAAAAAGGGCAATTCCACTACCAGATCCGCTCCGTTTTCCAGAGCCATCTGAGCCCGTGTCCACTTGTCCACGATAGCAGGCTCCCCTCTCTGCATGAAATTCCCTGACATGGCAACGATTTTCAATCCCTCTGCTTGATCCAGCAAGTATTTGTGCCCATTATGAAAAGGATTGAACTCCGCGATAATACCTGTGATGGCCATGATGTTCTCCTACTTCTGCGCGACAAAAAACCAACGGGTACTTGTCTCTGTCGGCTCCTTATCCTCAAAGTCCGCATAGAGTTTGAAAGACTTAAATCCAGCCTGTTCCAGCAAGATATCATAGGTCAAGACTTCATAAGTTCGTTCCTCATGCACTTCATCGTGGCGACTAAAGGACCCGTCAGCCTCTTTGATAAAGAAGGTCAACTCATGCACGATGGAGTGAGGTGCTGCGTCCTCGTAGGTATCCCAGAGCATGGCAAAATCTTCTGCATTTTCATGGTAAGAATAGCCTGGAAAAACCTCGTCAGTCTGGTAGGTCGAATGTACATCAAAGATAAATACACCATCTTCATTGAGAGCATTATATACTTCTTTAAAGACGTCCCCAACTTCCACCTCATCCTGCATATAACATATCGAGTCCGAATAACACGTGACAAAATCATATTTACCCGCCTTGGATAAATCCAGCATATTGCCTTCAATAAAATCAATCTTTTGCTTGGCTGAAGCAGCTCTCTTCTCCGCAATCTTCAGCATATCCGCGCTCAAATCCAGTCCAGTTACATCAAAACCAGCCTGAGAAAAGCACACAGACTGGATGCCTGTACCACAAGCCAATTCCAAGAGTTTCTTTCTCTCCTTGGTCTTAGGCAAGTGTCGCAAAGAAAAATCCGTCCATTTGTCGTATAAACTATCGTCCATCACAGCATCATAAACAGCCGCAAAGGTTTCATAAGTTGCCATAAAACATGATACCAAGTCCGCCCGTAATTCGATAGAAAATTAGGAGCCTAACGATGGAGCCGAGCTCCAAGGAAGGCTATCTATTTTCCGACGATTACAGGACGGGTTCAAATCCTTTCTAAGATACAAAGAGCGTTAAAAGCTAAAGAGAAAATAGGAATCTTACCGACGTATCATCAGATACAAGGGAAGGTTACTCTTTTTCTCACAGCTTTAGTTCGTGTGCAGTTTCAACATCAACCAAACACGGCGCCCTTTACCTTTCTATCCATCTTCTTCTAAAATAAGCAAATAAAACCCAGTTGACTGCAACTGAGTTCAATTGTACACTATAGTCTTTTCGTTTGCTTTTATTACTAGGCAACGAGTTGCAGGCATAACTGAAGTTAGGCAAGACGAGTTAACGCCGTAATAAAAGATAAAGGAAAAGACTATAAGGTTTCAGATAAATCTACAGAATGTGCCTCATGCCACAGTTTTTCTAGGTTATAATGGGCACGCATTTCTTCTGAGAAGATATGCACAACGACACAACCGAGGTCTAGCAAAACCCAGCCTCCCGCTGCATCGCCTTCAACATGGCTGCCTTTAACACCAGCTTCGGCTACTTTCACGGATATTGTCAGCGATAGCGTCCAACTGACGGCTATTCATCGAGCTAGTGATAACAAAGTAGTCTGTCACGCTGGTCAAATCTTGTACGTCAAGTGCGAGGATATCCTCCGCACGTTTCTCATCAGCCGCTTTCACGACTAGTTCTAATAATTCTTTTTCGTTCATTTAGTCCTCTTTCAAATAGTGCACAAAGGCGTTATAGGTTTCAAGGGTTTGGGGATAGATGGGGAATCCCTGATGAGCTAGATGCTCCACGGTACGAGCTGTTTCGTAGGCCACAGCCTTATTAAGTGACAAACTTGCAATTTCACGCGCCACATCCACTCCTGGAAAGGCACGATTGTGCTCAATATAGTCGGCTACATAGATAACCTTATCTAGGTCTGTCATCTGACCAGCCCCGACTGTATGGATTTCAATAGCTCGCAGGATTTCAGAATCATGCAAATCCAAATCTTCTTGAAGCTTGTAAATTCCGACCATGCCATGCCAGACATTGTTTCCCCAGTTTTTGAGGTCGGGGTCTAGCTGATAACGGTCAATCAAGTCTAGAAATTCCTGATCTGACAACTTTTTAGCATAGTCGTGGAGAAGTCCTGCTAGGCCTGCTTTCTCCCTATCCACACCAAAGCGCTGAGCCAGTTCTATGGCTGCACGCTCCACACCCAAGCAATGGGTTAAGCGTTTTTCAGGTAGAAGCTCTGCCATTTTTTCCAACAAAGCCTCACGGGAGCAATTGATATAGTCTTGATAGGCCATCAGTAGAGTCCCTCCTTCTCGATGTAGTCTAGCACTAGCTGAGGTAGGAGAAATTGGGTTTCCGACCTTGGGCAAGGAAATCACGCACCATGCTGGATGAAATATCCATAAGGGGCACATCTACCCAGATAACTGGATAGGAAGTTCCTGCCTTGTAGCGTGGTCGCTGGACTCCCACAAACTGAACCATGTCGACTAGCTCATCAATTCGGTACCACTTGGGCAGATAGTCCACCATGTCGGCCCCGATGATAAAGTAATAATCCGTATCTGGATGTTGCTCTGTCAAAATCTTCATAGTATCGTAGGTGTAAGAAATGCCCTTGCGCTCCAGCTCAATAGTTTCAATGGCTAAGCCTTCAATCCCCTCAATCGCCAACTCAAGCATCTTGAGACGGTGGTGCTCGGGGATGGTTTCCTTTTTATCTACATGAGGTGGCTGATATTCAGGCATGAGCAGGACCTGATCCAGTCCTAACTGTTGTCGTACTTGGTCCGCCACAACAAGATGGGCATGGTGAACGGGGTTAAAATTCCCCCCTAAAATCCCGACTTGTTTGCGTTTTTTCTCCTTGATTTCTGGCTCCAACTCTACCTTGGTAAAGGGAGTCAATAATTCAATTGCCATAGGCTCGTCTTCCTTTAATTCTCTGTAAAAACAGTTTCTTGGAGTTTCGGTCTTAGATTTCTTTAACTTTTCTAGAAATCTTGCGATTTTCTTTCTTGCTAGATTGTTTAAACAAGATCAAAATGCGTCCGATTTTTTGGACAGTATCCACACCAATTTCTTCTTCCAAAATTTCAGCTACTTCGTGGATGTTTTCATCTGTGTTTTGTAAGAGAGTAACCTTGATTAATTCACGCGCGTCAAGAGCTTGACGGACGCTGGTCTTGATTTGGTCGTTGAGACCATTTTTTCCAATTTGAATGATGGGTTTGAGGGTGTGTGCCTGGCTGTTGAGGAAGGCACGTTGTTTTGATGTTAATGACATAATCTTTCTTCCTTTTTTGATAGTTACTTTAGGTGGTGAGGGACGGTCGGAACTAATTTTCCAAAGATTTCATCTTTGAAAAATGGATTTCCTGACCTCACAATTGAGCCTAGGTCTCAATTGTGCCCCTTGCCAATCAAGAGATTGGCAATCACACCACGGCAATAACTATCTTTTTATGAGCTCACTTTGTTCGCTCAGTGATTCTATTTTAAATTATTGCTTTTCGTGTGACGACGGCAACGCCTTCTGGTGCCCAGACGGCGACTTTGGCGGTGCCTGTTACGCGGATCCAGCCAAGTCCTGAGATGACTAGGTCTGTTTTGTCCTTGATAGTAAATACATGCTGGACTAGTTTTGGAAAGTCTTCTTTTTCCTTGCTATTTGGTGGTGTCAGAAGAGTTCCCAGGTGCTTGTCATAAAAGGCACTAGCGCCTTCTAGCTTGGTACGGTGGAGTTTGAGTTCATTGTCAAAGAAGGCTGTAAATCCTTGCTTTTCTCCTGAAATGAAGTCAAATCGTCCCAAACCACCTAAAAACAGGGTTTGCTCAGGGTTAAGTTGATAGGTTTTGGGCTTGATTTCCTTTTTAGGGCTGACATACTTAAGATTTTTGGCCGTCAAGTAGTGGGCCATCTGGTGGCGGTGGATGATTCCCGGCGTATCGTAGATATAAGACCCGTCGTCAAGCGGAATCTCAATCTTGTCCAAGGTTGTCCCTGGGAAACGCGAAGTCGTAATGACATTCTGGTCACCTGTTATTTCTTGAATAATGGCATTGATAAGGGTTGATTTCCAACGTTGGTTACCCCAACTACATAGACATCACGGCCCTTACGGTAGTGTTCAATCTTGTCAATGACTTCCTTAATAGCATGCTTATTCTGAGCCGAAGTCAGGACGACATCCACAGGGCGAAGACCTTCTTCGTGGGCACGTTCCATGAGCCACTGGCTAATCTTGCCCGGCTTAACTGACTTGGGCAGGATATCTTTCTTATTTCCAACCAAGAGGACATCATTGCCCGATACAAAACGTGGCAAGCCTGGGATGACAGAACCATTAAAGTCAAAGATATCAATGACATTGACCACCAAGGCATCACTGTCTCCCACCTCGTGCAAGAGTTTGAGGAAATCATCGTCGGTCAACTGGACATCTGTGATTTCATTGTAGTGGCGGAGACGGAAACAACGTTGGCAATAAACTTCTCCAGTCTCCAACCCTTTTTCAAGTGCCGACTGGGGAGTGAAACCAAGACCAGCCTTGTCTGTCGTCTGAATGGTTGCTCCACAACCAATACAGAGAATTTCTTCCATAGTTAAATTCCTTTTTTATATGTAATCGGTCCGTACTTTTCAGCGATTTTTCGTATAACACGGCGCTCGCGAGCCCGGTTAATCTGCGTTTTGATGGAGTCATGTTGGACCAAGGGTTTGACCAAGATCGAGCGAATACCTGCACGGTGCGCTGCACGAATATCCGTCATAAGTTGGTCGCCGACCATGACCACTTCATTTTTCTCATAGTGGAATTCCTTCATGGCACGGTCAATTCCAAATGTGAAAGGCTTCAAAGCCCAATAAACGTAATCAATCCCAAACTTCTCAACTGCACGTTGAACTCGTTTTTGGTGTTATTTGAGACCACGATGATGCGAATGCCCGCGTCACGAAGGTCATGTAGCCATTGCTTCATCTCTGGCGTCCCATCAGGGTTGTTCCAAGCAATGAGGGTATTGTCCAGATCGACCAAAACAGCCTTGATCCCCTGCGCTTGCAGGCTTGGGACTGTCAGATCATAAACTGCTTCCACAGCAAAGTCTGGCATATAATTTTCAATCGCCATTCTGGCTCCTTTTCTTTTTAATTTCTAGCAATTTTCTTTAAACATTGGGCTAAAACTACCCATAAAATGAGACTAGCTAGCAAAATATAAATCCAAGCATTTGGTTCATCTGCAAACGGTAAGGGAACATTCATTCCGAAGAATCCTGTAATAACCGCAAGGATAGCTAGCAAGACTGAGATAATGGTCAAAGTTGTCAAATTATCATTTAGATTATTATTTAGGATGTTGTTGTAAGAGGCTGAGAGTTGTTGCAAAACTTGAGAAATCAAGTCTGTCATCGAAACCAACTGATGTGCTTCAATCATGGCATCGTCAAACTGCTCTCTTTCTACCTCATTAAAATTGCGATAAAGAGCATGCCCTTGGATATGTTCCAAGAGGAGACGATTTTGTTTGGCAGCTGCTGTCAGGTAAACCATACCAGTTTCCAAGTCAGAGAGGGCAAAAAGATTTTTTTTAGTTGTTTTTTGACGAAGAAGTGCACTGATTTCATCCTTACTTTTATCCATTTCTTCAATAACTGGATAATAAGCATTGCTTATAATCTCTAAACTGGCAAAAAGAAATTTGTAGATTGAAACAACTTCATGGCTTTCAAGGTAGGTTGCCATACGTTTAATCACATAACTATTCTTGTGATTGCTAATTGTGATCAGCCGTTGTTTTTCAACGATAAAGGTCATCGGAATCGCTTCATAATATTCTTTGTCTTTTTCTAAGTCAAGAACATTATAAATGAAGGTTACCGTTCCCGTTTCACGGTGATAGTCCATGTGGGCACGCTCATTTCTATCCAGAGCATACTCAATGGTTTCCTTGTCCAATCCATAGACATCCGAAAGGTCTTCCATGTTTTTAATCTTGTCCACATCAAGGTCTATCCATGTACAATCGTGACCTAATTTTTTCTCTACAAATAGCATACTCTCTCCTTTACCAAACTCCTTCTATTGTACCACAAATCTGCTAAAATAGCCGGCCTATTCAGTACGAGATAGATTGCTGACGACGGTGATATTACGATTGGGAACAAAGTGGAGGGCTTGATCGTCACCTCGCAGTTGCGTTGTACGGATCCCTACGCTAACGACCTTTCCAGAAACGGTAATCGGTCCATTTGTGAGAACCACTTCATCACCCACATCAAGCTGGCGTTCAAAGAATGAAGAAGCCATTGATAACATCAGATAGAAAGCCTTGCGCCCCCATACCAATGGCCACCCCAGCAATCCCCGCACCAGCAAGGAGGCTCGAAACTGGCAAACCTAAAATAGACAGGATACAGTAGAGCAAGAAGAAATAAAGAATGTAGTTAAAGACATTCTCTAGCAAACGAGAAATGGTCTTTTGCCTTCCTGCATCTCGATTGGAAAATTTAAGTGAGGGCTTGACAATCTTTCGTACAGTCGCATGAAGCATCTTTTTAGCTATATAAAATAGTAAAAACAAAATCAAAAGAGAAATCACCTTGGTCAAGAGATTCTCTAATATGGTTGTTAAATCAAGTTTATCAAAATAGCGTTGAAAAAAATCTTGCATATAAAACTCCTTTTCCCTATTATACCATAAAATCGCCCTTCTCTTTTCTTTCATAATTATTCAATTATCGGCCCTATTTTCAAAATATCACTTGCCTCTATAGCATATTTATACTATAATTATAAACAATACATTTGAAGGAGACTGCTATGAAACGAATCATTAGAGCCTGGACCAAGGCAAGCCTCATCAAACGAATCCTTATTGGAATGATTTTTGGAGCGACATTGGGGATGCTCTTCCCAAACCTTACAGGAATTGGTCTGCTTGGAGACCTCTTTGTAGGTGGACTGAAAGCCATCGCTCCTATTTTGGTTTTTGCCCTTGTTGCCAATGCCCTTTCCCAACATCAAAAGGGACAAAATACCAATATGAAGACTGTTATTTTCCTATATTTGCTTGGAACCTTTGCTGCTGCATTGGTGGCTGTTCTAGCTAGTTTCTTACTGCCTGTGCAAATCACCCTGACCAGTGCAAATACAGAAGTTGCTGCTCCTGATGGTATTGGTCAAGTCCTCAGCAACCTCTTGCTCAAACTGGTGGACAATCCCTTGAATGCCATTGTTGAGGCCAATTATATCGGGATTCTCTCTTGGGCAGTCGTCTTTGGTCTGGCTATGAGAGAGGCAAGTAAACATAGTAAAGAATTGCTGAAAACCATGGCGGATGTCACCTCTAAAATCGTAGAATGGATTATCAACCTAGCTCCCTTTGGAATTTTAGGCTTGGTGTTCAAGACCATCTCTGACAAGGGCATTGCCAGTCTAGCTAATTACGGTGTCCTCCTAGGACTCTTGATTGTTACCATGGCCTTTGTAGCTCTCATCGTCAACCCACTCATCGCTTTTCTCTTTATGAGGAAAAATCCCTATCCCCTTGTTTTGAAATGCTTACGTATCAGTGGTATTACAGCCTTTTTCACTCGTAGCTCTGCCGCCAATATCCCTGTCAATATGAAACTCTGCCAAGACTTGGGACTGAATCCTGACACCTACTCTGTCTCTATCCCGCTTGGTTCAACCATCAATATGGCTGGCGCTGCCGTTACCATTAACATCCTGACTCTGGCTGCGGTCAATACACTCGGAATCTCGGTAGACTTTGGGACAGCATTTGTGCTCAGTGTCGTGGCTGCCATTTCTGCCTGCGGGGCATCTGGAATTGCTGGGGGGATCCCTTCTCCTTATTCCTGTCGCTTGTAGCCTCTTTGGGATTTCCAACGACTTGGCTATGCAGGTTGTCGGAGTCGGATTTGTGATTGGGGTCGTGCAAGACTCCTGCGAAACAGCCCTGAACTCTTCAACAGATGTCCTCTTTACAGCGGTTGCCGAGTATGCTACAAACCGAAAACTTCGTCTCTAGTCTCTGATTCCTCGTTAAACACTTGACTCTATTAGTTTAGGAAATTTTCATGTCCCTCACTCAACGTACAACAAAACTGATCTTAGCGACCTGTCTCGCTTGTTTTCTCGCTTATTTTTTAGATTTATCATCAGCAGTTTCAGCTGGAATTATCGCCCTCTTAAGCCTCTCCGACACGCGCAGAAGCACGCTGAAATTAGCACGTAACCGCCTCTTTTCTATGCTCCTAGCGCTCGCTATCGGTGTTCTAGCCTTTCAGCTGACGGGCTTTCACATTTGGAGTCTGGGCCTCTATCTGGCTCTCTATGTCCCTCTTTCTTACAAAATGGGCTGGGAAATCGGCATCACCCCTAGCAGTGTCTTGGTCGGTCATCTCTTGGTACAGGAATCTACTTCTCCAGCTCTCTTGCTCAATGAAGTGCTCCTCTTTCTCATCGGGACAAGCTTTGCTCTATTGGTCAACCTTTATATGCCCTCTCGTGAGAAAGCCATCCAAAGCTACCACCTTCAGGTCGAGGAAAAGTTAAAAGACATCCTGCTTCGCTTTAAATACTATCTGTCAAGAGGAGACGGGCGCAATCAAGCCCAACTCGTTGACCAATTAGACAACCTCCTCGATGAAGCCCTCAAACTGGTCTACCTGGATCACTCGGACCACCTCTTTCACCAGACGGACTATCACATCCACTACTTTGAGATGAGACAGCGACAAAGTCGTATCCTGCGAAATATGGCCCAGCAGATCAATACCTGTCATTTGGCCGCAAGTGAGAGTTTGATCTTGGCCCAGCTCTTTTCAAAGATTGCTGCCCAGCTAAGCCAGACCAATCCTGCTCATGACCTACTTGATGACATCGAACGCTATCTGCAAGTCTTCCGCAATCGGAGTCTCCCTAAAACACGTGAGGAGTTTGAAACCCGTGCCACCCTCCTGCAACTACTACGCGAAGCCGAAACCTTTATCCAGGTCAAGGTCGATTTTTACCAGAAATATGGAAACTAGAACGCAAAGAACCTCAGAGGACTTCCTCTGAGGTTCTTGTGTTTTGTATTTGGAAGGGAAGTTCTTCCTCTCGTACTATTCTCAATAAAGAAATAGCAACTCCTAGTCGTCCATCACACCACCTGTCAGCTGGTACATGAGGTAAATGTGTTCCAAGACTTTTACCTTATCCATGTGGTCTACATCTTTAAAGCCACCTAATGCTAGAAGTGGAACGAAACCAAAACATTGGTTATAAGACAAGGGACCATGTTTTAACACAGCCTGTCTATATAAATCCAGTTCAAATTTTTTTGTAATATATTCGTTATCTAAAAATCGAATAAATAAATCCATACCCTTACAAATAATATCCAAATCCTGAATATTATATTGGACAATTCCCACGTAGGCATTTTCTTCCCAAGTAATAATATCTCCAAATGCTGTTACAAACATAGGAAAAGCGACATCTCCTCTGAAATAACTATCTTGGAGAAGTTCAAGATAATCCTCTGGATTAATCACCTTCAAATAACCATCTAAAAAGGTTCCCAGACCATCCTCCTGCCAAATTTGAACCAACTCAGCTGGAACTTGATTTTTATATTTTTCAATAACATCTTTGGGCATATCTGCCACTTTGACAAAGTTTTCTAACATATTATCCTCCATTTCACGATAACAGCAATACTCAAAAATCGTATTCTTCAAAATGTAATCAAGCTTACTCTACTTTTGATTATGCTCCTTCTGAAAGGCTTCCATTGCCTTGAACTTCTCTAGTTCTTTTTCGTTAGCTGGTTGCTTGCGGAGGTATTTGTATTCAAATAAGTCCATTCGAGCACTTGGACCATAACCGCTTTTCAACCATGGAGCATAGTCATATTCTACTGAAAGCTTGTTATTTTCATCTAAATGGATGATACAGATATACCAATCTGCCAAGTCATTTTCAACAAAGACTTTTTTCAATTCTTGTGACTTCTCAAATAATCGATCTGTTTGGCTATAAAGTTCGAATTTATCTACACCAAAATCTCGAGGAATATATAAATAGTAGTGATACGCATTCTTATATTTGAAATAAAAATAAACTTCTCCGCTGTAGGTCTTGTCCATCTCGATTACAATATACAAATCATCCCACTCAACTGGAATCATATCGTTGGCTTGATGCACAATTTCGATAATTTTCTCATTAATCTGTTTTTCCATATGTTCCTCCGATTTAGATGTATTTTCCCCGTCTCTAGTATCCTTTATCTGTGAATGGTTCCGCTTCTTACTGATAGGTTACCATCATAAAAACGAGGAGCAAGACAAACAAGGCTAGGCTAATCAAGAGGGTCACCATTTTTACCAAGCGGTTGTTCTGCCAGTAGCCTGGTTTTCCGATATTGCTAGTCGCATCCATGGAAAAGAGTTGGCTTTGGCGAGGTTGGATGAGAACCAGGACAATCAAGGCGACGGCTAGGACTATCCCTACAATCATTAAAACTTCCATCATTTTCACCTCAAGATTCCTAATAATGTAAAGATCAGGGTAAGAAGGATAAGCAAGCCGAGTAAAATGGAGAAGGTTTTACTGATCTTTTCTCCTCGGGTAGGCTTTTCTTTCTTAAGCGCTCCTTGCTTTAACTCTTCCATGCGTCCTTCGACATCCTTGTAAAATAAATCTTTTTAGTCATGGCCTTCCCCTATTATCCTTTCCATCCTCTCTCGGTAAGTAGCCAAGTCCACATAGTTAGCATGACGACCTTGATGCCCAAGGGCTTGCCCCATCTTGTCAAGACTGCTGAGAGCTTCTTGAATCTTCGCAATCATGTCTCCAACAGCCTGCACATCAAAGAGGTGTTCTGGAGCTGTGTAAGGTCTGTTATGAGCTGTCTGATCAAAGGCTAGGATAAGCATATTGTGCTCGAAGGCTTGACGGACAGCATCCAAAAGCTCGTTTCCATAATTGATATCCAGATAGAGATCTGACAGCTGGTAGAGTTCTCGAATCTTTTGCGGACTAGCGTTTTGATAGAGAACGACATTGGGATAGGAAAGCAAGGTTAGCAACTTGGACGACATTTCAGTTACTGCCGCGATTCGGAAGGTCACCATTGTCAAGGACTCAATCAGGGTTTCGATATGCTCAATCTGATCTGAGTTGGTAACGATCAAGGCATCTGATCGAACGAAGTTTTCTCTTTTGAACTGATAATGATAACCTAGATGGACAAACTTGTCATGATAGGCTGGATTGGTCAAGGCCAAGGCTTGTTCATAGGTAGCCTTATCTGGTATGAGGATCTGCTTGGCTCTCAGCTCCTCTTGCTCCAAGAGCAGCTGCATATTTCCAGGAAGACAATCATCAAGCGGTTCTTGCCAGACTAAAATGTCCCGTCCAGTCTTGTCTGGATAATGGTATGAGACCAAGAAAGAGGTGGCGAGTGTGTTAAAGAGAAGGTGGCGAGTGTCGATTCCCAAGTCTTGCAAAAAGAAAATCGTGAATTCCACTCGATTTTTAAAATGGCGCAGGGCTTTTCCGGGCAAGGTTAGGAGGATATCGCCTGTCACATGATTTTCTAGGACAATTTCTTGTCCCTTTGCATCCTGGTACTTGGTCAGGATATCCTGCCCATCTGCACTATAGGTGGTCTTGGCAAAACAGGCTCCGTATCGGTTATAGTGGTCTGCTTGGTAGATGCGACCGGATAGGTCCTTCCAGTCGACTTGCTTGACCAAACGGGCCTGAGGAGCCTCCACATAGTGAATCACACCCCTCTCCCGAGAATCCTCTAGGATATGCGCAGACTGGTTATTGCCCGCAATCTCCCAAAACTCAGGTACGGCTACTTGATTGAAATAAAGAGCTTTTCCCGACTCGTAACCTAGATAGTAGGTAAAGGGAGAGAGAATCCCATCTGGGAGAAATCCATCTGGTTCGATCACAACTGTGGCATGGGACAGACCAGCAGCTTCTAAACTTTCGTGCAAATCGCGGCTTTCCTGGCCATAACGATCAAATAGTTGAATCATGCAGGACCTCCTCTATCGTTTTCTTCCACTTGTCCCTTACTTTATCTGTTAAAAATCCTCTAGCTAGCTCATAAGATGCTGTTCGCATAGCTGGCAAATGATTTTCCTGATAGAGCTGGCAGATCTTTTCCGCGAAGGCCCTTTTAATTTCCATTTCAACATGGTCATCCGAACTTGGAATCAAGTAGCCATTTTGACCGTCCTGTATAAAGGTCTGGTTTCCATAAGGCACATCAAACCAATCAGGGGCAAGCCTGAACCAACTGCCTCCATCAAGGTCAGACCAAAGCCTTCACTGGTTGAGGCTGTCAGATAGACCTCATACTGGGGATAGATCTGAGCTAGATCTGCATGCCCTTTGAGCTGGATATAGTTCTCCGCTTGGTGAGCCGTGATGATTTCCCTTAAAAGGGACTCCTCACCCCCACTGCCATAAATGTCAAAGGTAAGCTCTGGAAGGACTTGATGCGCCTGGATAACCGCCTTGACGAGCCAGTCAATGTGTTTTTCCTTGGCCAGACGCGAAGCGGTAATGAGAGAAAAGGGCTTTCGTTCCCTAGCAGGCTCCGTCAACTGATCAATGCTCCCAACTGGAATCGTGACGATTCGTGGACGATGCTGACTGTACTGAGCAAATTGACCTTCAAGAACTTCCTTCTGCCGATCCGTAGACACGATAAAACAATCGACCTTGTCCGCATTTGTAAACTGATACTCATAATAGTTATTCCAGAGGAGATAGTCTTCGTTACTAGCATTTTCACTATAGTGCTCTGCGTGAACGACAACTGCTAGATGGGCCTTTTGTGCTTCTTCAAAAACAGCCTGACCAATCCCAGTTTCCCTGTCCAAGATGACCAAATCAGACTTGCTCAAGTTCAAACTTTGCATAAAATAGCGCATAAGGGCTGGTTTTCCGTACAGAATTCGGTCCTTAAATCGATAGACCTCTTCTTGTCCTTCAGTCAGCAACATATCGTAAGCGGTGCTGCCGTCTTCATTGAAAAAGCTTCGTTGATAGAGCCTAGCCACCTGGTCTTTAGGTGCGAAATATTCTGTACAGTAGCGTGTGTAGGAGAAATAATCCTTGCGAATCAAGTTACCCCCAAACACATACTCTGCATGCTGCACTAGATTCTTAGCCGAGTCTACCAAGTAGCAGGTCACAAACTTATCCTCATCTGAAAGTAGACGCGCAAGACCTTGCCGTCCCGCTCCCTATGACTCTCAAGGCCACCAAAAGAGGCCAAGACCTCGTCAACTGTAACACTGGTCGGTGCTAGCTTTATATCTGTAAAATGATTGTAAAGCCAGATTACCTGATCATCCGCAAAGCCGATATTGGCCGTTAAATGCTGGATATTGTCTGCTAAAATCAAGTCGGTAAAGATAAACTTAGATGCTAGGTCTAAACTTCTAAAAATCCCTGCTCGGTAGGCCTGGGCATACTCGACACCACTGCTCGCCCAACCGATCCCTAGATTTATATTGTAAATTGTCATATGATCCTCTTTTTATGGAAAATGGGTGAGAATCTCACCTTTGGGCGTTACTTCCACAATCCCCATGAGAAGATTGCGTACCATATCTGTACGGATTTGTTGCTTCATGGTTTCAAAGCCTGCATAGGCCTCCTGATAGTACTCCACGATAGGGTTCTTTTGAGAAGCAGACTGGCTCCCGATTGCTAGACTGAGCTGTTGGAGATAGTCGACTTGCTCAACCCAGTTGTCATCAATAGCCTTGAGCATGGATATTCTCAGAAAAGAGTCATAGAGCTGGTGAGGTTGGAGGACTTCCTTTTTAGCTGCGATTTCCTTGGCTATTATTTTCTCTAGTAACTCCCAAATCTGATCTGCATCAGCTAAATCCAGATCAGCTGGTAATTCTCTCATCCCAAAACTAATATTGGTCACGATGAAGTGAAAGAGCTCTTGGGGACTGCTATAGGCTTTTTCTGAGATTTGTTTGGTATAGTCTGCCAGTATATCCTCAAGGATATGCTCTAGATCACGGCTTCCATCCAGCAAACGATCTCTTTCTTGGTAGACCATCTGACGCTGGATATTGACGCTTTCCGCATACTCTAAGGTTTGTCTGCGAGCTGAGCGACTGGCACTATCACTAGCCTCTTGAGCTTTTCTGACGAGATTGCGGTACTTGCGAGCCTTGAGTAGGATAGGTTTGCTACTATCTTCCACTTGGTAGTCTTGATACAGGTCGTGAACCCAAGACGGCCCGAACTTTTTAATCACATCATCTTCAAGCGACACGAAAAATTGAGACATGCCTGGATCACCCTGCCGGCCAGAACGACCTCTGATTTGCAGGTCAATCCGTCGGCTCTCCATCCGCTCGGTACCAATCACAATCAAACCGCCCAATTCTGCGACTCCTGGACCGAGTTTGATATCTGTCCCGCGACCTGCCATAGAAGTCGCAACGGTGACTGCCCCCATCTGTCCAGACTCTGCGATGATCTGGGCTTCACGCGCCGCATGATTGGCATTAAGGACATTGTGGGAAATCCCCCTCTCGCAAGAGCAAGGACGAATAAAGCTGGGACATTTCAACAGATCCGACAAAGATCAAGAGTGGATTGCCTTTGGCGTGATAGGTCTTGATTGCTTCCAGAGAAGCATAGACTTTCTCAGGGAGGGTCACATAGAGATTGTCCGGATGGTCCATTCTCCTAAGTGGGCGATTGGTCGGAATGCGAATGACAGACATATTATAGGTTTCGAAAAATTCTTTCTCTGCCACCTTTCCCGTTCCTGTCATACCTGAGATTTTACGAAACATCTTAAAGAGACTCTGGTAGGTGATCGAAGCCATAGCTCTGGTTTCAGGAGAGAGCTTCACATGTTCCTTGGCTTCGATGGCTTGATGGAGACCTCCTTGAAGTTTGGTCATTTCCATCAGGCGACCTGTTCCCTTGTCTAACAAGACCATTTCTTGCCCTCGAACCAGGTAGTCCTTGTCCTTGGTAAAGAGCGTATGAGCTCTGAGAGCATAGACTAGATGTCGAACATAACTGGTGTACTCTTCCTTGTAGAGATGGTCGATTCCTAAGAAAGCTTCAACCGTCTGGGCCCCCTTTCGGGTCAACCAAACCTGGTCTTTTTCTTCCTTGTAGATGTAGTCTTCTCCCTCAACCAAGGTCGTCACTAGGGTATCAATCATCCCATAATAGTTAGACTGGACGCGGGGAGAACCTGCGATAATCAAGGGAGTTTGGGCACTATCGAGTAGAATGTCATCGATCTCATCGATGATAACATAGTTAAAGGGAGGTAGGAACTTTCCTTCATGAGTAGAAGCAAGATTGTCATTGAGATAGTCAAAGCCCAGTACACTATTGGTCGTGTAGACGATATCTGAGGTGTAGATCTTTCTTTTCTCTTCGGCAGTCAAGTCCTCCTTTGGATCCTCTGAAAAGGGCAGACCGACAGTTAGACCTAAAAATTGGTAAACTGGGCCCATTTCGCTTGCATCCCGTCTAGCCAGATAGTCATTAGTCGTGACCAGCATGCTGCCTTTTCCCGTTAGGGCATTGAGGTAGAGGGGCATGGTGGCAGTCAAGGTCTTACCTTCACCCGTATTCATCTCAGCCACATTTCCTTGGTGGATCACGATGGCTCCCATGACTTGCACATCATAGGGAAAGAGACCCAAGACCCGTTTATCGGCCTCACGAACAAGGGCATAGGCTTCTACCAATAGCTCATCCAAGGTTGCTCCCTGAGCAAGGCGCTGGCGAAACTCCTCTGTCTTTGTAGCCATTTCCTCATCACTGAGAGCTGCCATCTCTTCTTTGAGGGCATTGATTTGGCTTAAAAGTTTCTTGACCTTTCTCAGTTGTCTTTCTTGATACAAACGATTAAACACCATCATCCTCCTCAATAGAAAACGAAACAAAGTCAAGAGCCTCAAAACCTGCACTAATCAAGGAAAGGCGGTAGGTGTAGGCCGCTTCAGGATAGGTGAAGCTAAAAGAAAATTGTCTTTCAATCTTCTCTTCGATGATTTCTTCATAACGGTTTAAAAAAGTCAGTTTGAGATAGAGGCCATTGGTCGGTTGAACCTGCATCTTCATAGATAAACGGTAGGTGTGATTTTTCTTGAGAAGAGGGAGGCTGGGCTGGCTTCTAGTGGCCTGGTAGTTGACACTGGAAAACCAGGTTTTAAGGGTTTCACCTGAAGCCAGCAAAGGATTTTTCAGGGTAACATGACCATCTGCATGATAGGTGATCTGGCTACCGTAAAGATAAGTGGCTCCCATCTCGCCCCACCTAATATCCTCTCTCTTGATGATAATCATGTCTCACCTCTTCCGTATTCTTCTAGTATCATCTTATAAATGAATAAACCAGGCAACGTTTGTTCCTGTGTCATCATTGTGTCGACCTGCTGTCCCTTTCGACAAGATCTTGGCTCCTGTCTGACAGAGTGTCTCCACTAGTTGGTCATAGGCTCCACTATCCATATCCTCGTCCTTCATGTAAGAAAGACCAAAGGTCGTCTGGGAAAAATCAGCTTGTTTAAATCGGGTCCAAAAACGTTGATCCAAGTCCTTCATGTCTTTTTGGCTCACTCCTCCTGTCTGAAGGTGCAAGACATCAAAGCTGGTCGGGAAAACTCCTGGTGCCTCCAGTCGACCCCGCCGTGCGATGGTTCCTAGATTGGTCAAGGGTTTTCCGACTACAATCCCCTTGGGTTCAAAGTAGGCTCCGTAGTAGAGGGCTGGGAAGGTTCCCATTGACAGCCCAGATAGGATCAAGTCACTTCTATCCAAGCCTAGATAGTCTAGATAGTGTTGGATGGTTGCTTGAATTTTATCTTCTAATTCCTCGGTTCCTAGGTAAAAGGCTCCTCCTTCTAATCGAGGGTCCGAAAAGAGGAGAAAGGGGCATCTGAGATTCTTCATCATCCAGTAACCCTCAAAACCTTCCGCCGGACGGTAACCTGAGAAATAGACTGCTAGAGGAGGCTTGAAATCTCCCGGATGAAAGAAATAGTTGATTTCCTCACGTTTTTTGTCATGCAGGATATTGCCTCCGAGAACAAACTTTCCAAACTGTTTCCGGCTCCAGCGTTGGTGGAGATTGCCGATATTGACCTTTCCCTGACAACGCGCTTCAAGAGAAATGATCAGATAAGCATCATAGTCTTGCTCCACTATGATTGCTGAGGCAAAGTCTGCTTCCTCAAGGAGAATGTCCTGTCTAATCTCTGAAACGGATCCTGCTGGGATTTTTCGCAAACGCAAGCGCAATTCCACTGGTCCACTCTTTTCATATTCGAGCCAGAGTTCGATTGGTGCATGGGCTTGGACAGTCTGATTATAGGCCCAAGAGGCTAGCTGGGTATAGGTCTCGCCAAAGTCTCCTTCTAATTTCAGATGCTCAAACCCTTGATAGGAGACAGAGTCTTGAAAACTCGGGTGAATCCGTATCGTAGCTGGACTCATCTTGTCCCCATAACCACCTTCAAAGAGGGAGGTGGAGAGGTCTCGAACAAAGCCCTGTCTGTCTGACAGGTCCATCGCTTGCATGCAGTGCTGTTTGATGAGGTTCTGAATGTTTTTATCCTGACTTGTAAACTGTTCTGGATAGAAAACCGTATAGGGTTCCAAGCTAGACGCAAAAGGCAACAAATCTACTAGATAAGCCCCATCCGTAAGAATGACAGCATGAAAGTGCTCCAAATTTTTCTCATCCATAATTTTCTGGATGGCAGACGGTGTGTTGGGAGGAACATGATACCAGTCTAGTTGGGCTGGTAGGGTAAGTGTCTCTCGCCAATCCTCTGGACCGATTTGCAAGATCTTATACTTCTTTTCCATGAGTCACCTCCTCCAACCACTTTTCTAGCTTGATTAGGAATTGCTCGCCAGTGTGTTCCTTTATCTTTTCAATAGAATGAATCAGAGCATCATTCCACACCTGCAGGCTATCGAGATAGTAATGGGCCGCTTGAGCAAAATCGGCAGTGTTTCCAACAGGTAGCCATTCTTCTGATGGCTGACATACTCAGTTTTGACCCTATTGATTTGAGGGATACCAGCACTAATCCCCGCTATCTGGGTATAAAGAAGAGGTTGACTGTTCAAATCGACAATCAAACGAACAAATTCCAGCTGCTTGATTAACTCTGATTCATCCTGCATATTGACAAACGAATAGCGCTTGCTCTGATGGCGATTGTCCTCAAGCGGATTTTCAGCTCCTTGGTAATCAACTTCCTTCTCCAGTTCTTGGTCTTGAAACTGCTCTGCAATCATCTCTGCAACTCGTGTTTCCAGTTGTTTCATTTCTTCTTGACTAGCAGCAAAGGCTCCAAAGACCAACTCCGTATCCTTGTTTTCAGAAAGGAAATGCAAGACCTGATAGAGCGCTTGGTCCTCTATCCCCTGCTCAAAGTCCAGTTGATAGTAGAGGATTGACTCCTTCCGAGTCTGACTCTTTCCTAGCTCCAAGCGCGTATCAAAAGGCGATAAATGGCGAAACTTCGTTGCTTGATTTGGAAAGGCAGACTGAGCCAAGTGCAAGGTGTCCTCTCTGTCGATCAGAACAAGGTCCACCTTATCCAGCAGACTTGCCAACTGGGGTAATTGCTCTTGAGGATTTCGTCCGATAAAAAGACTGAGAACCTTAGTGGTTTGGTGAGGCAATCGTTCTAAAAGGAAAGCATTGTGCTGATCACAAGCAGGCAGAAAATAGGTCGCTCCTTCCTCAGGGAGTTGAGCTATTTTCTTCTCAAAAAACTCCGCAATCAAATCTCCCATATCTCGGTAAGCCTCTTTTTGGAAGCGAAAAGCAAAGATAGGATTGACTTCGATACGCCCCCCATCTTGCAAGTGCTCTCTAAACTGCCACAGTCCCTTGGGATTGAGATAGTCTTGGTAGAGGGCCTGGCCATTTTCGTAATAAATCACACTGGAAACCAGCCCCCGATCATCCATCAGGTAGTTGGCAGACAAGAGCCCATCTTCCTTGAAATACTGAATCGTACTGATAAAACCTTCTATCCCATGCTCCACCTGAGCATAGGGCTTTCCATCCTTCAGCACCAGAATGGTAAAGGGACTGTAAACAAACTCGCAGTCCTCTTCCCACTCAATATCTCTTAGTTGCAAGACCTGCGGTCGAATCTCATGAAAATCCTGCAATTCATCAAATAAGGAATAAACTTGTGCTTCTAAAATACCTTGGCGATGGAGAAAATAGCGCAAATGAGGCTGATAGGACAAAAGGAGGACCTGTGCAGGGACCCCTTGGCGTTGCATCAGGCGAATCTGATTAAAGGTGTCATCAAATTCTAGCTTGAAATGAGAAAAATACCAGGGTGTCAAATCGGCATGCCAGGGACGTTCCTTGCCATACCAAGCTGGGATAAAGTAATACATCAAAACCTCCTAGAATAGTGGCCGATACCTTTCATTTAGTCGGAGAGCTTGCAATTCGTCGTGAATTGTAAAGAGCATGCCACTCAAAATTAAAAAGAGTCCAGGAATCATGCTGATTTTTAACAAACTCTCATCTTTCAAGACAAACAAGATCGGAAGTCCGGCCAAGGTAACGTTAAAGACTGCACCTATCAGAGCAAATCGCAGAACCAAGCGATTGATAAAGCGACTGGTATCCTCACCAGGATAGACCCCATAGATGTAATCTCCTGATTGTTTCATCCGATCTGCGATCTGTTGACCACTCACATTGACAAAGGCAAAGGCAATGCTAAAGACAAAGAGGATAAGGATATAAGCGTAAATCCACAAGGGTTTCCCCATCGCATACTGCTCCAGTATGGCAGAGTAGAGTGGATTGCTCTTATCCAGATGGTGAAGCAAGAGCAAGAGATAAGAAGGCAAGCCCATGAGACTCATCACATACATATAAGGCATGCCACCTGCAGGATTGAGCATGATTTCCAGATAAGAATAGCGTTTAAAGCGAGAATGAAGGCCTATTTTATTGATAGGGATGCGGTATCTAGCTCGGTAAAAGAGCACGACTAGATAGGTAAAGAGGACACCAAGCACTATCAATAGGAAAAGCAACCAAGGAGAGATCTTATGAACCTGGACCGATTGGATGATGTCCTGAGGGAGTGAAGCCACCATACTTGCCAATAAAATAACGATTGGGCCTCCAACTCCGATTGACGCATTGATATCCGACAGCCAAACTAAGAAGAAGGTCCCCGCAACCAAAAGGCTGGTATTGAGGAGAAAGACCAAGAAGGGATTGTAGGGAGCTTGGACAGGAAGGTTTGTAGTCAAGGCCAAGGCCTGAATCAAGGCAATCCCTAACGTCAAGTACATTTTCCGTCTATCTTGGACTTCTGAAGAAACCGAGTTTAAGCCCAGTTTCTTTGAAAAGGAAAACATCTGCCACAAGATCATAGCTGACATCCAAGGTGAAAGCCCGATGGAAAAGAGAGAGAGGCTGCGAAGATTTCCACCAGTCAGGGCTACTGAAAAGTCCAGATAGGCTGCGCTTCCTCCGAGAAAATCCCGACTATTGAGATCAACAAAAGGAAGAGCCAGACGACTCCCGAGCACATAAATAAAGAGCAAAAACAGGGTGCGCATCCCTTTTTTTACCGCTATCGATGAACGAAATTCTTTCACTGACTCCTCCTTTTCATTTTATCTTTCTGTCCTGTCACACGAGGCCCATCCAGCCTTTTTATCTTAGCATCTTCAAATCTCTATCTCAGTTTTCGTGAGTTTTTTCGTCCAGATAAGCTGTCAGAGCCGCTACCATTTCTTCTGGTCTTTCTGCTGAGAAAATACCTGCATAGGCACTTTCAGGCAGTTCCCGCGACTGGGTATTGTCAAAAGTCAAGATCGGTTTCTCAAAGCGTGAAACATAGTCATAAACAACACTCAACTTGTCATCGTGGTTAATATCAAGGTAGACATCTGTCTGCTGGATCAGTTTCTCGACCAAGAGGGGGAAGGTGTTGGGATAGAGGGTCACATTTTCAAAACGTGACAAGAGCATGAGTTCAGGTGCCATCGTCGTATAGGCTGCAATGTAGAAATGCACCTCTGGCAGGGCTTGAACCAGATAGTCGATTTTCTCAAGATGCCAAGAATTGGTCAAATTAAGACAAGTCATAGCTGGCTGGTAGACTGTGACTGGATAGTCAATTCCTGCCTGACGCCATTTTTCAGTAATAGCCGACCACTCCATCAGATGATAGTGCCACCAAATCTCACGCAAACGCCCAACCGAATGAGTATTCCACGGTTTGTCCTGAGATAGGAAATGCAAGATAGCTGGCAGGGGCTCTAGGGGAATCTGGAAGATAAACTCATGTCCATGCGATGCAGCCCCACTGTCAAAACCAATCTGGAAATTATAGTTCTGATCCAGAGGAGCATAGCTGTCATGAAAGAGCATATTGAGGATAGACTGGTCCCCTTCACTGACATGTTGGTGTTCCCGCTCCGTCAGCTCAACTAGCTCTTGTCTCACAGCTTTTGCTTGCCATTTTTTGTTATTGATCAAGAGTACACCTGCATTAAAGCCAACTCCAACTCCAAAACAAGATGGTGCGGCAGCCAAGTAGTTTTCCCCCAAGTCCATTTCAAAGAGGGACGTCAGGTCAGCCGTCACTACCAGATCACTATCCAAGTAAAGCACCTTGTCCTCTTCAACAAAATCAGGGATAAAGTAACGGGCAAAGGTCATATGATTGATATGGGGCAGTTTGTTGCTCCAGTTCATCTGAAACTGGGCACCAAGCATCTTGACATCCACTAACTCACCGCCCATCTGCTCTACTATCGGTCTGAGAGCGCGAAACCACTCCTGAGGGATATCTTGGTTAAAGATATAGACCTTGACATGGCTATTATGGTAGCAGAGAGACTTGAGAGCTGTTTCAATCTGGCGGATATAGGCATAATCTCCTGCGAGAACAATTGTTTTTTTCATTTAGTTTCCTTCAGTTCACAACGACTGCTTCTTTGATTCCAAAAGCGTGCGGATAGACTCGATCATTTGACCTACGGCTGCTGGTGAGTAGACATGACTGTAACCACTCGAGTCATGACTAGTGGTTTCAAAAGCAAATATAGGGATTTCTCTTTGCTGTACCTCTTGGATAATGTTTGCAATTTCATCCTCATGATTGATATCCAAGTAAAAGACAATCTTTTCTAAGACCTTTTTGACATTCATTGGATTAAAGTAAGGATAGAGGCGTACATTCAGATGCGATTGCAAGTTCATGATTTCCGGCGCAAAATTGGTATGAGCTAGGATAGAGAACTCAACATCTGGCAGTTCTTGGATCAGGTGTTCAATTTGCTCTATGTGACACGTATTGGTAAAAATAGCAGTCGCATACTGGGGAGCTTGAACTAAAGATGCCAATCCTTTATGGAAATCACATTTTTTCATGACAATATCAGACCACTCTAGTCCGTAGTAAAACCACCAATCCTCCCTAAAACGGTTGAGGTTGATTTGGTACCAAGGCTTATCCCCTGTATAATGAATAATCTTGGCTGTCTTCTCAGTAGCAAGAGAGTCCCTATACCAAGAATCCATCTGGTAATTTCGAGCCACTGTATCCATACCAACCATAAAATTATAGGTGGGTGCCAGAGATTTCCAACGACCTTCAAAAAGGTGATTTAACACGCCCTGATCACCAAAAACTTGGTCATGCAGTTGGTCTGTCAAGCTCAACAAGTGCTCCGTCACCTTTTCTTGACGCCAGAGGGCCACATTAATCAGCAAGACACCAGAATTAAAAGTGCTAGGAACTAGAGCATCTGCTACAGCAGCTACCGGCCAGTCTGCCATATCTTCTAAAAAGAGTTGATCTAGGTTTGATCTAACGATAATATCCGAATCCAGGTACAAGGCTAGGTCTTCGCTAACAAACTGAGGAATAAAATAACGAAAGTAAGCCGCGTAACTTAGATGAGCCAAGGGAAGATGATACTCCTTTAAGCCATGATGACTAATCTTGACATTGACGATTTTTGAGGCTAGAGGCTCTAGACGTCTCTCCATGAGCTGAAACCATTCAGATGGCAAATCATCATTGAAAACATAAAAAGTCACTGCTCGGTTATGGGCGCAGATTGACTTGATTGTTGTCTCAATCTTGTCCATATATGCATTATCACCACCGAGTACAATGGCTTTTTGAAGCTCTTTTTTCATTTCGTCCCCTTTTCTTTTCACATTCTTTTGGCTACTTTTCTTCTACTATAGTTCTGATTTTTTCGATGATTATCTCACCTTCCTATTATACCTTTTCCCCTAGTTTATTTCAAACTCAAAAGAGGATTTTCCCCTTCTCACATATAGAAAAAACCTTTGAAAAATCATGTTTTCAAAGGTTTTCCATTTTAGTATTTATTCATTGATTTTTATATCTTATCAATGACTTTATTCATCGTCCTTCTGACCTTTCTTTGCAAGAAGACCGATCCCTGTCACAGCTGCCAATGCTCCCAATAAAGCAGATGCTACCGAAGTCGACGCTCCTGTATTTGGCAAGACTTGTTTCGGCTTGCTTGAAGCGGATTGACCTTGGCTTGCAATGCTGGCCATTGAGAGAGAGGTGCTTGTTGAAGTAGATACCAGAGCACTTACTGACGCAGATCTACTAATAGAATCTGAAGTCGAGAGACTAGTGCTAATCGACGTTGACTCGCTCATAGACACACTTGCTGAAATCGAAGCACTTTCTAGAGTCGATTCACTGGCTAACATGCTAGCTGAGAGTGATGCGCTCGTTGAAGTAGATTCGCTCACTGATGTACTTGCTGAGATCGAAGCACTCTCCAACGCCAACTCGGCTGCTAGCATACTTGCAGAAGTTGATGTACTTGTTGATACCGATTGGCTAGTGCTCAACGATACAGACTCACTCGAACTTACAGATGCAGACTGACTTGAACTTACTGAAACAGACTGGCTGGTGCTGGCTGAGGTAGATTCACTTGAGCTTTCAGACGCCGATTGACTGGCGCTCGTTGATGCGGACTGACTAGCACTTGCCGATGCAGACTCACTCGAACTTACTGAAGCGGACTCACTTGCGCTTACTGACGCCGACTCGCTGGTACTTGCAGACGCCGATTGGCTAGCGCTCAATGAAGCAGATTGGCTTGAACTTACTGACGCAGATTCACTCGTGCTCACTGAGGCTGACTCACTTGCGCTGGCTGACGCTGATTGACTGGCGCTCACCGAAGCGGATTGGCTAGCACTCACTGAGGCTGACTGACTGGTGCTGGCTGACGCTGACTGGCTCGAGCTGACTGACGCGGACTGACTGGCACTCGTTGAAGCAGATTCACTTGTGCTGACAGACGCAGATTCACTAGAACTTACTGACGCCGATTGGCTAGCGCTCACCGATGCAGACTCACTTGCGCTCGCTGATGCTGACTGACTAGCACTTGCAGATGCAGATTGACTCGAGCTCACCGATGCAGACTCACTCGAACTTACAGATGCAGACTGACTGGCACTGGCTGAAGCTGACTCGCTGGTGCTTGCCGATGCGGACTCACTTGCGCTTACAGACGCTGACTGACTAGCACTCACTGAGGCTGACTGGCTGGCGCTAACTGAAGCCGATTGACTCGAGCTCAATGATGCAGACTGGCTCGAGCTGACTGAAGCTGACTCACTCGCACTTACAGAAGCGGATTGGCTAGCGCTGGCTGAGGCTGACTGACTCGAACTTACCGAAGCTGACTGGCTAGCGCTCAATGACTCAGACTGGCTAGCACTTGCAGATGCAGATTGACTCGAGCTTACTGAGGCAGACTGACTCGAGCTCGCTGATACAGATTCACTGGCACTTACTGAGGCTGATTGACTAGAGCTTACCGATGCAGATTCGCTTGAACTTACTGAGGCTGATTGGCTAGCGCTCAATGAAGCTGATTGGCTCGAACTTACTGAAGCCGATTCGCTCGAGCTTACAGATGCTGACTCACTTGCGCTCAATGATGCTGATTGACTTGCGCTCAATGAAGCTGATTGGCTAGCGCTCAATGAAGCCGATTGACTAGCACTCACTGAAGCTGACTGACTCGAACTTGCTGAAGCTGATTCACTTGCGCTGGCTGAAGCGGACTGACTGGCACTTGCCGATGCTGACTCACTTGAACTTACTGACGCCGATTCGCTCGAGCTTACAGATGCTGACTCACTTGCGCTGGCAGATACAGACTGACTTGCACTCGTTGAAGCTGACTGACTTGAGCTGACTGAAGCTGATTGGCTGGAGCTTACCGAAGCAGACTCACTTGAACTTACTGACACTGACTGGCTGGCACTCGTTGAAGCTGATTGACTAGCACTCAATGACGCAGATTGACTTAAGCTTACAGAGGCAGACTGACTGGCACTTGTTGAAGCTGATCTGCTTGAGCTTGCAGAGGCTGATTGGCTGGAGCTTACTGATGCAGATTCACTTGCGCTTACAGAAGACGATTGGCTAGCGCTTGCCGATGCAGACTCACTCGAGCTGACTGAAACAGACTGACTGGCACTTGCTGAGGCAGACTGGCTAGCGCTCAACGATACAGACTCACTCGAACTTACAGATGCGGACTCACTTGAACTTACTGACACCGATTGACTTGAGCTCATTGACGCCGATTGACTGGCGCTCGTTGATGCAGACTGACTTGAACTTACAGACGCTGATTGGCTAGAGCTGGCTGAGGCCGATTGACTAGCACTCACTGACGCTGACTGGCTCGAGCTGACTGAAACAGACTGACTGGCACTGGCTGAAGCTGACTCACTCGAGCTTACTGATGCAGATTGGCTTGAGCTGGCTGAGGCGGATTGACTCGAGCTTACCGAAGCAGACTGACTAGCACTCAATGAAGCGGACTGGCTCGAACTCGCTGAAGCGGATTCACTTGAGCTTACAGATGCTGACTCACTGGCGCTCGCTGAAGCGGATTCGCTAGCGCTGGCTGAAGCGGACTGACTCGCACTTACTGATGCAGATTGACTTGCGCTCACTGAGGCTGACTGGCTCGAACTCGCTGAAGCCGATTGACTTGAGCTCACCGATACAGATTGGCTCGCGCTCGCTGAAGCGGATTGACTCGAGCTCACTGAAGCGGATTCACTTGAGCTTACAGATGCTGACTCACTGGCGCTCGCTGAAGCGGATTCGCTAGCGCTGGCTGAAGCGGACTGACTCGCACTTACTGATGCAGATTGACTTGCGCTCACTGAGGCGGATTGACTCGAACTTACTGATGCGGACTGGCTTAAGCTTGCCGACGCAGATTGACTCGAACTTACTGATGCAGATTGGCTTGAGCTCGCTGAGGCGGATTGACTCGAGCTCACTGAAGCGGATTGGCTGGTGCTTACTGAAACAGACTGACTAGCGCTCAATGAAGCCGATTGACTAGAGCTTACTGAGGCGGATTGGCTCGCGCTGGCTGAGGCTGATTGACTCGAACTTGCTGAAGCCGATTCACTTGAGCTTACAGACGCTGATTGGCTCGAACTTACTGAAACAGACTGACTAGCGCTCGCTGAGGCTGATTGACTTGCGCTCGCTGAAGCTGATTGGCTCGAACTTGCCGACGCAGATTGACTCGAGCTGACTGAAGCGGATTGACTCGAGCTCACTGACGCTGATTGACTCGAGCTCGCTGATACAGATTCACTTGCACTTACTGAGGCTGATTGACTAGAGCTTACCGATGCAGATTCGCTTGAACTTACTGAGGCTGATTGGCTAGCGCTCAATGAAGCTGATTGGCTCGAACTTGCTGAAGCTGATTCACTTGCGCTGGCTGAAGCGGACTGGCTAGCACTCAATGAAGCCGATTGGCTCGAACTTGCAGACGCAGATTGACTAGCACTTACTGAAGCGGATTGACTGGCGCTCAATGAAACGGACTGGCTAGCGCTGGCTGAAGCGGACTGACTTGCACTCATTGACGCCGATTGACTCGCGCTGGCTGAGGCTGATTGGCTGGAACTTGCCGATGCAGACTGACTCGAGCTGGCTGAGGCAGACTGACTTAAGCTCACTGACGCAGACTGACTCGAGCTGGCTGAGGCTGACAGGCTGGAACTTACCGATGCAGACTGGCTATTACTTACTGAAATAGACGCTTGATTTGGCGTAATTTGTCCATTAAATGCATCTGAAACCAAACCATCTACTGTCGTACTAGCAGTCACCGGTCCACTTGGAAGTCGTCCTCCATTGCGATCATATACTCTCTTCAAGTCATTTGCAGTAAAGGTTACACTGGTAGAACTCCCCGTTGCTTGTTTGGTAAATACTTCACCTGCAATTGTTAAAGTAACTGTCCCACCTGGAGCAACTCCATCTACCGTAATCGCTTGATTTGAGAGCCCACCTTTTTCATTAAGATATTGATTCGCTATCCTTGGCGGCTGAGGACGCACGGTAAAGCTCACGTCAATTTCATCCGTACTTCCATCTGGATAAGTTACCACCGCTGTCAAAGTATGCCGACCAGCAGACAAATTCGTATTGGTTCCAGATTTCCAAGTATAGGTTGTTCTAGTTCCCTTAGTAATTCCTGTAGTAGGTAATTCTGGCGTCCCTGTAGCATTCGTGATGTACTGACTGGCTTCACCAACAGAAACAGTCCCTGAATTGGCCGTTAGAGTAAAGTTTCGATTCACCTCAGCATTGATAGCTGGTTCATACTTTTCAGACTGAGCATGGACTTCAAATTGAATTGCGGCAGGGTTGGCTGTTAAATCTTTTACAAGCCCAACGTCAGTAGTATTTCCGTTAAAATTACCTTCCTGATCATAGGTGAAAACATAACGAGTCCACACACTATTTACTGCTTGATTTTTTCCAACAGAACCCGTGATTGAAACTGTGAAAGGATTTGAAGCTGTAGCATTTCCATCTTTGGCTAGTTTATTTGTCGGAACAATCATTCTGATACTTTGACCATTACTCGTAGTGAATGAGACAACAGTTGAAGTAGCCGGATATGCTGCGGGTACAGAAGTGGGTACAAATTTTGCATGTTCAATTCGACCACTGTTATCAGTAAACTCAATGGTCGCAGAAAAATTTTCTTCTCGATAAATTTTAAATTTTTGTCCTTCTAGAACTGCACCACCTGTAACAGTTATTTTCTGAAGTTCAGGCTTTTCTGTATCCCTTGCAGCTCTGAAGCTAGCTGTATTTGAAGCTTTGGTCAAAGCTTGTCCATTTCTGCTGTCACGAAGTCCAGACTTGGCACGTAATACAGCATTTACAATGCTATTCCGAGCTTCTGTAGCCTTATTCAAAATAGGAGTAAAATCAGAAAGCTCCCCTTTCAAGGACTTTTCAATCTCATTGTTGACAAGACTAGCCTTAGCAATTGCCTCATCCGAGTTTGGAAGTCCCTGCGCTTGAGCTAGATATTGCCCAATCTCGGTTGATAAGACCTCTAATTTCTTCCGTTTTTCTTCATTTTGTTTTTCCGTCATGGCAACAGAAGTCATTGTGAGACCTGATGCAGCCTTCGCATCTTCATTCTTTACAAGATTAGACTGACTGGTAGGCAATGATTCTGTAGAAAAATCAACTGCTTTTAATTCTTTGAAGACTGAGATTCTTTCACCGACTCCCGAGCTGACTCACTTGCTTGGTAGTTACTTTGAACACCAACCGAAGCTCTTTCCGGCAGACCATGATTCACTTGATTTCGTGTTCCAAGTGATTCACTTGAACTAGTCGTTAAACTTTGACTGCTTGTCAAGGATTGACTAGCAGAAGCAGATTGGCTCATCGACTGACTCATACTAGAAGAGCTCGAGGCACTGATCGACTGACTGGTAGAAGCAGACTGGCTGGCACTTTGAGAATTAAATTCTGACAATGACTGGCTGTGACTAGTTGACAAAGATAGACTCGCAGTATCTTGATGATCCTGTGTCGTCCCTAGCACTACTGAATCTCTCGTCGCCAAGGTATCTCTCGATTCTACAGTCTTTTCAACAGCGACTGCATCATTGGCATAAACACGCGTTTGCGTCGCAGCAAAACCACCTAAGATCGTCCCCGTAGCTGCTATCCCTTTTAAGACATCCAAGCCGGTCAACTTCTGACCTTCTTGCTTTTCAACCATTTCTGTCTTTACTTGGCTCGTATCCGCACTTCCACGCATCACCTTAAATAAGCCAAAAAAGGAAGTCGAGGCCCGTAGCCAATGCTTCCCTGATTTGATTAATTTGTACCGAGTCACACGGTCTGTTTCTCTATATTCACCCTTCTGGCGTCTAAAAAACATGTTACTTCCCTCTATCTGAAAAAGAATTTATTCACCTATAAAAACTATCTCCTTATTATATACCAAATATACCTACAATTCAATATCTATAACTTACTCTGAAGAAAGAAAATGATTTCAAAAACGTATTTGTTTTAAATCTATTCTAACTTTTCAATATAATTATCATTTTATAATATATCAACATATTTTATTTGTTGTTTTAATTATTTAAATAAACTTGAATATTTTAGTAAACAAAACAGATTACTCAGGGAATTAATTTTTATTCAGAATACAGAAAAAATCCACGAATCGATAATATTCGTGGATTTTCCTAGTGAAGCGTTTAGGTAAGCAGCCATAGCAGTTACCTATTATTAGATTACGACACTGAATTTTACGACGTAAAGTTTTACGAATCGATAATATTCGTAAAACTTTACTAGTGGAGCGCCTAGCCAAGTTCCATAGAAACTTGGCGTTAGTTACTTAGATTGTTACACAATCAAGTAACTTTGGCGATTTACATCTTCTCCTCCAACTCTACGTCTGGATACTTATCCGCAAACCAGCGGAGGGCAAAGTCATTTTCAAAGAGGAAGACAGGTTGGTCGAAACGGTCTTTGGCCAAGATATTGCGGCTTGAGGACATTCGCTCATCCAAGTCCTCAGGCTTGATCCAACGAACGGTCTTTTTACCCATTGGAGTCATAACAACTTCCGCGTTGTACTCACCTTCCATGCGGTGCTTGAAAACTTCAAACTGGAGTTGGCCAACAGCACCCAGCATATACTCACCTGTTTGGTAATTCTTATAAAGTTGAATGGCTCCTTCTTGCACCAACTGCTCCATGCCCTTGTGGAAGGATTTTTGCTTCATGACGTTCTTAGGCGAAACCTTCATGAAAATCTCTGGAGTAAAGGTTGGCAGTGGTTCAAATTCAAACTTGTTTTTTCCAACAGTCAGAGTGTCTCCAACCTGATAAGTACCGGTATCGTAAACCCCGATAATATCACCTGCCACGGCATTGGTTACATTTTCACGACTTTCAGCCATAAACTGAGTCACATTCGATAGTTTGGCAGTCTTACCAGTACGAGGCAGATTGACACTCATTCCTCGCTCAAACTCACCTGATACGATACGGACAAAGGCGATACGGTCACGGTGTCGAGGGTCCATGTTGGCTTGGATTTTAAAGACAAATCCTGAGAAATCCTTGTCATAAGGATCCACCATTTCGCCATCTGTTTTCTTGTGGCCATGTGGTTCTGGAGCAAACTTAAGGAAGGTCTCAAGGAAGGTCTGCACCCCAAAGTTAGTGAGGGCTGAACCAAAGAAGACCGGAGTCAGTTCTCCTGCAAGAATAGCTTCTTCTGAAAATTCATTTCCTGCTTCTTGCAACAGTTCGATATCGTCCTTAACCTGAGCGTAGAAAGGATTGCTTCCAAAGAGCTTATCCCCTTCTTCCAGACTGGCAAAACGCTCATCTCCTTTATAGAGTTCCAAGCGTTGGTTATAGAGGTCATACAAGCCTTCGAAGGCTTTCCCCATCCCGATTGGCCAGTTCATTGGGTAGCTAGCAATACCTAGGACTTCTTCCAATTCTTGCAAGAGGTCCAGTGGCTCACGACCGTCACGGTCCAGCTTGTTCATAAAGGTAAAGACTGGAATGCCACGGTGCTTCACAACCTCAAACAATTTCTTGGTTTGGGCCTCGATACCCTTGGCAGAGTCCACGACCATGACCGCAGCATCCACCGCCATCAAGGTACGATAGGTATCTTCTGAGAAGTCCTCGTGCCCTGGTGTGTCGAGGATGTTGACGCGTTTTCCGTCGTAGTCAAACTGCATAACAGATGAAGTGACCGAAATCCCACGCTGTTTCTCGATGTCCATCCAGTCAGACTTAGCAAAAGTCCCTGTTTTCTTCCCTTTTACAGTACCAGCCTCACGAATCTCGCCCCCAAAGTAGAGCAACTGCTCAGTGATGGTTGTTTTCCCCGCGTCAGGGTGGGAGATGATGGCAAAGGTACGGCGTTTCTTGATTTCTTCTTGAATAGTCATAAGTTCTCTTTCTTTGATTTTCTATTTTTAGTTGTTTTAGTAGCTAAGAATGATGTTTACATTGGATTTTACTATTCCTTTCGACTCTCCATTATATCGGATTTTTGGAAGTTTTTCAATTGCTCATCCGATGAAAAGGCAAGCTAGAGTATAGATTGCACCTGATTTCTCTTTTTCCACCGTTTCTTGAACAAGATATCAAAGAGAACAAGAGCTAGCGAAAGGATGACGGACACAAGAAGATATTTTAACCATAGAGGAGCATTCGAGATAAACGGGGTATCTCTTAAGAGACCATAATTTCCACCTGTCACCTGATTAACTGCAACTAGAAAGAGGTTGAGAATAAAGGTATAGGCTACAATCATATATTTCTTTAGTAGGCTCTTATCATAGTGATTCATCAAGTAAACCAATGAATTCACTAGAAGAGCATAGTGCCCAATCAAAAATGAAAAACTGGTAATATGGGGGAAATCATAGGGGTCAAAAACCGGGTAAACCAAGGCAAAGACCGCTCCACTTGCTCCTAAGAGGGCAAAATATTGCTTGCTCCGCCATTTATCTGGCAAGGAAACCACCGCAAACATAGCCAAACGGCAATGGTAAAATGGAAGGCTATTAGAAAATGGAATCCCAAAGCCAACATACCAACTATATAGGGCTAGCAACTGGAGGATCTGAATCCCCTTAAACAAGCGGACAAATTTCGGATTTTTGTGATAAGCAAGTGCTCCATAAATACAAAGCACTAAAGTAAGCATCATGATCCCATACCAAAAGAGGGAAATGGGAGGAGGAACCGTTTGAGATCTGGTGATAAATTGATGGAACATATTTCTATCCTAACTCTTATTTTTTCTATTCTCTAGTTTAACCATTATAGCGAATTAAAAGCGATTTTTCAATTTCTATTTCTTTTCAGTTTGGCTCCCTTATTTATAGGAAAATATGGTAAAATAGAACAGACTAAAAATCATCATTTCACGAAAGGATGCAAGATGAAAATTACGCAAGAAGAGGTAACGCACGTTGCCAATCTTTCAAAATTAAGATTCTCTGAAGAAGAAACTGCTGCTTTTGCGACCACCCTGTCTAAGATTGTAGATATGGTTGAGTTGCTGGGCGAAGTCGACACAACTGGTGTCGCACCTACTACGACCATGGCTGACCGTAAGACCGTACTCCGCCCTGATGTGGCTGAAGAAGGAACAGACCGTGACCGCTTGTTTAAAAACGTACCTGAAAAAGACAACTACTATATCAAGGTACCAGCTATCCTAGATGATGGAGGAGATGCCTAATGACTTTTAATAACAAAACTATTGAAGACTTGCACAATCTCCTTGTCTCTAAGGAGATTTCAGCAACTGAATTGACCCAGGCCACGCTTGAAGATATCAAGTCTCGCGAGAAAGCTATCAATGCTTTTGTCACTATCGCTGAAGAACAAGCCCTTGCTCAAGCTAAAGCCATTGATGAAGCTGGAATTGACGCGGATAATGTCCTTTCAGGAATTCCACTGGCTGTTAAGGATAATATTTCTACTGACGGCATCCTCACAACTGCTGCCTCAAAAATGCTCTACAACTACGAGCCCATCTTTGATGCGACAGCCGTTGCCAATGCCAAAACTAAGGGCATGATTGTGGTCGGAAAAACCAACATGGACGAATTTGCCATGGGTGGATCCGGTGAAACTTCTCACTACGGTGCGACTAAAAATGCTTGGGACCAGACCAAGGTTCCTGGTGGATCATCAAGTGGTTCAGCCGCAGCTGTAGCTTCTGGACAAGTCCGCTTGTCACTTGGTTCTGATACGGGTGGTTCTATCCGCCAACCTGCTGCCTTCAACGGGATTGTTGGTCTCAAACCAACCTACGGAACAGTTTCACGTTTCGGTCTCATTGCCTTCGGTAGCTCATTAGACCAGATTGGGCCTTTTGCACCAACTGTTAAGGAAAATGCCCTCTTGCTCAATGCTATTGCCAGCGAAGATGCTAAAGACTCTACTTCTGCTCCTGTCCGCATTGCCGACTTTACTTCAAAAATTGGTCAAGACATCAAGGGAATGAAAATTGCTTTGCCTAAGGAATACCTTGGTGAAGGGATTGACCCAGAGGTTAAGGAAACCATTCTAAATGCAGCCAAACACTTTGAAACTTGGTGCTATCGTTGAAGAAGTCAGCCTTCCTCACTCTAAATACGGGGTTGCCGTTTACTACATCATCGCTTCATCAGAAGCTTCCTCAAACTTGCAACGCTTTGACGGTATCCGTTATGGCTACCGCGCAGAAGATGCAAGCAACCTTGATGAAATCTATGTAAACAGCCGTAGCCAAGGTTTCGGTGAAGAAGTGAAACGCCGTATCATGCTTGGAACATTTAGCCTTTCATCAGGTTACTATGATGCCTATTACAAGAAGGCTGGACAAGTTCGTACTCTTATCATTCAAGATTTCGAAAACGTCTTTGCGGATTATGACTTGATTTTGGGACCAACTGCTCCAAGCGTTGCCTATGACTTGGACTCACTCAACCACGATCCAGTTGCCATGTACTTGGCTGACCTTTTGACCATCCCAGTCAACTTAGCTGGTCTTCCAGGAATTTCTATTCCTGCTGGATTTGCTCAAGGTCTACCAGTCGGTCTCCAATTGATCGGTCCTAAATACTCAGAAGAGACCATTTACCAAGCTGCTGCTGCCTTTGAAGCAACAACAGACTACCACAAACAACAACCCGTGATTTTTGGAGGTGACAACTAATGAACTTTGAAACAGTCATTGGACTTGAAGTCCACGTAGAGCTCAACACCAATTCAAAAATCTTCTCACCTACTTCTGCCCACTTTGGAAATGACCAAAATGCCAACACCAACGTGATTGACTGGTCTTTCCCAGGAGTACTTCCGGTTCTCAATAAAGGTGTTGTCGATGCTGGTATCAAGGCTGCTCTTGCCCTTAACATGGACATCCACAAAAAGATGCACTTTGACCGCAAGAACTACTTCTATCCTGATAATCCAAAAGCCTACCAAATTTCTCAATTTGATGAGCCAATCGGCTACAACGGCTGGATTGAAGTGGAGCTAGAAGACGGTACGACCAAGAAAATCGGTATCGAACGCGCCCACTTAGAAGAAGACGCTGGTAAACACCCACGGTACAGATGGCTACTCTTATGTTGACCTCAACCGCCAAGGGGTGCCATTGATTGAGATTGTATCTGAAGCGGACATGCGTTCCCCAGAAGAAGCCTATGCTTATCTAACTGCCCTAAAGGAAGTCATCCAGTACGCTGGCATTTCTGACGTTAAGATGGAAGAAGGTTCGATGCGTGTGGATGCCAACATTTCGCTTCGCCCTTATGGTCAAGAGAAATTCGGTACCAAGACTGAGTTGAAAAACCTCAACTCCTTCTCTAACGTCCGTAAGGGGCTTGAATACGAAGTCCAACGCCAAGCTGAAATCCTTCGCTCAGGTGGTCAAATTCGCCAAGAAACACGCCGTTACGATGAAGCTAACAAGGCAACCATCCTCATGCGTGTCAAAGAAGGTGCTGCAGACTACCGCTACTTCCCAGAACCAGACCTACCACTCTTTGAAATCTCAGATGAGTGGATTGAGGAAATGCGTACAGAATTGCCAGAGTTTCCAAAAGAACGCCGTGCTCGCTACGTTGCTGACCTTGGCTTGTCAGACTACGATGCTAGTCAGTTGACTGCAAATAAGGTCACTTCTGACTTCTTTGAAAAAGCTGTTGCACTCGGTGGCGATGCCAAACAAGTTTCTAACTGGCTCCAAGGTGAAGTTGCTCAGTTCTTGAACGCCGAAGGTAAAACACTAGAACAAATCGAATTGACACCAGAAAACTTGGTAGAAATGATTGCCATCATCGAAGACGGCACGATCTCTTCTAAGATTGCCAAGAAAGTCTTTGTCCACCTAGCTAAAAATGGTGGTGGCGCGCGTGAATACGTGGAAAAAGCAGGTATGGTCCAAATCTCAGATCCAGATGTTCTGATTCCAATCATCCACCAAGTCTTTGCTGATAACGAAGCTGCTGTTGCCGACTTCAAATCAGGAAAACGCAATGCAGACAAGGCCTTCACAGGATTCCTTATGAAAGCAACCAAAGGACAAGCCAACCCGCAAGTTGCCCTTAAACTACTTGCCCAGGAATTGTCCAAGTTGAAAGAAGATTAAAAAATAATCTCCAGATCAGGAACTATCAGTGAGTTCTCTAGTCTGGAGATTTTTCAATATACCTCGTTATTGGGGTTTACCTTACTTACATACCCTACTTCAAAAAGCCCTTCCCCTAAGAATAGAGGAAAGGCTTTTCGTGATTATTATATACTTCAGAATGATAGATAAGCGACTCATTACTCTTTATACCATTTCTTACTCCTTATCATCTTTACGACGTCTTGAAACTAAACCTAAGCCAGTCATTGCAGCTAAAGCTCCAAGAAGGAGAGATGACGTTGATGATTGAGTACCTGTATTCGGAAGTTCCCGTTTACCATCTACAAATGTTGATTCATTTGAATTCGTTATTTGAGTTGATTTATCTGATGTCGCTATTACATCTGAATGTTCTGGGATATCTGATTGTCCAGGAATTTCTGAACGAGAAGGAGTTGGTGTAGAAATTTTACGATAGATATGAACAGTATTTCCTTCTTTATCTTTTTCTGTACGTACAAATTCATATCCTGGAATTGAAGATTTATCCTTCGTACCATTTTCTCTAGGTTTTAGAGTTTCCCCATCAACTGATTTCCAAATTGTAGATTTAGATTCATCTGTATTTGGCGTTTCAGGGGTTGGTTTATTTGGTTCCACTGGTTTGTTTGGTTCCACTTCATATACATATGTTACGTTTTGTGGGGTTTCTGTTACTTTTCCACTTTCGTTTCCTTCTGTACGTGCTGGTACTAGGTTGTATACTTTGCCACTTGGCGTTGTAATCTTAGTTGGTTTCAACGCTTCTGTTGCTGTATTGAAGTCTTTTCCTGTTGGTGCAGCTTTTTCTGCGTCCTTAGGTGTTTCGTAGCCTTCAATTGTATTACCTTCAGTATCTTTATAAGTTACTGTTACGTTACCTTTTGCTAATTCATATACATACGTTACGTTTTGTGGGGTTTCTGTTACTTTTCCACTTTCGTTTCCTTCTGTACGTGCTGGTACTAGGTTGTATACTTTGCCACTTGGCGTTGTAATCTTAGTTGGTTTCAACGCTTCTGTTGCTGTATTGAAGTCTTTTCCTGTTGGTGCAGCTTTTTCTGCGTCCTTAGGTGTTTCGTAGCCTTCAATTGTATTACCTTCAGTATCTTTATAAGTTACTGTTACGTTACCTTTTGCTAATTCATATACATACGTTACGTTTTGTGGGGTTTCTGTTACTTTTCCACTTTCGTTTCCTTCTGTACGTGCTGGTACAAGGGTTGTATACTTTGCCACTTGGCGTTGTAATCTTAGTTGGTTTCAACGCTTCTGTTGCTGTATTGAAGTCTTTTCCTGTTGGTGCAGCTTTTTCTGCGTCCTTAGGTGTTTCGTAGCCTTCAATTGTATTACCTTCAGTATCTTTATAAGTTACTGTTACGTTACCTTTTGCTAATTCATATACATACGTTACGTTTTTGTGGGGTTTCTGTTACTTTTCCACTTTCGTTTCCTTCTGTACGTGCTGGTACTAGGTTGTATACTTTGCCACTTGGCGTTGTAATCTTAGTTGGTTTCAACGCTTCTGTTGCTGTATTGAAGTCTTTTCCTGTTGGTGCAGCTTTTTCTGCGTCCTTAGGTGTTTCGTAGCCTTCAATTGTATTACCTTCAGTATCTTTATAAGTTACTGTTACGTTACCTTTTGCTAATTCATATACATACGTTACGTTTTGTGGGGTTTCTGTTACTTTTCCACTTTCGTTTCCTTCTGTACGTGCTGGTACTAGGTTGTATACTTTGCCACTTGGCGTTGTAATCTTAGTTGGTTTCAACGCTTCTGTTGCTGTATTGAAGTCTTTTTCCTGTTGGTGCAGCTTTTTCTGCGTCCTTAGGTGTTTCGTAGCCTTCAATTGTATTACCTTCAGTATCTTTATAAGTTACTGTTACGTTACCTTTTGCTAATTCATATACATACGTTACGTTTTGTGGGGTTTCTGTTACTTTTCCACTTTCGTTTCCTTCTGTACGTGCTGGTACTAGGTTGTATACTTTGCCACTTGGTGTTGTAATCTTAGTTGGTTTCAACGCTTCTGTTGCTGTATTGAAGTCTTTTCCTGTTGGTGCAGCTTTTTCTGCGTCCTTAGGTGTTTCGTAGCCTTCAATTGTATTACCTTCAGTATCTTTATAAGTTACTGTTACGTTACCTTTTGCTAATTCATATACATACGTTACGTTTTGTGGGGTTTCTGTTACTTTTCCACTTTCGTTTCCTTCTGTACGTGCTGGTACTAGGTTGTATACTTTGCCACTTGGCGTTGTAATCTTAGCTGGTTTCAACGCTTCTGTTGCTGTATTGAAGTCTTTTCCTGTTGGTGCATCTTTTTCTGCATCTTTCGGTGTTTCGTAGCCTTCAATTGTATTACCTTCAGTATCTTTATAAGTTACTGTTACGTTACCTTTTGCTAATTCATATACATACGTTACGTTTTGTGGGGTTTCTGTTACTTTTCCACTTTCGTTTCCTTCTGTACGTGCTGGTACTAGGTTGTATACTTTGCCACTTGGCGTTGTAATCTTAGTTGGTTTCAACGCTTCTGTTGCTGTATTGAAGTCTTTTCCTGTTGGTGCAGCTTTTTCTGCGTCCTTAGGTGTTTCGTAGCCTTCAATTGTATTACCTTCAGTATCTTTATAAGTTACTGTTACGTTACCTTTTGCTAATTCATATACATACGTTACGTTTTTGTGGGGTTTCTGTTACTTTTCCACTTTCGTTTCCTTCTGTACGTGCTGGTACTAGGTTGTATACTTTGCCACTTGGCGTTGTAATCTTAGTTGGTTTCAACGCTTCTGTTGCTGTATTGAAGTCTTTTCCTGTTGGTGCAGCTTTTTCTGCGTTCTTAGGTGTTTCGTAGCCTTCAATTGTATTACCTTCAGTATCTTTATAAGTTACTGTTACGTTACCTTTGCTAATTCATATACATACGTTACGTTTTGTGGGGTTTCTGTTACTTTTCCACTTTCGTTTCCTTCTGTACGTGCTGGTACTAGGTTGTATACTTTGCCACTTGGTGTTGTAATCTTAGTTGGTTTCAACGCTTCTGTTGCTGTATTGAAGTCTTTTCCTGTTGGTGCAGCTTTTTCTGCGTCCTTAGGTGTTTCGTAGCCTTCAATCTGTATTACCTTCAGTATCTTTATAAGTTACTGTTACGTTACCTTTTGCTAATTCATATACATACGTTACGTTTTGTGGGGTTTCTGTTACTTTTTCCACTTTCGTTTCCTTCTGTACGTGCTGGTACTAGGTTGTATACTTTGCCACTTGGTGTTGTAATCTTAGTTGGTTTCAACGCTTCTGTTGCTGTATTGAAGTCTTTTCCTGTTGGTGCAGCTTTTTCTGCGTCCTTAGGTGTTTCGTAGCCTTCAATTGTATTACCTTCAGTATCTTTATAAGTTACTGTTACGTTACCTTTTGCTAATTCATATACATACGTTACGTTTTGTGGGGTTTCTGTTACTTTTCCACTTTCGTTTCCTTCTGTACGTGCTGGTACTAGGTTGTATACTTTGCCACTTGGCGTTGTAATCTTAGCTGGTTTCAACGCTTCTGTTGCTGTATTGAAGTCTTTTCCTGTTGGTGCATCTTTTTCTGCATCTTTCGGTGTTTCGTAGCCTTCAATTGTATTACCTTCAGTATCTTTATAAGTTACTGTTACGTTACCTTTTAATAACTCATACTGATAAGTTACAGTGATTTCATTTTCTTCTACTTTACCAGACGCTGGTTTAGATCCATCCAATAATCCATCACGTTCAGCAATTAGTCGGTAAACTTTACCATCTTCAGTTGTAATCCTAGATGCTTTTTTATCTGCTACAGTGTAATCAGAATTTACACTTGCAGCTGCTACAGGTTTTAATCCGTCAACGGTTACTTCTTCGGTTGAATTATTAGGCATTGTTGCAGTTCCGGCGATTGGTTGTCCAGCTTTATCAACATACTTCACATTAACTGCTGATTTTTTCTCTTTGTAGACGAATGTTACTACTTTATCAGCTTCTGTTACAGTTCCGGTTTCTGGCTCTGATGTATTGTATAATCCATTATTTTCTGCTACAAGTTCATATACTTTTCCATCTGCTGTTGTAATCTTAGTAGCTTTTTTCTCAGCTACTTTATTATCATAACTTGAGCCTAATTCTGCTTCAGTGACTGCTTTTACGCCATCTGCTGTTACTTTTTCAGTTGTATCACCTGGCATTGAAGCTGTTCCTGCTAGTGGAGTTCCTTTTTCATCTACATATTTAACCAGAACATTTCCTTTAACTTCTTCATATACATATGTTACTTCAAGTGTTTTTCCTGCTACTACTTGTCCTTCCACAGCTCCAACGTTTTCTCCGTTTGTTACAACTGCTTCTGCAGAGTAAGTTGCGTTAGTTGTAGTAGTACCCTCTTTTGTAACTAGTTTATATTTCTTATTATTAAATTCAATTGTTGCTGGTTTTTCATCAGTTTCAGCTGCATTATATGCTGTACCTGCTTTAACATTTGTAGAATCTTGTACAGATGTTTTAATTTCAGTACCGTCAGTATTAATGTATTTGATGACTACTGAACCTGCTTTTTCGTAGACATAAGTAACTTCTTTTGTTTTACCTTCTTCTACTGTTCCAGTAACTGATGCTGATCCAACTTTTACTCCATTATCAGAAGATACTAGATAATATACTTCTCCAGTTGCTGTTGTAATCTTATTCGGTTTGTTAGCTGGAGTGCTTGCGTCATAATTTGTACCATTTGATACATCTGTTGCATTTGCAACTGCTAAACCTTTTTCTTCTACTGTAGTTGGAGTTGTAGCATCATCAAATGTTAATGCACCTGTTAATTTCGTACCATCTGATAATTCATATTTAGTAACTACACTTCCTACTAACTCATATTGATAAGTTACTGTAATTTCGTTTTCTTCTACTTTACCAGTTGCTAGTTTAGAACCTGCTTGTAAACCAGCTCTATCAGCAATTAGTCGGTAAACTTTACCATCTGCTGTAGTAATCTTAGATGCTTTTTTACTAGTAACATCATAGGTAGAATTAATACTTGCTTCCGTTACTGGTTTTAATCCATCAGCCGTTACTGTTTCAGTTGTATCTCCAGGCATTGTTGCAGTTCCTGCAATTGGACGTCCTTGACTATCTACATATTTAACATTAACACCTGATTTTTTCTCTTTATAAACGTATGTTACTTCTAATGTTTCAGCTTTAACACGTCCAGTTACTGCTGAAGAGTCTTTCTTAAGTCCTGTTGCATCATATTGAACATCACCTTCAGTTTTTGCTTCAGTTACTAATTCAAAGATTTTACCTTCTGGTGTTGTAATTTTAGCTGGTTTATTTGTTGCATCTGTTACGTTATATTGTGTTCCCGTAGTTACATTATCTTTATCAGTACGGTCATCTTTAATCTTATTACCTTCTGTATCAATATAGTGAACAACTACGCTTCCTTTTTTCAGCTCATAAATATAAGTAATTTCCTTAGTACCTTCAGCGACTGTACCAGACGGTTCTGCTTTTGTAGCTTGGTTTACATTAGTTCTGATACCGTTAGCATCGTATTGAACAGTACCTTCTGTCTTAGCTACTGTTACTAACTCATAAACTTTTCCGTCAGTTGTTTCATAACGAGTTGGTTTGTTTTCTGAAGTTGTAGTATCGTACGCTTCACCAGTTGGAACATTATCTTTAATAACCTTATCTGCTAAACCGAATGGTCTTCCATCTGTGTCTTGATATTTAACTCTAACTGTACCTTTTAGCCAATTCATATACATAAGTAATCTCTGTAGTACCCTCTACTAAAGTACCATAATCTCTTGGTGTGTTTGGTTTCACTCTTCTCAAGTTATAGATTTTTTTCCATCTTCCGATGTAATCTTATCAGGTCTAAATTTTTCTCTCTTTTTCTCACCTTGAAGAGCACCCATACTATAACCATTTTTTTATTAGCCCCTGTAAGCTCTGTTCCATCAACATCAGTGGCATTTTTTTAATTTCTGATCTGTTACATAGGCCTGCTTTAGTTTTAATAACATTACCTTCTGTATCTTCATAATTAATATTAATTGAACCTTTTTTAGCTTCATAAAGAACAGTATATTCTTTATTTTCAATAATATCTCTTGATACAGTTACTGTTACCGGTGCATCTTGACCAGCAGGAGTATAAGTAATATCCATAGTATATGCTTCACTTACCGGACTAATAACAGCATCTTTCTTATTACTGATTGCAGGTAGACTTGTACTATTTCCATTACTATCTTTCGCTACAGTTGTAACGCTTTGACCAAATTCTCTCTTATCTTTAGAAATCGTTACTTCTCCAGTACTTGCATTTACAGTAATGTTAGTATCTGTTGTAGTCCATCTGTTTCCTTCTTTTGTAACAATAGAAGTAATTGGCTCTGTTTGACCTTTAGGAATGTAAGTAATTTCTAAACGTGTAGTTTCTGAAGCTAATGGAGAAATCACTTTATTGCCCGCATCATCTTTTGAAGAAACATTTGTTAATGTATTGTTTGAATCTTTTGTCACTACAGAAATTTGTGTTCCTGCTTTTACTTTATCAGCTGCAATCGTTACTTTTCCTGTAACTGGATCAACTTGAATATCAGCATTTGGAGCTTTCCATGTAACGATTGGTTCTTTCTCAACATTTTTAATCGTTTCATCATCTTTTCTACCAACTAAATTATATTCACTATTACCAGTTGAAGAATTTTCAGTTGGCCAATCTAAAGGCGCTGTAAAGTGAACTCTTTGCCATGGTCCATAGATTTTCTCTCCAGCTCTTGGTCCCTCTTTAATTGTATAAACAACTCTTTTAGCTGGACGTGTGAATGTTCTTTGAGGGAAAATGACATTTCCTTCGTTATCTTTTTCTACATAGTTGATTGTACGAGTGACATTTTTACGTTCTTCTTGACGATCTGCTTCTACATAAACATAGATAACTTTTTTCGTTTGTTGTTTTTCATATGTTCCACTTGTAGCATCAGACTCATTATGAACATGGCTATAAATATAAGCTTTCCCATCATTCGCTCTATCAATAATACTGTATGATGAAGTAGTATAATGCTCATTTTGGAATCCTTTATCACTAGTTTCTGACATAATATCATTACCTGATAAATTAACATGTTTCACTTTTAACTGACCACGTTGATCTTCTGTTGTTAATCTTACTTTATTAGATTCTAACCAAGTATTTTTAGCATCTTTTAACCAAATTTGTGATTGACCTTCAACGAAGTTAGGATTATCGGTATGCACATTAACATCAAATTTTGTTTGGAATGTTTCACCTTTATTAAGAACATATTCTCTATCGAATACATACTTAACAGCTGTAACAGTACTCCAATCTGTTATCTGATCTGCAGTTAGGTATTGTGCTACAGTTTTTTCAGAGTTTGTTCCTTTAGACGTTGTATATACCACGTGATAATCAGCTGTACTTGGGATTGGTCCTTTCAGACTTGTTTCCGCTACGTTATGAGGTTCAGTAGAATTCTTAGGAATCTCAACCATGACTTCTTTTAACAATGCTGGTGCATCAGCTGCATTTGTTACAGATGGTGTAAGAACAACATCTTCACCATTTTTAACATTGATAATTTCCATTACTCCAACTTCATTTTGCTTAGCAATCGTTAGTTGTGTATAGTATTCTGATGCTACTTTTAAGGTTACATCTGTAGTTGCTTTAGCGACTTGGCGTCCAGGTTCATGACCTTCTAAAACATCCGCACTTAAACTTGGATCCTTACCTACTAATCGTTGTGATTCTTTATCCCATACTAAGTATGAATCAATGTGATAAGTTCCATTTTCTGCTTGACCATTATTGACAACTTCAAAAGTTAAAGCAACTGGACCATCACCGTTCAATTGATTTAATTTTAAGTCAACAGATTTTAGACCTAAATCTTTTGCTTTAAAGATATAAGCTGTTTTACCTTTTTGACCTTTATAGTCTTTTATAATTTGATCTGGATTAATGACCTCTGTATCTTTTACGACGTTTTCATAATCTCCCGCACTGTAGTTTGCTCTACCTTGTGTCGAGAATTTATTTGAATATAGTTTGTTATCCATTGGCATACGGAAATTCGTCAATGGAAGTGCAGAATCTGCCACTAACATAACTGTCGCATTTTTAATACTTTCATCTAACTCTTCTGACTTCAGTACTTTTTTGCCATCTTCAGTTTTTATTGCGTTATTAAAATACTCAGGTGCTGTATAACGGACCATAAATGGTACAGTTTGTTGACGGCTAATATTATTCTTATCTTTTCCGCGGTTCGCATCATAACTTACAGCATTTTTATCACCATTTGGAAGTACTGGACTAATAGCCAAACCTGCTGTAAAACGCTCTTTTGTATGAACTGCTGTATTATATTTATCTGCCTTAATTGTTGGAGGATAAGTCATTGTTGTTGCAGCATCCAATGAATTCCCACTAGTTGATAAGCTCACACCAATATTATTTCATGACGAGTAATATTATCATTCGCTGCCATTTCTTGCCAGTTCGCCATTGTTGTTCGAACATTCGATCTAAATCCTAATGGAACATAATTATCTCCTGCTTCGATAAATTTATCAGCGATATCTGGATGCTCTAAGACTAAACGTGTGAATTGTTTTGATTTATCAATTTCAACTTCTTCAAATAATTGATTAGCTGTTGACATTTCTTTTAACTCTTCACGAGTTCCATCTGCTTTTACACCATATAATTTAAATGGTTTCGCAAATGTATAGTTAAAGCTTTGTTTACTTGCATCTGAATTATTATAATATTCTAACTTAGTTGTTCCATCTTTTTGAATGACATTTGCATGGGTCTCAGTTAATTGGAAATGAGTAAAATAAGTATTTGGCTTATCTTTTGGTACAGAATATACAAAATAATTATTATCTAGTTTATCTCCATTACCTTTTAATGCTCTAGGAGTCATTGCACCATTTGCATCTCTTAATGGTCCTGAATTGTAGGCATAAGCAACATTAAATTCATCCGTATCGCTCTGGTTAGAAAATAAACGTTGTTTATTAGGAGTTGTAACCCCAGTAGCCATACGTTGTGCTGGTATTGGGTTTGGAATATCATCACCAATCGAGAATTTCAATTGGTTATTTAGAGCTTCTGATGTTGCTAAAATTTGAGTATATGTAGAACCATCTGGACGATGACCAATTGCCTTATATTCAATATTGACTTTTTTACCACCATTAGAACTTAAATATTCTTCCATTTTTTGAGGAGAATCAAAATATCCTTCTTTTACACGGAAGACTGGACCATTATTATTAATGTTTAACCCAACTCTTGTAGGTCTATTATATTTGTCTACAGATGCTTTATCGTAATTTAACTTAGCAACATTTCCTTCTAAAGTCCAATAACGATTTGTTTCAGCTGTTGGAACTAATTCTAGAAACTCTGGAATACCTGTAATCGTATAATCTACATCTGTTAAGCGACCATTACCATTTTTATCTCCTACATCTGTTCCTTGTAAAAATTCTTTTCCACGATCATATGTAATAAATGGAAGAGTAAAATTATTCCCTTTAATTGGATTAAATGATCCGTCAGAGTTTTTAGAGCCTATGATTAGATCTCTATCATAATATCCTGGAACATAATCAAAAAGATTTTTATTTTCTTTTTTATCTGACTCTTTATAAAGAATTTGAGATAAATACTCATATCTAGCTGTCGCAGTAGTTGTTGAAACTAATTCATTCCCACGATAAAATTCTGCTCTAGCAATAGTTGTATCGCCGGCTGACGGACTCTTATCAATGGATGAACTAATTTGTTGATCAATATTAATTTGACCTACCGCACCACCAGTAATAGTGTTCAGATTAATTTCATAAATAAAGTTATCATTATCTGAAAGATCTTTTGGGCTTCCACTAGCTAGCGCTGAGTTAGAAAGTGATGGTTTAACTTCTGTATTAAGATGCTTTTTAGGGATAATATAACGAATTTTACCATCTTTGATTGGCGTTGCTGATGAACTTGAAAAGTCTAATTTTAATTTTAAAAGACGTTTTCCATCACCATCACTTACTACTGGGATGGTGTCTTCACTTACATTTTTACTATTTCCATTTGAATCTAAAAATGATAAATGACCATAAAGTGCTGTATCACTAACACTTTCATCTGCACGTAATTCTTTCTTAGGGATTTCTTTCCCGTTACGAACATCTCTTTTACCACTAAATACACGTGTAGATAAGTTTACAATAGAGTTTCTGCTTTTTTGAACCTTTTTATAAAGTTCTCCTAGTACTACTTCATTTGGATTACCTTCTGAAGCTTTTACTTCATTAAGAACTTTCCATGCTTTCTCTATCGTTTTCTTGTCATCATCTGACGATAAATCAGATATTTTTGAAACTGCTTCAGTTAATTCATTAGTCAATTTCTTTAATTCTTCTTTATCAACTGAAAACGACTCTTTTTCACTAGTTACTTCTTTTGATTCTGTTGCTTCTTCAACTTGATTTTTGTTTTCTTTAGGTGTTTCTTCAGCCTTGATTGATTTTAAGATAGAAGTTAATGAGCTAACTTCTTTTGCTTTTTTATCAGCTCCTGACTGTGTTGCATCCAATTCACTTAAGTATTGCTTAGCTTCTGCAACTAGTTTTTCAGCATTTTGGATTTGAGAAGCTTGTTTTTTATTTCCACGGATACGTTCAATTTGAGCTTCCAAATCTGCTAATTTTGCTTGCAAGAGAGATAAATCAACAGATGGTTTTGCCGTAGTTTCTTCTGCTGAATTAGTGTTATTTGAGACTGTTGAAGCTTGTTCAGTATCTTGTTCACTTTCTTTTACAGATTTTGCTGGCTCAGCTGACTTTTCTAGCTCTGCATTTGATTTTGGTTGCTCAACTAATTCTGATTTTGCTTCAGAAACAGTCTCTACTTGAGTATTTCCTTGAGCTTGGTTTAGTCTCGTATCAGCATCCTTCGTTACTACCGTTTCAGTAGCAGAGTCTGCTTCTACCGTATCTACATTGTAGCCAAACAAAAATCCTGCCCCGATTAATACACTCGCAGCACCAACTTTTAATTTTTTAATCGAATATTTTTCGTATCTATTTCCACAAAAATAACGATGATCTTTTTGTTGTCTCGACAATTTAAACATTTTTTCTCCTTTGTTTAATATATATATATATATATATATGCATATTTAGGTATGCATATTCTCTTATTAATTATATCACATTTCAATTTCAAAGAAACTTTTAAGATATCTTCTTATAAATTTTTTTGAAAATCATACGTGTAACTTCTAAAAGTAATTTCCACCTCTCACCTCTATTTCCACAAAAATAACGCTGATCTTTTTGTTATCTCGACAATTTAATCATTTTTTCTCCTTTGTTTAATATATTTATATATACATATGCATATTTAGGTATGCATATTCTCTTATTAATTATATCACATTTCAATTTCAAAGAAACTTTTAAGATATCTTCTTATAAATTTTCTTTGAAAATCATACGTGTAACTTCTAAAAGTAACTTCCACCTCTCACCCAAAACTGGAAGTTAGTCTCAGACGACGAATGATGCTAGAATTAAGTCTGAGACTTTTCGAATTTATGTAAATATTCCCATTATCCTACCTACAACTTTCTTTTTCATTCCTTTTATGGTAAAATGAAAAGTAATAATATTTATTAAAGAGGTAAAAACATGATTGAAGCAAGTAAATTAAAGGCTGGTATGACCTTTGAAACAGCTGACGGAAAATTGATCCGCGTTTTGGAAGCTAGCCACCACAAACCAGGTAAAGGAAACACAATCATGCGTATGAAATTGCGCGATGTCCGTACTGGTTCTACATTTGACACAAGCTACCGTCCAGAGGAAAAATTTGAACAAGCCATCATCGAGACTGTCCCAGCTCAATACTTGTACAAAATGGATGACACAGCCTACTTCATGAACACAGAAACTTACGACCAATACGAAATCCCTGTAGTCAACGTTGAAAACGAATTGCTTTACATCCTTGAAAACTCAGATGTGAAGATCCAATTCTACGGAACTGAAGTGATTGGTGTTACCGTTCCTACTACTGTCGAATTGACAGTTGCAGAAACTCAACCATCTATCAAAGGTGCTACTGTTACAGGTTCTGGTAAACCAGCAACGATGGAAACTGGACTTGTCGTAAACGTTCCAGACTTCATCGAAGCAGGACAAAAACTCGTTATCAACACTGCTGAAGGAACTTACGTTTCTCGTGCCTAATCTCTAGAAAGAGGTCATTCTATGGGAATTGAAGAACAACTTGGCGAAATCGTTATCGCCCCACGTGTACTTGAAAAAATCATTGCTATTGCTACTGCAAAAGTAGAGGGTGTACACTCTTTTTCAAACAAATCAGTGTCTGATACCCTTTCAAAACTTTCACTCGGCCGCGGCGTTTATCTTAAAAACGTGAACGAAGAACTCACAGCTGATATCTATCTCTACCTTGAGTACGGAGTAAAAGTTCCTAAGGTAGCTGTTGCTATCCAAAGCTGTCAAAGATGCTGTCCGCAATATGGCTGATGTAGAACTAACTGCTATCAATATCCACGTTGCAGGTATCGTTCCAGATAAAACACCAAAACCAGAATTGAAAGATCTATTTGACGAGGACTTCCTCAATGACTAGTCCACTATTAGAATCTAGACGCCAACTCCGTAAATGCGCTTTTCAAGCTCTCATGAGTCTTGAGTTCGGTACGGATGTCGAAACTGCTTGTCGTTTCGCCTATACTCATGATCGTGAAGATACTGATGTGCAACTTCCAGCCTTTTTGACAGAGCTAGTTTCTGGTGTTCAAGCTAAAAAGGAAGAACTAGACAAGCAAATCACACAGCATTTAAAAGCAGGTTGGACCATCGAGCGTTTAACACTCGTGGAGAGAAACCTTCTTCGCTTGGGAGTCTTTGAAATCACTTCATTTGACACCCCTCAGTTGGTTGCTGTTAACGAAGCTATCGAGCTTGCAAAGGATTTCTCAGATCAAAAATCTGCCCGTTTTATCAATGGACTGCTCAGCCAGTTTGTAACCGAAGAACAGTAAACAGAAAAAGTGTTTGACAATTATCAAACACTTTTTTCTTTGCCTACCACTATCTAAAAAAGTGGTAATAGACATAATTATAAACAAAAATCCAGATGGGTTTTGCATAAATAAGAAAGTTGAAAAAACTATGGCACAGGATGGTAATTTTTAAGTTCCTTGTCCAACGGTAGACAAGGGCATAGAAGAGACCGCCTAAACTATAAATAATCAAACTGATAGGATCTCGGTGAGTTAGGATCAAATGACTAAGTCCAAAGATGAGAGCAGATAGGATAACATCCAGATAGTACTTGGACTGGGGGAAAAAGGTATTCATAAAGTATCCTCTATGAATCAGTTCCTCTAATATAGGTCCGACGATTACTGTTAAACTAAAACTGAGAACAGTTGATAGAAAAGTTGGTTGCCCATTGGAGTATAGAATCGAAAGAAGGTCTTGAAAGATATACTTGTTATCAATTAGGTGATGAAACTGTAACTGAAAAGCATCCACCAATTGACGATCAAAATAAGTAGCCACTAGAGCAACTACAAGGTAAAAGAATCTTGACTTCTTTGAACCCTTTTTTTCAAAAATATAGAGCATATCTTTCTTTTTGAGCCAGTAGATAAATAATAGCAAAAGAGCTATTACTTCAACTGTTAAAAAGATAGAATAGCCATCTATCCCCCATCCTAAAAACTTAGTTAGATGCATAATCCCTAACTCTGGTAGGTAAATCGATAGAAATACCAGTGATGTATAGACTCCCAAATGCCCTAGTTTTTTCATACTTACCCCTTTAATTTATCAATAGCTAATACCATAAGCACGTCTAGTCGCATGATTCAGTATTGTACTCCATTCTGTCGCCAAACTATATGCATATGGCGAAGGCCAATGTCTATCATAAACTAACCAAATCATGCCACCACCTGAAACTTGCTCTAAGTCCTCAGATAAAAGAACTGTAAATGTTTTTGTACCTGTCCTATCAAGTAGCTCCTTAAAATAAATTTTTGTCAGTTTACATCTACAGTATACATCTTTTTGTCTATTTTATAGCCTATCTCCTCAACTGTCAATTTTTCACCCTAAATGGTAGCTTTACTCATTGAGAAATAAGAAATTGATAAAAGAGATTTCTCTATCTTCCCATTAAATTAGAAAAAGTGTTTGACAATTATCAAACACTTTTTCTTTACTTCCTACTATCTAAAAATCAAATAATAAATATAAAATAAGATTGACGGAACATAGGGAATTGCATTATAGAAACTATGACAAAAAATGGTAAACCGAAGACTACCCGTAACTCGATAAGCGACTGCAAATAGAAGACCAAGAATACTATACATTAGGAGACTGATGGGGTCACGATGAGATAGAACTAAGTGACTAAGCCCGAAGATGAAAGAAGACAAAATCACATCCAAATAAAACTCCGACTTCGGAAAGAAGGTATTCATAAAATAACCTCTATAGATTGTCTCCTCAACAACAGGTACAATCGAAATGTTAAAGATTAAAAATATAAGACTTGATAGAGTCGTTTCTCTTCCGTTTGAGTAAAGTTCTGAAAGAAGGTCTTGGAAAATAAAGCTATTGTCAATCAATCGAATATTCTGCATTCTAAATCCATTTAAAAAAGGATAGATAAGAAAGCAAGCCACTAAGAAAGCGAGATAAGACCAGCGCCAACCCTTTTTCTCGAAGATAAAGAGCATCTTCTTCTTTTTCAACCACAAAACGAATAAAAAGAAAATAAGCAACACTTCTCCAACTAGGAAGATTATATAGCTGTCCATTCCTAAACCAAAGGTCCTAGCTAGAGTTATAGCCCCTAATGGCGTTAAATAAATGTACAGGAACATTAAAATCATACAGATTCCTAAATGTATTGTCTTTTTCATTCTTTCTCTCCTAATGGTAAACTCTCTATTAGGGCAATATAGAGGATATACCATTGATTATTTTCTTATTTATCTAGAGTATTCATATTTATCCATGCTCTATTATCAAAATAGCTAGAACAAATTGTTCTAGCTTTTAAATTTTCTTAGTATTTTCTAAAGCGTTGGTAACGTTCTTCGATAAGTTGGTCGAGTGGTAGTTCTTGCAACCTATCTAGTTCTGCACGCAATTCATTTTTAACGCAACTTAGCAGTTCTTTACTTGACAGCCCTGCTTCTGAGATTACCTTGTCTACGATTCCCATTTCTAGGAGTTCATGTGAAGTGATTTTCATCAACTCCGCCGCTTCCATAGCACGACTTCCATCCTTCCAAAGGATAGAGGCAAATCCTTCCGGGCTAAGTACGGCGTAGATTGAGTTTTCTAACATCCAGACACGGTTAGCTGCGGCTAGAGCTAGGGCCCCACCAGATCCACCTTCACCGATAATAATCGCGATGATTGGAACCTTGAGATCACTCATTTCCATCAGGTTTCGGGCGATTGCTTCACCTTGTCCACGTTCCTCGGCTCCAACACCTGGGTAAGCACCCGCCGTATTGATAAAGGTCACAACTGGACGACCAAACTTTTCTGCCTGTTTCATCAAGCGTAAGGCCTTACGATAACCTTCTGGATGAGGTTGCCCGAAATTCCGTTTGAGGTTGTCATGAAGACTCTTCCCCTTTTGGATACCAACGACAGTTACTGCTTGTTCACCTAACCAGCCAATTCCACCGATAACCGCACCATCATCGCGGAAAGAGCGATCTCCATGCAATTCGATAAACTCGTCAAAGATTCCATTGGCAAAATCAAGTGCGGTCAAACGACTCTGCTCGCGTGCCTCTCTGACTATTTTTGCAATATTCATCCGCGACTTCCTCCATGCAATCTTACTAATTTAGCAATTGTTTCAGGCAATTCTCTCCGTTTGACAATTGCATCAACAAATCCATGTTCAAGCAGAAATTCTGCCTTTTGGAAGTCATCCGGTAAGGTCTCACGAACTGTATTTTCGATAACACGACGTCCAGCAAAACCAACCAAACTCTGTGGCTCAGCTAGGATAATATCCCCTTCCATAGCAAAAGAAGCGGTCACCCCACCTGTTGTCGGATCGGTTAAAATAGTTAGGTAAAAAAGTCCTGCCTTGGAATGGCGTTGAACTGCCGCAGAAATCTTAGCCATCTGCATCAAGCTCATGATTCCTTCTTGCATACGGGCTCCACCAGAAGCTGTGAAGAGAACGACTGGCAAGTTTTCTACCGTTGCATACTCAAACAAGCGCGTGATTTTTTCACCCACAACGGTTCCCATAGAAGCCATGATAAAGTTTGAATCCATGATCCCAAGGGCAACTTTTTGTCCCTTGATGCTAGCTGTACCAGTCAGTACTGCTTCATCCAAACCTGTCTTTTCACGCATACTAGCTAGTTTTTTCTGGTAGCCAGGAAAGTTTAATGGATCTTGAGTTTCAATACCCGTAAACATCTCCACAAAGGTGTCAGAATCAATCGTCAAATCCAAGCGTTCCTGAGCTGAAATACGGAAAGTATAGCTACAATGGGGACAAATTCGTTCGCTCCCAAGATCCTTTTGGTAAATGGTGTGTTTACAACCAGGACACTGGGAGAAGAGTTCATCCGGAACCTCAGGCTTGGCTTGTGGTTTCTGCCTTACGGAACGGTTAGGATTGATCCGAATATACTTATCCTTTTTACTAAATAGAGCCATAACTCCCCCTTTTAGTTCTCATACTATTTGAAAGTCTATTCTTTTTCTTGGTATTTTGGCAAGAAAGTTTCCATCAAGAAGGAAGTATCGTAGTCACCAGCGATAACTCGGCGGTCTGAAATCAGATCCAACTGGAAGTCTGCATTGGTTTGCACTCCTTCAATATCAAGTTCATAAAGTGCCCGTTGCATCTTCATTAAGGCATCAAAACGATTCTCCCCATGAACAATGATTTTGGCAATCATACTATCATAGTAAGGAGGAATGGTGTAACCTGGATAGACTGCAGAGTCTACACGCAATCCAACTCCTCCACTTGGAAGGTAGAGGTTGGTGATTTTCCCTGGGCTTGGAGCAAAGTTAAATGCTGGATTTTCTGCATTGATCCGGCACTCGATAGCATGACCTCGTAGGACGATATCTTCTTGTTTGAAAGGTAAAGGTTGCCCGGCAGCAATGCGAATCTGCTCCTTCACGATATCAACACCTGAAACAAACTCTGTGACTGGGTGTTCAACTTGCACACGAGTATTCATTTCCATGAAGTAGAAATTGCCACTCGCTTCATCGAGAAGAAATTCAATCGTCCCTGCATTTTCATAGCCTACAGACTCTGCTGCACGAACGGCTGCAGCACCAATTTCATGACGAAGGGTTTTGCCAATCGCAATGGATGGGCTTTCTTCTAAGACCTTTTGGTTATTCCGTTGGAGTGAACAATCCCGTTCACCAAGATGGACAACATGACCCTCTTGGTCCGCAAGAATCTGAACTTCGATATGGCGAGCTGGATAAATCACACGCTCAAGATACATAGCGCCATTTCCAAAATTGGCCTTGGCTTCACTGGATGCTGTCTCAAAGGCTGCGACCAAGTCTTCTGCCTTTTCAACCTTACGAATCCCTTTTCCACCACCACCTGCCGATGCCTTAAGCATGACTGGATAGCCAATTTTTTCTGCAACTGCAAGCGCCTCTTCAGCCGTGTGAACTTCACCATCAGATCCTGGGATAACTGGAACCCCAGCCTTGATCATTTGCTCACGCGCATTGATCTTATCTCCCATGGTATCCATTACAGCCCCAGAAGGGCCGATAAACTTAATCCCCACTTCATCACACATCGTGGCAAACTTGGAATTTTCGCTAAGAAAACCAAAACCTGGGTGGATGGCTTCTGCTTCTGTCAAGACTGCAGCAGATAAAATAGCATTGATATTGAGATAAGACTCTGTCGCCTTACCAGGTCCGATACAGATAGCTTCATCCGCTAGAAGTGTGTGAAGAGCTTCCTTATCAGCAGTTGAATAGACTGCTACGGTCGCAATGCCCAATTCACGCGCAGCTCGAATAATGCGAACCGCAATCTCACCACGGTTGGCAATCAAAATTTTACGAAACATGGAGAACCTCCTTAGTTTCCAATTGCAAAGGTAAGAGTACCACTCGCTGCAAGCTTACCATCTACTTCAGCCTTTGCTTCAACCACAGCAATTGTACCACGACGTTTAACAAAAGTAGCCGTCATGACTAATTGGTCACCTGGTACAACTTGCTTCTTGAACTTAACCTTGTCCATGCCAGCATAGAAGACCAGTTTCCCTTTATTTTCAGGTTTGGACAATTCCAAGACACCAGCAGTCTGAGCCAAGGCTTCCATGATAAGAACACCTGGCATGACTGGGTATTGTGGAAAATGACCATTGAAGAAAGGTTCGTTGATGGTCACATTTTTAATGGCAACAATGGTATCTTCGCTCACTTCCAAGACACGGTCCACTAGGAGCATGGGGTAGCGATGGGGTAGAGCTTCTTTGATTCCTTGAATATCGATCATTTGATGCGTACCAATCCTTTACCGAACTCAACCATTTCTTCATTTGAAACGAGAATTTCTGTCACCACACCATCCTTAGGTGCAGGAATTTCATTCATGACTTTCATGGCTTCGATGATCACCAAAGTCTGACCTTTTTAACACTGTCTCCGACTGTGACAAAGGCAGGTTTATCTGGTCCAGCGGCCAAGTAAGCCACCCCTACAAGTGGACTTTCAACGACATCACCCTCTGGAGCAACCGTCGTATCAGCTAGTACTGGAGCTTCTTCCACTGCACTCTCTACTGGAGTTGAAGGGGTAGAAACTACTGGACTTGTAGCTACTGCAGTTGGCGCTGGAGCAACTTGAGCTGGTGCTTCAGAAGCCATTCTTACTTCATTCTTACTGAACTGCAATTCGTCCGTTCCGTTTTTATAAGAAAATTCTCTCAAACTTGATTGGTCAAATTGAGCCATCAAGTCCTTGATCTCATTTAAATTCATAATTATTCATTCTCCCAACGTTTGAAAGCAAGAACCGCATTGTGTCCACCAAAACCAAAAGTATTTGAAATAGCATAAGGGATTTCTTGCTCCAAGCCTTGTCCATAAACGACATTCGCTTCGATATAGTCTGACAACTCACTTGTTCCAGCTGTCATTGGTACATAGTTATGACGCATAGCTTCGATGGTAGCAATTGCTTCTACCGCCCCTGCAGCACCAAGCAAGTGTCCTGTAAAGGACTTAGTTGAAGATACAGGTACTTCTTTACCAAGAACAGCTACGATCGCACCACTTTCTCCTTTTTCATTTGCAGGAGTTGAAGTTCCGTGGGCATTGACATAAGCCACTTGCTCTGGAGAAATTTCTGCTTCTTCCAAAGCCAATTTCATAGCCTTAATCGCACCTTGACCTTCTGGATGAGGTGAAGTCATATGGTAAGCATCACAGGTATTACCATAGCCAACTACTTCAGCCAAGATGGTCGCCCCACGTTTTTCAGCATGTTCAAGACTCTCAAGAACCAACATCCCTGAACCTTCTCCCATCACAAAACCATTACGGTCTTTGTCAAATGGGATAGAAGCACGAGTTGGATCTTCCGTAGTTGATAGGGCAGTCAACGCTTGGAAACCAGCGATAGCAAAAGGAGTGATAGATGATTCTGATCCACCAACTAACATGACATCTTGGAAACCAAACTTGATAGAGCGGAAGGCATCCCCAATGGCATCATTTGATGAGGCACAGGCAGTATTGATTGATTTACAGATACCGTTTGCTCCGAAACGCATGGCAACATTTCCTGAAGCCATATTTGGCAAGGCTTTTGGAAGTGTCATTGGTTTAACGCGTTTTGGACCTTTTTCATGAAGACGGATAACCTGATCTTCGATTTCTTTAATTCCTCCAATACCAGAAGCCACGATGACACCAAAACGATCCTTATCGATTGCTTCTACATCAAGATTTGCATTCGTCACCGCTTCTTGAGCCGCATACAAGGCATACAAAGAATAGTTGTCAAAACGGTTGGTATCTTTTTTGACAAAGTATTTATCAAATGGGAAATCTTGAACTTCTGCCGCATTGTGCACAGCAAATTCGCTGTGGTCAAACTTAGTGATTTCTCCAATTCCAATCTTCCCAGATTGCAAACTGTTCCAAAATTCTTCTGGAGTATTTCCGATAGGAGAGGTCAATCCGTAACCTGTTACTACAACTCGATTTAGTTTCATCTGTCTTACCTATATCTTTCCTTATTTTTTACATGCTAAGTCCGCCATCAACAGCGAGAACTTGTCCCGTCAAATAATCCTGTCCAGCCAGGAACACTGTAGCATCTGCGATATGTTCTGCTTGACCGAAATGTTTCATTGGGATTTGGGCCAATGTCGCTTCCTTGACCTTATCAGATAAAACAGCAGTCATATCTGACTCGATCATTCCTGGTGCAAGAGCATTTACGCGCACATTACGATTGGCAACCTCACGTGCAACTGACTTGGTAAAACCAATCAAACCTGCTTTAGAAGCTGCATAGTTGGCTTGTCCGATATTTCCCATCAAACCGACCACACTCGACATGTTGATAATCGCACCTTCACGTGCCTTGATCATCTGTTTCAATACTGCTTGCGTCATGTTGAAGGTACCTGTCAAGTTGATTTTAATCACTTTTTCAAAGTCTTCTTCGGTCATCTTGAGCATAAGCGTATCTTGAGTGATCCCAGCATTGTTGACCAAGACATCGACAGAACCGAGTTCTGCAATCGCTTGATCTATCATACGCTTGGCATCTGCAAAGTCTGAAACATCACCTGAAATCGGTACTACTTTGACACCATAGTTTGAAAACTCAGCTAGCAATTCTTCTGAGATTGCTCCTCGACTATTCAAGACTACATTAGCGCCTAGTTGGGCAAATTTGTGAGCAATGGCAAGTCCGATACCACGACTTGAACCTGTTACAAAGACATTTTTGTTTGTAAGTTGCATTCTATTTCTCCTATTTCCTGTTGTATTTTGTGGGAGAAGGGATCATTAGTTTCCTAACAAAGCATCCAAGCTTGCTTGGTCTTCAACGTTAGCTAGCTGAGCTGTTTTATCGATTTTTTTGACAAAGCCTGATAGGACCTTACCAGGACCAATTTCAATAAAGTTGGTTACCCCAGCATCCTGCATCACAGCAATACTTTCATAAAAAACGAACAGGTTCTTTGACCTGACGCGTCAAAAGCTCTTGGATTCGATCTTTTTCCATAACAGCAGCTTCCGTATTGCCGACTAGTGGGCAAGTAAAATCAGAGAAACTCACTCCCTCAAGAGCTCCAGCTAGTTGCTGACTGGCTGGCTCAAGAAGGGCTGTATGGAAAGGACCCGATACATTTAAAGGAATCAATCGTTTTGCTCCTGCTTCCTGCAAGAGTTCAACTGCGCGGTCAACCGCAACCACCTCGCCACCGATAACGATTTGGCTTGGGGTGTTGTAGTTAGCTGGAGTCACTACTCCAACTTTAGAGGCTGTTTCACAAGCTTCCTCAATCACTTCGACTGGAGTATTAAGAACGGCAACCATCTTCCCAGAGCCTGCAGGTGCAGCCTCTTCCATATAAGCACCACGCTTAGCAACCAAGGCAACTGCATCCTCAAAGTCCAAGGCACCACTTGCTACAAGAGCAGAATATTCCCCAAGAGACAGTCCTGCCACCATATCCGGCTGGTAGCCCTTTTCTTTCAATAGTCGGTAAATAGCAACCGAAGTCGCTAAAATTGCTGGTTGCGTATAGCGAGTCTGGTTTAACTTGGTTTCTTCCTTATCAATCAAGTCACGAAGGTCATAACCCAAAACCTGACTGGCTTGGTCAATTGTTTCCTTGACAATAGGATAGTGATCATAGAGATCACGCCCCATTCCTAGATACTGAGCACCTTGACCCGCAAATAGAAAGGCTGTTTTAGTCATTTCTTACAACTCCTGCCCAACGAGAGGCTTCTTCTTGAATTTTCTTGGCTGCGCCATAGTATAAATCTTTTAGGATCTCTTCGACAGTTTCCTCTTTAGAAACCAAACCAGCGATCTGACCTGCCATGACAGATCCACCTTCTACATCTCCATGAACAACGGCTTTAGCAAGAGCACCAGCTCCCATTTGTTCAAAGATTTCTAAATCTGGATTTTCTTGTTTAAAGGCATCTTTTTCAGCCTGCTCAAAGTCACGTGTCAACTGATTTTTAATGGCACGAACCGCATGTCCAAAGTGTTGAGCTGAAATAGTCGTATCAATATCACGCGCTTTTAAGATTTTTTCCTTGTATTTTGGATGGGCGTTAGATTCCTTAGCTACTACGAAACGCGTACCAACTTGAACGGCCTCAGCACCAAGCATAAAGCCTGCAGCGACACCTTCACCGTCCGCAATTCCTCCAGCTGCGATAACCGGAATTGAAACAGCTGCAGCAACTTGGCGAACCAAGGTCATCGTTGTCAATTTACCAATATGTCCACCGGCTTCCATCCCCTCTGCAATAACTGCATCTGCACCAATTTTTCCATGCGTTTTGCCAAAGCAACACTTGGAACAACAGGAATAACTGTAATTCCTGCATCATGGAAACGAGTCATGTATTTACTTGGATTTCCTGCACCAGTTGTCACCACCTTGACCCCTTCTTCAATCACGAGATCAACGATGTCTTCTACAAAAGGTGACAAGAGCATGATGTTGACACCAAAAGGTTTGTCCGTAAGTGATTTGATTTTATCGATATTAGCCTTTACGACCTCTTTAGGTGCATTCCCACCACCGATGATCCCTAGACCACCAGCTTTTGATACTGCACCAGCCAAGTCACCATCCGCAACCCAGGCCATTCCTCCTTGAAAAATAGGATAATCAATGTTCAATAATTCTGTAATACGTGTTTTCATAGTGCCTCCATCATTCCTTGCTTACGTAATAGTTCGATGAGTTTATCATTTGAGTTTCAAACTATTACCTAAACAAGAGGGAGTGGGTTCCCCCTACTCCTTCTAGTAATATGTTAATTATTTTGTTTGCTCTTCAACGTAGGCAACCAAGTCACCAACTGTTTTCAAGTTATCTTCTGCTTCGATTTGGATATCGAAAGCATCTTCGATTTCAGAGATTACTTGGAACAAGTCCAATGAATCTGCATCCAAATCATCAAAAGTAGATTCAAGTGTTACTTCTGATGCGTCTTTCCCAAGTTCTTCAACGATAATTTCTTGTACTTTTTCAAATACTGCCATGATAGGACTCCTTTAAATATAAAAAATTTATAACTATGTGTTTACCACATGATTACCTAGATTGTAAGAATGAGTGTGCCCCATGTCAAACCTCCACCGAAGCCTGATAAGAGAATCGTCTGGCTACCATCTATACGAATCATGCCATTCTCCACACACTCTGAGAGCAAAATCGGGATACTTGCTGCACTGGTATTTCCATACTCCATCATATTGGCAGGAAGCTTGTCTCGGTCTACGCCGATCTTCTTAGCCATCTTATCCAAAATGCGGATATTTGCCTGATGAAGCAAGAGATAATCCAATTCCGATGCTGCGATTGGACCATTTTCAATGGTTTCTTTGATCGACCTAGCAACATCACGATTTGCAAAATCAAAAACTGCTCGTCCATCCATCTTCAAAAAAGCAGGAACTGCTTCTTGATCTGAGAAAGGAGAAGCCAAAGCCGTTTGACCATAGGTCAAACACTCGCTCCGAGAGCCATCCGTATAGAGACTTTCCACAAGGAAGTGACGTGTTTCGCTCGCTTCCAAGAGAACCCCACCAGCACCATCCCCAAAGAGAACAGCTGTTGAACGATCTGACCAGTCAACTGCCTTGGATAAGGTCTCAGCCCCGATAACAATCCCTTTTTTGAACTGTCCAGAACTTAAAAACTTTTCTGCAGTTGAGAGAGCGAATACAAAGCCACTGCAAGCTGCTGTCAGATCAAAGGCGAAAGCTCTATGCGCTCCGATATTTGCCTGAACTCGAGCTGCTGTGGAAGGCATCATCGAGTCTGGGGTAATCGTCGCTACAATGATAAAATCAATCTGATCCGCTGTTAAGCTCCCTTTAGCCAACAAGCTCTTAGCTACTTCTGTCGCCAAGTCACTGGTAGACTCTGTTTTTGAAATATGTCTCTGTTTAATTCCTGTCCGACTTGAAATCCACTCATCGCTTGTGTCCATGATTTGGGCTAAGTCATGATTAGTGACCACTTGCTCCGGAACATAATGAGCAACCTGGCTTATTTTTGCAAAAGCCATTATTTCAAATCCTCCAAAAATTGATAAAGGTTCGTTAAGCCTCTGCCCATGACTTCTTTTTCCTCAGGGCTCATGCCATCGATGATTTTTTCAACCATAGCCTTGTGGAATCGTTTATGAAGGCGGTGAACCAAACGACCTTTCTTTGTCAAATGCAGATAGACCACTCGACGGTCTTGGTCAGAACGAATACGCTCAATATAACCTTTTCTCTCCAGGTTATTCAAACTCGTCGTCACTGTCCCAAGAGTTACCATCAGTTCTTTTGAAACCTTACTTGGCGTTGCCTCCGGGAACTTCCCAATCACATCGATCGTGTGCATTTCTTTGATGGAGATGTCTTTGAATCGACTACCTCGTAAGCTAACCTCCTCAATCACAAGGACGTTATTAAAAATAGATGTTAGATAATCATTTACTTGTTGGTAGTCCAAATCGTTTCCCTCCCCCTCAAAAAGCTTTTACAATCAAAACATTTGATAAAAGAAGTATAACAAACTTCAAAAAATTGTGCAAGTATTTTTTCACATTCCTGTAAATTTTGGTCTTCTTCTTTCAGAATGCGCTCGAACCCCTTCTTTAAAATCTTCAGTCAGAGATAACGATTCTTGTAGTTTCAATTCTAATTCGGCATAATTCTGCCAATCCTTGAATTGACTTTCCCAAACTAACTTTTTAATCGCTGCGTATGAGTTTGCTGAACCTCTTCTTAATTTTTTCAGAACTTGTTCTCTTGTTTTTTCTAATTTGTCAACTTCACAAACACGGTATACCACGCCCCATTCTAGCGCTTTTTCAGCAGTTAAGGCTTCTCCTGTCATGGCAAGTTGTGCAGCCCGTGTTACCCCAATACTACGACTCAAGAGATGAATCCCACCAGCGTCTGGCGCCAATCCCACTCCGACAAAGGCTTGGATAAATTTTGCCTTGTCAGTCGCCAAACAGAAATCAACTGCTACTGCCATATTTGCTGCAGCACCAGCAACCGCTCCATCTACCTCCATCAAAACAGGTTTAGGAATTTGCTTGATTTTAAAAGAAATTGTATTGACTAATTCAGCAATCTTATTCAAAGAAGGGATATCATCTTCGTCTACTGCTCGTTTCATCTCAACCAAGTCTCCCCCAACTGAAAAAACCTTCCCATTAGCATTAATCAAGATGAACTGCACAGCTTGATCCTGCTCTGCTAGAGTCAAAGCTTCTAAAATCTCCTCACACATTGGGATATGGAAACCATTTGCCACTTCGGGACGATTCAAAGTAATGATAGCCAGATCATCTACGATCTGATATAAGATATGATTCATAGCTTCTCCTTTTCTTTTATAAGGCAATAAAATTGTTTTATTATCAAAGTATACCTTTTTTTGGATAAAGAGGCAAGGAAAAACTAAAGGAAAGTGTCTCAGCTGATTATTTACCCATCATTTATGAGTGTGAGTAAAATTTGACACTCTTACTTTTAAATCGTTATCGCTTTTCAGAATAAGTTAGTGTTTTCTTCTATTATAATAGGAAGTTATTTTCTTCATTGAAAAATGCCCCTCTTTCTGCTATAATCGTATAAAATACTTACTTGAGGAGTCCTTATGAAGGTTGTAAAATTTGGCGGAAGCTCGCTTGCCTCTGCTGGTCAGTTAGAAAAAGTCTTAAATATCGTTAAAAGTGATAAAGAACGCCGTTTTGTAGTCGTTTCTGCACCCGGCAAACGCAATGCTGAAGATACCAAGGTAACTGATGCCTTGATCAAATACTATCGTGACTATGTGGCTGGAAATGACATCAGTGCTAGCCAAAGCTGGATCATTGACCGTTATGCCGCTATGGTTAGTGAACTTGGGTTAAAACCTGCTGTTTTAGAAAAAATCTCTAAAAGCATTCGGGCCTTGGCAACTCTTCCTATAGAGGACAATGAATTTCTCTATGATACCTTCCTAGCGGCTGGAGAAAATAACAATGCCAAACTCATTGCAGCCTACTTTAACCAAAACGGTATCGATGCACGCTATGTTCACCCAAGAGAAGCTGGAATTGTTGTCACAAGTGAACCAGGAAACGCACGCATCATTCCATCTAGTTATGACAAGATTGAAGGCTTGGCTGATAGCAACGAAGTCCTTGTCATCCCTGGTTTCTTTGGTGTGACTAAGGAAAATCAAATCTGTACTTTTTCACGTGGAGGCTCAGATATTACAGGTTCTATCATTGCAGCAGGTGTTAAGGCTGATCTCTATGAGAACTTTACAGACGTAGATGGTATCTTTGCTGCCCATCCTGGTATTATCCACCAACCACACTCCATTCCTGAATTAACCTACCGTGAAATGCGTGAGTTGGCTTACGCTGGATTTTCAGTTCTTCATGACGAAGCCCTTCTTCCTGCCTACCGAGGAAAAATTCCTCTTGTCATCAAGAATACCAACAACCCTGACCACCCAGGAACACGCATTGTTTTAGAACACAGTAGTGATAAATTCCCAGTAGTAGGGATTGCAGGTGACTCAGGATTCGTCAGCATCAACATGTCAAAATACCTCATGAACCGTGAAGTCGGGTTTGGTCGCAAGGTTCTGCAAATCCTTGAGGATCTCAATATCGGTTGGGAACACATGCCTACAGGTATCGACGATCTTTCAATCATCCTCCGCTCCCGCGAATTGACTCCTATCAAAGAAGAAGAAATTCTACGTCAACTCGTTCAAAAGGCTGAGGTGGACCATGCTGAAATCGAACATGACCTTTCCATCATTATGATTGTTGGAGAAAAGATGAAGAGTCATATCGGGGTAACTGCTACTGCAACACGGGCTTTGTCTGAGAATAAAATCAACATCCAGATGATGTCACAAGGTTCAAGCGAAGTTTCCATCATGTTTGTTGTCAATAAAGAGCAAGAGAAGGCCGCTATCAAGGCTCTCTATCATGCCTTTTTCGATGAAAGTAAGGAAGACTAATCATGGCCCAATCACTCAATCAAGTCATTGACCTCCAAACTACTGGGACATCTTACCTCTCTATCTCTGGAAAAGTTGGAAAATTTCTAGTTGGGGATCAAGCCTTAGAGTTTTATCCTGATGTCAATGTCGAACAATATATCCAAATCCCCTGGTCCAGCATTCAGCAAATCGGAGCCAACGTAAGTGGTCGCAAGATCAGCCGCCACTTTGAAGTCTTCACTGATCAAGGAAAATTTCTCTTTGCTTCAAAAGACTCTGGAGCTATCCTCAAAATCGCTCGGGAAAAATTAGGAAACGACAAGGTCGTGAAACTTCCGACTCTACTCCAGACCATTGGACAAAAACTTAAAAATCTATTTGCAAAAAAGTAGAAACTTTAGTATAATCATAGCAACGGATAAGTAGGTTATCCTCTTCTTTCAGAAAGTCTGCGGGTGTTGCGAGCAGATAGGAGGGATAGGTGAAATTCTACCGTTGTTCACAATTAAATACAGAATCAAGTGCACACCTGTGAAGTTGGATGGAACCGTGGCCCTGCCACTCCAACACTTTGTCAGGTGTGCTTTTTTTCATAAAGGAGTTCTTATGTTAGATATTAAACGTATTCGTACAGATTTTGATGCTGTCGCTGAAAAATTAGCTACACGTGGTGTAGATGCTGCTATCTTAAATGAGATGAAAGAAATCGATGCTAAACGTCGTGACATCTTGGTCAAGGTTGAAACTCTAAAAGCAGAACGTAACACAGTTTCTGCTGAGATTGCCCAAGCTAAGCGCAACAAGGAAAATGCCGATGACAAGATTGCTGCGATGCAAACCCTATCTGCTGAAGTCAAAGCCTTGGATGCTGAATTGGCGGACATCGATGCTAAATTAACAGAATTTACCACTACTCTTCCAAACATCCCTGCTGACAGCGTTCCTGTTGGGGCTGACGAAGATGACAATGTGGAAGTCCGTCGTTGGGGGACTCCACGTGAGTTTGACTTCGAACCAAAAGCTCACTGGGATCTTGGTGAAGACCTTGGTATCCTTGACTGGGAACGTGGCGGTAAAGTAACGGGCGCTCGTTTCCTCTTCTATAAAGGACTTGGGGCTCGTTTGGAACGTGCTATCTACAACTTCATGTTGGATGAGCATGGTAAAGAAGGCTATACGGAAGTTATCACACCTTACATTGTTAACCATGACTCAATGTTTGGTACTGGTCAATATCCAAAATTCAAGGAAGACACTTTTGAATTGAAAGACACTAATTATGTCCTCATTCCTACAGCTGAAGTGCCTTTGACAAACTACTACCGTGATGAAATCCTTGACGGTAAAGACCTACCAATCTACTTTACCGCTATGAGTCCATCTTTCCGTTCTGAAGCTGGTTCTGCTGGTCGTGATACACGTGGCTTGATTCGTCTACACCAATTCCACAAGGTTGAAATGGTCAAATTTGCCAAACCAGAAGAATCTTACGAAGAATTGGAAAAGATGACAGCCAACGCTGAAAATATTCTTCAAAAACTCAACCTTCCATACCGTGTCGTTGCCCTCTCTACTGGGGACATGGGCTTCTCAGCTGCTAAGACTTACGACTTGGAAGTTTGGATTCCAGCCCAAAATACCTATCGTGAAATCTCAAGCTGTTCAAATACAGAAGATTTCCAAGCTCGTCGTGCCCAAATCCGTTACCGTGATGAAGCAGATGGCAAGGTGAAACTCCTTCACACTTTGAATGGTTCTGGACTTGCAGTTGGACGTACAGTGGCTGCCATTCTTGAAAACTATCAAAACGCAGATGGTTCTGTAACCATTCCAGAAGTACTTCGTCCATATATGGGTGGAGCTGAAGTTATCAAACCATAAAAATAAGGTTTAGCTATTTCTAGCTAGACCTTTTTTCGTAACCAAATCAGATAAGCACCCAATACAAAGAATAAAATAGTGAGGCATATAACAGTTTCAGCAAACACCAGATAATCCAGAAATGGAAGTTTCAAGATCCCCTGAGCCATCTTGAGCGAAGTAGCTGTGATAATGGTTGGGAAGGTTAGGGCTGAGAAGGCTGGTTGAAATCCTTGTTTTAAAATATTGGGTAGGCGAGTTAAAACAAAGAAAAAGAAGGATTGAGATGCCAAAATCATGACAATCAAGAGCCAAGTCGGTAGGCTTGCTCCTCCAACTCGAACTAGAGAAGCCAAGAGTAGGGAAAAGGGAGCACAGTATATTCCTTCCTGTCCAAGCAAGGCCACTGGGAGTGGATCTTTCTTTAAATCACTATAAATAAGGGGATAGAGATAGAAGGTCAAGACAAAACCAAAACTCAAGGTCGCATAGGCAATTTCAATGATACCGACAAGAGGATAGGTCAAGGCTGCTACTGCTATCCCCACATAGAGTACCGTCCAGCTAGGAGTCGCATTGACCCTCCGACCTGGACAGGCAAATTTGATGGTAAAAGTAGCTATCAAAGCCAAATCCAAGAGAAAGGAAAACCACCAGATCCCTTGTGCTAGCAAAGAAAGAGCAGGGAATACGCGAAAGACATAGGTCGATAAAATCATCCCAGCCATAGGAAAAGTGGCCATCCCTGATAAAAGAGGGGGCTTGGTCAATTCTTTCTTGGTTTCTTCCCAATTAAAAAGATGAAGAATCAGAAAGAAAATCCACAACACTAGACCAATCAGACTCAATAAATGCGATAGAACAGGCAAAGTATCTGCAATCAAATTTCCTGCACCTGCTAAACCTAATAAACAGCCAGAAAATACCAAGGGGAGCTTTTTCATCCGAGCCTCCAATAATCATGTTATTATTAGTATAGCATAAAAGCACTTAAATGAGGACTTAAAAAACGAAGCTGGAAATTCAAACTTCGTTTTTATTCTACTATTTTTTAACTCGTTGCTAAGATATGGCGCAACTGAACAGCGCTTGGAGAAACAATCGGAAGAAAGGCTCCTTCATTCCAACGACGGATAAAACCAGATGTTGATTTGCTAAAGTAGCCTCTACCTCCTCCAACTTGTAACTCTAATAGAAGACTTGAGCAACCACATCCACAATGTCTATTCTTAACTGAAAGAGTTCACGCGGATTGGTAACGAAATAGGACCGGTCAGACAATCCCTGATAAAGAGCTTGCCGAATAGTATCTAACTGCTCTACCTGGTATTGCCATTCATCTGTTAATACACTTCGTTTCCCCAATTCTTTTTCTACTTCTGATAGGGAGCGTTCAGCTAATCCAAAAGCCAAACCAAATTGGTAACCTAAAAAAGCGGGACGATTTTGAGTTAAAAACTCTTTAGCATTCTTGGATAGAATCCACTCTTCTTTTAAAGGAACCCGATTAAAGGTCAAAGCAGCAGTGTTTCCTCCCTGAAGAGAAACGAATTCTAAGTCTTCCGAACGACTAAAATTCTCTGCATCTGATGGCACAGCCACCACATAACTTTTACTTGGATCATCAGCAAAACCTGCTACAAAAATGGTTAAGAATCGATTTCTACGGGCATTGGTTACCCATGGCAGTCGCCCTTTTAGATAAAATTGTCCTTTTTCTTCGATGATATAAACATTCAGCTCTTCTAAATCAGATAAATACTTGACCGCATTAGACAGAGCAGTTGCGCCTGCATATTCACCAGACAAGAGTTTTTCCAGATAGTTTTCTTTCAAATAGGAATTCTCTGAATGGATAATATTGTCAATTAGGGTGCGTTGTCCCCAAGAAATAAAGGAGGCCGTCAAGGAATGTTGAGCGAGCTCTGCTAGGATATCAATGACATCTTGATCACTTCCGTCTGAACCGCCGAGAGATTCTGGAACACCTACACGAAAAGCTCCTTCTGCTGCAATCCTTTCAATCAGTTGCTCTCCAGCCTCACAAGACTGTTTATCAATTTCATCAGCATGCTGGTCTAACCAGCTCAAAAACTCCTCGGAAAAAAATCCCATACTCTTTCCTCCTTTTATGCATAAGGTTGTAATTCTGGGTTAATAGGCGTATTGGCTAGGTTGTTGGCATAGTTGCAGAGGCTGGCAAGACTAATACCGAGAACCACGTCCAAGGCATTTGTTGCGTGTAGCCAGCTTCCAAAAATTCAGCCAAGGCTTCATCTCCTACACGCCCTTTGGTATTGATGACCGCCAAGGTAAACTTAGCTAGAGTATCTAGTTTTGGATCTGTTTCAATCGGAGTGCTGTTGCGGAGAGCTTGGAGAAGATCATCATTCATCTGGATTTGTTTGATTGAAAAGGCTGTGTGACCTGCGACGCAGAAAGCACAACCATTGGTTACGGCAGCTGTGATTTGTACTACTTCGCGTTCCACTGGTGTCAGGCTATTGCGACGGTTGATAGCTCCGACAGTTCGGTAGGCTTCAAGCGCGGTTGGGGCATTGGCCAAGAGACCGATTAGGTTGGGAATATAGCCATTGTTATCTTTTTGTACTGTTTCAAGAACTTCTTTCACCTCTGCTGGTGCTGATTCTACTGTGTGGATGGTAAATGTTGTCATAAGAAACCTCTTTTCATTTTATTGTCATTTAGTCTATCATAGAATTTCACCCTTGGATAATATATATTTTCAATCGCCTTGATAGAAAATGTCTATGAAATGAAAAAAATCACACTAAAAGTGTGATTGGGTTAGTGTTTAAAATACTTTCTGGTTTCGGAAATAACGACTGGCGACAAGACCAAGAGGGCAATCAAGTTTGGTAAAGCCATCAAGGCATTGACGATGTCTGCGATAATCCAAACCATATCCAACTCGATAAATCCTCCCAACAAGACCATGACTACAAAGACTACACGGTAAAGCCAGATAAAACGAACACCGAAGAGAAACTCAAAACAGCGTTCTCCGTAGTAGTTCCATCCGAGAATCGTCGTAAAGGCAAAGAGTACAAGGAAGATAGTCAAAAGAGCAGGTCCAAAATGTGAAAAAACTGTAGAGAAGGCTGACTGAGTCAAGGCAACTCCATTCAAATCACCACTCCAAACACCAGTTACCAAGATTGTTAAACCAGTCAACGTACAGATAATGAGGGTATCAATAAAGGTTCCTGTCATGGAAATCAAGCCTTGCTCGACTGGTTCATTTGTCTTAGCTGCAGCTGCTGCGATGGGAGCAGAACCAAGACCAGATTCGTTAGAAAAAACTCCTCGCGCCACACCATTTTGGATAGCCATCCGAATGCTGGCACCTGCAAAACCACCTACCGCAGCAACTGGACTAAAGGCTGAAGTAAAGATGAGAGCAAGTGTAGCTGGGACTTTCTCGATATTAAAGAGAATAACTGTAAGAGTTCCTAAAATATAGACAATAGCCATAAAAGGAACCACTGCTGTCGAAACTTTTGATATGGATTTGAGGCCACCAAAGACAGCAATCCCTACAAAAATGGATAAAATCAGAGCCGTGATAGCTGGATTAACTTGGGCTGTATTTTGAATGGATTCTGTAATCGAATTGACTTGGGTAAAGGTACCAATCCCTAGGAGGGCTACCAATACACCCGCTAGGGCAAAGAAGATAGCAAGTGGACGCCACTTTTCTCCCATCCCCAAAAGGATGTAATGCATGGGTCCTCCAGCTACAGCTCCATTTGCATCCTTAGTGCGGTACTTGATAGCCAGCAAGCCTTCAGCATACTTGGTCGCCATCCCAAAGAAGGCTGCCATCCACATCCAAAAGAGGGCCCCTGATCCACCAACCTTAATGGCTGTCGCGACCCCGATGATATTTCCCGTACCAACTGTGGCTGCTAGAGCCGTACAGAGAGCAGCAAAGCTCGACACATCGCCATGCCCCTTATCCTTGGTAAAGATCAACTGAAAGGCTTTAGGGAGACGAGCCACCTGCAAAAGGCCTAGTCGGATGGTCAAATAGATACCCGTTCCGACCAATAAGATCAAGAGGGGAGGCCCCCAAACGAAAGCATCAAGCGCTTTAAGTAATTCTAACATATCCTACTCCTATCTTTCAACCCCAAAAGAAAGAGCACATGCAAGATACATGTACTCTGGAATGCTTAGGTAAATGCCAAAAAGTGGTCTATCCTAGCTCTGTCCTTTTACCTGAGAGTTTGAGCAGTTGCCTGCCTTGCCCCTTCGGTGCCTTTACGGTCTCTCCAGAGTTCCGTCCATTTACAGTCATGGAAAACAAACCTTTCTCCACTTCTATTAAACTTCATTCGGTGTTGGTATTTTATTTTTTATTATTCTACAAGAAAAGTTAGCCTTTGTCAATATTTTCTATGAAAATTTTTGACTTTTCATTTCTTTTTTCAGAAAGAGCGAATCCTTCTTCTCTCTATCCTTTAAAGGTCACAATGGTAGCTCCACTGCCTCCAGCATTTTGTGGAGCATAGCCAAACTCTTGACATGCTTGTTTCTTTGCAGGTATTTGGTGACGCCCTCACGGATGACTCCGGTTCCGATACCATGGATGATGTCTACCTGCGCCATGTTATTAAGCAGGGCTTGGTCGATAAAGGCATCCAGCTCATTCATGGCCTCTTCGTACCGTTTGCCTCGGAGATCCAGTCTGGCTTGCGGACCACGACCAGAAGCACGTTTGACGACATTGACTTGTTTTTTCTTGACTGGGGCTTCTTGCTGAGCCTGAACAAGGTCAAATTCTTTCTCCTCCAAGGTCATCTTAATCAAACCGACTTGGGCTTCCCAACGGCCGTCCTTAAGCTGATTGGTCAAGGTTCCACGTTGACCATAACTGAGGACCACAATATCATCTCCCACCTTTGGAGCTCGTTTTTTCTTGGCTTTTTGAAGGACCTTGTTTTTAGACAAGTCAACTTTTTCAGGAGCTAGTTTTTTCAGCTCAGCCTTGGCTTCAATGATTTCGTGGGGTTTGAGTTGAGACTTACTATGGAGATTTTTGAGAATCTGGTCACTTTCACTTAGAGCAAGTTCCACAATCTCCGCAGCTTGTTCACGCGCCTTGTTGAGCTCAGTTTCCTTTTCACGATTGAGCTCGTTATAGAGTTTTTTGAGTGCACGGTTCATCTTGAGGTTTTCTTGCTCCACCTCACGGATATTGTCCAAGCGTTTGCGACTTTCAAGCGTTTGCTCTTCCAATTGTTCAATGATGCGATTGACATCATTATCTTGATTGACCTGCTGGCTGGCATCTCCTACGATGACATCTGACAAGCCCAGACGTTTGGCAATTTCAAAGGCATTGCTTCGACCAGGAACTCCCTGCATAAAGCGATAGGTCGGACGCAGGCTGGCTGTGTCAAACTCCATGCTGGCATTTTGCACAAAGGCTGTCTCAATACCATAAGCCTTGAGTTCTGGATAGTGGGTCGTAGCCATAGTCTTAACCTGACGCAGACGAAGATCCTCCAGAATAGCCATAGCAAGGGCTGCTCCTTCCTGCGGATCGGTACCTGCCCCAAGCTCATCTAGTAACAAGAGCGAGTGTTGGTTGACCTTGCCAAGAATATCTACGATATTGGTCATGTGGCTCGAGAAGGTAGACAAGCTTTGCTCGATAGACTGCTCATCCCCAATATCTGCGAAGATTTCTTCGAAAATACCGACACGGCTCCCCTTATCAGCTAAAATGGGCAAGCCTGACTGGGCCATGAGTTGCGTCAAACCCAAGGTTTTGAGCATGATGGTCTTCCCACCAGTATTGGGACCTGTAATGACAATGGCCGTTAAGTCCTTACCAAAGTGTACATCGTTTGCGACAGCATTTGACCAAAGGATGGCGAACATGAAGGAGTTGAATCTCTTGATTCTCTGAAAGTTGAGGAACAACTGCTTGTCTTTCTTGGATGAAACGCACCTTGGCACGAATCAGATCCAGATGGCCGATAATCCAAGCGTCATTAGCAATCTCTGTAGCATGAGGACGAACCCGTTCCGATAACTCCTGCAGGATACGAATCATCTCATAGCGTTCGTCAGCTCGTAGACTAGCGATTTCTTCGCTCAGTTTCACGACCTCACGTGGCTCGATATAGACTGTGTTTCCACTAGCAGAGATGTCATGAACAACACCTGCAATCTTATTGCGATAGGTGTTCTTGACTGGTAAGACTTGACGACCATTTCTGCTAGCAATTATCCCTTCGGTCAACATCTGCGCTTTTTGCTTGAGCAAGTCTTGCAAGACATCTCGGACCTGACTCTCGCTATCATGAATTTTTCGACGAATGCGTGCTAGTTCTTCGCTGGCGAAATTCTCGATAAATCCTGCGTCATTTAGGGCTTGGAGACTCCCTTGCAAGTGTGGAAAATCATGCAGTTTTTCAAACCATCTCGCCAACTGCTCCAAGCGTACATTTTCAAGATTGGCATAAAAACTTTGCAACTCTCTGCTAGCAAGTAAGACCCGTTTGAGGAGTAGAAATTCCTCGATATTGAGGTCCGCCCCCATCTCCAGACGCTTGCAAACAGCTGATATCTCACGCGTCGCTAGGATGGTAAAGTGAGGTTGCTCCACAAATAGGGCTTGCATTTCCTCCATCTCTGTAAAGGCTTGTTTAATCTTATCCGCCTTGGCAGTTGGAGCTAAGCCTTTTAACTCCTCTAGTCCTTGTTCTGTCAAGAGATGCGGTTCAAACAAGGCTTTGATTTTATTAAATTCTAAGGTTTCTAGTATTTTTGTATTCATATTCTTTCCTTGTATGCTTGTTTATAAGATTATAGTAGCTAGAGGTTTTTGGACTTCACCTGACCCTAGTCGTCCAATCTGTAAACAAAGGGCTAGGAAAAATCCCGCCCTTTTTATCCGATTAAATTTGTCACCCAGAGTTGTTTGATAAGGTTTGTCGTAAAAGGGACACTTTGGATGATGTTTTTGGCTACTATACTTTTTTCGAGTGAATTTTGAATGACTGCCAGAGGCACCGTTGCAAGAATAGTCAGAGCCATTTGCAAGACAAATAAGGTTACCAATAGCGACAATAGGCCTGCTCCGATACGGAACCATTTGACATCGAGCTTTTTAGTTGGAATCAAGTGCAGGAACAAACCGATAAAACGTCCGATACTATAACAAATCCCGAAAACTAGAAGGTAGGCGAGACCCGCATAAAAGACCTTGTCTAGGTGAAAAAGCTGGTCTGAAGGGAAGAAAAAGGTGCCCTGTCCTTCCTGAGGATTGGCATAAGGGATAAGTAAGTGGAAGTGTTCTCCCAGTGATTTATAAAACTGTCCCGCAACAAAGGCTGAAATCACTGCCACGAGGAAATAATAAACTTGCAGGACCAAACCTCTACGGTAGCCGATGTAAAAGCCCCAAGTCAGAACCAATAAGAGTAGGATTGAAATCATAGGGAGTCCTCAATCTTGCTCTGTTCTTGTTTAACTGCAATCAACTTGTGACGGAGTTCTAACAACTCTTGCTCCTTGTCATCAAATTCAATTTCACGATTGAGCTGTGTAGACAGACAGTTGACCGCCAAAAGAAGCGCAATGGTCTCATCATCCGCCCCAGGCATTTGTTCTTTAATTGCTTGGTATTTTTCAGTCGCAACCTTGGCAATTTCCTCCATAAAGAGGTTGTCATGCTCGGTTGTCAAGGTTAATGTCTTTTTCCCGAATGTAAACTTATATCGATTTAGATTTGCCATAAAATTCACCTCACGATATTATACCAAATTTCGCTAACTTTGTCAGTTTTTACCAATTCTCCTGCTTTTGTGGTACAATAGAGACTATGGCAAGTATCACACTCACACCAAGTGAACAGGAAATCCAGAGCTTTTTAAGTCAGTATCAGAAGGCTCTCAGTCCTAGTAAAAATCCCTATATCCGCTATTTTTTGAGACTGCCTCAGGCAACAGTTTCCATCTATACTTCTGGAAAAGTCCTCCTGCAGGGCCAAGCTGCTGGGCAATACGCCAGTTTCTTTGGCTATCAGGTTCAACAAGAAAACAGTGGACAAGATTTCCCTATGATCGGTACCGATGAGGTGGGAAATGGTTCCTACTTTGGTGGGCTTGCTGTCGTAGCTTCCTTTGTGACACCGGACCAGCACGACTTCTTGCGAGAACTCGGTGTGGGGGATTCAAAAACCCTGACAGACCAAAAGATTCGTCAGATTGCACCTATTCTCAAGGAAAAAATCCAGCACCAAGCGCTCCTCCTTTCACCTAGCAAGTATAATGAAGTTATCGGAGAGCGTTACAATGCTGTTTCTGTAAAGGTTGCCCTTCACAATCAGGCTATCTTTCTCCTCCTTCAAAAAGGAGTCCAGCCAGAAAAAATCGTGATTGATGCTTTTACAAGCGCTAAAAACTATGACAAGTACTTGGCGCAAGAAGCCAATCATTTTCCAAACAAGATCACTTTGGAAGAAAAAGCTGAGGGCAAATACCTGGCTGTTGCCGTTAGCTCCATCATCGCGCGGAATCTCTTCCTTGAGAACTTGGAAAATCTAGGACGAGAACTAGGCTATCAACTGCCAAGTGGCGCTGGAACTGCATCTGATAAAGTTGCCAGCAAAATCCTGCAGGCCTATGGCATGAAGGGACTTCATTTCTGCGCCAAACTGCATTTTAAAAACACTGAAAAAGCCAAAACACTTCTAGAAAGGTAAATTATGAATTCGTTTAAAACATTTCTAAAAGAATGGGGAGTTTTCTTCCTGATTATCGCACTGGTCGGTCTTAGCCGTATCTTTCTTTGGAGCAATGTCCGTGTGGAAGGACACTCTATGGACCCTACCCTAGCTGACGGAGAAGTTCTCTTCGTTGTCAAACACCTCCCAATTGACCGCTTCGATATCGTGGTTGCGCACGAGGAAGACGGAAATAAAGACATTGTCAAAAGGGTTATCGGTATGCCTGGAGATACCATCCGCTATGAAAATGACAAACTCTTTATCAACGGTGAAGAAACGAATGAACCTTACCTAGCTGAATATCTCAACTTGTTCAAAACAGAAAAGTTGCAAAACACCTATACTGGCAAAGGATTTGAAGGCAATAAGGGAGTTTACTTTAGAGAACTTGCTCAAAAGGCACAGGCTTTTACAGTTGATGTCAATTCCAACACCAGCTTCAGCTTTACTGTCCCTCAAGGCGAATACCTTCTCCTTGGTGACGATCGTCTAGTCTCTAGCGACAGCCGCCATGTCGGTACCTTCAAGGCCAACGATATCAAAGGCGAAGCAAAATTCCGTTTCTGGCCACTTAACCGTATCGGAACTTTTTAAGATAAAGAAGAGGCCGAGAATGCTAAGTCTCAGCCTCTTTTTCTATTGCGAGAAGAAGACCTTTTAGTCTCCTAGCTTGTTGAAAGAAGCTAAGGGTACGACTCTCACGAACTCATGTAAAGGAAACCTATGGAAGTTTATTTTTCAGGCACCATTGAACGGATTATTTTTGAAAATCCCAGCAATTTTTATCGCATTCTCCTCCTAGATATCGAAGATACCAATGCGGAGGACTTTGACGATTTTGAAATCATCGTTACAGGAACTATGGCGGACGTGATTGAGGGCGAAGACTATACTTTTTGGGGGCAAATCGTTCAGCACTCCAAGTATGGTGAACAGCTACAAATCAGTCGTTATGAGAGAGCAAAACCCACTACCAAGGGCTTGGTCAAGTATTTCTCCAGCAGTCATTTTAAGGGAATTGGACTCAAAACAGCTCAGAAAATCGTTGATAGCTATGGTGAAAACACTATAGACGAAATTCTGGAGCATCCTGAAAAGCTGGAAAGCATTGCTGGACTCTCTGCCAAAAACCGTGAGACTTTTGTCTCCACCCTCCGTCTCAACTATGGGACAGAGATGGTTTTGGCAAAACTGGCCAACTACGGCATTCCCAATAAACTATCCTTTCAGATTCAAGACTTTTACAAGGACGAAACGCTGGATATTGTCGAAAATTATCCCTACCAGCTGGTTGAGGATATCAAGGGCTTGGGCTTTACCATTGCTGACCAATTAGCCGCCGAACTAGGCATCGAAAGCCAAGCTCCCGAGCGCTTCCGTGCTGGCCTTGTCCACAGTCTCTTTCAAGGTTGTATGGATACGGGTGATACCTATATGGAAGCCCGTGATTTGTTGGAACAGACCCTGACCCTCCTCGAGTCTTCCCGTCCCGTGGAACTCGATCCCAGCCAAGTCGCTCAGGAATTATCTCATTTGATCGAAGAAGACAAGGTTCAGCAGATTGATACCAAAATCTTTGATAACAGCCTCTTTTTCGCTGAAGAAGGCATTCGCAGTCACTTGGTTCGTATCCTTGAAAAAGAAAAGCAGAAAAATCAGGATTTGGAAACCATTCACAAGCATATCTCTACTGTCGAGCAAGAACAGGGGATTCAGTACGATAGCATTCAAAAACAGGCTATCTGTGACGCTATCCAGAACAAGGTCTTTATCCTAACAGGTGGACCTGGTACTGGTAAGACGACTGTTATCAATGGAATTATCGCTGTTTATGCCCTTTTAGAAGGGCTTGATCTCAGGAAAAAAAGCAATCTGCCTATCCTTCTTGCTGCTCCAACTGGTCGAGCGGCTCGGCGCATGAATGAACTGACAGGTTTACCTAGCGCTACTATACACCGCCATTTGGGAATGACGGGTGATGATGATACCAGCCATCTGGAAGATTATCTAGATGCCGACTTTATCATTGTAGATGAGTTTTCCATGGTGGATACTTGGCTAGCCAACCAACTTTTCTCCAACATCTCTTCTAACAGTAAAATTCTCATCGTAGGTGATAGCGACCAGCTACCGTCTGTCAGTCCTGGACAAGTTCTGGCCGACCTGCTCCAGATACCCCTGATTCCCCAGACTCGCTTAGAACGGATTTACCGTCAGAGCGAAGAATCAACTATCGTTACCTTGGCTAGTCAAATTCGACAAGGCATCTTGCCAGCCGACTTTACCCAGAAAAAAGCTGACCGCTCCTACTTTGAAATCGCTAGCGGTCATATCCCAGCTACCATTGAGAAAATTCTTGGTGCTGCCCTCAGAAGTGGCATTCCGGCTCGCGATATTCAGGTGCTAGCGCCTATGTATCGAGGAACCGCTGGTATTGACGCTATCAACCAGCTCATGCAAGACCTGCTCAATCCTCAGCAAAAGGGGCAAGTTAGCTTTGAAGCAACTCAGTGTCACTATCGAACAGGGGACAAGGTCATTCACCTAGTCAACGATGCCGAAGTTAATGTCTTTAACGGAGACCTAGGCTACATCACAGACCTGGTTCCTGGAAAATACACCGAGTCCAAACAAGACGAGATTGTCATTGATTTTGATGGCAATGAGGTCATCTACCCACGTAACGAATGGTACAAGATTCGCCTGGCCTATGCCATGAGCATCCATAAGTCTCAGGGAAGTGAGTTTCCTGTTGTCATCCTGCCCATCACCAGTGCTAGCAAGCGCATGCTGGAACGCAATCTCATCTACACAGCTATCACACGAGCCAAGAGCAAGCTCATCCTTCTTGGCGAGTTACAGGCCTTTGACTATGCAGTTAAGCATATCGGGACTGCTCGCAAGACCTATCTGATTGAGCGCTTCAGTGATTTAATTGAAAATATTGAAGAAAGTAAACAAGCCTTCTCTGAAACTGCCACATCAAGTGACTCTGAACAATCCTACATCCTCACCGAGGAAAACTGGGATAGCATCCCAGCCATGATTGGGATTACAGATGCAGACTTAAAAGAGATTTTTGGAAAATAGCGCATAAGAAAACCCACCTAGACAGGTGGGCTTTTTCTCTTTTAAGATTATTTTACTGTTGCAGTGCTTGTGATCAATTCAACAGCTTTTTTGATAGTGATATCGTGTTTCAACATGTCAGCTGAAAGCAAGTTTTGTACTTGTGCAACTTCCATGTTGTAGTCTGCTGCCAATTGCTCGATTTCTTTTTGGATTTCTTCTTCTGAAGCATCAAATCCTTCAGCTTTGGCAACTGCTTCGATAACAAGGTTAGTCTTCGTACGTGACTCAGCTTCTGCTTCGTATTGTTTGTGAAGGTCTTCTTGAGTAGTTCCAGTGATTTGGAAGTACATGTCAGGGTTGATACCTTGGCGTTGCAAGTTTCCAAGGAATTCATTTACTGAACGGTGAACTTCTTCGTGGATCATTTCTTCTGGAAGTTCTACGATTTCAGCGTTTTCTACAGCTTTATCAATTGCTGCACCTTCAAGGGCATCTTTGTATGCTTCTTCTTTCGCAGCAGTCAATTCTTTGCGGTATTTTTCTTTCAATTCAGCAAGTGTTTCCACTTCTTCGTCGATATCTTTTGCAAGTTCATCGTCAAGAGCTGGAACTTCTTTTGCTTTTACTTCGTGAATAGTTGTCACGAATTTAGCTTCTTTACCTGCAAGGTCTTCTGCTTGGTAGTCTTCTGGGAATGTTACAACAACATCAACAGTTTCGCCAGCTGAGTGACCTACCAATTGGTCTTCGAAACCAGGGATGAATTGACCTGATCCAAGTCCAAGTGAGAAGTTTTCACCTTTTCCACCGTCAAATTCAACACCATCGATAGAACCAACGAAGTCAATCACAACAGTGTCGCCATTTTCAGCAGCGCCTTCTTTGATAACCAATTCAGCCAAGTTGTTGCGTTCGCGTTCGATACGTTCTTCAACGTCAGCGTCAGTTACTTCTTTTTCTACATCTACTGATACTTCAAGGTTTTTGTAGTCGCCCAATTTTACTTCAGGTTTTGTCACGACTTCAGCTGTGATAACCCAGTCTTGACCTTTTTCCATTGAAGTCACGTCAATTTTTGGTTGTGCAACGACTTCAAGACCAGCTTCTTTTACTGCAGCTTCATAAGCGTTTGGCAAAAGAGCGTTCATTGCATCTTGATAAAGAGCTTCTTCACCAAATTTTTGGTCGAAGATAGGGCGTGGAAGGTGACCTTTACGGAAACCAGGAACGTTAAGAGTTTTCTTTACTGAGTTAAATACACGGTCCAATTCTGGTTTGATTTGGTCTTGAGAGATAGTGAAAGTCAAGACACCACGGTTTGTTTCTTTGTTTTCAAATGATACAGACATTCTGTCATTTCTCCTTAAAATTTTTAATACAGTCCATTATACCATATAATAGCGACTTTTTTCAAGTAATGAATGCGCTTTTCAATAGTGCTAGAGGTACTTGCTCGCTTCCTTGATACTAAGTTCAGCCATTCGTTTCTTATTTTTCTCAATAAAACGTGCTACCCATTCGGGATTGGTTTTAGAGTAGTCTCTTAGAGCCCAGCCGATGGCTTTGTTGATGAAAAATTCTGTCTGGTCCAGATTGTTGAGCAGGATCTTTTCCATCAGTTGGACATTCGTTTTCTTTTTTCTTAACAACTGGTGGTCAATAGCGACTCGTCTCAACCAGATATTGTCTGATAGGCTCCATTTTAAAAGCACTTCTTCAAGTTCCGGATGGTTAGCCACCAAACTTCCTACTACTCGATCTAGGATATCTACTGTGTCCCACCAAGACTTGGTCACGACCAGGCGCTCAAGCTTAGGCAAATCGTTCTCCGTCAAATAAGACTGCATGGTTTTCAAATAGTTGGCAGCCACATACTGGTATTCTCTAGGTTCCTTTTCCCAGCAGGTGTCTACAAAATCCCAATCGATAATCTTTGTTTTTTTCGCGCTTGGAAAATACTTTTTATAGAGGGCATTTCTTTCAGGAGCTGCAATACCTAAAAAGGAAAATTGGTAGCGCATATAGGCTTCCATGGGCCCTGCTTTATGCGGATCTTTTGCCACTTCTAGCTCCTCAAGTATATCTGCAAGACTCATCTAAAAGTCCTCCTGCCCGACCAAGTGGTGTTGAAAGGCATAGACCGCAGCCTGGGTGCGATCACTGACCTCAAGTTTGGCAAGGATGTTGGACACATGGGTCTTGACCGTCTTGAGAGAGATGAAGAGTTCATCTGCAATGCGTTGATTTTCGTAGCCCTTGGCGATGAGTTGAAGCACGTCTCGCTCACGCGCAGTCAGATCCTCATGAAGTTCCATATGATTGCGGTGGTATTCGACCTTCTTGCTGACCTCTTGCTCAATGGCCAACTCGCCAGCAGCCACCTTACGAACTGCATGAAGTAGTTCGTCTGCACTAGAAGTCTTGAGCATATAACCTTTGGCACCAGCATTCAAGACCGGCATGATTTTTTCATTGTCCAAGTAAGAAGTTACAATCAAAATCTTGGCTTCAGGCCATTCTTTGAGGATGGCTAAGGTCGCGTCAATCCCATTCATCTCAGGCATGACGATATCCATGACAATGACATCTGGGCGCAATTTCAAAGCCAAATCAATGCCTTGAGACCCGTTTGCCGCCTCGCCCACAACTTCTACATCGTCTTGGAGGTCAAAGTAGCTTTTCAAGCCCAATCGGACCATTTCATGGTCATCTACCAGTAAAATTTTCATCTCTACTCCTTTATGATTCCTTGTCTAGCAGGGGAATACGGATATCAACTGCCAGTCCTTGCTTAGGTGCTGTCAAGAGTTGAACAGTCCCTGCCATATCCTCGACCCGCTCCTTAATATTTCGCAGCCCATAACTCAAGTCATCTAAGCTCCCTAACTGGAAACCAATCCCATTGTCCACTACCTTTAGCTGCAATTCAACATCTGTCTGATAGAGGTAAACATCCAAACAAGATGCTTGGGCATGGCGAAGGGTATTGCTAATCAACTCCTGCAATATGCGGAAGATATGCTCTTCGATTTCTTGGGCAATTTAGACACATTTTGCTTGAGACTGACCTTGAGATCGCTCTTGTCCTCAAGCTCTTTTAAGAGGATTTGAATCCCCTCAATCAAACTCTTCTCTTCCAACTCAACTGGTCGCAAATGCAAGAGTAAGACCCGCAGATCTTTCTGGGCTGTTTCAAGGATGACTGCGACACTTTGCAACTGGATCTGCATCTTTTCTCTATCCAGCTTCAAAGCCTGCTGACTGACACCTGATAAAATCATATGGGCCGCAAACAACTCCTGACTAACCGTATCATGTAAGTCACGTGCCATCCGCTTCCGTTCTTTCTCGATGATTGCTTCTTCCTTAACTAGGCCTTGATTTTCAGCCTTTTGAACAGCCTCTGTCAAGAGGTTGAGCTTGCCAGACAAGGACTTGAAACTGGCATCCAAGTCTGGATCTGCAAAAGAAACCACCTCTTTTCCTGCTAGCAGTCGCTTGAGATTAATCTGCATTTTTCTGCGTGAAATTTCTTCCATCACGCGCCAAAAGAGGACAAAAAAGAAGGACATGGAAAGACTAAAGACCAAGACTAAGAAGATTAACTTTTCTGTTTTCTCAATATCTTGTAGTAAATAGGACCAATCAAGATTAAGAATATCAAGTAGACTATTGGTCAAAAAGAGGATAAAAAGGAGAGAAGTCAGCCCGATTAATAGATAGGATTGCTTTTTCATCCTCTAACCACCTCCACATCTCCAACCATAGTAGTTAGGAAAATCTTGACGCTCTTGTTACTCTTGAGATAGTCCCTGGTTTCCTGATGATAGTGTTCATTGCGGAGGACTCGCTTGGGTTGATGGAGGAAAGTTAAATCTCCATAGAGGCAATTGACACTGAGACTAATTTCCACATCTACGGGCACGATAATCCTAGTCGTTCCGACCATTTCTAAGGATAATAACATTGTCATGATTGGTTAGGATAACTCTTTCCAAATGAATGGTGTCCTTGCCCATGAGGCGAAAGAGATTGATATCGTCAAACTGGCAAGTCTGGTGACTAGAGAAATGATGGAGATTGCCAAACCAAGGATTGCGTTCATTTTTAACCGTCACCACTTCTTCAAAGACCAAATCCGTCTCCTCTCTTTCTTGATTCATCATTGGATAGAGAAGAAAGAGACTGTAGATCACTGCCACAAAGATGGCTAAAATCACAAAGGGATTAAGCATGACGATGAAAAAGAAGAGTATGGTCGCCACAAGGAGGAAAACATTGTTGCCTTCTTTCCCTGTATAATAGCGTAGCAGGAGCAAAAAGAGGAATAGAATCAGCAGAAAACGCGAAAAATGCTCTGATACCATCAAAATCAGAGCTCCCGTCAACAGACAGGCTTCAATAAATAAAAAGATTTGAAATTTTTTCATAGATGCATCCTCTCCCTTCTATTTTATCACAATTCAAAAAAGTCACCTCGGTCTGAGGATGGAAAAAGGCGATGGGACAGAAATTGCTCTTAGAAGCTAGGTTTCATCAACTCACCACAGTTGACACAAGGCTACAAAAAAGGGCGGGATTCTTGTCCCGACCTCTCTACATCTGATCTTTTGCTTCTTTAGTTTGCCATAAAGTATATAGTCTACTTTTTGCAGATCAGCTATGGTGGCACAATTAAGGGCACACATGATCAAGCGTAAATCTTCTTTCCAGCTTTGGACAATGCTAATCACTTCCTTGACTGAGTAAGTTTCAATCAACTCAAGAACGGTACGCGACAGTCCTACAGCCTTAGCTCCAAAGACCAGGCACTTAATCATATCAAGTGGGTTACGAACGCCTCCGCTGACCAAGAGTTCGACCTTGTCTTTCCAGCCTTGGGCATTGAGAAGGGCTTGCATGGTGGACTGCCCCCATTGATTGAGGTAATCACGCTGACCACTGCGACGGTTTTCGATATAGGCAAAACTGGTACCACCACGACCTGACAGGTCAAAGGTTCGAACACCCAGTTCATAGGCTCTCTCGATGGTCTTGGCATCCATGCCAAAACCGACTTCTTTTAAAACAAGAGGAACAGGGATGCGCTTACTGTAATCTGCTAGATGCGATTGCCAGTTTCTAAACTTCCTTTCTCCCTCAGGCATGAGCAATTCCTGCATGACATTGACATGCACTTGCAAAAGCAAAGGATTCATCTCTTGCACAGTCTGAAGTCCTAACTCAAAAGGCTTGTCCAAGCCAATATTGGTTCCAAGGAGGAGCTTTGGATGACTAGATTTGACAGAAAAAGAGTCATCTGTTGGATCCTTGAGGGCTGCACTATAAGAACCCGTCACAAACAAAATCCCACAGGCTTCTGCCACCTGAGCCAGCTTTTGATTGATTTCTCTCCCCTTTTCGCTCCCACCTGTCATGGCATTGATATAAAAAGGAAAGTCCCATTTTCGACCAGCAAACTCAGTAGACAAATCAATCTCATCCAGGTCATAAAGAGGCAGGGAAGAATGAATCAACTCTACCTCATCAAAGCTATTATAGGAACTTTTTTGCTCAAGGGCATAGCGGATGTGCTCGTCCTTACGATTTGTCGTCATGTCCAATCCTTTCTTGGTATAAGAGCTCAATCCCCAGATCGGCCCAACGATTTTTTAAGGTTTCAGTTGATTGCGCATCAAAACTCAAGGCAATCCCACAGTCACCACCACCTGCACCGCTGCTCTTAGCAACAGCCAGCAAATCTTGACTGGCTTCTTTCAACCGTCTCAGCGAAGGGGTGTATATATCTGGACTCAAGCCTTCTAAGAGCTGACTGGCTGTTTCCACCTGCTTGATGATTTTTTCTGCATTTCCCTGCTCCAAAGCTTCTACCAAAGCAGCCACCGTTGCTTTTGAGGAAGTTAAAAAATTCGGATTGATATTTTGTTTGATTTGTTGGACCATATTACTAGACACAGCCACTTCCTTAGTCCATCCCACTAGGAAATCACATTCTAGACCTGGTTTTACTTGTGAGATAGAAAGCCCCAATCACGCTCCAAAACTGTTGCCAAGCTTTCTTCTTCCAACCACGCATACACCTTCTGGCGATCAAAAGACTGGTAGAGAACTAAATTCTCTGCAATGATACAGGCAAGGTCTCCCATGGAGCCGTTATCGCCTCGCTTGAGCAAGACCGCGCTAGCCAGCTTGAACAAGAGTTCCTGATCAACCGTAATATCATACAGAGCCAGCAGAGCCTTAACAACCAAGACAACGACACTACCACTAGAGCCTAGACCAAACTTTTTCCCTTCCCGTTCCATTTTTCCACGGATTTCCAAGGAAAAAGGTCGCAAGGTTTGCCCACAATAAACGAGGAAATCTTCCACTAGAGCAATCGTTTCTTGAATCAAGCTGTAGTCAGGATTTGGTGTCAAGTCTACTGCGAAATCAAACAGATCTGAATAGATACGGTAGCTATCAGAAAAGGCAATCTCTCCCCTCATATAGATAGGTATCGCCTTTATCAAGGCCAGCTGTCCTGGCTCTAGAATAGCATATTCACCTGCCCAATAGAGTTTTCCGCAAGTTTTAACAGCAATCATCTTGGCTCAAATCCTTTGTTTTTGACACAATCAAGCGGTAACGTTGACTGAAGATTTCTGACAAATGCTCCAAGTCTTTCTCCTGACAGAGGACCTTGACATTGGGACCAGCATCCATGGTAAAGTAGCAGGCCTCTCCTTGCCCACGAAGCTGGCGAACAAAATCTATGGCTTCATAGCTTGCATCCGTCAGATAAGAAAAGGCTGGTGATGCTGTTTTTGTCGTAGCATGCATAGCGAGGGCATTTTTCTCAGTCAATTCCCCAACCTTGGCAAAGTTATTCTCTTTGAGATAAACCAGCATATCCTGATAATCCCTTTCAGACTGACGCACCCAGTCATCAAAGGTCGTCGAGGTTTCCACACAAAGTTTCATCCCATCACGGCTAGAGATTGGTTTTTTCTTGTCCTCTAGCACCAACATAATCATAGCTAGTTTCAAGTCTGTCTCTACAGGATAAATTTCTCCGCTATCCTTGTCCCAGGCACCGAGCGGTCCATAAAAACTCCGAGAGGAAGAACCTGAAGCAAACTTAGCCTCTTGTGCCAACTGACTTCTATCCAATCCAAGCTGGAAATAAGCACTGCATGCCTTGATCAAGGCGGACAAACCACTAGAACTAGAGGACAGGCCCGCTGCCGTTGGCATATTGTTTTGGGTATCAATACGGACAAATCCCTCACCTTCTGGACGGTAGCGGTCAATGATTTTGCTCATTTTGGCATGCTCAGCCTCATTTTGTAGTTGACCATTGATATAAAATGCATCAGCAGTCGCATCCGTCGGTAGAGGAGATAAGGTCGTCTCTGTATACATATTTTCCAAAGTCATAGAGATGCTGCTAGTAGCAGGAACCATCTCTTTTTCTTTTTTCTTTCCCCAATATTTGATAATGGCAATATTTGCGTAGGAACGTACTGTTACAGGCTTTCGATCCATGTCTGAACAGCTCCTTTCTCTTCTAATCGTTTTGCTAGTTCTTGTGCTTGGTCCAGATTGGCTACCAAGGCTATGATACAGCCTCCTAGCCCACCACCGCTCATCTTGGCACCCAGAGCTCCGTAGCTCAGAGCCGTTTCAACGAGGGAATCTGCCTCAGGGCTACTGACACCAATTTCTTTTAAATGTAAATGCGCTTGACTGAGGATTTGTCCCAGTCCCTCAGCATCTTTTCTTCTAATCGCATCTTCTGCCTGCTGGGTCAATTCTCCCAAGGCATGCAAAAACGGTAGGGCATCCTTGCCCTTACTTTGAACTACTTGGATTGCTTCACGAGTGTGACCATACACGCCTGTATCTGCAATGACTAAATAGGCGGATAGATCCATCTCAAGCTCTGTAAATCCTACGTTCTTGATAAAGCGAATGGGCTGGTCACTGAGACAGGTCTTGGCATCCAAACCGCTTGGATTCATATGGGCAATCATTTCAGCCCGATTGACCAGGATTTCCAGTACATCATGAGGCAGGTCGGCTTGATAGTAGTCAAAAACCGCACGTATAGCCGCTATGCTAATAGCCGCTGACGAACCCATTCCCCGTTTTTCAGGGATAGCCGAGTCAATCACACATCGAATGCAAGCTTCTTTGATATCCAAATACTCCAGCGAGGCATACACTGCCATGGACAAGGTATCCTCCTCATAAAGACGCCACGGGCTTTCAGCAGGGACCACCTTGCAGGTCACCTCCACCTCTAAGAGAGGCAGAGAAATAGCTGGATAGCCATAGACTACCGCATGCTCTCCTATTAAAATAATCTTACTATGTGCCTGACCGACACCAACTTTTTTTGTCATGTTTTCCTTTTGCTAGACGAAAAGACCGTCTCATTTCATACAGTAGTATTTTCTCCTATCTATTTTATTATATTTTCACAAAAAAAGCGATTGTTTCCTTCACAATCGCCTCTTTCATTATTGAACCCATTCGCCATTATAGTTGACAGAATAACCATCTACGGTTGTATTCACTGCCAAAGCACCTGAGCTGTAAGCGTAGTACCATTTGCCATTAACCTGGAACCAACCAGTCTTCATATCGCCATTACTTGTATGTAGATAATACCAAGTCGAACCTTCCTGATACCAGCCAGTCGCCATAGATCCTGATGAACGGAGGTAGTACCATTTGTTCCCAAGGTATTGCCAGCTCGTTTTCATATCACCATTTTGAGCATCTAAATAATACCAAGTGGAGCCTTCCTGATACCAGCCAGTTGCCATGGCTCCTGATGAACGAAGATAGTACCACTTGTTGCCAAGTTGTTTCCAACCAGTTTGCATAATGCCAGTTTCTGGGTCTAGGTAGTACCATGGAGCCGCTTTTATTTCCTCTTCATCATATAGAAGAGAATAATCCTTGGCCCAACCACGCACTGGCTCCCCAACCTTTAAACTGTTGATACGGGATTCGAATCCGCCATTCTTTTGTAAATAATACCATTGCCCGTCGTCATATACCCAACCAGTTTTTAAGGTGTGATAACTTCGTTGGTCTTCAAAATAATAGACTCGTTTCTCTGCTGGGCTATCATATTGTTCACCATGATATTTATCGATATTTGTATCAGTTTTCGCTTCTAAAACTTGCTTACCAACAAACTCTTGTAGTACGCCATCTTGATTAAAGTAGTACCATCTTGACATTGGCATATATTCTAATCTGATACCATTTGGGTAAGGACCAATTGTAGTACCTTTATCTGGCATGGGAATATACTGCCATCCAACAACCATCTCACCTGATACATGATCGAAATAATAGTACTTGCCATCAATCACTCGCCAGGCCTTTTCTTTGAGGTCCCCCTTCTTGTAGTAGGTTCTACCATTTTCTTGGACAAATTGCCAACCTTCTGAATCAGTATCATCCGCAAAGACGGGGCTTGTAGCTAGCAAAGCAAAGAAAAAGACTGCGAGTCCAACTTGCATCATTATTTTAAATTTCTTCATTAGATCTTTCCTCCATAACTGATTGTAGCAAAGACTCTACTGTATGTCAATATATAGAAACTTCTCAAAAAAAGCAGTTACACAACTGCAACTGCTTTTCTATTCCTGCATGGTGTAACCAACACCACGCACGGTTTAATGTAGCTCTTTTGACCTTTTACGTCAAGTTTGCTACGTAGATAACGGATATAAACATCCACGATATTGGTTTCTGTCGCACTTTCGTACTTCCAAACACTTTCCAACAACTGCTCACGAGTCAAGACCTTCTTGCTTCCCATGAGAGTGGCCAAAAGGTCATACTCACGGCGCGTCAGAGCAATCATCTCCTCGCCACGATAAACGGTATGATGTTCTACATCCATACGCAAATTGCGGTAAGACGTTGGGACCTTCATCTGACTACAATGTTGGTCGATAAAGTCCCGACCTCGGAAAATCGCTGAAATACGAGCCACCAGCTGATCAATAATCACTGGCTTATAGATGTAAGAAACGGCGAAGCGCTGGATTGTCTCAATCTGGTCTTGCAATTCTTCGCGATGGTCCAAGACCATGATCACTGAGGCCGGTTTTGTTCGACTCAGCCTCTCTGCAAAATCCTGGGCCGTCATATCCCCCAGACGAGCATTCAGTAAAATCAAGTCATAATCTGTCTGGAGAGCCATGGAGAGGGCTTTTTGCCCCTCCTCGACCAGATCAACACGGTATTGCTCTTTTTGGAGTTCCAGACTGAGAAAATGAGCGAGATTTCGTTCTTTCTCAAGTAATAAAATCCGTTTCCCCATGGCAGACCTACTTATTTTTCGTCATACCAAGAGTAGTGGAATGTTCCTTCTTTGTCTTTACGTTGGTAAGTGTGGGCACCAAAGTAGTCACGTTGCGCTTGGATCAAGTTAGCAGGAAGGTCAGCTGAACGGTAGCTATCAAAGTAAGTAATAGCTGCTGAGAAAGTTGGTACTGGTACACCAGCTTGAACAGCAAGAGCTACGATATCACGCACTGCTTGTTGGTACTTAGCAGTAACATCCAAGAAGTACTCATCCAAGAGAAGGTTTGCAAGGTCTGCATCACGGTTGTAGGCATCTGTAATCTTTTGCAAGAAACGAGAACGGATGATACAGCCATCACGCCAGATAGATGCGATATCCGCAAATGGCAAGTTCCAGTTATTTTCTTTAGAAGCCACACGCAATTGGGCGAAACCTTGTGCGTATGAAATGATTTTTGAGAAGTAAAGAGCTTGACGGATCTTTTCGATCAACTCAGCCTTGTCACCTTCAAATTTGAAAGTAGCTAGTTTGGAAGGACCTTGCTAGCATGTACACGCTCTTCTTTGTATGTAGAGATGTAACGCGCAAATACTGACTCAGTGATGAGTGACAATGGCACACCAAGGTCAAGTGCTGATTGGCTAGTCCATTTACCAGTTCCTTTATTTCCTGCAGCATCGAGGATGTAGTCTACGATTGGTCCATCTTGACCTTCATCATCTTTACGGCTCAAGATATCAGCTGTGATTTCAATCAAGTAGCTGTCCAATTCACCCTTGTTCCACTCAGTAAAGATTTCTGCCATGTCTTCTGCAGAAAGGCCAAGCAAGTGTTGCATCAAGTCATAGCTTTCTGCGATCAATTGCATGTCACCATACTCGATACCGTTGTGGACCATTTTCACATAGTGACCAGCTCCATCAGGACCGATGTAAGTCACACATGGTTTGCCATCTTCTGGTGCTTTAGCTGAGATTTCTTCAAGAACATCCGCAACCAATTCGTAGGCTTCTTTTTGTCCACCAGGCATGATAGACGGACCTTCAAGGGCACCTTTTTCACCACCAGAAACTCCAGTACCGATAAAGTTGATACCTGAGTTTGCTAGTTCTTCATTACGACGGATAGTATCTTTGTAGAAAGTGTTTCCTCCATCGATCAAGATATCACCCTTGTCGAGGTGGGGAAGAAGGGCTTGGATAGTTGCGTCTGTACCAGGTCCAGCTTGAACCATCAGCATAATACGACGAGGTTTTTCGATTGAGTTTACAAAGCTTTCAACGTCATAGCTTGGCACAAAGTTCTTTTCAGGATGGCAAGCAATTACGTCTTCTGTTTTTTCTTTACTACGGTTGTAAATGGCAACTGTATAGCCACGAGATTCGATATTTAGGGCAAGGTTACGACCCATTACGGCCATACCTACGACACCAAAGTTAGCTTTTGTCATGTGACACTCCTCTTGTTTAATATGTTTTATTTTATCATTTTTACCTATGAAAGGAAAGAATTTTGTAACGGAGTCCTAGTAGTCCAAGTCATCTGCATGACCAGAACCATTCCCTACAAAGTAACCTGTCTTACAGTTGAGGGTGAAGAGATAGGTTCCATCTGGTTTATAGAGGTTGTAATAACCATTTCCGTTTACGATATTGACACGTTCTAGGATATATTGATTTCCAGTGATATAGCCACGAGCACGTGATGTTGCTAGGACTTGTTCCAATACACCATCCGCAAACGTCCAAGCAGGGTTGTTGCTATCGTCTACAGCTGATTGGTTGTACGGTACACGACTAGCACTTCTTTGAAGATTAACCCCATCGCCAGACAAGCCACCGTTTGTGTCTCTAGCTGGTGCCGTGGTGCTTGTAGAAGGTGTCGTACTGCTTGCATTGCTTTCTGTAGCTGAACTTGAGCTTGCTTGAGTCGTGCTCGAGCTTGAACTTGAGCTGGAAGCACTGGTTTGTTGGCTCTTACCAAGACTAATGGCCTTATCCAAGAGTTTGTCTAGTTCTGTGTTCCCTGTCTTGATTTCTGTAAATTTAGCGTCTGCTTTGGCTTTCGCATTGGTATCCAAGACTCCGTCCGTAATAGCTGGGCTTTCAAAGAGGGCATTAACATCTTGAATGGCCTTGATTTGAGTTGCTAGGCTATCATATCTTGACTTAGCTAGTGTATAATCACGGCTACCTTCTAACTTATCTAGCAAGGTTTTCAGTTGGCCCAATTTATCAAACTGGCTGTTTTTCAGAGCTGTCTTATTAGCATCTGTATAGAAAGTATCATAGAGATCATTGAAGTCTTTCAAAGCTGTTTGTGTCCCTTGATCATCCGAAGAGGCTGCTTGAGAAGACTGGATTTCTTGGTTTGAACGAGATACTTGGCGGTAGACATAATATGTTCCAGCAAGCACAAGGATTGCAGCTACTACAGAAGCAATGATGATGACACCTTTCTTCTTAGAGCCTGTTTCAGGTTCTGTTTGAGCCGAACGTGATAGAGGTGTATAGGTCTCCTCTTCTAGTTCCTCGTTTATTTCCTTGGGCTCTGTTTCTGTTAAAACGAGAGGCTCTATTTCAGCATTTCTTCATCTTGAAGTGGGGGAACAAACTGAGTAGTCTCATCATTTTCTATCTCTTCAATAGATTCCTCAGCAACCAGGTCTGAATCGTCTACCTGATCAGAAGTCTCACTAGATTCTCGCACTTCTTGAATCATATCTTCTAAATTTTGAGTAGAAGCTAGCTCTTCTTTTTTAAACTGACGAGTTTCAAACTTGTCGGCTTCGATTTCTTCACGGTGCTGTTTGATGTATTTGTCTAAGATACTGTCCTCAGGCAATACTCCAGCCTCCACCTCTTCATTCTTACGAATCACTTGACCAACAGTCAAATCTTTTGCTTCATCAAAGTCAAATTTGGGTTCTTGATGTCCTTTTTTATGACGATCACGTCTTTTCTTACTCATGAGTTCACCTTTCTATTTTAACTCCTGACGTTTCACACGCTGACCAAAGTATTGATACAAATCCACTTTTAAGGTCCCGTTATAGAGTTTTCGTTTTATCAGCTGAACTTCCGTACTTGCTTTCAAAAGCTTCGTCACTCGTCAGGATAAACTTACTCCACGTTTTCAGTGGTGCAAAGACTTGTCCCATCTCAGCATAGAGTTTGGTAACTCCTGCATCATCAGACAATCGTTCCCCATATGGTGGATTGGAAATGACAACGCCATTAATCTTGTCTGTGCGCAAGTCCTGTACCCGCATTTGCTTAAAGGTGATATCACCTGCGACACCTGCTGCTTGAGCATTTGCCTTGGCAATTTCCACCATGCGAGCATCGATATCACAGCCCATAATATCCAGCTCGAGTTCACGATCAATTTTCTTAGCCGCCTCTGTGCGAACTTCCTGTATTAACCGATCGCTGACCCAGTTCCATTCCTCAAAAGCAAAGGAACGTCGAAGTCCTGGTGCTATTTCTGGCAATCATAGCCGCCTCGATACAGAAAGTTCCTGACCCACAGGTCGGATCAATCAAGGGCTTGTCTGGATACCAGTTAGAGAGTTGTAAAATGGCCGCTGCCATATTTTCCTTGATCGGCGCTCCACCCTTTTCCGTACGATAACCACGTTTAAAGAGACTGGAGCCTGTCGTGTCAATCATGACAGTTGCCACATCTTTCAGGATAGATACCTCGATCTTAAACTCGGGACCCGTTTCCATCAAGGGAACTCCTTCTGGACGGGCATAGTGTTTTTGTAATTTCTTTACAACAGCCTTCTTAGAAATAGCCTGAACACTGGGCTCATTGTGGAGTTTAGACTTTACACATTTTGCCTTTGATATCGGGAAACGTGCTCCTAACGGGAGATAGTTTTCCCAATCCAGAGCAAAAACTCCTTGAAAAAGCTCTTCAAAAGTCTTAGCTGGAAAACTTCCGACTACAATCTTGATGCGATCCGCTGCACGAAGCCAAAGATTGGTCTCGATGATTGCCTTCACATCTCCTTGGAAGCGGACACGCCCATTTTCAACCTGGCAATCATAACCCAGGTCTCGCACCTCTCGTCCAACGACAGCCTCAAGACCCGCCGCAGCAGTTGCGATTAAATTAAATTGTTCTTTCATTTCTAGTCTTGCAAGACCTTTCTCTTGTTCACTTTAAAAAATGAGGTTGAGAAAGATTTCTCAGCCCCAACCTATATGCAATTTTCTATAAGCCATGTTTTGTTCCAGAAGTGACTAGGACCACTTCCTTCGATAATCATCTGTCTACCGCTAACAGCATAAAGCTGCTAGCAGTCAGAGTACTACGTTCGTTTCCGTGCACTCCATGCCCCGACCAAATTTGGGTTGCTAGCTTGAGGGGTTTACCGCGTTCCACTCTCTCTGTTTCCAGAAAGACTCCGTCACTGTGGCACTTTCAAGCCTATTCTGACCTATCCGAAGACTTAGCCATTTCGACTGCCGTAACGATTTCTCGTCCCTAGGCTTATGGATTCGCCTAGCACAAACACTACAGGCATCACAGCCTGTGCTAGCATGGACTTTCCTCATGAAAAGAGAACCTCTTCACGCGATTATCCAAAAATTGCACTCATTCCTTAGTCAATTATAAATCTTGGTTGTCTAAGATTTGCTTACCAAATACTTCTTTTTCGAGACGATTTAAGCGTTTCAAAATATCAAAGTTTGTCATTGAAGTAGAAGCTGTTACTTCAATAGAGTCTGGTTGAGTTGGAGCCACCTGTGGTTTATGAGATAATTCTTCCTTCAAATCAGCAATCTCTTGACGAAGGGATTTGACCAAAGCTGCGTAGGTTTCATAGTCCTTAATCACATCGTCTAGGAATTCATCTACCTCTGCTTTGCTATATCCACGTACTTCACGTCCAAATTCTTGTTCAAAAATATCTTTCGCTGAAAATATAATACTTGCCATGTCTCTCTCCATTCTGGGTTACTAGTATTATTATATAAAAAAAGACAAGTAAAAATCAAGGTCAAAGGCTTACTTTTCAGAAAAATTTTCTACTATTTCATTCAAGTCCTCAAATGTTAATCTTCTTGTAACATAGTCCGCTTGATTTTTCATCATTTGGTAAAAATATCGTAACTTGGTTTCGTTTTCTTCGTCGTAAAAAAGATAACAAGTATCTGTATTTTCCAGCAGAAATTTTTGATAATCGCGTAGTTGTCCCTTGTGCTCATATTGTGGATAGGCATATTTGACAAAATCAACTTGCTTGAACTCACTCAATTTCGCTTGATTTGCTTCATTCCAATTACTGCCATGGGTTTCAAAATCAAAAATGGTCGCTAGCTGAAATCCATAGTCTGTTTTCATGTCTTTCGCCACCTGAAGCGCCCAGTACTCAAAGCCCAAAGTCCCTGTAAAGACAAGCCAGGTCACCCCATCCTCTGCTAGACATTCCAGGTCTCTCCGAATGGCCGTTTTGATAATATCAACGCGAATATCCTTGTCATTAAAGAGACCAAGGTCGAAGGCTGAATAGCCTAAAATCAAGGCTGATGTCATTTTTAACCCTTTCTTTGTAAATTTATGATATAATAGAGTGATGTTATTGTACCAATAAGGAGAATTATGGTCAACTATCCACATAAAATTTCATCTCAAAAGAGACAGGCACCCCTGTCACAAACTAAAAATTTCGCAAATCGGGGAATGTCTTTTGAAAAGATGATCAATGCTACGAACGACTACTATTTGTCGCATGGGTTAGCTGTTATTCACAAGAAACCGACTCCCATCCAAATCGTACGTGTCGACTATCCCCAACGAAGTCGAGCCAAGATCGTTGAAGCCTACTTTAGACAAGCTTCAACTACTGACTATTCAGGGGTTTATGATGGATACTACATCGACTTTGAAGCAAAGGAAACCAGGCAAAAACATGCGATTCCGATGAAGAATTTTCATCTCCATCAGATCCAGCATATGGAACAAGTCCTTGCCCAACAAGGAATCTGCTTTGTACTCCTTCACTTTTCTTCTCAGCAAGAAACCTACTTATTACCGGCTATTGACCTCATCCGTTTCTATCATCAAGATATGGGACAAAAGTCAATGCCACTTGGATATATTCGAGAAAATGGATATAGGATTGAGCCTGGGGCCTTTCCTCAAATTCCCTACCTCGACATTATCAAAGAACATTTACTAGGTGGTAAAACAAGATGAACAAACAAACTTTTCTGCGAATAGCTAAGTATGTCAGTATCAGTCTCTTAACTGTATTTATCGCAGCTGTAATGCTTGGTGGAGGTCTCTTCCTCTACTATGTTAGCAAGGCTCCCGAACTTTCTGAAAGTAAACTAGTCGCTACAACGTCAAGTAAGATCTATGATAGCAATGACGAGCTTATCGCTGATCTTGGATCGGAACGTCGGGTCAATGCCCAAGCAAACGAAATACCGACCGATTTGGTCAACGCTATTGTTTCGATTGAGGACCATCGCTTCTTTAATCACCGAGGAATTGACACGATCCGTATCCTCGGTGCCACTCTACGAAACCTTCGTGGTGGTGGAGGTCTGCAAGGAGCTTCAACCTTGACGCAGCAGTTGATTAAGTTAACTTATTTCTCTACGTCAACTTCTGATCAAACTCTTTCTCGTAAGGCTCAGGAAGCATGGCTTGCCGTTCAACTAGAACAAAAGGCGACTAAACAAGAGATCTTGACCTACTACATCAACAAGGTTTACATGTCAAACGGTAACTACGGAATGCAGACAGCTGCCCAAAGTTACTATGGCAAGGATCTCAAAGATCTAAGTATTCCTCAATTAGCTCTCCTTGCTGGTATGCCTCAAGCTCCAAACCAGTATGATCCATACTCACATCCAGAAGCGGCTCAAGAACGTCGTAATCTCGTCCTCTCTGAGATGAAGGGGCAAGGTTACATTTCAGCTGAGCAATATGAAAAAGCGATTAATACTCCGATTACAGATGGACTTCAAAGTCTAAATCGGCTAATAGTTATCCTCCATACATGGACAACTATCTCAAAGAGGTAATCGATCAAGTCGAACAAGAAACAGGCTACAATCTCTTAACGACTGGTATGGACGTCTACACCAACGTTGATCCTAAAGTTCAGCAACATCTCTGGGATATCTACAATACCGACGAGTATGTCAACTATCCTGATGATGAAATGCAAGTAGCTTCAACGATTGTGGATGTGACAAACGGGAAAGTCATTGCTCAGTTAGGTTCTCGTCACCAATCAAGCAATGTTTCCTTCGGAATCAACCAAGCTGTTGAAACCAACCGTGACTGGGGTTCAACCATGAAGCCGATCACAGACTATGCTCCTGCCTTGGAGTATGACATCTACGACTCAACTGCTGCGATTGTACATGATGTTCCTTATAACTATCCTGGAACAGATACCCCTGTTTACAACTGGGATAGAAGTTATTTTGGAAATATTACCATCCAATATGCGCTCCAACAATCACGGAACGTTACTGCTGTAGAAACCTTGAACAAAGTTGGTTTGGATAGAGCCAAGACCTTCCTAAATGGAATCGGTATTGACTATCCAGATATGCACTATGCCAACGCGATTTCAAGTAATACGACTGAGTCAAACAAAAAGTACGGAGCAAGTAGTGAGAAAATGGCTGCTGCTTACGCTGCTTTTGCTAACGGTGGTATCTACCATAAACCAATGTATATCAATAAAATCGTCTTTAGTGATGGTAGCTCAAAAGAATACGCTGATCCTGGTACTCGTGCCATGAAAGAGACGACCGCCTATATGATGACAGAAATGATGAAGACTGTCTTGGCATACGGAACGGGTCGTGGTGCTTATCTCCCTTGGCTACCTCAAGCTGGTAAGACTGGTACATCAAACTATACAGACGATGAAATTGAAAACTACATCAAAAATACTGGTTATGTAGCCCCAGACGAAATGTTTGTTGGTTATACTCGCAAATATTCAATGGCTGTGTGGACAGGTTACTCAAACCGCCTTACTCCTATCGTTGGTGATGGCTTCTATGTTGCAGCTAAGGTTTACCGTTCAATGATGACTTATCTGTCTGAGGATAACAACCCTGGCGACTGGACTATGCCAGAAGGCCTCTATCGAAGTGGTGAGTTCGTCTTTAAAAACGGTGCTCGTTCTGCATGGACTGCTCCTGCTCCGCAACAGGCCCCAACACCAGAAAGTTCGAGCTCGACATCAGAAAGTTCAACTTCACAGTCAAGCTCAACTACTCCAAGCACGAATAATAGTGCAAACAATAATACCAATAACCAGCAACCAAATACAACGCCTGGTCAACAAAACCAGAACCAAAATCAGAATCCTCAACCAGCACAACCATAACATTTATCACCCAGATTTTTCTGGGTGATTTTTTCATAGCACTATTGCATTTATGTGCTTAACAAAAGCCTGAGAAGACATCTTCTCAGGCTTTTTCTGTACTATAAACCTCATTGGGAAAGATAGGAAACGGATTTCGTAATCTTGTTAAGAGGTTTTACTAAATACTAGTCTTTCTTTGTTTTTGCTACAAAGAGAGCAGATAGGGCTAGGCTAACACCTGCTAGGAAGAGGGCTGTGTCAGATTGACTCTCACCTGTTGCTGGCAAACTTTGTTCAGCTGTTTCTCGCTTCGTCACTTCTTGTTTTAGTTCCGGTGCCGGTGCCTTACCTTCATCTGAAGCAAGTGAGCTAAGTTTAAACTCAGGTTTCTCTACTGTTGGAGCAGCTTGATCACCTACTGTTGCTAGCGGGCCTGTGTATTCTGGCAATTCATGCACTAGAGCCATCACTGCATTGACACCACCCTTGAACTCAGGTTTCTCTACTGTTGGAGCAGCTTGGTCACCTACTGTTGCTACTGGGCCTGTGTACTCTGGAAGTTCATGTACTAGGGCTTCAACTGCATTGACACCACCTGTGAATTCAGGAACCTCAAGAACGGGTGCTGGTTCTTCACCCTTGCTTGATTGAACCGGTTCTTCTGTTAATTCTTGATAAAAGCTTGCCAATTCATAAAACTCAGCCTTGCCACCTTCCCAGACTAATTTGACGTCTAGAAGAGAGCCACCATTTCGGATAGCGAAGGTTTGGAGACTAGATGTAATGGCACCGAGGTCTGTCCAACTGTCTTGACCATCCTTGAGTGTTCTAGCAAGAACACGTGCCTTAGCTCCTTCAGGAAGACTGGAAACGAGACGAAGGTGGTTGGCATTGGTTGGCTCAGATAAGTGATACACCAATTCGCCCTTGTCTTTTTCAGACTTGTAGCTGGTCAAGACTTTGCCGTCTACAAGATTATTATAAAGGTTGCCTTGGCTTTCTCCACTACTTCCTTCTACTGTTGGATCATTGATTGGTTTGACAAATTCACCATCGTTGATGACCAATTCTGTAAATCCTACAAAACGGGCATCATAGTCTGCTGTATAGAGGACACGGAGATAGTTAGCTTAACTGGTGTCGTCAATTCACCCTCGATGTAGCGATTTCCTGGCATCTTAGAATCATGTGTCCAACCATCTGTCAATGAATCATCGTGTTGGCTGTTGGCCACACCATCTCCCACTGTCACAACATCTGTCCAAGTTTTACCGTCTTGGCTGACTTGGATCTTACCATCACGAAGGTAGTTTTGTGTTCCGTCTTGGATATAAGCTCTAATCTTCTTGATAGTGCGTTCGCTGCCAAGTTTCAAGGTCACATGACCATCTTTATGGGCATAGTCTGAAAACTCAACGAAGTTGTTGTAAACACCATCAAATAGTTGATCTAGGTTGTTCAGCTTACGAACATCATTGCTTCCGTATGTTGGATGAATGCCCATAGTTGTAGATTCTAGTTTGGTTGGTTGTACTTCTTTGGTTGTCACAAGGAGAGAAGTGGCTGTCACAGCTTGCTCCTGATCTGTTTTGTTGACCAGACGCACATAACGTACCAAGTGGCTTGCTGCAGATCTATCAGTCAACTGGCTCGCTGGCAGCCATTCTTGCGCATTTGCAGAGTACTCAAGACTAAGAGCTGGGTTGGCTTGGCCTTGGAGCTGGATACTCTTGATTTGATGGATACGGTCAAGTTTCATACCTAGATAGCTATGAGCAGGAAGTTTAGTTCCAGCTGGAATTTGAAGTTCATAACTGCCCAAGCTATCCACTACCGGCGTTTCCTTCAAAGCATCGACGTTGGTGTCCGTTAACTCATTGTTTCCAGAACGTGTCTCAACAGAGAAGTCTTGGATACGCCACCAGAGGTCGAGCGCCTTGGTATTGCGGACTCGGATATAACGAGCATTGATTGCTCTAGTCACTTCCTTGGTTTGTTCTCCCGATAGGCGTTCCAACTCTTGCCATGCAGTTCCATCTGTAGAATACTCAAGCACACCTGCGGCAAGTTTATCACCTGTTCCTTGACGAAGGCGAACTTTAGTGACTGACTTGACTTCACCGAGGTCCAGTTGTGCCCAGGCATCTACTGGAGTGGTATTGCTACCGTCAGCGTTTGCCATCATGGCTTCTGTATTGTCCTTGCCATCAGTGATTTGACGAGCTGAGGTATTTAGTTTGTAAACTAAGTTTGAGCTTAGACTAACTGTCGTTGCTTGTTGGCTACGAGCTTTTTCAACTGGACGGTTGACTGCAATTTCCTGAACTGCAAACCAAGTGTTCTCGCGGTCTGCTGTCGCAATCATGCGAACTGCCTTGGCCTTGATGTTGAGATTCTCAAACTTAAGCAGGGATTCATTTCCGACATAGCTTGGCTCTTTCAAGGTTACCCAGTTGTCATTTTCATCTAGATACTGCACTTCTGCCTTACTAAAGGTATCACGTGGATTTGCCTGCGTTCCCATAGCAAAGGTCAAGGTTTGAATCGCTACTGGTTTGTTGAACTTCATACCAATATAATCACCTGTCTTGATGCTATTTGGTGATTTAATAATCGCATGAGTTGCCAAATCGCCATCCGTTACTTCTGCTAAACCACCTTCTACACCTGTTCGATTGGTAATAAAGGTACTGATGATTTGGTCTGGGTGCAAGACTTTTTGAACTTCAGACGCTAGAACTTCCTTCAAGGATAGGATAAATGGACGAATATGTTGAACACCCAATTCAGCTTTCCATATGGTCTACATAATGGAAGGTGTGAGTTTGAGACTGTTCGTACAATTTCAAGCCTTTATAGTAGCTATCCCAAAGTTTGGCTGCATCGTTTGTAACCATGGCTTCAGTTCCTGTAAGGAAGGCATCAAGAGCATTCATTTGGTCGATTGCATTATCCAACCAATAGTGGATTTGGGCAACCATTTTTTTATCGCCTGATGCTTTATAGAGTTCAGCTGCTTCTTTAATCTTGGCAAATTCTGCACGCAAGGCTGCACGTTCAGCAGGCACATCCTGACCTGCTTTGAGCTTGGTCATAAAGTCTGTTAATTTTGGAGCCAAGTCTACAGATTCTTCTAGTTTGACGACACGATTATCCATGTTTTGGTTGATCATGTGCTTACCAAGTTCACGGAAGGCTGCCGATACCTTGCTATCTTCAAAATGACCATTTTCTACAAAGTTGAAGGCAATATCATTGATTTTCTTAGCTTCTTCTTCTGATTTCCACTGTTTCCATGAGTATTGAGCTCCTGAAAAGAGGGCAATCTTAGATGGTTCAGACTGTTGCATTGGGTTCAACATGATACCCGATAGCAAACTTGGATCCACGTTTGGATGAAGGAATTTCTCACCACCACCTAGAATCAAGTGTTGTTTAGAGTTATCTGTTACTGGCCAGTTAATCCAAAGTGAAACTGGGCGATAAGTCTTGCCACCTGCGGATAGATTGTTCTTGAGAGTTGAAAGGAAGCTTTCAGAGGCTTCACCCCAAATCTTACCACCCGTCAAGGTCATGGTTGTTGATCTTGGGAGATTTTCATTGAGGGATTTCAACTCATCCTCACGTCCATTACCCCAATACTGTCCAGGAACAAAGATCATTTCTTTACGAAGACCGCTGTAGGTTCCCTGCATTTCAGTCAACCACTTAGTCATATCTTGCATCAAGCGGTTGTAGCTATTGTAGCCTCCGACTGGGCTTGGAGCATCATCTGCAAGGATACCAAATTCGCGGACACCCACTTTCATCAACTGGGTAAATTTGGCCTTGATGGTTGCCAAATCTTCTTGGTAATGCGCTTCATTGCCAAAGCGGATGCGGTTGTTCATGAATGGATGGATAGTCCAGACATAGCGTGTTTTACTTTGATTTCCGACACGAGCAAGTTCACGAATTTCAGCTAGTTTTTCTTCTGGATAGAGTTCACGCCATTTCTTGTTGTGGTATGGATCATCTTTTGGTGCAAAGAAGTATTGGTTCAATTTCAAATCGCCACCATAACGCATGAGCTCTGCACGATCAGCATTAGACCATGGATTTCCATAGTAACCTTCGATGAAACCACGATTCTTGAGCTCTGCGTAATCTTCTACTGTCACATTGCGAAGGACTGGTACTTGGCTTTCCTTGAGCATGTGTTTCAAGGTTGTTAAACCATAGAAGACCGCATCAGTGTCTTTCCGACGATGGAAATCGAATTATCCTTAATGCTCAAGACATAGGCGTCAATCTTGTCAAAGAGACCTGCTGAAACATTGGACAAGTTTTGCTCTGCTTGTGAGCCTTGTCCATGCACCCCAAGATAGATATTGGTTGCGCCAGCGATTGCTGCCTTACCAGTTGTATAAGATACTTGATTGTCCTGCAAGACACTCTTCAAGCGATTGCGAGTATAGATATCGAGTTGATCGCCCATGACCAGATTGACTTGCTTGCGAAGAGCTGTAACACCTTCTCCATAAGTCACTTTTTGTGGAGTTGGGAAGACCTTGTACTCTTTCTTGAGATAGTCTGCGCTCTTGCTGGCAGCTGCAATGCTGTCTTCGCTAGCTGGTTTACTTGCAGTAAATTGATCTGCCAATTCAACTGTTCCATCACCGGTTTGGTCTACTTTTGGCTTTTCTGGTGTAGTTGGTTTTTCTGGTTGACTTGGTGCAGGCGTTTCTTGCTCTTCTTTAACAGGTTTCAATAGATGAACTTCAGCTGCACTTGCAAAACCACCAACGCCTTCCAATACTTTCAACTCAATCTTGTTGGTATGCACCGCCGTAAAGTTGACTGTTTTTTCTTGGGCGTTGTTGTCCCAGCTTCCTTCTGAAACCTTGACCATTTGGCCATCTTTTTGTGCGTAGATTTCGTAGCGCGTCACGACACCATTTCCACCACCTGGACGTGGGAGATACGTCAAGCCATTGACTTTTTCTGCTTCTTTCAAGGTCATAGTAAGGGTGTATGGCGCAGTGTCACCAGTCCACTTAGTATGCCAGAAGGTATTTGGATCATTGTCAAAGGCCTTTTCAACAGCGCCTTCAGTCGCGTTTCCTGGAAGTTGCTGACTGCTTGCGGTTGCCGTAATCTTATCATTTGAAATCAAGCGAGGATTTACAAATGGTTTGTCTGACAACTCTGCACTATGCAAGATTCCTTTGAAACCACCGATGCTTTCAAGCGGTAGTACCAAGCTATTGTGGGCAAAGCGAGGGTGAGCTGGATTTGCAATACGCTCAATCTTTTCACCATCCACATAGACTTCGGTTGATTGTGGCTTGGTCACGATGGAGATTTGATAACGTTTGTTCTTTTCAAGTTTTTTATTGAATTGGATATGGAACTGTTCAAACTGGTAAGCAAGATAGCCGTCTTTATCAGCTAGATAGATACGATTGTCCCCACTTGTTGAGAAGGTTTGTTCCCCGTCTCCAGTGACAGTTACATCAAACTTCAAGACGTGACTTGGACCAACATCACCAGCCAAGCCTTCGATACTGCTGTCTTTCTCAAAAGCCAATCCCTGTTCGCTTGCCTTCACTTTCTTGCTTGCATAGTTCTTGACTGTTTCAGAATTGATGGTAAACAAGTCGCTTTGATCAATCTCTTTATCAGGATTTGACTGTGGCGCATAAGGACTCGTTGGTAGGGTGCGTTCTGCAAAGGTCGCAGCTGCACGGTCAGATCCCCAGGTGCGTTCTGCAGTGGTTTGCATGCTCTTGAAGAAGCGTTTGAAGATGTCATAAGAGGTCAAACCGGTTTCATGAAGGTCGATATTATCATTCCAAACTGCGTGACCACCACCAAGGATACTTGGATGAGAAGCTGGTAGAAGCGGACCTCCACCTGTTCTAAAATCATTTGGTGTCCAGCTATTGTACTGACGTTCGTAGTTAGCATAGTCCCCGTAGGCTGCTTGACTATTGCTTCCACTTGGCACACTATAGGTCGGTACATCCGTGATATTGATAATCTTAGCTCCCTGAGCAATGGCTTCATTTGGTCGTTGCCATCCGATACTCCAGATATCAACCTCTACTCCGTTCCAATCAACAGGTGTGTTCCCACGTTTCGCACTGAGCGATCCCCAGATACGAGGGGTATATCCTTTAGACTTGATATATTGGGTCAAATCATTGACATAGCGGCGATAGCTTTCTCTGCTGCCATAGTATTCATCCGTTCCGATATGAACAGTGGATACCCCATGAAGTGGTGCATCTGGACCATCGAGGAGTTTGTCATAAACTGATTTGACAAAAGCTAGCGTTTCATCGTATTTATTATCTAGGTCGAGCATGGCAACACGTTCAACATTGTGTTTGCCAGCATAATCACTCAAACTACCTTGATACATGAGGTCTGGGCGGACTTTAACAAATGAAAGTGCGTGACCTGGTGTGTCAATTTCTGGTACTAGGTTGATATGAAGAGCCTTGGCCAATTTAATCAGATTTTGCATTTCTTCCTTGGTATAATGCTCATCTGATGTTAGTTTTTGCCCATTTTTACCGACAATGTCTGTCTCCACACGGAAACCAGTCTTAGCGTGTTCAAGTACATACTTAAGTTGTTCTTCTGGAGATAGATTCTTACCTGCCAAGTGTTCCTTGAGGAAGATATAGTTATCATTAAGGTGCAACTGCAAGTCGTTCATCTTGTAGTAGGCCATGTTGAGCATGATGTCTACGAGGGTGTCATAAGGGATAAATTTACGACCTGTATCCAACATAAAGCCACGGTGACTGAAACTTGGGAAATCACGAATTTCGCCATTTTGCAGGTCTGTTTCTCCCATTTGAAGAAGAGTACGAGTTGCGTAAAAGGCTCCTGTGTTCGTTGCAGCTTCGATGGTAATCACATCATCTTGGATAGTGATACCGTAGCCTTCCTTACCATAACCTTTGTTTTCAACCTTTTTAAATTCGATTCGTTTTTGAGCCTGCTTGTCACCTGTTGCTAGTTCCAATCCACGGCTAGCAAGGTCTGACTGGTAGAAGGTTGCTGCCTGATCAAAACCAGAATCACCTGTCGCAAGGACTGTATCTGAAGTGATAGCAGATTGGCCTTCTTTCCCATACCATTGTTGAACAGCTGGTGCTACTTTTGGTTTGACACCTACACCCTCGTCCTGATGTAGACCCTTGATGACTACTTCAAATTCCTTAGTGAAAGTATGGCTGTCTTTGATTTGCTGCACCATAACCTTAACGCGTTGATCTGTCAGAGGTTTATGGATACGATTTTGAAGGTCGATAACTCCTTGTTTATTGCTTCCGATAAGGCTAACTTTCCCTGGTAAAGTTGGTAAGACAAGAGACTGTCCGTCTTCTGCTACTGTTAGTTCTGTTACTTGGCGGATATCCGTTACCTTACTATGGTCTGGAACGTTAGAATAAGCTCGAATTTCTTGGATTCCAACGTTTCTCCAGTTCATGGTTCCCGCTTGGTAATCATTGACCTCAAGTTTGAGATACTTAGCTTGGATACTGTCAGCTAGGTCTACTTTCTCGTCTAAAACTGGATCTCCAGTCTTGGTATGAGCTAGTTTCCATTGTTTTTCTCCATTAGCGCCCACGTCTTCTTGACCTGCATAGTAGAGACTCCAAGATTTGATATTGGGGTCATTTTGCCCATTACGAAGACGACGATCCCAGTCAATTTCTACATGTTTGATGAGAGTAGTTTTTGGAAGAGTTAATTCGAAGGTTGGTTTTGGTACATCTTTGTCTGTAGCCCAACGAGTATTGTCATCTCCGTCGATAGCCTTATCCGCAGTAAAGTTGGTACCAGTCTCATGGTTGCTCGCCTGAGCAGTAGCACCCTCGAGATGGTTGACATCTTCTCTATCTTCGATTTGCTTTTCAGCTGGTTTTGGTGCTGGTGTAGGGGTTTCCGCAGGTTGTTTATCTGCCTTTGGTGTTTCAACCGGTTTCGGCGTTTCTGCTGGTTTGGGACTTGCAGGACTTGTCTCTGGTTTTGTCTCTTCACTTGCTGGAGGATTGGTTCCCTCATCAGTCGCTGGAGTTTCTTCATGACTTGCTTCTGTTGCAGCTTCTGCATCTGCTTTCAAGCGCAGCGGCTAAATCATCGGGTAACTTATCCAGTGCTTGAACATGGGTGATGCTTCCCTCTGTTTCTGAAGGCGCTGCTGTTTCTGCTGCCTGAACCATATTGGCGCCAAAGATACTAGCACCAATCATAACGGAGGCTGCACCGATTGCAAATTTTCTTATACTATAGTGACAGCGTTTCTCAAAAAAATGTCTATCCATCTTTCTCCTATTCCTTTCATCCGCATACATGAGTAAGCGGTATCATTTCTCCTTTGAAAAAGGAGAGAACCAAGAGGTCCTCTCCGGCTGTTTGTTTTTTTTTGATTCGAGTTGCTTTGAACTGCTAAAACCAAATCTCATTAATCTTCTTTACGTTTTGTCGCAAGAACCGCAGCAGATAAAGCGATGCTCACACTTGCTAAGAAGAGGGCTGCTTCTGAACCATGTTCTCCTGTAGCAGGAAGTTTCTCTTCTTTATCTTCCAGAGCTTTGGTATCAGCTACTGGGCTTGGAGTGAGCGGGTACTCAGGTTTTTCAACTGTTGGAGCTGCTTGATCTCCAGCAGTAGCCAATACACCTGTGTAAGCTGGTTTCTCGTTTACCAAGGCTTGGACCGCATTGACGCCACCCTTAAACTCAGGGACTTCATTTGCAGCCGCTAGGACCGCATTGGCTCCGCCTCTGTATTCTGGTAATTCGTGAACCAAGGCTTCAACCGCATTAACGCCGCCCTTGAACTCAGGTACATCAAGAACTGGTGGTTGCTCTTCACCCTTGCTACTTGTTGGAGCGTCTGGTTTCGTAGCAGAATCTTTTAATTGGTTGAGATAGTCTGCGAAGTAAGCAACCATTCTTTCAGTCAAGAGATGGTTATCCGTCGCATATTTCATGCTCGCCTGAACTCCAGCCACTTCCTCTTGATTTTCTTTGTCTGTCAATTTCTGAGCCTTAGCTAAAGCTGCTTCATAACCTGACAAGTCAAGAGGTGTCTCTGCTACTTGTGGACGAGTAAAGATGAGTTCAGCTGCAGATTGGTATTTATCTCCACCATCTCCGTATGTCTTGGTACCAGTAAGGACAATTTTCTTAGCCTTGATTGTCTTACCAAAGTCAATGTCTTTTGGTTTGTTGTCATTTGGCCAATCTGTTACGGTGAAGGTATGTTCTTTACCAGACTCATCTGTGACAACCAGTTTGACATCTCGCAAGTTTCCATTTGAATCAGAGGCACGTGGAACATAGCGAAGTCCTGTGATTTCAGTTGGTTCTTTCAAGACCATGGTTGCAGGCTTGCCTACATCTCCACCATTCCAAGATGTATGCCATAGGCTAGAAACATTGCCATCAAAGGCATTCTCTAGACCTTCACCTGGTTGAGCTGGCGCATCCAAACTTTCAAAGTCTTCTGCTACCAAGGCTGTCTTCTTCTGAACCAAAGCATTCTTCAAGGCTTCAATCTTAGCAATCTCTGCACGCGCTTCTTCTACGCTAATGTCATCATCTGCTTGGCTGAGGTTAAAGACCGCCTCTTTCAAAGCATCCATAGACTCTTTCGTGTAGTTAGTCATGGCTACAGTTGGCAAGTAGTTCTTGAGAGCATTTTCTGTCAACATCTTACCTGTTAGGGTAATTTCTTCGATTTGAAGATTATCCATCATGAAGTCGTTATAACCTCGGAAGTTGGCATTTCCACCAGAATCACCACGAGTATTACTTGCGTTTCCAGTTGAGTAGATACCTACCCAAGTATCGCCTGTTTCTGCACCCGTCACGAGGAAGGTTGCCTTCTTGGCTTTCTTAGAATCTGTCCAAGTATTTGGCAATTCATGCATTTCCATGTTGCTTGCTTGGCTACCACGACGACCTGACTGGAATTCTCCCTTACCGACTACAAAGGCATAGGTATTGTCTGAACCTGCTTCGTATTCAAAGGTTACGCGATAAGTCTTACCTGCCTCAAAGCGGAAGTTTTGTGGAATGGTTTGGTAAACCAAGTTACGACGGCTCACTAGTCCATTGGTCTTGAGTGACCAATTTCCATCGATAACATCATCAACTTTCTTACCATTCCAACCACGTTGTGTATATGGATCGTGTTTTTCAGACAAGTGAGTGCGGTTGTCTTCGACACCTTCGACACCGCCCACTACAAATGGGAAGATTCCTTGAGCAACATTTTCAAAGTCTTGTTTGAAGGTTCCTTGACCTGTATCATGCTTGTCTCCGTACATGCTTGAATTGTTTTCAAAGGTACGAATTTCATCAAAGTAAGTCGCTTCATCACCAGCTTCACGACTCAATGTCAAAGTAACATTTGATACGTCCGATCCAGTTGTAAAGAAGGCGTACATGTTTTGGAAGTAACTTGTATTGTCAACTGTAGCATTGTCACGACGATTGTTGTGAGCATATGCTTTGATATAGTTGAGAGCGAGTGACTTATTGGTATAAGTAGTCACTTCTTTTTCACCAGTATTCACAGTGATACTTGCCTTAGCATTACTACGGTTATCAACACCGACATAAACGGCATACTTGGTATTTGGTTTCAAACCAGTTAATTTCTGAGTAAGACTAACTTTTTCTTTGTTTCCTTGAATACGAAGCATATCGTTTGCCCCTTGAGACTTAACAATTTCTGCCTTAGAAGCATCGCCTGAAATAGTCCAGTGTTTCAAGGTTCCACTATTAAATCCTTGGTCATAGATATGCATGCCTTCGCTCCATGACATTTCAGGATTGCTTTGTTTTGAACGGTAAAGTACGTATGGTTGATTAGCTAGAAGGTCTAGGGTAATCTTACCATCTGTTACAGTTAGTTCTTGTTCTTCTGTCTTACCTTGGTCAGTTAACTTGTAAAGGTAAACCTTGCTATTTGCCCAATCGCTCGGAAGGGTCCAAGTTGTTGCACCAGCTTGCGTATTGAAGTAGTACATTTTTCCTTATCAGTAGGAAGTTTCTTACCATTCGCATCCCAGTTCCAAGGAGTCAAGTAAGCTGAACCATCCTGGATGACACGTCCGTTGAGCGTTACTGTACGTTCGCGGTATTGCGGGCTATTGACATCATTTGACTTACGAGTCACAACAACCTTGTTACCTGCCCCATCGACTAGCTCAACCTTCATTTCTGGAGTCCATTTATAGGTGCTACCGTTATCGGTCATGGTAACTGGTGTACCATTTTCCCATTTACTTACAGTGAAGTGTTGGAAGTACTTAGTCATGACATCATGGGCAAAGAGGTTAGTCACGTAGCCATTGTAGTCACTTCTTCCCTGCCAGCCTTCAAAGTCTTTCATGCTGTAGCCACCTAGAAGTGGGTAGTTGGCTGCACCACCATAACTTCTGTAGTCCCCAACCCAAGAATCTTTTTGGTGGTTGCGGATAAAGCGCGTGATAGCACTGTTGATACCTTTATTAGTGTAGCCACCATAGGTCAAATCAGCTGCCCAGTGTTGGAAGGTAGAGTCGTACTCACCACCATGGCCCCACTCAATCGCAAAGCGCCAGCCTTGTTTGTTGATTTCTTTAGCAAGAACGTGAGTAGCCCAGGCACCGTTATCACCTGATTGGCCATTGCCCCAAACGTCCACATAGATAAAGTCGAGACCTTCACCAAGTTTTTTCTTCAAGTCTTCCCAGCGAGCCAAACGTCCATGCGCCAAGTCATAAGCAGCATCAATGTTGATACCTTGGTCTAGCCAGTTCCAGCCATAGCTGTAGCTGCCATCTGGATTCTTACGAAGAATATTTTCATTGAAGTACTTAGACTCAGGATAAGTTTCAGAAGCATTAACGTGGATACCAAGATATGCACCATACTTCTTAGCTTTCTCGATCAAGGCCTTGAAGTCTTCAACACCACCAATACGTTTACCAATATCAGCATAGTTCAAGTGACCAGAGTCGTGACCTTCACTACCATATCCTTTAAGGAGAACACCTTGCCCAAGACCATCTGTGTGGAGATTGATCTTCTTGATACCATCTAGAGTCATGAGGAATGGGTTTTGTGCTTGAGAACCAAAGTTCATCGCGATACGATAAGCTGTGATATCCTTGACTTTTTCCCAACCTTGAGGGTTGTTCATGATGCTACGATAAGCAATGGCACCATCTTGCCAGTCAACTTTATTATCCGCATTGGCATCTTCAGTGATAACAACTTTAGCACTTGGAAGTTCCTTAGTGTACTCTGGATATACAATCCCTTTATAAGCTTTTTCCCATTGCCATTCAGAACTTTGGATTCCCACATAGTTTGTATTTCCTACAGTTTGTTTGAAGGCTGTCAAACGAGTCCAGTCATTCGAACCACCACCGTAGCTGTTTTGAGAGTTACTCCAAACACCCGCAGCAAGCTTATCTGTAGAAACAAAACCATACATGTAGCCCTTAGCCAAATCTTTCATTGGATTGGTTACAGAAATATGTTCATCTCCACTGATATGAGTGTTGTTTGACATAGTTGCCCCGTCAAACTTAGCTCCAGTTTGGTCGCTTGAAACCGACACAAGTGAGTTCCCTAAGAAATTGATAGAGGAGAGAAGTTTTCTTTCATCATCAATCTTCTGACCTGGAGTAACTTGATTGTGGTTGACAATCTTGGTCACATCAAAATGCAATTGATTGTCCACAACTTGCAAGCGTACAGTCATATCTGCATTGATGAAATTCTTCTCGTCACGAAGCTTCATCAAATACTCTGCTGTAGTATCATTGATCTTCTTATAAGTGACTTCAGGTGTAATTTCGTGATTGTTTACCAAGATTTTCTTAAGTTGTTGAACTTGTCCTGGCAAAGTATGCCCATTTAAAGTGTATTCTTTCACACGAGGAAAGGCTTGGTCAATTACCGCTTTCAGAACTGTTGACTGGATAGTGTCATAAGATACTTTACTATCGTCAACAATGTCTCCTTTTTCTTTCTCCACAGGAGTATCATCTGCTTTTACGCCTTCTTGATTGTCTGTTTTAACGCTGACAACCGTACGGTCATTGCTATAAGTTCCCGCCTTGAGAAGGATTTTCTTCTCATTTTTAAGATTTTCATTAACAGCAGCTGGCAAAGTAACCGTATCAAAAAGTTTTACATCATTATTTGTTGCATTCAGCTGACCATCTGATTTTAGGCTAATAGTCAGATGATTCACTGAGCCGTTTACTGGTGCAGCTACACGGTTGCCTTTATACCAGGTGCTATCGGTTGGAGATTTATACTCCCAGAACCAGCCACCTTGGTCATATCCAACAAAAACATTGTTCTTGGTATCTTTAAATTTCAAGAAGATACCAAAGCGTGATTTGCCCTTTTCAGAATCATCTTTGAAGGTTAAATCAACTGTCGCATTTCCATTAGCGTCAACTGTCAATCCTTGTTTTTCAAACAAGGCTGGTTTGCCATCATTGTCATTTTGGGCCGTTGAAGACAATTGATTGTAGCGAACACCCTTTTCTTCACGAATAGTGACGGTTCCTTGTTGCTCTTTATTCGCTACTGTTTGCCATTCAGGAGTTACTGTCTTAGGTGTTTCAGATTTAGCAGCTGCAGGTTTATCCTCTTTTGGTTTTTCTTCAGCCGGTTTCTCTTTCTCTTCCAAGTCTGCTGGTTTCACACTTGAAATTCCCTGCATGTGATCTTGGATCCATTTTAGTTGAGCTGGTGAGAAGAGAATGCCGCCGCTCCGTTTTCCAACTACACCATTTTGGTGCACACCGACCAGTTTTCCTTCTGTATCAAAGATACCGCCACCACTAGCGCCCGGTTTTCCTCCTTGGTAACCAATCCCTTGGACACCTTCTCCGTATGGTTCCGCAAAATCAACTGTAGTATTGACAATCGGATTCAATTTCCCTTCTGGATAACCAAAGACATGGAGCTTATCTCCGATTTTCTTAACTACTGGCTTTTTGGTTACTTCAACAGGCGTATTTTCTAGAACTGTACGCAATCTCACAAGGGCCAAATCATTTTTGAAGCCCTTCAGGTAGCCTTCACGATCCCAATGAATAATATCTTTCTTGCTAAACTTGACATCTGGCAATCCTGGATATGAGATGCTATAGATATCTCCATCCCCTTGGTCATTATCCACAACCTTACGGATATTGCCGTCTTGGCTGTCCTTGATAAAGTTATGAGAAACCGTCAAGACAAGGTCTTTGCAACGACAATACCGCTACCTTCTCCTGATGGCGTCTTAATCTTAACAGTCGCGCCGTAGTTTAATTCCCCGTTGGTAGTCTTAGCTACATCTTCTGGTACGAGCTTCCCAGTATCTTGGGCCAATTGATCCTTGTCAACATCACGCCCATTGTCTTCAGCCTTCTCCAACTTATCTTCTAATTCTTTTGGCAGGTTGCTTGGCTTTTCAGACTTTTCTTTTTCTTGAGCCAACAACTCTTCTTCTGTTTGAGGGCCTTCAGTAGTTTCAGCTGAACCAGGATTCTGAGCGGCAGCTTCCTTGTCAAAATCGTGCCCCTCATCACTAGCCTTCTTATCCAAATCAGCTAATTCACTTGGCAAATTAGTTGTAGAACCAACTCTTGCTTGATCAGCCAATACTGGGCTAGCTGCGAAGAAAGTCGCTCCAATCATCACCGAAGCTACTCCAAGCGTAAACTTACGAATACTGAACTTACAGCGTTTTTCAAAAAATCGTTTATCCATGAACTCCTAAATCCTTTCATTTTCCAGTAAGCGTTTACATTTCTTTTTTAAAAAATACTCCTTTCTCTGAAAGTGCTAAGCTTAACTGTTATAAATAAAAAATAATTGTACTTTTAATATAACAAATAAAAAGGCAGAAAGCAATAGGAAATAGGTAAAATTCACTAAAATTTTCTCTTTTCTGAAAAAATCTATCCCTCATCATTCAGGGACTTATACAAAGATAAAAAAGGACTTAACCATCATATCGATGGCTAAATCCTTTACTTTTTTAAAGTTATTTCACATGGTTTGCGAGTTCTTCTTGGGCCTTTTTATTTGACTCTTCTTTTTCTTTCAACCATTTTTCTTGAGCTTTTTGGTATTCTTCTGTTGTCTTAGAAGTGTACTTATAAGACTGACGATTGATATTTGTGCCTACTAAATAAGTAGTAGAATCTTGTTGGGTATAATCGTGTTCCCGAACCACCTGCAAGAATAATACCTTTCATAATGAAGTAATCTTTCTAACGAACTGATCAATGAGTAGCTTCAAATTCTTACTTCAATTTAGAAATGGCCGATTTCAGATAATCTCCACTTCGAATCGCTACTCCTACTTGTCTGGCATTAGCCGACAGTTCCATGTAATCTTGATCTGTCAAATCGTCTAATGCCTTTTGGAGGTCATGTAGAGAATCAATTGCTATACCACATTGCTTATCTAGCACAAAATGCGCAAGGGCAGACTCTTTCCAAACAACTAGAGGAAAGCCCGAAGCCAAATAAAGAGAAGCCTTGTGGGAGTTGTTAATACGTAGGTAATTTCCGAAAGAACCTTTGCAAGTTTCTGAACTATCACCATCCCACACCAAACCAAAACTACCTTGAAGAGCATTTGGGAGGTCATCTGGCATAAAGGAACCAAAGTAGGTGGTATTTTTCAATGCACGACTTTCATCGTACCCCATTCCATAGAGATTATAGGCTGGCTGTTCTGGCAAATTATAAAGATAGCCTGATTTTGTTGGAATTAGATTTCCGGCGATGATAATCGCTTCTTCTTTTTGGGGAACATTTTTTTCCTCAAAGTTCGGAATCAGATAGTCAAATCTCCAAGCTAACCATTTTATCTGATGGTACGCCTTGAATTGTCAAGGCATTTTTCATGATATCATTATGAACGATAATGCCATCCACTGATGTAAGAGCTGCCTTCTCTTGGAAGTAATTTCTCACTTTATGACGAAGTTTCACTGCTGAATTTCCTACATGACGCAAGGTTTCAACATCATGGATCACAAGATAGAATTTGACTCCTCTATTTTGCGCCTGCTTAATGAGTTGTGAGATGAAAAATGTATGGTGTATAATCGGGAACTGAATCAGCAATTCATCTCCAGATCCTAACTGATCAAACACAGACTTGATTGCCCGATATTTGTGTTGCTGAGCTTTAAAGAAATTCATCTTATACCAATTCTCAACCTTGAGTTCCAACCCCTTATAACCCTCTGAGACTAGAATAGCTTCCACGTCATTTCGTGCCTTATTTCCTGCATTCTTTTCATATTCATTACTCAGAAATGAATCCTTCAGATAATATTTCACCTTTTCTCCCCTTTATCTGTGATGTTCTTAGATACTCCCTAGTTCTTCCTCTACCACATCCAATGCACGTTCGATTACCACATGCATATCGTAGTATTTATAATCTGCTAAACGTCCACAGAAAATAACCTTATCATTCTGTGCTGCTTCTTCTTGATATTTAGCAAAGATAGCATTATTTCTCTCATCATTGATTGGATAATAGGGCTCATCTCCACGTTTCCAATCAGCTGGGTATTCGCGAGTAATAACCGTTTTCTCCTGAGTACCATACTCAAAATGTTTATGCTCAATAATGCGAGTATAAGGAATCTCACGTTCTGTATAGTTTACTACAGCATTCCCTTGATAATTTTCTTCATCCAAGACTTCATGTTCAAAACGAAGGCTACGGTATTCCAACTCCCCGTGTTTGTAGTCAAAGTACTGGTCAATCATCCCTGTAAAGACAACTTTTTCAGCTGATGCTTCTAGCTCTTCACGATTGGCAAAGAAATCAACACCAAGCTCTACTTCTACATCGCCAAGCATGTTTTCAATGATGACGTTGTAACCCCCAATTGGAATACCTTGGTAACGGTCGTTAAAGTAGTTGTTATCAAAGGTCAAACGCACTGGGAGGCGCTTGATAATAAATGGCGGAAGGTCTGTTGCAGAACGTCCCCATTGTTTTTCAGTATAGCCCTTGATCAACTTTCATAGATATCTGGACCAATCAACTTGATGGCTTGTTCTTCCAAGTTCTTGGGCTCAACATCTTTCATATCCGCCGTTTGCTGGGCAATCTTGTTCTTGACTTCTTGAGGAGTCTTGGTACCCCACATAGCATAGAAGGTATTCATGTTGAAAGGAAGATTGTAGAGGCTACCCTTGTAGTTAGCCACTGGTGAGTTGATGTAGTTGTTAAATTCAGCAAATTGATTGACATAATCCCATACTTTCTTATTAGAAGTATGGAAAATGTGGGCGCCATACTTGTGAACATTGATGCCCTCAACATTTTCACAGTAGATATTTCCACCAATGTGATCACGCTTGTCAATCACTTTTACTTTTTTACCGCGTTTTGTAGCTTCGTGTGCGAAGATTGCTCCAGACAAACCAGCACCAACGATAAGATAATCGTACATAGTGTTCTCCTTTTTATAATTTGACGATTCGATTGAAGTAAGGAATCTTCATTAACATTCCAACAATAATAAAACTAACACTTAAAGTAAATAGAGCAAAAAGTAAATATGCTCCTACAAAATTAAAACCAAATATCCTTTCCCACAATTTCATAATATAAGTGTGTATTATGAAAACTCCCATTGTTTGATTAGAAATGAAAACAATCCATTCGTTTCGGTTTTCATTCAACGTAAGCGTGAGGATAGTTAGAAAAATTCCTAGAGTACTGACTTTTACAAATAAAGTATCATAAAAATATTCAGCAAAAAGATTATGGTAAGTATTCTTTGCTAAGAAAAACAATATAATTGGTGAAATCAATAACAAAAGTATGCTAACTATTTTCATCCAATTTTTAAATCTATATTTGAGGTTGTCTATATTGAATTGCGCTATATAACCACCTAAAAGGTAGTAGAAAAACCAAGTCCATAATCTAAAAGTTTGCATAACATGAGTTTGTATAGGCATCTGAAGGAAAATATTTGCAAATTCAACTATAAACCCAATTGCCACCAATAAAGATAGAATGTATACATATTTTCTTTTAGAGTTTATAACTGTTTTCAAAACAGGCAAACATAAATAAATAAGAATCAGCGAACCAAAAAACCAAAACTGAAAGAAATACCCTTTTTGTAACAGAGAGCCTACAATTTTTTTAATTGGATTAAACGCAAAGTCTCTTTTAAAGAGCCAAACGATAATGTTCCATGATGACACTGTTATTAGAATCCATTTGACTTTTTGAAGTATGTAAGGATAAGTTATTTCCCTTTTGCCTAACAATAAATAACCATTGACCATAAAAAACAAGGGAATGGAGTAGGTACCTAAATAATATAGATATGCCAAAAGATTCCATGATCCTGTCTCTTTAAATCCGCCCATTGTTGTATGGAGTAAAACGACCCCAATACACGCAAGCACTTTTAATAAATCTAGGCTGATATTCCGATTTTTTTGCATTCTAGTTTTTCCTAATTATTTGTTTTAATTCTTTTACATCTACCACTTTCAAAGATAGAATTGCAAAAAGATAAATAATTCCACCAAGCCCTGCAAACGCTAGAACATTTAGGGTTGGCGAAAAATGTATAACTGTTTTTGAACCTAGCAGAATGCCATACATGATAGCTGACGCTAGAACAATTTTTGTCAAAGATCCGATAATTGGAACTTCTTTTAGGTATCTACGGGTAAAGTATAATTGTATCGCCCATACCAACGCCTCTGTCAGAACAGATACAATCGCTGCTCCGATATATCCCAGTTTAGGAAGGAATAGTAAGTTCAAACCTACACTGATAATTGCGGGAGCTGTTGTTGAAATCATGAATTCTTTATTTTGATTGTGAGGTATCAGTATCTGAATTCCCATGATATTGGTCCAACCGATAAAGAACATACGGAAGATCATAATGGCAATTGCATAACGTGCATCCTGAAAATCTTGACCAAGGAAAAAGCTAACAAAATCATCATTGACGATTAAAATTCCTGCCATCATCGGAAAAATGACTAAATTATAAATGAGGAAGGACATTTCATGCATCTTATTGACTGCCTTATGATCACCTGTCGCTAACAAATGCGCGACACGAGGCAACATAACGCTTCCCAAGGAAGTTACCAAGGTCAGAAGGATATTTACTAATTTTAGGGCCTGGTCATAAATCCCTACATCTTTTGTAGAAGCTAAGGCTCCAAGCATGGTACGATCCAGCGTAATGTACAAAGAAATAGCTACTTGAGGAAGGAATAATAATATGACCGGCTTTAAATGATGCCTAGCATATTCTATGCTAAAATGAGAACTGCCGATAAACTCCCGAGCAGGTACCCACATACTTAGTTGCCCTAAAAGTTCAAATATGGTTAGCAAAAAAACATAGAGATATAGGTCATTTGCAGATTTGACAAAGAGGAAGATTGAAATGACTCCAACGAGTTTAACTGTGATATTTCGAACAGTAATCTTTCGAAAATCTTCTAGCCCTTGAAAGAGCCAGGAGATGTCTAAACCTTTTGAAACTAAACTCAATCCCAGAATGTAGGCTACCGGATTTTGCATAGAGGGAAGAGTCATACAAAGAAGAGCATATAAGGATATAGAAAGAACTGTTGCCCCTAATTGTAGAGTGTAGATACCCCAAAAGTTTTTATTAATCTCATTACGATGTCCTGAAATGACCTTAGTACCATAGTTAGCAACTCCCAGCGTCGCTAAGAGGATGAAGTAGGTGACAATGGAATTAAAGTATCCATACGTCCCTAAATCATCCGAAGAAAAGACCCGTGTTACATAGGGAGTCGTAATAATTGGGAGTATAATCACTAATAACTGATAAGAAAGATTGTAAGCGTAGTTTTTTAATACTTTCATTTCAAGTCATCCAATTTAGAATTAATCAGTGAAAACAAAAAGTTTGACTGGTCATACTTATAATGGTCAATTATTCTAAAAACTTCTTTCATATTTCCTCTTTCCTACATTTTTTTGACACTTGTTGCAAATTAAATTGGATCTATGCACGATACTATCGTAGCAACAAATACAATCTAGGGTTTAACATAAAAATAAGGTATTTTAGTTTTAGTTTCCATGATAACTTATTATTTTTTAACAAGTCACTCATTTCGACTCTCAACAACTCTCTATCTTTTGAAAAATCTTTTAAGCCTGAGTCAGCTTTTGCACCAATTACTACAAAACCACCTAATAATTTTTTAGCTTGCAAAGCTTGCTTTAATTCTGGACTCTGAATGTACTCTCTTTTAATAACTTCCTCATTTTTTGCAACAGCTTCAAAGAAATCATATCTTTTTTCAGTAAAAGTTGAACGAACTATACTCCCTTCCCTACGATAGTAATTGTAGGTTTCAAGTGGACTGATCACGATTCTTTCAGCTAAGGCAAGATGTTCTGCTACAACATAAAAATCCTCATAGATTTTCCCGACTGGAAATGGAACGCGTTCCAAGATGCATTTCCGATAAAGCTTAGCACAAGCAGAAACCGTTGCAACTTTGTCATCCAACATTAGTTCCAGAGCCTTTTCTTTTGTAATCGGAGCCAAATCTTTATAGTCTGAGTCTTGCAATCGATAAGAAGTATAAGCATTATATTTTGAAGTGGCTTTTACCTTTGTTGAAATCAAGTCTGCTTGATGTGTTTCCTGAATTTTCACGATTAACTCTAGAGTATATTCTTCAAGATAATCATCCGGATCTAAAAAGAAAATCCAGTCTGAGTTGGCTTTCGCCACTCCAAAGTTACGTGCATCAGATAATCCACCATTTTCTTTGTGGAAAACATGGATATTTTCATATTGCTTTGCATAATCTTCGCATAATATAGGAGAATTATCTGTGGAACCATCATTTACAAGGATTATCTCAAAGTTTTGATAGGTCTGTTTAATTAAGCTTTCTATCGCAAAATGCAGATAGTCTGCAACATTATAAACAGGAACAACGATGCTGATAAACATCTTAAACGCCCCTCTCTTTTTCTTTCTTTTTAGAGTATTTCTTCAAAATCGGATTAAAAATTATTCCCAAAGCAAAGTTAGTCCTATAATTTAAGTAAGACAATCTGTCAAATTTTTTCGTAGGAACGTATTTATATGAGCTTTACTCAAGCTTTCTATATAGTTCCTTTAACGACCTTTCAGAATTATTGACCATCCATGACAACCAGTACTTCAAATTTATTTTTATAATTCGGAAGCACTTGTTGAAAAGACTCCAGCCCTTTTGAAATGTAGTTCTAAATATTATAACTAGGCATTACAATTGATAACAAGCAATCCTTCATCTTATCTCTTAAATCGTCTCAATTAGTTCAATCCACTGCTTGAGAATTTTTTCCTTATCGAATTTATCCATATTATCCTTGGCATGATTGGAGAGGGAACTTCGCAAGTTCGAATCTTCCATCAGTTCAAGCAATTTTTCACTCAACTTGTCCGTATCATAACACTCAACCAGATAGCCATTAACTCCATCATTAACAATTTCGTTCGGTCCTGTCGGACAACTAAGCTAACTATAGGAAGATTGTATTGCTGTGCTTCCAGTAGAACTAGAGGTAAACCTTCATAGCGAGATGTCATGACATAAATCCCTTTATCTCCATAAATCAAATCCTGATTTTTTTCAAGCCCTTTGATGACTAACTTATCCTGTAAATCATTTTCGTTGATGAAATTTCTGATTTTGTCCACTTCATCTTGACTTCCGGAACCGTAGATTTCCCAAGTCCAGTCAGACCTTTTCGCTAACACTTTTTTCGCGACTTGAACAAGATAATCATATCCTTTTTGATAATCGAAACGGCCAACCGTCACGATTTTAGTTGAATTTTTATTATAGGAGATATCTGGAAGAGCAGCCTCTTTCCAATTATAGATGTAGCAAATTCTTTCCTCAGAAACACCGTATTTTTTTATATAATTTTCACGGTCTTCTTGAGTAAGGGTCACGAGTTTATCAGCAAATTTCGCTCCAATATACCTTTGTATCTTCTTAACTTTCGTATCAATATCTACTATAGAATTTGTATGGTCGCAGGAAACAAATTTTGTTTTCAAACCAATTGTGCTTGCTACACCAACTGTATTCATACTCATTCCGATTCCAAAAACAATATCAATGTTCTCTTCTTTCAGATAGTTTCTCAACAACTTGACCGCTTCGAGAAAATTTTTACTCATAGATATTTTCTTTGATGATAAATTTTGATATCGAACCGATTGTTTCAGCGAGAAGAAATTGTTTTCTGTAGAAATCATCGAGAGAAGATGAACTTCATACATAGTTGATAACTCATTTGCAAGGCTGGTTGCTACTTTCAGTCCTCCATCTGTTCTATCGATACTCCATTTCACTAAAGCGATTTTTTTCATCTTTAAACTACACTTCCCCTTCATTTTCACCCAGTGATATAATCTCGTAGTGGTGAAGAGTCCTTTTATCTTCTGGCGGCAATTGCATATAATCCGCTCCGTAAATGGCTGTTAGATATTCTTTGTATTTGCAAGGACAACAAAGTTTAAGATCTTCAAACTGTAATAGGACTGGTTCTCCAAAGTAATCACTTGGTACTATCTCTTTTAATTTGTAAGCTCCCGTATAATTTCCTGCATAAGCTTCATCAAACGAATATTTTTTTATCGTTTGTAAATATTTTTTCTGAGCCCAGGTAAAGGAAATAATCTTCTCAATATTAACAGCATTCGCAAAAGCAATAATTATCTTTTCAATGAATGGTCGATTTTCTTTTTTCTGATTCACCAAACTATTGAATTGCGAGAGTTGAACCATCATCCTTGCGTACAAGTATCTCAAAGAATGAATTTTTTTCTTTAAAGCATTAGACGGCATACCATCTAGCGGAAAAATGTCTATCCACAAACTTTCTACCAATTCTTCTTTACTATAATTCATGATGATTTTTGTAGAATCATCTCGGATCACAGAGAAAGCTTTTTTATAATTTAATGTACCTTCGCTTAAAAACTTGTAATTTTCTGGCAAGACATTTGAAGCTATTTTTTTGAACTTTTCATAATCTTCCCTGGGCATTCCAATATCAATGTCATCATCCCAAGGAATAAAACCTTGATGACGAACAGCACCTAGTAAAGTCCCACCTAGAGCATAGTAGGTTAGGTTATTTTCTTCGCAAATAATAATAAACTCTTTCAAAATAGATAAAATCTTATCTTGAATGATTTTGATATCCGACATACTTTCCTCCTATATAAATCGAAATAAAACCGTCTTTCCAGTCTATGCTCTCTTAAGTTCTTGTTAAATACTTCTTACCATTTCACTATACAATTTTTTCAGACGAACGTCCCCCTAGATCTTCATCGCTTTCATCAGAAAACTGATAATCCGGGTTTATTAAAAACACCTACCAATATCCAAAAAAATATTATTATGAAGATACAAATTCAAATCATCAACCATAGAGTGAAAACTCATTAATATCAAAATCAGAGCAAGAATCCACTGTCGTTTCTTAATGACTTTAAGTAGTGTCAAAGATAGAACTGAGACCATTAATCCCAGGATGAGTAGACCAAATCTCTGTAAAATTTGGACGTACAAATTGTCCACATACAGATAGGTCTGATAGTTTCTAACACCTTCAACAGTCAGACCATTCCCATTCCAGTAAACTGGTCGTCCAAAAAATCCAAAACCATAGAGATTTAAAGATTTATTAGCCAAGTATATCCGACCACCTAACATATGATTCACTTTAAAAAGAAGATCATTGATAAAAGAATGACTTGAATTGAGATAGGTAACGGAGACCCAAAAACTAATAACTGCATTTACAATAAAGGTTGGTTTAAAAGCTTTAAACACATATCCTAACTTTGAAAATAGTTTCGGAAACCATTTTATTAACAAACTGCATGCCAGCAATACACAGGAACTATAAAATGTTAAACGAGAATCCGTTTGATCATATACCCAATAAACAGAAAGAGCCAACAGTAACCATTGCCAGTATTGGATTTTGTTTTGCTTTAAATAAAACACAATAGCAACTATATTCATCAGTAAAATCGAAGGAAATAGAGCATATCTAAAACCTAGGTAGGTCCGCACTCGAGGACCAGAAATTTCTACATAGTTCGTTATGATTCCTAATCTTGCGCTTATGATAACAAAAAACAACAGGCACATACTAACGACTAATGATGTTTTCGCCACCTTCTTAAAGGGAATATCTCGTAAAGTATAAATAAATAATATACTTACAGGAAGTTCTGAACTGAGAGCTGTTATTTTCCCCACTATAAAATAAATTAAAATCGTTGCAAACAAACCAATGAGAGTTCTATAATCATATTTTCTCTTAAACGACTCTTTTATAACCAAAAGAAAGAGGGAAAAAGCTATCGCTAATTTATAAACTGTTCCAGGCAGATACCGAGCATAAAAAGTTACATTTAATATCGAAACCGTTAAAAATATCCCTAAAGCAACAAGAGCCAAAAGTTCTGGTACAGATTTTATTTTTAGTACTAATTTCATTCTTATTATTCATCCCTATCTAAAAACTCTGTCCATATTTTTTTCCAAAGAATTTTGCTTGTAAAAAGGACTTCCCTTTTTGAATCAAATCAATTTTTTCCATATAAATGAACGGAATCTCTTTTACCCGCAAATCTTGTTTTGCCAACCAAACATTGAACAAGCGTTCACTGATACGACCAAATAATCTAGCGTCAAAAGCAGAATAGTCTGTAATGTCTAATCTTCTATAGAGTTCATCGATAATTGGGAACAACCATTCACAATAGGCTGCTACATTTTCTTTGGACATGATAAACATATTGAACATATAGCCACTGCGTTGTTTCATGACCTGATCAAAAGCATCGATATAATCCGGTCTCAACTCGCTAACAATCTGACGTGTCACGTCTAAATGATTGGCATCGTGAGTATGTGCATAGTGAGAGTATAGCGTTTCAATATAATATTTCCGTTTTTTAGGAACGATAACATCATAATTCGACATCAAGTTTTTCACTTCTGATTTGGAAAGAATAATGTCATCCATACTAATTGCTTCTCTATATGAGTGTCGTTTTGATGTGAAATATCTACGGTAATGTACCAATCCTAGATAATCACATTCTAAATTTTTCCAAGCCCAATATAATCCTGTTAATTCACAATAATAAGGATTAAGGTGAGAAATATGAACTCCTTGATTATCTGGTTGATAACCTAAATCTTCCTTACCCTCACTACCAACTTGGATAGGGATATACAAGTCCTTATCCTCTGGCATTTGAAATCGTTTATGTGTTGCAACTATGATTCTATACGTTTTAGACATTTCTATATCCTAATTCAATTCCCTTCATCCATAACTAGCTCAACTACCTTTTAATCAAAATTGTAATCATTCTCTATTAAAAAATATCCAACCAAAATAGATTATCACTAAAACTATCTTGACCCAAAAAGATAAATTGAATACCAAAGATATCCTTTTTGTATTCAATTTTATCTTTATATATTTCACTTTATGCCGACTCAGTTTGAATTCTCAATGAGCTCCTTCACGGGATAACACTCTTCTAATGGTCAAAAAGAAGATTTTGATATCTAACCGTAAAGACTGATTTCTAGGATAATATAATTCCATCTCACAACGTTCAGGATAATATACTCCACTCCTACCAGAAACTTGCCATATCCCTGTAATCCCAGGACGAACAGACAATAAAGTTTCCTGTTCATCCTCGGTATATTCATCTAGTTCATTTTCAAGAATTGGTCTTGGACCAATAAGACTCATATCACCTAGTAATACATTTATAAACTGTGGAACCTCATCAATACTTGTTTTTCTTATAAAGTCTCCTATATTTGTAAGTCGTGGATCCTCATTTGGTGGCAATTTATAGCTATTCTTTTTATACTTTTCATAAAGTTCCTTATTCGAAATCAGAATTTCTTCTGCGTTCTCGACCATCGACCTAAACTTAATGATTTTAAATTTTTTCCCTCTGAGACCTGCTCTGCACTGTGTAAAAAATATACTTCCTTTGTAACCTTTCATTTTATAGATTACAAAGATGACCAGAGAACAGGGTAAAACTATAAATACCGTTCCAAACAAGCCGATAAATACATCCATAGACCTTTTGAAGGCAATATAGATGATCTTGTTTTGTTTCACCTAAAACTCCCCCTTGTAATAATCCCCTTAGATAATTTTCCAACTACAAGATTCCCTACTTTTTCCCATAGTTTCCATATGCTCCATAGGAGCCATATTTTTCAACTGAAGTATTAAATTTATTTAGAACTACTCCTAGAAATGGTTTGCTTGTTTGTTCGAGTTGTTCTTTAGCTTTTTGGACATCACGACGATTTGTTTCACCAGCCGCAGTTACTAAAACAGAAGCGTCACACTGCTGCGTGATAATCGCCGCATCGATAACAACTCCAATCGGGGCAGTATCTACAACGATGTAGTCAAAGTACTTACGTAAGGTGTCAATCATGGTCGCAAAATTTTCACTTTGTAACAAAGCTGTTGGGTTTGGTGATACAGAACCCGCTTGAATGACAAACAGATTTTCAACATTGGTTTCACATAAACCTTGTGATAGGTCTGTTGTGCCTGACAAGAACTCTGTTAGGCCTGTAATCTTTTCCCGTGATTTAAAGACACCTGACATGACTGAATTACGAATATCCGCATCGATCAACAGTGTCTTATAGCCCGCACGCGCGAAAGCCCAAGCAATATTGGTAGAAGTTGTTGATTTTCCTTCCCCTGGTTTGACAGACGTAATAGAAATCACTTGCAAGTTATTCCCACTCAATTGAATATTGGTGCGAAGGGCATTATAGTACTCTTCTGCTTTTCTTGCCTGATCCAGTTTTTTATGTGCAATCTCTAATGTTGGCATTTTTCTCTCCTATTTCAATTTATCCAAATTTGGAACTACTCCCAATAGTGCAATTTGCAACACGTCCTCAATATCTTCTGGACGTTTCACTCGTGTATCCAAAATCTCAACAAGGAGAACTGTGACAACCATCACAACCGCTCCCGCAAGGAATCCAACCATGGTATTGCGACGAATATTTGGTGAAGATGGCGATGTTGCTGGGCGTGCTTCTTCAAGCGTTGTCACATCCGAAACGCGAGTGACGCTGATGATCTTTTGAGCCGCAACCTCTCTCAAAGAGTTGGCGATACGGCTAGCTTCCTCAGGTGCACGGTCTGTAACAGAAATCGATACAATACGCGTATCCACTGGAACTGTTACCTTGATTTTACTAGCTAGACCTTTTGGAGGGAGTTCTAGTTTCAAATCAGTCGCAACCTTCTCTAAAACATCTTGCGAGAGAATGATTTCACGATAGTCTTTTACCAAGTAAGATCCTGCTTGCAAGTCTTGGTTAGTCAAGCCAGGCTTATCTCCCTGATTACGATTGACCACATAAATTCGGGTCGTACTCGTAAACTCCGGCTTCACAATAAAACTACTGTAGGCAAATGCTACTGTCCCTGTCACGAATGCTACCAAAGCAATTAACAATTTTCGTTTCCAAAGGATTTTAAGCAAGTGAAATACATCGATTTCCATCATATTTTGTTCTTTCATTTTTTCTCCTAAATCAATTGATCCATTATTATTTTTCGGGGATTATCCTTAAAAAGTTCCTTAGCCTTATCTTCACTGTATTTTTGGGCAATGATATCATAGGCTTCCTCCATATGAGGAGGTCTGTGATCCAAGTTGTGCATATCACTTGCTATCACGTGAACCAGATCTCGTTCCAAGAAATACTGGGCTCTCTTTTTCATAAATTTATAGGTTTCTCCGAAGAGTTTTGGTTTCAAAACATGAGAACTATTAATTTGAGTATAACATCCCATATCAATCAGCTCTCGAACGCGCTTTTCATTGTTTTCTAAAGCATCGTAGCGTTCAATGTGGGCAATGACGGGTGTAATGCCTAACATTAGAATATTACTCAGCCCCTTATGTATATCCCGATAAGGTGTATTCATACTAAACTCAATCAAAGCATAGCGACTATCGTTAAGCGTTGGGATTAATTTCTTTTCTAACTTCTCAACAACATCTGGCGTATAGTAGATTTCTGCCCCATAGGCAATAATTAAGTCATTCGCAACTTCCTTAGCCATTTCTCGCACCTTCAGAAAGTTAGTTGCGATTTTTTCTTCAGGAGTTTCGAACATCCCTTTTCGTCTATGCGAAGTGGAAACGATTGTCCTCACTCCTTGACTATAGGCCTCTCTTAGAAGCTTTTTACTTTCCTCTATCGACTTTGGACCATCGTCCACATCAAAAACGATGTGCGAATGGATATCTATCATGCTACTTGCCCTCCATCACATCATTGATAGCAGCTTTCGCAGCGGCCAAACTACTTTCATCAATTTCCATCATGTAGAGGTTACTATCTGGCATAGCGTATGAAGGAAGATCCGTGCGTCCAGTTCCCTTCAAGTCTTGAGAGTTGACTTTGTAGCTCCCACCACTCTCCAATTGAGTATTAACCAGATCCATCATGGTTTCCAAAGGCATATTGGTCTGAAGAGAATCTTGCAATCCCTTGATGATGTTATCGTAGTTTTTTAAAGCCTCAGTTGACGTCAACTTCTGAATAATAGCTACAATAACCTTTGTTGGTTCCGACCACGATCTCGATCTCCATCTGCTAGAGAGTAGCGCTCACGGACAAAACCAAGAGCCTGCTCAGAGTCTAAATGAACATTCCCAACAGGATAATACTTCCCGTTAGTATGTGCTGTAAACTCCTGATCATTATAGACATCAATTCCACCTAGAAGGTCAATCAACTTCAAGAAAGAGGTAAAGTTTAAGCGCACATAATAGTTAATATCCACTCCATAGAGATTTTCCAAAGTATGAATTGATGAGTCCACTCCATAAATCCCCGCATGAGTCAATTTATCCTTTTGATTATTTCCCCCATCCGCAATCGGAACATAGGAATCTCGAGGCGTTGTAGTCAGAAGGATTTTCTTGGTATCTCGGTTCACAGTCATTAGAATATTCACATCTGAACGCGAAACGGAACTAATCGGACCATAGGTATCAATACCACTCACATAAATATTGAAAGCTTTATTCTTCGATACCTTTGGTGCCGCAACATCCTTAGTTAATTGTTTTGTATAGATTTTTTTGATTTTTGAAGCATAATCTGGATACTCTGCTTCAATGATATTTTCAAAGACACTATTTAAGACAATCGCTTTCGTTTCGCCAGAAAGCAGACTCTTATAAGCTGCTAGATAAGAAGCACTCTGTTCAACTGTCAAGTCTTTACTCTGTGTCGTCTTAATATCCGCCACCAACTTTTGGATATTATCATTATCTGTTTCAGTCGGACCTGTTACACTCTCTAACTGAGTCACATTATTGATTTCACTATCTTTCAAAACGACTACACTCATCGAATACTCTGAGTAGTTTGAGGTCGCATTGATATGATTGGTAAAACCGACAAACTGTTGCAAAGCATAAAGAGAAACGGAGCTAACTACGATAGCAAGTGTCAAAAAGAAAACCGTAAACTTCTCGGCTTTTTTATACACTATCAGAAGGATTGCAATTATAGCAGAAATGAGAATAAGAACCGCAGTAAGGATATTGAGGTACCGAAAAGCTAGGATATTATGTTTGAAAATTAAGAACAACAAAAAACCACTCAATAACAAATAAATGGTTGCTAAAACTATATTAATATTTCGTTTTACATTCCCTAAACGAGCTCTCTTTGAACGTCTACTCATGATAATCCCCTATACACGTTAATAGTTATAAATATTATATCACAATCATGATGGAAATTCCATCCATCCTTGCTATTTTCAGCGTTTTCATTCGCTTTTGTTCTCTTAAATTGCTCTAAAATATGGGCAAAGTTCCGAATGCCATTCTACACAAAAAGACAAGGCGCTCAGGGGCAACCTTGTCTGTAATCTTATTTTACGTGGTTTTCAAACTCTTTTTGACTCTTTTCGATAGCCTTTTTACTTTCTTCTTCCCACTTAGCCTTGGCTTCATCAAATTGTTTCTTGGTAACAGGGTCTTTTTGTAATCTCATGTACTTATAATTATTTCCGTCACCCTTGATTCCTACTAGAGAGTAGGCACGTGTAAACGGAGTTACTTTGGTTACAGAGGCTGTACCACCATTTGACATAGCAGACATGACTAGAGAATTGTCAATCATCCAAGCTTGAGCTTCAGCGTATTTTTCATAACGCTTTGCAACATCTTTGTTCTCAGCATCTGCTTCTTTTAGAAGTTTCGTATAGATATCGAGCCCCAAACTCTTAATGAGCTCTTGGTCTTCTTTGGCATCAAGACCAAAAATCTTGAGATAGAAGCCAGTTTCAGCATTGAAGGGATCTAGATAAGTTGATGGATCCTGGTAATCACCAACCCAACCATCAAAGTTTAGGTCGTAGTCACGAGCTGCTGGATTTGGTGCTAGGAAGGCAACATTTCCAAAGTCATCTGTAGAAAGCTGTTGAACATCAATGACGATATTGTCAGAACCTAGTACTGTTTCAAGGGTTTGTTTAACCGAGTTCATACCAGAGACCGCATTTTTATTTGTCTGATCAACAGGGACATCCAAATGGATTGGAAAAGTCACGCCTTGAGCTTCCAATTCCTTTTTAGCTTCCGCAAATTTTGCTTGGGCCTTTTCCTTGTTGAAGTAAGCATCTTGAGCATCTGCCAAATTGATACCTGACCACTCAGTTCCGTAGTCCACAAGCTTAGAAGCTGTTACTTCTCCAAAGGTCTTATCTCCCACCTGGACAAATGTTGGGGGAACCAAAGTATTACGAAGGGTTTTGCTCGCTGCTTCTTCACCGTTAGATTGAGCAGAGTAGGCTGTTCGATCAATTCCAAAGTTGATAGCCTGACGGAAATTTTTATTTAAGATAGCTGTTTGAGCTGATTTCTTTTGTTCGTCCGTTGTTTTAGCGGTATGATTATAGGTTTTGCGGTTGACGTTAAAGTTAAAGTACCAAGATGTCTTGTCTTGTAAGCTATAGACGATATTGTCTTGGTATTTTTCTTTTGTCTTAGCATAGTTCGAACTATTTGGATAGACTCCTGCAATCGAGTAAGCACCACTTTCAAAGTTTCGAATGGTCATCTCCTGATCTGACCCATCAAAGTAGGCTAACTTAACTTTTTCAATGGTTACTTTATCATGGTCATAGTAGTGTGGATTCTTCACATATTCGATCGAAGATTTTGATGTGAAATCTTTAACAAATAGGGACCATTATAAAGGATACTGTCTGGTGTCAAGGTACCAAAGTCTTTATCTTTTGATTTCAAAAACTCTTCGTTGACTGGGAAAAGAATACTATTGGTTGTCTTTGAGTTCCAGTACGGCTCTGGTCGAGTCAAAGTGTACTCGACTGTGTAATCATCCAAGGCTTTGACACCGACAGTTGAAAAGTCATTGGTCACACCCGTCACATAGTCATTCAATCCCTTGATTGAATTTTGGATCAGATCCATGGCTTGCCCCTTATTGTCCGCGGCATATTTGATCCCAGTGACAAAATCCTGAGCTTTGACTGAAGCATATTCCTCACCATCAGCCGTATACCACTTGGCATCTTTTCTAAGCTTGTAAGTATAGGTCAAACCATCTGATGAAACAGACCAATCCTCCGCAAGAGCAGGTACGAGGTTCCCATAGCTGTCATTTTCTAATAAACCATCTACAAGATTGGTAATAACGGCAGTGTTATCTGCATAATAATCTAGGAGATAGTTAAAAGTTGTTGGATTCGCACTAAATGTTGATGAATAAGTGCTAGTATCTGTGTTGGACTGTCCACATGCAGAGAGCAAAATCCCTGTCGCTAAGACAAGACCTGTCCCGATTAGTCTTTTTTTCAGTTTGATCATCATTCACTCCTTTATGTCAGTTTTTATAACATAACCATATTTTATCAAATTTATTCAAAAATGTAAAGTTACTGCCTTTATGATAACTGGTGTCTAAAACAAAAAAGGGAGCACAGTTTCCTGCAACTTCCTTTTCTATTTATAGATTACTTGACGTGTTTTTCAAGTTCTTTTTGGTATTTGGCATTTGTCTCGATTTTTTCTTGTTGCCATTTCTTGAAGGCTTCTTCGTATTCTTTTGCAGTCACAACGTCATTTTGCAACTCCAATCCTTTGAATACAAATGGGTCTCCCTTGATTCCGACTTGAGAGTAAGCTTTTGTAAATGGTACAGTACGGCTAACCGTTGGAGAACCACCTGAAGAAGCAACTGGGATTAAGAGCGAGCTGTCTGACACCCAAGCTTGAGCTTTAGCATATTTTTCATAACGCTTATTAAGGTCGCTGGTTTCAGCTGCAGCGTCATCCAAGAGTTTCTTGTATTCGTCCAGTCCAACTTGAGCCATCACTTCTGGATCTCCTCCGCGCTTGATCCCCAAGTGTTTAAGGGCAGAACCCTTCTTAGCATCAAGGATGTTGAGGTAGGTAGCTGGGTCTTGATAGTCTGGTCCCCAACCAGTTCCGTTCAAGTCATAGTCTTTTTGGGATGGAACCTTGGCTTGAGACGTAATGCTCATTTTCTCATTATCGGTCATTTGAAGGACATCAACAATGACATTTTCAGTACCAAGTGATGATTCGATAGACTGCTTGAGTGAGTTGGTTTGTTGAACCGCGATTACATCTGTTTGTTCAACGGGGATATCCAAATGGATTGGGAAGGTAACACCCTTAGCTTGCAATTCTTCCTTTGCTTTAGCAAAGGCTGCCTTAGCTTTTTCAGGACTGTAAATCGTATCCTTGCCATCTGTAAGGGCTACATCTTTCCACTGGTCTCCATATGAAACGAGCTCTGCCTGCGCCAACTCTCCAAAGGTCTTTTCACCTACTTGAACGTAGTCATGAGGCACTAGGCTGTTACGGATAATCTTGTTCGCACCTTCTTCACCATTCAACTGAGCAGTATAAGAATGACGGTCAAGGGCAAAGTTTAGCGCCTGACGGAAGTTCTTGTTAAGCAGAGCTTCTTTCGTTGAAGTTTTTGAGCTTCGTCTGTTTTGGCTGTTTTATTGTAAGATTGGCGGTTTACGTTAACAGTGAGGTAGTAGCTAGTCGCTTCTTGTGGACTGTAGACAATCTTATCGCCGTACTCTTGTTTAGTTGACTCAAAGTTTGAGCTTGTTGGGAAGAGACGGGCTGTTGTATAAGCACCTTGTGTAAAGCTACGAATCAAAGATTCTTGGTCTGATCCATCGTAGAAAGTTAGTTTGATGTTGTCAATCTTAACATTGTCCTTATCCCAGTAGTTTGGATTCTTTTCATACTCAATGACTGATTTTGAAGTCAATGATTTCAAGAAATAAGGACCGTTATAAAGGATACTTGATGGGGTTGGTGCACCGTAGTCGCTCCCTTTAGAATTCAAAAATTCTTCATTAACTGGGAGCATGGTTGCAGTTGTGACCTTAGAGTTCCAGAAACTTTCTGGTTTATTGAGCGTGTATTCTACCGTGTAATCATCAACAGCCTTAACTCCTACGGTAGAGAAATCATTGTTCTCACCACTAACATACTCTGCCAAACCTTTGATAGAATCCTGAATCAAAGAAAGACCATCTGATTTTCCGTCAGCGGCATGTTTAAGCCCAGTAACAAAGTCTTTGGCCTTAACTTCAGCGTATTCTTCTCCATCAGAGGTATACCATTTTACTCCCTTACGAAGTTTGTAGGTGTAAGTCAAACCATCCTTTGAAACAGACCAGTCTTCTGCAAGTGATGGGATTAAGTTCCCATACTTATCATTTTCCAAAAGACCATCAACAACGTTTGCTATAACGTCAGAGGTTGAGCTCTTGCTCGTCACACTATAATCCAAAGAAGATGGATCCATAGCGTAGACATAAGAGAATGTTTTGGGAACGTCCGCTTTCTTTTCACTTTGCCCACAAGCAGTTAATAATAGGGCTGCACTCAAAACAGCACCTGCTCCTAAGAGCCACTTTTTCGATTTCATAAGTAATCTCCTTAAAGATAGTGTTTTCACCATTATACCCTATTTTTTCATAAAAGCAAGGACTTTCGCCAGATTTTTTAGAAAATTCTAACAAATATTTTTTAAAGATTTTTCTATATAATTTCACCAGAAAGTAAAAAAAGCGGACGATTGTCCACTAGGAAAATCAAGTTTAAACAGCACCACTTATCTATTTTGAACACAAAGACATCCAAGAGTAAATTCTTGAATGTCTGGAAAGATTATAAGTCCATTAACCTTGTTAATAGACTGTAAATGATGATATTATGGTCTCCTTATCTCAAATATTGCTGTATGAACCCACTCATTATGAATGTGTAAGTCATTTTCTATCATTCTACTAAAGGTGAAGCCATTTTTTAAAAGCACTCTCTGAGAGGCCAGATTATCCCTTGCCGTTCCTGCAATGATTCTATTGAAACCATAAGTAGTAAAGGCCTTGTCTAAAACGAGTTTAACCGCTTCGCTAGCATAGCCTAAATTGGTAACATTTTCCCCAATTCTATACCCAAGTTCTGCTGTTTTCCGATCACCATCTAAAACACTTAAATTTATTCTCCCGACCATCATACCTTGCGAATCTCTAATAAGATGCATATAGACATCACGATTCCTTTGTTCCGTTAACAATTCCCTTGTAATTTCTTTAAAACCTTCTAAATCAAAATAGTTAGCCGGTCTAGGAGGTAAATTCCGCTCAAAATACTCTCGATTTTCTTTTTCAAAAGAATAGACGTCTAGACTATTTTCTTCAGACAACAGCTCTAAACTGATCATTGCAAATCCTCTCCCATCATTATCCACACTCAAATTTTCCCTTCTCTTCTTAGGTAAAATATTGCTAGATAGAGTTTACATTCTCGCCTTAGGATCCCCTTTTTCCTCATTACGATAGTATGTAATAAACTCTTGCTGACTATTGACAATATGTTCCTGTCCATCTACTAAGTTTTCCGCAGGAATTTTCACATTTTCAAATAAATTCGTTCCTTCCTTATACAAAAAATGATAAATTGGCACTCCATAAAATACCTATTTCACGAATATCTGACCGGTATCGCCCTAGCAACTCCTACTCTAATTTTTGCAACAGCTTTACAACTTGCTGATTATCAATCCTCACATAGTAAACACCACTATCATTGACAAGTTTATCCTCTTCATACTTAGCAATTTTTACAGCATAAAGACCTCTTGGTAGGGATTGGTTGGCAAAAAATTCCTTCATGAGCGCTTCAAGCTCTTTAAGATAGTCATCATACAAGAGATCTCTTTTTTCTTTTGGAACGAAATACTGAAATTCAAATGTTGGTATAAAAATCTCTTTTTGGAACAGATATTGAGCATCCATTGGATACATTCCTTGCAGAGCTTGGCCCTTGCTTTGATTTTCCTCTAATATTTCATTATAAAGATAGATATTATCAGATTGGTTATTAAATTCAAAACCAATACCTTGATACTTCAAATCAGGAAGTTGAGGATCTTTGATTGAACTGTCCAGTGTTTTTAAAAACTCGCTGGTGCCTGGACTAACCTCAATCCCTAAATAGGCTAATTCTGGGAAAACATCATAAATTTTTTATCATTTTTGTAATCAACCTCTGCATCTGTCTTTCCATATGTTTCACTTTTCGAAAAGCGAGTATAGTATTTAAATCGAGTTTTAACCTGATAGGTTTTTCCAGCTATATTTTCACTATAGGTACCATGGATTATAAATCCTCCCACACTTGTATAGTTTTTCTCGTATTTTTCTAACTCAAACTGTCCTGTAAGACCGTAATTTTGATAAGAACGATGCACAGCTTGCTCAATCTCAGTTCGACTTGCATGGGCAAATAGCCCCCACATATCCATTAGAGAAAAAATCGGACTGAACACTGTGAAGATTACGATTTGGATCACTATGGATAAGCAACCTATTAATAGCCAATTTCTTTTCTTGGAATTTCCTCCAGATTTTTTAGCAGTTTTCTGTTTCCTTTTTAAGATTAGAATAAGCAAAACCAAAATCCCTAATACTAATAAAACCAATCTACAATCTCCTTTTTATTTTGGACAGCTGTTAACAGATGTATAGGAGGCTGACAGAAATACTCTTCTCACCTGCTAACTTATCCTGAAATCCATAAACTCGTCTGAAACGAGGAACAGTCATTACCTCATTATACCATATGAGAGATATCGTGAGAAGATGAGAGAAGCAAACACTCCATGGCAGGAAGCATAAAAAAGAACACCCCGAAAGGTGTTCTTTGTAAGTATAGTAATTCTCTCGAATTAACGTTTACTAAATTGTGATGCTTTACGAGCTTTCTTAAGACCTGGCTTGACAAGAATGATTTTCACTTGGACTAAAAACAATGCAATACCTTGTGTTTTCAGAACTATATATACCTATTAATTTCATAAAATATGAATCAATTAGATTCTAAAAAGGAGAATAATTCCTTTCAATATTCATTTTAAAACAAACTAGTCGAAATTAAAAACTATAAATGCTGAACCTTTCAATAATAATATTAAAATTTCTACTACCTTAATTCATTATCTTTTAGACAAATTTGATATCACTTCATTCAAAAAACCATCAACAGTTTCAACTACATAAGAGTTAAAAACTTCTTTATCATACTTTTTCTTAGTTTCAAACTCTTCAAGTTCTATGATTTCATCACCTTCTGACTCACTTATTTCTTCTTGGATGGTAACATTTACAAAGCTATCTTTTTTCAACTTTTCAGAAACTAAACTTGCAGATTTCCGAACTTCAAGATAGTACTTTGATACCAACGTTCCTAATACATCATCTCCATATTTCAACGATATATTTTCTTCTGAGTTTTTTATTAATTCAAATAACAAGCAGCTAGAAGCAAACATAATATATTTTATCAATCCTTTCTTTCGATCATTTTTTTCCTTGATAAACCAATCTGGTCTGCGTGTTTTATTTAGAGAAAATACTACCTCTCCTTCTATCATCAATTCGATATAGTGCATGCGAACAGCTAGAGGAGGGTGTTTAAATCTTGAATTTTTCTCTAAGTATTCTTCAAAACTTATTTCTAAATCAGCTTCTGCCTTATCAATCGTAAAAAAAGACAACATGCACCAAGCGGAAAACTTAAGTAACCCTATTACCGTTGTATATGATTTGATGTTTAGTGTATTATAGGTAATTGCTGTTGATACTGTATATATAGTCCCATAAAAATCCGCTAAAAATTCTTTCCCCTGATCTTCTAAATCTCCTGAACGTTGATCTTGAAGCTCAAAGAATATATTCTGAGTCTTCTCTTCCTCTAATTGACCAGTAATAATATGTCCAAATTCGTGAAAGATTATAAAGAACAAAATATTATTAAAAATAGTATTTGCAAAGGTATTATACCCTAAATCAGGCGTGTTAAAAAAACTAAAATAAGGACCACTACGAAGAGTGAAAGAAATTTCATTCATATCTGAAGCAATTAAGGTGTCTTTAAAACGGTACATCATTTTAATATAATTATCATATTGAAGAAATACATCTCGAATTCGTTCATGATAATACTTTATTATATAATGGTTTATTGCAATAAAATATGTTTTCCCCACTTTTTGTACAAATGCATTACATTTTAGTACTTCTTCTACAACCACTACTTCAACATTTTTCGAATCTAAATCAATCTTACTTTTATAATTGGAAATAATACTTTTGATATAATTATTCCAAATCTTTGTATACTGTCTTACATAACTATCTTCTAGTAATCTACGACCACTTTTCTTTAACTGATTTTTAAACTCATTAAAATCGTCCATTTAATTAATAGTTCCCTCACATTTATTTGAAATATTATCCTAACTCACTACCATCATTTAGTAATTATTTCTTTTTATTCATCAATTGAATATACTGCCCAATAATTGAAGCTATAACCTCATAGAATTTCAATTACAGAATAAGACTTCCACTCTCAAACCTTTTGTGTAACTTTTTAATATCTTTATGTGTCATTACCATTTCCAATATTCTCCTCTTTCTAATTAATAAATATATCATATTTCACAATAAATGAGTACTATCAAAGATACATTTTCTTTCAGATTCCCCCTCTTTTCACTTGATCACTTATTTTTGCTTAGATTTATCAAAAACAACCAAATTTGTGTCAATTTCAAGTATTACATAGTTACAAAAATTTGGGGTGAACAGAAAAAGCATCCCGTATTTTTGTAACGAAATGCTTTCAATAAATGTAAATAAGTTTTAATGTTTACTAAATTGTGATGCTTTACGAGCTTTTTTCACGCCTAGTTTTGGGTAACAAAAATCAAATATCTGTAAAAGCCTATTAAATTAAGCATTCAAACTTCATTTTCGTTGGAAATAAACACTTATAACCTAATCTTACAAACAATGGATTATCATTAGATTACCAAAAAATTCTTTTTCGGAGCTTATGTTATTGAGAAACAACATTACTAGCAACCTCTACCTTCATAATTTATCAATAAATGTACACAATTCTCAACCTCAGTAATCAACTGCTCTTTGGTGTTAAAGTCATCAAGAGCATTATAAATCTCTCTTATACGATCTAAAAAGTTTATATTTTTTGCTCTTTCACGTATTTCAGAAATACTTAGCTCAACTCCTTTTTTATCGTATTCAAACCAAATGGGGAAAGTTAATCTTGACATTTTTAAGAAATGTTCTAGTTTTTCTTTTTTCGAATTGTGCACGATATTTAATAAGAAAACATTATAATTTATGTATGTAGTTAATCTAGAAAAGAATGGGGAAATATTGAAAGAGTAGGAAGTCAGAAAAATATCCATAGTTTGGCTGAAATAGCCATAAATAATAAATCGGAAAAGTTCTGTATCATTCATATCTTGTGGGACTATATCTGAGTACTCAATTCGATATTGTTTTAAACGGTCTTTTATCGCTTGTGTAGGATCATCATAATCAAAGAGTAATATATGCGACAAGTATTCATGCACGACCACAGTATCTATATTCTCGTACTTGTGTAAATTATTAAAATCAATGCCTTCTATAAAGAAGTTTTCAATAAACGGTCTGATATCAACTTTTTCTTTGTTGATAGTTGAACTAGAAAATCTTAGTGGTAATACGTAAAAATTTGGAATCTCTTTTTCTAATAAAACTATCAAATCATCTATTGACTCTACAATTTTTTCTTTTAATTTTTTGAAGTATCTTTCTATTTGATGTACTGTATTTCCTGTTTCCATTACTTCTAAATAGGATAGTATTGGATCGTCAAATATTTGATAATTCCCTAATGCAAAGAGAATGTTCTTATCTGAGTTATCTACATTAAATTTAGAAACTGCTGTATAAAAATATGTGTTCGAATTATTAAAGAGATATTGGCTACACATCTCTAATAATTTTTGTTTTCTAAACCAAAAATTTCTAATTTTATCTAAATGATAAGCTACATTCTCTAAGTCCAAGTCCCCTCTAACTCTCTTCAGTAACTCTAAATATTCATTTTGTGATTGTCTTAGTCTATCTAGCATAAACTATCACCTTCTATTTGCTCACTTGGAATAGGAAACACTTCTTTAATCACTGATAGATGCTTTGTTAAAACCATCACCAGATCATGACTAACATCGGGTAATTTTTGAATATCGTCCACATCGGGAATACCGTGGAATTGGTGTCCAGCAGAGTTGCATTTCAAAATTGAGCTTTCTCTAATCGCTCCCCAAAGTCCATGTTCAAATTGAGAATCATAATCATAGTGATATTTATATAAATCATCTTCCTCAACTTGTTTAAACTTTTGTCTTATATTCCCTTTTCCGAAATATCTAGTATCCATATCTATAAATTCTTTATTTTGAAATTCAGATATTAGTAAATTCAGATATTCAAAATTAATATGAGAGTTTGTTAATTCAGGCTGATTTTCTATATAGCGTTCTGAAATTAGTTTATATCCACCAATACCATAATATTGATATTCTTCCCAAATATTTTTGTGTTTTTCTTCTTCGGCAATTAAATATTTTGTCATCACATAGTTTTCAATGCACGACCTTACTATGGAACGACCTGAAATCGTATATTGCAAATCATGATTCATTAATTCTAGTAACCGCTTATAAGAATAGGTTAGGATACTAGTCAAAACATAGAGCTTCTCGTTAAAAGGCTCTATACTTTGAAGCATATCTATGTAATATTTTAATGTCAAAGATACTGTATCTTTTATCTTATTCAAATCTATAGTATTACTTCTATCCATAACAATTGAATATACCTCACAATCAGTTAACTGACTAATATTATTCCAAAATCTTTTACTATAAGGATAATTCATATCTTCGGACATTGATAAAGCTACCTCCATTGAGCGAATCTGAGGACGAATAATTCTCATTTCTGGATCCGATATGTCTAAGTAAGGGTACTTACTTAATCCGTCTACCATGTGTAACTGCGATTCTACAAATTTAATTTTTCCCTGTAGCATCTTGTAATACAGTAAAAAATATCTTACATCCGTTGATAATTGACTAGATTGGTCAGATACTTCATTTAGTACTCTAACAAGTATATCTAGTCTTTGATTAAAAGAGTGACTCTTGCTGTAAAAATTTTTACTCAAAACCTCTTCGCTATCAGGCAAAACTATTGAAAGCGGAGAAAATATTGATAAGTCGAAAGCAGAACTTAATGATTCAATAAAAATTTTCTTCTCATCAATATCTAAATTAAGTATTAAACTCATTGCTGGTAAAGGCAAGATTTTTTCTAAATCTAATGCTTTTGATAAATTAGCCAGAACTAACATCATTCTTTCCATTTGCTCTATTCGATTTCCATATTGTAGAGCTAATCCAATCCAAAGATATTCTGGACCTTTTGAATGAGCCCAGTCAGATTCTTTTCCTAATGGAGTGACTAATTGACTGAACTTTGTTCTAAAGACTCCTTTTTTAAAGTCATGGTCACTTAGTTTACTAAACATAAGATACCTCTCAGTACAATACTACCTGTATTCCCACTATTGTGCAATACCTCAAACATAAAAGACATTCGTTTCTAATGTTATTCGACCAGGTGTGTAAAATAAGTTGTGTAAACACAAAAAGGAATAAATCCGTTATAGTAGAGTTGCGAAACATTACTAGAAAGAGATTTACTTCTATGACACAGTTTACCACAGAATTTCTTAACTTCCTAGTCAAAAAACGAGATATCGATGAATTTTTTCGTTCTTCTCTTGAAACAGCTATGAACGACCTGCTTAAAGCAGAATTATCAGCCCTTTTAGGGTATGAACCTTACGATAAAGTAGGCTATAATTCTGGTAATAGTCGTAATGGAACCTATCCACGGAAATTCAAGGTTCAAATATTTGGGGTGAATAGAAAAAGCATCCCGTATTTTTGATACGAAATGCTTTCAATAAGTATAAATAAGTTTTAACGTTTACTAAATTGTGATGCTTTACGAGCTTTCTTAAGACCTGGTTTCTTACGTTCAACTTTACGTGAGTCACGTGTAAGAAGTCCTGCGCGTTTCAATGAATCGCGGAAGTCTGGGTCTACTTGAAGAAGGGCACGAGCGATACCGTGACGGATAGCTCCTGCTTGACCAGCGTATCCACCACCAACAACGTTAACGAAAACGTCGTATGAACCTACAGTTGAAGTAACTGCGAATGGTTGGTTGATAACAAGACGAAGGTCAGCGTGTGGGATGTACTCTTCAACATCTTTTTTGTTAACAGTGATTTTACCAGTTCCTGGAACAAGGCGAACGCGTGCAACAGCGTTTTTACGACGTCCAGTACCTGCATATTGTGCTTGTGACATACTTTATTGTTCCTTTCCTTAGATAAGTCCTGAAATATCAAGAACTTCTGGTTGTTGTGCAGCGTGAGTGTGCTCAGCTCCAACGAATACTTTCAATTTCATACCTTGAGCTCGGCCAAGAGTATTGTGTGGAAGCATACCTTTAACTGATTTTTCGATCAAACGTACTGCATTTTTAGAACGAAGTTCACCAGCAGAGATTTGTTTCAATCCACCTGGGTGGTTTGAGTGAGTGTAGTAGATCTTATCAGTTGCTTTTTTACCAGTCAATTTAACTTTTTCAGCATTGATAACGATTACGAAGTCACCTGTATCAGTGTGTGGTGTGAATGTTGGTTTGTTTTTTCCGCGAAGTACGCTAGCAACAACTGCTGAAAGGCGTCCAAGAGGTACATCAGTTGCGTCAACAACGTACCATTTGCGTTCTACTTGGCCTGGTTTAGCCATGAATGTAGTTTTGTTCATGATTTCTCCTATATGAATATCGTTTTTGTTTACAGGGCGGATGTTCCGGTCCGCGGGGTATTTGAAAGGTTCCGGGGCCTTACAAATGGGGTAAACAATACCGTCTACTATCATACCAAATTTCACTACTAAAAGTCAATAGATATGAAAAATATTTTTGCCGATTTCAGTGTTTAACATCTAGAAACCTCGCTTTTGCGAGGCTTTCCTATTTATAAGCTAAGGCACGTTTAAAGGTTTTCCAGATTCCCAAATCATCTGTTTGAAGGACTAGACTAGCATACATGCGTCCGATAAAGGCTGTTGCAGTGACTGCAAAAACAACCGTTATGGCAAGCGAAATCCAAGCTTCCAGACCACTGGCATACCCATTTATAGCTCTAAATGGCATAAAGAAGGTCGAGATGAAAGGAATATAGGAACCAATTTTCAGAACTAAATTGTCCCCAGCAGCACCTAGAGAGGTCACACCGACAAATCCTGCTATAATCAAGATCATCAATGGCGACAAGGCCTTTCCTGAATCCTCAGGGCGAGAAACCATAGAGCCTAGGAAGGCTGCTAAAACAACGTACATAAAGAGACTAACCAAGACAAACAATAAGGTATTGAGTGAGAAAGCCTCTCCTAGATGATTTAAAATTCCAGATTGTGCCAAGATAGGGATATCTTTAAAGAGCAGAATGGCAGCAAGTCCACCCACGACGTAAATGCCAATATGAGTCAAAATCACAAGAAGCAGAGCCAGCATGCGAGCGTAGAAATAATGACTAGCTCGGATACTAGAGAAGACCACCTCCATGATTTTGGTTCCTTTCTCGCTAGCTACTTCCTGAGCAGTGACACTAGCATAGGTAATCAAAATCATATAGAGGAAGAAACCAAGCCCTGCGGCCGCAATGGTTTGAACAATTTTTTTGTTTTCCTTGGATTCATCAATTTTCTCAGTAAAATCAACGGTTTGACTCAGACGTTTTTCCTGTTCTTGAGACAAATTGGCTGCCGAACGATTGAGTTGGTATTGCAGTTCGTTTAACTTATTGGTTACTGCTAGTTTGATGCCTGTTTCAAGAGAAGTTTCACCATGGTAAACGGCTTTGATGACACTATCCTCTTGGTCAATGGTTAGGTAGCCCTTGATTTCTCATCCTTGATAGCAGTCTGGGCACTGGCTTCATCCTTATAATCAAAGTTGATACCATTGGTACCCTTGAGCCCTTCTTCCACAGATGGCACAGTTGTTACTACTGCTATCTTGCTATTCTTGGCCATAGAAGACCCTTGGAGAAAGCCGATTCCTACAGATAAGGCTAAAAAGAGGAACGGCGAAATCACCATAAAGAAGAAACTCCACGACTTGACATGTCGAAGATAGGTTTCCTTCATTACAACCCACATATTTCTCATACTTCCACCCCTGATTCTAGTTTAAAGATTTCATCGATTGTTGGAGCTTGTTGGTCAAAGGTCGCAATATATTGACCTTGAGTGAGGATGGGGAAGAGTTCCCTTCCAGCGCTCTCGTCATCGAGGATCAATTTCCAACTACCTTGCTTGGTCAAGCTCACCTGTTTGACATGAGGAAGTTTTTCCAATTCTTCCTTGCTTCGTTCACTTGAAACAAAGAGACGTGTTTTCCCGTATTGATTGCGGACATCCTGGACTGGTCCATGCAAGACTACACGTCCATCTCGAATCATCAGGATATCATCGCAAAGTTCCTCAACGTTGGTCATGACATGGTCAGAAAAGATAATGATTGCACCGCGCTCTTTCTCTTTCAAGATGACTTGTTTGAGCAACTCAGTATTGACTGGATCCAAACCACTAAAAGGCTCATCCAAGATAATCAAGTCTGGCTCATGGATTAGGGTGATAATCAGCTGAATTTTCTGCTGATTCCCTTTGGAGAGGCTCTTGATTTTGTCGGTCAATTTGCCCTTCACTTCCAATTTTTCCATCCATTGAGGGAGTTTTTCCTTGACTTCTTTAGCATCCATGCCTTTTAGAGTCGCCAAGTAACGAACTTGCTCAAGGACTGTCAACTTGGGCATGAGACTGCGTTCCTCAGGCAGATAGCCAATCCGAGCGTAGGTTTCCTGACGAATCTCCTGCCCATCCAGACTGATCTCTCCTTGATACTCTAAAAATTTCAACATACTGTGGAAAATCGTTGTTTTCCCAGCACCATTCTTCCCGACCAAGCCCAGAATCCTTCCTGGACTTGCCTGAAAATCGACACCAAACAAGACTTGCTTGGGACCGAAACTTTTCTCTAGATTTCTTACTTCTAACATTTTCCACCTCCGAGATATGTTGCACTTATTATACTCCTTTTTGATAGCCTTTACAACGATTTATGTCCATTTTATCGGATTATAAGTAGCAAAAGTATCCTTTCTCTAATAAATTTTAAGTATTTCAGCGATAGCTTTAGTATAACTCATTAAAGACTTTCTGAGATGGCTTCCTCCTCAACTATCGCTTTTCTCTTCTGAACTGTCCTTTTGAAACTAAAAATCCACCCCGAGGGATGGATTTTAGACTATTAACGCACTTCTGCATTCACTTTTTCTTCGAGTGATGCTTGGATTTTTTCCATATAGCGTGCGACTTCTTCGTCTGTCAAGCTATCTTCTGGATTTTGGAAGGTCAAGCTATAGGCCATTGACTTCATGCCAACTCCCAGTTTTTCGCCTGAGAAGACGTCAAAGAGTTTGATATCAGTCAAACGTTTCACGCCTGCAGCTTGGATAGCATCTACAACTTCTTGATGAGTGACTTCTGCCTTGAGGAGTAGGGCCACGTCACGGCTGACTGCTGGGAATTTGGTGATTTCCACAAATGGAGCAGCTGGTTGAAGGGCAGCTTCAATGGCTGAAAGGTTGAGCTCCGCTACATAAGTTTCTGGGATATCGTAAGCCTTGGCAGTAACTGGATGCACTTGGCCAAGGAAACCAAGAACTTGGTCGCCAAGTGAAATCACGGCCGTACGTCCTGGATGGAGACTTGCAATCTCAGCTGTTGCTGCATAGGTCACTTCTAGTCCCAAGCGAGTAAAGAGGGCTTCAAGGATTCCCTTAGCATAGAAGAAATCAACTGGAACTGCTGCCGTTTGGAAATCTTTTTCAGCAACCAAGCCGGTTAAGGCAAAGGCAAAGCTATTGATCTCATTTGGTAGATCTTCTTTTGGATTGCCTGTTTGTTCAAAGACTTTTCCAATCTCGTAAAGAGCCAAGTTTTTGTTCTTACGAGCCACGTTGTAGGCAACGGTATCAAGGATACCTGAGACCATATTTTGACGGAGGACAGAACGGTCCACTGTCATTGGCCACATGAGTTCTGTAAGGTTACTTGGTTGAGCTGTGAACTCAACTGCTTTTTCAGGCGTTGTCAAAGCGTAGGTGATGATCTCTGTCAAACCTGCTCCTTCAGCGATGGTACGAACTTGGCGACGCAATTTTTGTGTCGCAGTCAATTCACCAGCTGTACCATCGTCTTTTGGAAGACTGGCTGGCAAGCGGTCATATCCATAGATACGAGCGATTTCTTCAAAGAGGTCTGCTTCGATGGTAATATCCCAACGACGACGTGGAACGCTAACTGTAAAGCTATCTTCATTTCCAGAAAGACCAAATCCAAGACGACGGAAGACATCTTCCACATCAGCATATGAAAGGTCCGTACCAAGGACACGGTTGACATCAGCCAGAGTTGAAGATACTTCTACATCAGAAGTATCAAGCTGGCCTGCTGAAACGATACCCTTACGCACCGTCGCACCTGCAAGTTCTGCAATCATGCTCGCTGCCGCATCAAGGGCTTCATTGACTGTTGCCACATTGATGCCTTTTTCAAAGCGAGAAGATGATTCAGAGCGTAGGTTGAGGCGGCCGCTAGTCTTGCGAATCGATTTGCCATTGAAAACAGCAGCTTCAAGGACCACACGACTAGATTTTTCAGAGATTTCTGTTGCTTGACCACCCATAACACCTGCAAGAGCTACTGGCTTGTCTGCGACAGTGATAACTAGGTCATTTGTTTCCAAGTCACGTTCTTCACCATCCAAGGTCACTAATTTTTCACCAGCACGCACTTCACGTACACGGATGTCATTCCCTTCAAAGGTATCCAAGTCAAAGGCATGCATAGGCTGACCAAAGTAAAGCAGGATGTAGTTGGTCACATCCACTACGTTGTTGATAGGACGGATACCTTCATTCATAAGAAGATTTTGCAACCATTGTGGACTTGGTGCGATGGTCACATTGTCCAAGATACGGGCTGCATAGTAAGGCGCCTTATCTGTTTCAATGCCTACAGAAAGGGCATCTGCTGCAATCTGGTCCGTTTCAGCAAGAGAATACTCTTTAAAGCTCACTGCCTTGTCATAGATGGCTGCAACTTCGTGCGCCACCCCACGCATAGACAGAGCGTCCGCACGGTTTGGAGTGATGGAAAGTTCGATGATTTCATCATCCAAGTCTAGGTAAGAGAAGACTTCCTCACCTGGAACGGCGTCTTCTGGCAAGATTTGGATGCCATCTGCGAATTCCTTTGGAACAACGGAGTCAGAAATCCCCAATTCACCAAGCGAACAGATCATCCCAAGTGACTCAAGTCCACGAATTTTCCCTTTTTTAATCTTGTAGTTGTCAGCGATACGAGCACCTGGAAGAGCCACCATGACCTTGATACCAGCACGCACATTTGGGGCACCACAGACGATTTGACGGGCTTCTTCTTCACCAACATTAACCTGACAAACATGAAGGTGAGTTTCTGGTACATCTTCGCAAGACAAGACCTCACCGACGACAATTTTTGAGAGACCGGCAGCCAGTGATTCCACACCTTCGACCTCAATCCCTGTAGTTGACATTTTTTCAGCCAACTCTTGTGATGGCACATCAATGTCCACCAACTCTTTTAACCATTTATAAGATACAAGCATAATTTAGTTCTCCAGAATGACAGTTGCCACACTGGTTCTTTTCCTTTCCTATCATTTCAATAGAAGAATCATCTTCTTACCTTAATTTCTTTTTAAGTAACCAATTGGTATCTACTTTTTGACCAACCATAAAATGATGTTGGCTAAATTTTTCAAAACCATATCGATTATAAAATGCTTGAGCTTTTGTATTATGCTCCCAAACACCTAGCCAAGCCCAGAAAAAACTATTTTTTGTAGCAAGTTCCAGAGCAAATTCAAAAAGCTGCTTACCAAGTCCAAATCCTTGGAATTTTTGTAGCACATAGAGGCGTTGAATTTCAAAAGCGTCCTCTAATTCTCTCTCAGTTTGGGCACTTCCCCAGTTGACTTTGAGAAAACCAGCTATCTCCTCTTCATGCAGAATGAAATAGGTTTCAGAGTCAGGGTTTCCCAACTCAGTTGACAAAGTTTTCAGACTATAAGCCTCTTCAAAGTATCTCTGTAACTGCTCTTCCGTATTATCATGTGCAAATGTTTCACAAAAGGTTTGTTTGGCAATTTTTGCCAACACCCCAACATCTGCCATTTCTACTTTTCTAATCATTATTTAAACTGTTCTGAGAAGCGGACATCCCCTTGGTAGAATCCACGGATATCGTTAATTCCATAACGAAGCATGGCTACACGTTCTTGACCTAGACCAAAGGCAAAACCAGAGTATACTGTCGCATCGATACCACTCATCTCAAGGACACGTGGATGAACCATACCGGCACCCATAATCTCGATCCAACCAGTTTTCTTACATACGTTACAGCCATCTCCACCACACTTGAAGCAGGAAACATCCACCTCAACAGATGGCTCTGTGAATGGGAAGTAAGATGGGCGCAGACGAATCTGGCGCTCTTCACCAAACATTTTCTGCACAATCAACTGAAGCGTTCCTTGAAGGTCAGCCATAGAGATATTTTTCCCAACTACCAATCCTTCGATTTGGTGGAACTGGTGACTGTGGGTCGCATCGTCCGTGTCACGACGGAAAACGCGTCCTGGTGAGATCATCTTCAAAGGACCTTTCGAAAAATCATGGGCATCCATAGCACGCGCCTGAACTGGAGACGTGTGAGTACGAAGCAAGATTTCTTCTGTGATATAGAAAGTGTCCTGCATATCACGAGCTGGGTGGTCTTTTGGAAGGTTCATACGCTCAAAGTTGTAGTAGTCTTTTTCAACTTCAAAGCCATCCACGACTTGGTAACCCATCCCAATGAAAATGTCTTCGATTTCTTCACTGGTTTGTGTCAAAACGTGACGGTGACCAGTCGCAACTGGGCGACCTGGAAGCGTCACATCGATACTCTCGCTAGCTAGTTGAGCTGCGACTTTCTTTTCTTCCAAGAGCTTAGCTGTTTCTTCAAAGCAGCTGTCAAGACATCACGCGCTTCATTGACGTGTTTCCCGATGATTGGACGCATCTCAGCAGAGACATCTTTCATCCCTTTGAGGATTTCAGTAAGCGACCCTTTTTTACCAAGGACAGAGACACGCAAGTCTTGCATCTCTTTTTCATTTTCAGCAGTAATTTGCTTCAAGCTAGCCAGCGTTTCTTCGCGAAGCGCTTTTAATTGTTCTTCAATAGTTGACATAATTCCTCCATCAGTCTCTCGTAGATAAAAAGAAAACCACATGCCAAAAACTCCACTCGGAGCGTTGACACGCGGTACCATCCGTTTTCATCTGACAAGTCAGACCTTCATTTCTAAATCCATGCGCAAGTGAATTCACCCAGCTTTCATATAGAGAGCTTGCAGTCACGGCTCTCCTCCCTAATATACTTCCCTTGAGTTACTAGTCTTGCGGATTCCTATTCAATTACTACTTAGTTTATCAGATTTTTACCATTCTTGCAAGACCTATCTCACTTCTGTTTACCTTTAAATCGCCATTGGAAGCGAAGCTTGTCATAGAAAGGAAATTCGATAAACAAGACTCCCAAACCCACACAGAAACTGGCAAGAACATCTGATGGGTAGTGGACTCCCAGATAGACCCGAGATAGCAGCACACTGACTAGGTAGAAGCCAAGGACGATTTGCACAATTTTTCTCCAAACCGGATCTTTAATCCGTTGACTGAGAATGACAATCAAAGTCCCTACCATCAGCGTCACTGCCAGAGAATGCCCGCTTGGGAAGGAAAATCCCTTCTCCTCTACCAAGTGTAAGATAGCTGGTCGTGGGCGCTGGTAAATATTTTTAAAGGTCACAATCAAAAGACCGGCTAAGGCTAGATTGCCCGCCATGAAGTAGCTTTCTATCTTCCACTGCTTACGATAAAAGATAAAGGCTGCGATGGCAACCCAGGTAATGATTACTGGGATATCAATCAAATGCGTAAGGGCACGGAACAGAACCGTTAAATAATCTGGCAAGTCCCCACGAAGGGCAGTCTGAAGCGGTTGATCAAAACCGACCAGCGTTTCAGGATAGAACTTAACCATATAGCCAAGAAGGACGAAAAGTAAAAGGGCAAAACTGCCCTTCATTAAAAATGTTTGTTTATCTCTCATAATGTTTTAAGGTTGGTTTCAAGAGGACGTATAACAACCAGAATGAAACGGCAAAGATTAAACCTTCAATCAGGTTAAAAGGTAAAACCATGGTCATCAAGTAGTTAGAAAGTCCTATAATTTCTCTAATATCAAAGTTGGCAAACTGCGCGTATAAAGGAACCGCATAGACATAGTTGAGAACCAACATGGCAGAAGTCAATCCGACAGTTCCCGCTAGAGATGCTAGTAGGAAACGAAGGGTGCTACGTTCCTTTTTCCAAATCAAACCAAAGACGATAACAAAAACTCCCAAAGCTACGATATTCATTGGCAAGCCAATATAGGTATTCACTCCTTGGCTATTCAGAAGCAACTTCAAGAGTGAGCGCATCAAGAGAATTCCTAGAGCAGCTGGCAAATCCATCACCACCAAGCCTACAAGGACTGGCAAGATACTAAACTCGATCTTGAGGAAGGTTGCCGCTGGCAAGAGCGGAAAGTCAAAGTACATCAGCACAAATGAAATGGCTGATAAAATCGCAATGGTCGAAATTCGACGTGTGTTTGTCATAACAGGTTCCTCCAATTTTCTATAAAATCAGAAGAAGTTGGAAAGAATCCCTCTATCTATTCTCACTTTTTATATCCCAAAAGTTCCCTCTCACTCTTTTGAGCAAGCGGTTGCAATTTATCTATAAACTCATCAGAACAGACAAAGCCATTCTTTCGTCTTCTCCCATCCAGACTATACTGTCGGTTGTGGAATCGCACCACATCAGCTTGCGCTCGCGGACTTCTTTAACTAAGATATTTTGGATTAATCTAGGCGTCGCAGTCGAAGATAATACTTGAGTATATCGAGACAAGACAACGAAGAGTAAGCCAGAATAGCTAGTTAAAGTCACCGCCGGTCGGGAATCACACCCAGCCCTGAAGACCCTTTAATCATAACAAAAAACGCTTGCAAGTGCAAGCGTTTTGATTATTTCAATTTATCTGCTTCATAGGTGTGAACAAGCTCAAGACCTGCAAAGTTCTGCTGGCGGAGGGCTTCATAAACAATCATGCATACGGTATTCGAAACATTGAGGCTGCGAACGTGTTCATCGTTCATAGGAATACGGAGAGCCTTCTCAGGATGGTCTCGCATAAAGTCCTCGGGCAAGCCCTTGTCTTCACGTCCAAAGAGAAAATAATGGTCTTCGTCAGTCGATAAATCCACCTCAGAATACACTTTCTCAGCAAATTTCGAAATCAGATAGACTTGTCCTTTCATCTGAGACATGAAATCTTCCAAGCTGTCATAAAAATAAATCTCAAGCTTATCCCAGTAATCCAAACCAGCCCGCTTCATCTTTCGGTCGTCAATGGGAAAGCCCATTGGTTTAATGATGTGGAGGGGAGAATTGGTCGCAGCGCAAGTACGCGCAATGTTACCTGTATTTTGTGGAATCTGAGGCTCGAATAATACAATGTGATTTGTCATGACGGGTTTCCTTTTATCATTGCAAAAAAATAGCCACACTGCCCGGAGTCAAGCTCAGCAAACAGCGTGGTTAAGGCGTCGTTAACTTACCTCACAACAGGTTTGAAGTAAATCAGCGAAACTACTTCCTTAGTATAACACTTTCAGAATCATTGTCAATAGAAACGACTTGATTTTTTTACTTTTTTTGATGATATTTTCATGTTTGGTCATTCCTTTCTGAAAAGGTATGGTAAAAGAGCCAAATCACTTCAAATCAGAGACATTGTTATAGAAGTTAAGCAAATGTATCTTCAAAACTTGAAAAAAGCCTTTCTTCCCCTAAAAATCGCCTTAGAAAGTGCATTTTTTGCTAAAAAAGGGTATGATAGTTACATCATGAAAAAGTAGGTTTTTTATATGAAAATTGTCCTTGTTGGTGGAGGGAAAGTTGGTTTCGCCCTCTGTCGTTCACTGGTTGCAGAAAACCATGACGTTGTCCTCATCGAACAAGATGAGGCTGTCCTCAATCACATTGTCAGTCGCTATGATATCATAGGTCTCCTTGGAAATGGTGCTGACTTTGCCATCTTAGAGCAAGCCGGTGTTCAAGAGTGCGATATCTTTATCGCCCTAACCGAACACGATGAAGTGAATATGATTTCAGCGGTACTTGCTAAAAAAATGGGCGCTAAAGAAACCATCGTTCGGGTGCGAAATCCTGAATACTCTAATGCCTATTTTAAAGAGAAAAATATTCTTGGATTTTCACTTATTGTTAATCCAGAGCTCCTGGCAGCGCGTGCGATCTCAAATATCATTGATTTCCCTAATGCCCTCTCTGTCGAACGATTTGCTGGAGGTCGGGTCAGTCTCATGGAATTTGTTGTCAAGGACTCTAGCGGTCTTTGTCAAATGCCAATCTCAGACTTTCGTAAAAAATTTGGTAACATCATTGTCTGTGCTATGGAGAGGGATCATCAACTGATGATTCCAAGCGGTAATGTTATTATCCAAGACAAGGATAGGATTTTTGTTACGGGAAATCGTGTAGATATGATGCTTTTCCATAACTATTTTAAATCTCGTGCAGTGAAAAGCTTACTTATCGTTGGAGCTGGAAAGATCGCTTATTATCTGCTTGGCATTTTAAAAGACAGTCGCATTGATACCAAGGTCATCGAGATTAATCCTGAAAGAGCTCGTTTCTTCAGTGAAAAGTTCCCCAATCTCTATATTGTCCAAGGAGATGGAACTGCAAAAGACATTTTGCTGGAAGAAAGTGCTCCCCACTATGATGCAGTCGCAACCTTGACTGGAGTTGATGAGGAAAATATCATCACTTCTATGTTTCTTGACCGTGTTGGTGTCCGTAAGAATATCACCAAGGTCAACCGAACAAGCCTTCTAGAGATTATCCACGCACCTGATTTTTCAAGTATCATCACACCAAAAAGCATCGCAGTGGATACCATTATGCACTTTATCCGCGGTCGAGTAAACGCTCAGTACTCAGACCTTCAAGCCATGCACCATCTAGCAAACGGTCAAATTGAAACTCTCCAATTCCAAATCAAGGAAGCTAATAAAATGACTACCAAACCTCTTTCACAGTTAAAATTGAAAAAAGGGGTACTCATCGCAGCCATTATCCGAAAAGGAAAAACAATCTTCCCTACTGGAGAGGATAGGCTTGAGGTGGGAGACAAGTTACTCGTGACGACCTTATTGCCAAATATCACCAAAATTTATGATTTGATTGAGAGGTAAAAAATGAATAAAAGTATGATTCGTTACCTCCTCTCAAAACTTCTCTTGATTGAGGCTGTTCTTCTCCTAGTTCCTGTTAGTGTAGCGATCTATTACAAAGAATCCAGTCAAGTATTTATCGCTCTCTTTTCTACGATTGGAATTTTAGTCCTTCTCGGTGGCCTAGGCGTTTTACGGAAACCGAAAAATCAACGGATTTATGCCAAGGAAGGGGTCTTAATTGTTGCCCTCTGTTGGATTCTCTGGTCTTTCTTTGGTGGCCTCCCCTTTGTCTTTTCAGGACAAATCCCCAGCGTCATCGATGCCTTCTTTGAAATCAGTTCTGGATTTACGACTACAGGAGCAACTATCCTGAACGATGTTTCCGTTCTCACTCGTTCCCTCCTCTTCTGGAGAAGTTTCACCCACTTGATCGGAGGGATGGGGGTACTCGTCTTTGCACTTGCCATTATGGACAATGCCAAGAACAGTCACTTGGAGGTGATGAAGGCTGAGGTCCCTGGACCTGTCTTTGGTAAGGTCGTATCCAAGCTAAAAAACACTGCCCAGATTCTCTATCTGCTTTATCTGGCTCTCTTCTCCCTTTTTGTGGTTATCTACTATCTAGCAGGCATGCCTCTCTATGATAGTTTTGTCATCGCTATGGGTACAGCAGGAACTGGGGGCTTTACCGTCTATAACGACGGAATCGCCCATTACGGCAGTTCCCTGATTACCTATCTTGTTAGTTTTGGCGTTCTGGTTTTTGGGGTTAACTTCAATCTCTATTACTACCTCATGCTCCGTCGGGTTAAGGCTTTCTTTGGAGATGAAGAACTACGAGCATATATCATCATTGTCCTAGTTTCTACCGGCTTGATTACTCTTAATACGCTCCACCTCTACCAAGGGGTTTCCAAAAGTGTTGAAATGGCCTTCTTCCAGGTTTCCAATATCATCACGACAACAGGTTTTGGTTACGGAGATATTACCAACTGGCCCCTCTTCTCCCAATTTATCCTCCTCTTCCTCATGGGAATCGGTGGATCAGCTGGTTCAACGGCAGGTGGTCTTAAGGTGATCAGAGGACTCATCCTCTCTAAAATCGCAAAAAATCAGATTTTATCCACCTTATCTCCTCACCGTGTTTTGACTCTACACGTCAATAAAACTGTGATTGATAAGGATACCCAGCACAAGATTCTTAAATATTTTGCCATCTATATGATGATCATTCTCTCTCTCATCTTTATCGTCAGTCTTGATAGCAATGATTTTCTAGTCGTGACCAGTGCGGTCTTCAGCTGTTTTAACAATATCGGACCTATTCTAGGTACAACCTCGAGTTTTTCCATCTTTAGTCCCATCTCTAAAATCCTCCTCTCCTTTGCAATGATCGCAGGTCGCTTAGAGATTTACCCCATTTTGCTACTCTTTATGAAACGCACTTGGTCTAAACGCTAATGATAATACAATTCCCCTTTTACAAGTTCGTAGAAGGGGAATTTTTCTATTAAATGAGAAGACCTTTCGATCCTCTCCTAATTTGTTTATTCTTTAAGAGCTTTCTTGTAACGAGCAAGTTCTGCTTGATTGGCCCAAACATAGTGACCTGGACGAATTTCTACCATAGATGGCTTATCTGTCTCATAGTCATGTTGGCCAGGATCGTAAACTTTCAAGACCTTCTTGCGTTCCAAGATTGGATCTGGAATCGGTACAGCAGATAGAAGCGCTTGAGTGTATGGGTGGACAGGATTGTTAAACAACTCCTCTGTCTCCGCCACCTCGACGATAACTCCCTTATAGATAACCGCGATACGATCTGAGATAAAGCGAACAACTGACAAGTCATGCGCGATAAAGAGATAGGTCAATCCCAACTCTTTTTGGAACTTCTTGAGCAAGTTCAAGACTTGCGCACGCACTGATACGTCCAAGGCTGAAATTGGCTCATCCGCAATAACGAAATCAGGTTCCATCACAAGAGCACGGGCAATCCCGATACGCTGACGTTGACCACCAGAAAACTCGTGTGGATAACGGGTCAAGTGTTCTTTCAAAAGTCCAACTTCGTGAATCATCTTTTGAACTTTTTCTTTTCGATCTTCTTCATCTTTAAACAAGTGATAGTTGTAAAGACCTTCAGAGATGATATAGTCAACTGTCGCACGCTCATTCAAGCTCGCTGCAGGGTCCTGGAAAATCATCTGGATACGACGGATCAAGTCTGATGATTCCTTATGAGATTTTTTCCCATTAATTTTATGACCATCAAAGATGATTTCACCCTTACTAGTATTATTTAAACCAATAATGGCACGACCAATGGTTGTTTTCCCACTACCAGACTCACCTACAAGAGAGAATGTTTCTCCCTTGTTGATAAAGAAGTTGGCGTTTTTAACCGCGACAAACTTCTTACTTCCTTCACCGAAGGAAATTTCTAAATCTTTAATTTCTACTAATTTTTCAGACATTTCCTTCCTCCTAGTCTTCTAGATGAGCAAAGCCCATTTTATCACGAATCTTGTCATGCAAATCTGCAATGACTCCAGGTTTTTCAACTTTAGGAGCATTCTCATGAAGCAACCAAGTCTTAGCCCAGTGGGTATCCGTGACTGAAAACTGAGGTGCTTTCTGTTCAAAGTCAATTTGCATCGCATAATCTGAACGAAGGGCAAAGGCATCACCTTTCAACTCAGTATAAAGAGACGGTGGTGTTCCTGGGATAGAGTACAATTCCCCTTTATCATCAGCAAGCTGAGGCAAGCTAGACAAGAGACTCCAAGTATATGGATGACGTGGATCGTAGAAGACTTCCTCAACAGTACCGTATTCTACAATTTCACCAGCATACATAACCGCTACCTTATCGGCAATACTTGCTACCACACCAAGGTCATGGGTGATAAAGATAATGGTAAAGTGGTACTCATTTTGCAAGGTTTTAAGCAAATCAATGATTTGCGCTTGAATGGTAACGTCAAGGGCCGTTGTTGGCTCGTCACAGATCAAGATATCTGGACGACAGGCAAGGGCAATTGCAATAACGATACGTTGGCGCATCCCTCCAGAATATTGGAAAGGATACTCTTCAAAACGTTTTTCAGCGTCTGGAATTCCGACCTTGTTCATATAGTCGATTGCCATCTCTTTGGCTTCCTTAGCTGTTTTCCCTTGGTGTTTAACGATAACTTCAGTGATTTGGCTGCCGATTGTATTGATTGGGTCCAAACTTGTCATAGGATCTTGGAAGATGGTCGCAATTTTAGCACCACGAATCTTCTCCCATTCCTTGTTAGAAGTAAGAGCGGTCAAGTCTTGTCCACGATAGTCGATGCTTCCTTGGGCAATACGTCCATTGTCTTCTAACATCCCTGTAAAGGTTTTTGTTAAAACAGATTTACCAGAACCAGACTCACCTACCAAGGCAAGAACTTCTCCTTCAATCAAGTCTAGAGAAACTCCTCGGATAGCCGTCAGAACTTTGTCACGAACGTCAAATTCCACGACAATATCACGAGCAGTCAAAATTACATTACTTTCTTTTGTCATGTCTACTCCTATCTATGTGTACGTGGATCACTAGCATCCGCTAGGTTTTGACCAACAACGAAAAGAGATAGGGATACCAAGATCAAGGTTGTCAATGGAATCCAGAACAAGTAAGCGTTGGTCGTAACATTTTGTGAGTAATCTGAGATCAAACGTCCCAAACTTGGCACTGTTACAGGCAATCCCAATCCAAAGAAGGAAAGGAAGGCTTCATAAGAGATAAAACTTGGCAGCATCAAGGTCATTGTAGAAACAATAACAGATACCAATTGTGGCATGATGTTTTTTTAACAATGATTTTTAAAGGTTGGCGTTCCAAGCGTTTGAGAAGCAAGGTTGTATTCCAAATCACGGTAACGCATGATTTGGATACGAATCATATAAAGCAATCCCAATCCAAGTTGTCACACTCATGGCAAAAATCAAATTCCAGAAACCAGCACCGATTGAGTAAGTCAAGACAATGACAATCAAGAGAGATGGAATGTTTGAAATAATGTTATAAACTTCCATCATGACACGGTCTACAGATTTTGAAATTCCCCAGATTCCACCAACAATAACCCCAATTACAAGGTTGATAAAAGTTGCAATTACAGAGATGAGGATAGAGTTACGCGCACCAAACCAAACCCCATCAAACAAGGATTTACCATTGCTATCTGTACCAAACCAATGTTCAGCATTGGGCTTGATAAAACGAGCAGAGAAGTCATTGACCTTACTTACATCGTTGAAGTCAAAATCTGAGAACATTGGGTAAATAAAGCTCATCAAGATAATGGCAACCAAAATTCCTAGCATAAAGACGGTTGATTTTTTCTTTAGAAATTGTCTAAATACAGAACCCCAGTATGAATAGGCAGGAGCATCAATTGTTTCAGAGGCAAAATCGTCACGTTTTACGAACTGAAATTTTTCTTTATCGATTGTTGACATTATTTGCCTCCTTTCTCTGTCAATTTAATACGTGGGTCAAGCATGGTCATCCAGATATCCCCTACAAAGAGTGAGAAGATAGAAATACATGTGAAGATGAAGACAAGACCAACTACCATTGAGTTGTTTGATGCCTTAACAGAGTCAATCAACATTTTACCCATACCTGGGAAAGCGAAGACTGTTTCTGTCAATGTTGCACCACCGATAACCCCGATTACGGCACCAGGAATACCTGAAACCAAAGGAACCATGGCATTTTTAAAGATGTGTTTGTTTGAAATTTCTTTTTCAGACAAACCTTTGGCACGAGCAAAACGTACAAAGTCCTGAGATTGCAAGTCGATCATGTAACGACGAATCCAGATAGCTGTACTTGGCGCACCCAACAAACCTAGAATGACTGCTGGTAAGACATAAGAACGCCAATCTCCAGCTCCCAAGATAGGGAATGAGTCAGGCAGACCAATTGATGATCCAATCAAACGCACGATGTAAACCAAGGCAATCGTTGGAAGGGCAAGCAAGAAGGTAAGAGCACCTGTCGAGAAGCTATCAATCCAAGTATTCTTGTGGCGAGCCATAGCAGATCCAAGTGGAATTGCGATAGCATACGAAATAATCAAACCGATCAAACCAGCAATCGCTGAGCTTGCAATCATTGAAGGATATTGATAATTGCTTTCTGTAGCTGTATATGGATCATCTTTACCATAGTTGGCTACCTCACGCGCGTCTGCTTGACTTGGTGATTTGTAGGTACGAGAGTAGATATCAACAGATGAAGTCTTTTTACCTGTAGGGAATTGAACTTCTGATGTCTTAGTTTGTCCCTGACCTTGTGTGATAACCTGAAGCACTGGTGTGTTTGCATAAGTTGGGTAAGAGTCACCCAAGTTAATGTTCACAAAGTTCTGGTGTACAAATGGGAATTGATTGTTGAAATACAAAAGGTATTTATGTTTTGTACCTGAACCAACCAATGACCAACCAATAGCAGGGTCATTTTCAAAACGAAGATAACGTTGCAAGTTTGGATTTTCAGGATCTTGAATCTTGTTTGTATGATCGATATCAATCAAGTTGGCATAGAATTTGAAAACACGTTCAAATCGGAATTTCACGCGTAGCATAGAATTGACCACTTTCTGAGAACACACCGAGTGTCCAACCATTTCCTAGTTGGTTGATGTATTTTTCGTAGATGGCCTTATTGGTATCATTGGCATCCACTGTTACAGATGAGTCCATTGTACTCGCTCTTTCTTGCAACTCTTTGGTATCGTAGTACTCGATATAGCCCATCCGCTCATAAACGGTATTTTCATAATTATCCCGCTTGTCTGGCGTCGTTGCAATCTTGTTATAGTTGGTATCCTGCTTGAAAATCAATTTTCGAGGAACCATCGTATAAATAATTGTGTAAGTCAAAGTTGTCACCAAGAAAATAGACAACAATGAACGCAATACACGCATAAAAATATATTTCTTCATATCGTTTCCTTTTAAAATCCCAAAAGAACCTTCTCCTCATGGAGAGAAAGTTCTCTTGAGAGTTATTTATTTAACGTGATTAGCCAATTCTTTTTGAACTTTTTCGTTTGATTCTTTTTTCTCTTTGAGCCATTTTTCACGAGCTTGTTCATAGTCAGCTTTTGTTACAACCTTGTCTTGTAACTGAATATACTTGAAGTATACGTCTGAGCCCTTATCTCCAGATTGGCTGTATGATGCTGTGAATGGTACAACACGAGAAATGAATGGTGCAGCACCACTACCTGACATAGCTGGCAAGAAGAGGGAGCTGTCTGTCAACCAAGCTTGAGCAGCCGCATATTTTTCATAACGAACATTCAAGTCGTTGGTTTCTTTTGCAGCTTCATCAACTAACTTATCGTATTCTTTCAAACCAACTTGTGCAGCCGCTGCATTTGCTGGATCGTCATAACCCATATAAGTTTTTGTTTGCTCGCTGTTAGTTGTTTTCAAGATATCAAGATAAGTTGATGGGTCTTCATAGTCTGGGTTCCATCCAACTGCTCCTGAGAGATCCCAATCTTCTGCTGCAGCGTTTGCAGCATAGTATGTGATATTGTTCAACTCATCTTTAGAAATTTGTTGAATATCAATGACTACATTGCCTTCACCAAGTACTGTTTCAACGGATTGTTTGAAGGATTGGATACGTGCGATATAGTTCTTAGCAGTTTGGTCTACTGGGATATCCAAGTGGATAGGGAATTTCACACCTTCTGCTTCCAATGCTGTTTTGGCTTTGGCAAATTCGGCTTTGGCTTTATCGGCGTTGAAAGTCCATCTTGACCATCTGCAAAGTTTACATTCTTCCACTCATCACCGTAAGCAGCCATCTTATCAGTTACCAAGTCACCGAAAGTTTTTTCGCCTGCAGAGACAAAGTCTGGTTTCACAAAGAGGTTACGAACTGCAAGAGGAGCACCTTCCTTACCATTTACTTGAGCTGAGTAAGAAGTACGGTCAAAGGCAAAGTTCAAGGCCTGACGGAAGTCCTTGTTAAGAAGGGCTTTCTTAGTAGAAGACTTTTCTTCATCAGTTGTCTTAGAAGTGTATTTGTAACTTTGACGGTCAATATTCACACCTAGACCAAAAACACCAGGTCCTGATGGAGTGTAGAAGATATTTTCCTTGTAAGTCTCTTCTACTTTAGAATAGTTTGAACTTGTTGGGAAGAGACGAGCATAGCTATAGGCTCCACTTGTAAAGTTACGTTCAATTGATTCTTGGTCTGACCCATCATAGAAAGCAAGGGTTACTTTATCAATGTGAACATTATCTTTGTCCCAGTAGTTTTCATTCTTAGCGAACTCGATAGAAGATTTAGCAGTCAGACCTTTCAGTAAGAATGGACCATTGTAAAGCAATGATGTAGGGTCAGTTGCTTTGGCAAAGTCAGCCCCTTTTGATTTCAAAATCTTCGTTCAATGGCCAGAAGATTGAGTAGGCCATCTTAGAATTCCAGTATGGTTCTGGCTGGTTCAAAGTATACTCAAGAGTATAATCATCAACTGCCTTTACACCGACTGAAGAAAAGTCTTTATTGTTTCCAGCTTTATAGTCAGCTAGACCTTTAACTGAATCTTCTGCTAGGTAAAGTGCTTCTGATTTTTTATCAGCCGCGTGTTTCAAGCCATTTACAAAGTCTTTGGCTGTTACTTCAGCATACTCTTCGCCATCTGATGTCATCCATTTAACACCTTTACGAATCTTGTAGGTATAAGTCAAACCATCTTTTGAAACGGACCAGTCTTCTGCAACTGCAGGGACTAGATTCCCATACTTGTCGTTTGTGAAGAGACCATCGATACCATTTGAAGTGGCAATCTTAGTACTTTGTTTCCCTGAAATGAGGTAATCCAACGTTTCTGGGTCAGCTGAATAAACATAGCCATAATTTTTTGGCGCTGTTGAATCAGATGATTTTGAAGAACCGCAAGCAGCTAGTACTCCTGCTGCTAATAAAGCAACTCCTGCTGCAACAAATACTCTACTTTTTTTCATGTTTTTAACTCCTCTTGAAAAATTTAGGCTTATTGGAAATTATAACATATATCTTTTAAAAAGTAAACGAATTTTCAGAATATTTAGGCGCATTTCCTCAAAAAACTTCTATTTGTCAAAATTTCTGCATTCTTTATTTGCATCTGCAAGAAATACTTTCTAGTCCGACCCTCTTTAGAACGGGATTTTTACAAGCTTTTTCTCACTTCTTCAATCATCATCTGTTTTCCTAAATTGGATTTTAGAATAAGAAACTATTGACGGGAAATGATTTTCAAGGTATAATAATAAACGTTGAGGCGGTATAGCCAAGTGGTAAGGCACGGCTCTGCAAAAGCTTGATCGTCGGTTCAAATCCGTCTACCGCCTTTCAGTACCTGAATTAACAGGAATTAACCAAATGAAAAGCCCAAAAAAATCGGGCTTTTTTGTTATTCCTAATAAATGGTGATAACTGTACCTACCATCTAGATTTACAAAAAGCAGTGACTCAAGTCACTGCTTTATTCTATTTCTTCTTCAGATTCTAGTTCTGTGATTTGAACTTTTACCTTGGTAACACGTCCATTTTTCACCTTATCATTGGTCAGGACGATTTGTTTGTTTTGACTGACCAGTTCATAACTGATTTTTTCAGTTGTTGGAATCGTACCAACACCCGTCAAATAATAACCGGCGATGGTATCCACATCATCGCTTTCTAGTTCGACACCAAAGTAGTCATTGAAGTCGTTAAGATTCATGGTTCCCTGTGCAATATAGGTGTCCTCACCGATTTGATGGACTTCGATTTCTGCCCTATCTGTCTCGTCATCGATCTCACCGACAATCTCTTCTAGAAGATCTTCCAGAGTTACCAAACCAGCCATACCACCGTATTCATCTAGTAAGATGGCCATTTGATTTTGGGTATTTCGAAGCTCTTTAAGGAGGTCGTCCACAAAGATGGTCTCAGGCACAAATAGTGGTGTTTGGAGGATTCGTTTCCAGACAATATTTTCAAAGCCATCTGCATAGGCGGCGTTTAGCAAACGCTTGGTATGAATCAAACCAATCACATTGTCCTTATCCCCGTCGTAAACAGGGATACGTGAGAAATTTTGCTTTAGAATACTTTGGATAATCGTTTGACTATCATCCTGAATATCTACCATAAAGGCATCTGTACGAGGTACCATTAGCTCACGAGCCATTAGTTCATCTAGTGAAAAGATTCCCTGTAGCATTTCAATCTCATCTGCATCCAGTGTTTCTTCACTATTGGTGAGCATGTACTCTATTTCATCACGTGTCATCTTTTCATCAGCATCATCAAAGGTCATTGGCGTCACACGGCTCAATAGATTAGTTGAAGCCGACAGAAGCCAAACAAAGGGGCTGACAATTTTCCCCAAGCCAATAATGACTGGTGCGGTTCGGATGGCCAAGTTATCTTTCAGATTTAGAGCGATTCTCTTGGGATAGAGTTCCCCAAAAACAATAGAAATGTAGGTCAAGAACGCTAAAGATAGAAAGCTTGCAATAGCGTAAGCTGTTTCACTATTTCCTATCCAAGATGCAATTTCGCGTCCTAGAGTTTCTGCTAAACTAGCCCCTGACAAGATCGTGATCAAGGTGATACCGACTTGAATCGTTGATAAAAAGTGGTTAGGATTTTCAAGTACCTTTAACAAACGAACGTAACGTTTGTCTCCCTCTTCTGCCTTTTGCTCTACTCGGGAACGGTTTAGTGACACCATCGCCATTTCAGTGGCTGAGAAAAAAGCATTTAACAGGGTCAAGATAAATAACAATACAAACTGTAGCAACAAATTCTGACTGCTCGGGTCTTCCATAGTCCTTCTCCTAAAATAGTATCTTGTGTTCCATTATATCATAAAATCCCTCAGGATTCACATTATTTTTCATTTAAAGAACAACTCCCCTGCCTCTAGAAGACAAAGGAGCTGTTTTTATTATATCTATTGTTTCTAGTCCGTCACTGTTACTTGACCCGTTTGGTAATCAAGCTGGATTCCCTTTTGAACATTGGGGATTAGGACATTGAATTCCAATTCGCCATCTGAAGACTTGGCTTCGATTTGTGAAGCGGATGGAACTAAGTCCTCATTTGTCGCATAGTGGAGCGTCACCCGATAACGGACTCTCTTATTTTGGTCCAAGGCTTTCTGACCAAACTCTCATAGTAGTTCTGACCTGTCGAATCTTCAGCCTGTGCTTGGTTTGCCCAAGCTGTCTGGACTGCAATGTTCTTGGGATTGCTAGTAGAGGCATCAAAACCATCCAATCCACCTATCAAGGCATAGCCTAGCAGGTGTCCTCTATCAACTGCATGTGTATAGGCTCCCTTTAGATTCTTGACCTGATGCCATCCTGGTGGCGTCCAAGAGGTAGATCCATTTCCAGTTTCTTCACGATTCTTATACTGCCGAGTCGTTTTGGATAAGATGGCATTGGCAACAGTCGGGACTGTTTCTTTTCCCACTGTCTTTGTTTTATTATCCGCATAGGGTTTGCTAGAAACCTTGGCATCTAGATTGGTTTTATTGCCATTGACAATGAAGGCCCCTGCTCCATTCCACTCGAGCCCCCCCTTGATTTGGTTTTTGATTGACTCAGTTAAGACACTTTCTGCCAACTCCTGACTGGGAGCTTCTGAAGCTTGTTTTTTCTGACTAACCTTGGTTCTAGGGGAGTTTGGCGCTGTCTGCATCTGCTTGATGTAATAGCTTCCAGCAGCCAAGAGTAAGAATAGAAGTAACCCTATCAGAGCCTGTCTTGTTTTCTTGTCCATATCTCTCCTTATATCTCTAGAAAAAGACTGGTCTCCCAGCCTAATTTCCTGTAAATTTACTAATCAATTCTTGCCATTTCGCTGGAGATAAAATCGCCCATGGATCCTGTCCTTTTCCTAGGATTCCATAGCCAACCATCAAGCCGATTCCTAAAGCCAGAAAGCCTAGCAATAGTACGATAAAAATCAACAGTAAACGACGGAGTACATAGCGTAAGTTTTTATTCTTCTTCATCATTTGCCTCGATTCGCTGAATCTTCGCTCCTAGCTGAGCCAATTTCTCATGGAAACGGTAGTAACCTCTATCAAGGTGGACTAACTTACCGACAACTGTTTCTCCTTGCGCCACCAGACCTGTCAAAATCAAAGCAGCACTAGCGCGAAGGTCCGTTGATAGAACTTCTGCCCCCTGTAAAGCCTGTCCCCCAACAATACGAACCGTATCACGGATAATCTCTGAATGCAAGCCCATACGGCGCATTTCCTCTAAGTGTTGGAAGCGATTCTCAAACACCGTTTCCACCATGGTTGATTCCCCTTTTGCGACTGTCATCAGAGCTGTAAATTGCGCCTGCATATCTGTTGGAAACCCTGGGTGTGGTAAAGTTTTTACATGAACAGCTTTGAGATTTTCAAGTTGAGAACGAATACGGATACCTTCTGACTCCTCTGTCACTTCAACGCCCATTTCAAGTAGTTTTGAAATCAAGGGGCGATTGTGTTCCCAGACTGCATCACGAACGAGGACATCTCCACCAGTCATAGCTGCCGCCACCATAAAGGTTCCAGCTTCGATACGGTCCTGTACCACATTATGAGTTGTTCCATGGAGTTCCTCAACACCAGTCACTGTGATGGTTTCGGTACCAGCTCCCTTGACCTTGGCTCCCATTTCATTAAGAAGGATAGCGAGGTCAACAATTTCTGGCTCACGCGCAGCATTTTCAATGACAGTCACACCATCAGCTAGAGTTGCCGCCATCATGAGGTTTTGTGTTGCGCCGACACTAGGGAAGTCCATGTAGATATGAGCGCCATGCAGGCGTTCTGCCTTGGCTTCGATGTAACCAGCTGTCTGGGTTATCTTTGCCCCCATAGCTTCCAAACCTTTGAGGTGGAGGTCGATGGGACGACTCCCAATGGTACATCCCCCTGGCATAGAAACTTTGGCATGGCCTACACGAGCAAGGATTGGCCCCAAGACAACGATGGATGCACGCATCTTGCTGACATACTTGTATGGAGCTTCCTCCGTGATATCACCAGTCGCATCGACCTCGACAACATGAGCTTCCTCATCAAAGTCCACCTTGGCATTCAGACCTCGAACCACTTGATTCATGGTGAAAACATCTGACAAGATTGGGACGTTCTGCAAGACTGTCTTACCCTTGCTTGCTAGAATAGTCGCTGCCAACAAGGGCAAGACTGCATTCTTTGCTCCCTCGATCGTCACACTCCCGACCAGACGATTATCTCCGCCTTGAACCACAATTTTTTCCATAGTTGTTTCCTTTACTTTTGATTTTATAATAGTCCTCTAAGTGCTTCTTGCCACAGTTGGTACAAACTGATAAAGAATGAACTCAAGATGTAGCCCATCACAATACTAAAGAAGCCTACCAACAAATGAACTGTTTTTGTGTTAGTAGCGGTCACTTTTAAAACCTTTTCCCATCTCACAAGATCCTTCAAAAGGTAAAAACTCAAATAAATAAAGAGTATATGACTACTTAGAGTGAATAATAATTGAACCATTTGACTATTATACCATCTTATCCGCTTGCGCGCTAGTTTTCAATTTTTCTACGAATTAGGGATTGTTTTTAAGGTAATCAATTGCATCCTGCAAAGTCTTAACGGGAACGATTTTCATCTCTGTTTTGATCGTTTTAGCAGCTTCTAGGGCTGTTTCATAGTTGCTTTTCGCATTGGGATCTGCTTTTTTTGCTTCCTCGGTGACTGGATTGTCAGGAGCAAAAAAGATGTTGGCTCCCTGACGAGAGGCTGCAACTACTTTTTTATCAATTCCACCGATGTCGCCAACATTTCCATCGCGATCAATGGTTCCCGTTCCCGCAACAATGCGGCCATTACGAAGTCCTGGATCTGCTATCTGGGTGTAAATAGCGAGACTAAACATGAGACCAGCACTTGGCCCGCCAATACCAGCTGTTGAAAAGCGAATTGGAACGTCACTGGTCACTTCTGTACGGTCAATCAAACCAATCCCAATCCCGTTTTTCCCGTTTTCGAGAGTGATAATTTTACCTTCTGCAGACTTGACTTTTCCGTCTTCTTCATAGGTTACCTTGACCGTATCCCCTAATTGTTGAGAGTTGACATAGTCGACCAAGTCTTTTGAACTGTCAAATGTTTTGTCATTAACAGCCGTCACGGTGTCTGCTATGTTCAGAATACCCTTAAAAGTTGAATTATCTGTCACGGTCAAGACATAGACTCCAAGATACTTGAGTTCGATATCTTTTCCAGCCGTCTTCAATCCTTGATACTTGGCCATATTTTGAGAAGTTTGCATGTAGAACTGATTGATCCGCATAAATTCTGCATCAGTAGAGCCACCCGTAGTCTCCTTGGCACTTCTAATATCCGTGAAAGGTGTTAACCAAGCATAGACAAGATGCGACAGAGTTGCGTGCCGAATACCGACTGTCACAAACTGGTAAGCTCCTGCTTCTGTGTCTTCTGTTTCATTGACTTTCAAAACGCGACGAATATCTTCCGCTCCACCTGGAACTTCTATGTAGTAAGGTAAAGGTACTACAAAGGCTAAAAAAGTCAATACTAGTGCTAGGATGACATATAAGGGCCATCTAGTTTTTTTCTTCATGTTCTAATTCCTCCACAACACTGTTTGGGACATATTGCTGAATCTCCTGACCAAACTTCAGAAGTTCTCTCACGGCCGAAGAGCTGATATAAAGATGCTCTGGGTGGCTATATAGGTAAATGGTTTCGATTTCTGGAGCCAGTTGATGATTGTAGTAGTCAAAACTAGACTCGTATTGCAAGTCGGTGGTATTTCGCAAGCCACGGACAAGGGTCTTAGCACCCAGTCTTCTTGCAACATCGACGACTAGTTGGTCATGAGAAGCCAGCACCTCTACATTATCTAAATGCGCCACCGCTTTTTCGACTGCCCGTTTGCGGTTTTCAACAGGGAGAAAGCCTTGTTTGTGGGGATTGTAGAACACCCCGACATAGAGCTTATCAAAGAGTTTGCTGGCACGTTCAATGATATCCAGATGTCCATTTGTCATAGGATCAAATGAACCTGTAAATAACCCAATTTTATCTGACATAGACTGTCACCTTACTAATCCCATATATTTTTTCCTTCCAGATACCTAAGCAGGCGATTTCTTCTGGAAGTTCTACAGACTTATCGGTTTCGCAGACGACCATGACTTCTTGGGAGAAGAGATTTCTCTCTGCCATTTTTTCGATATCTGCAACGATTTGTTCCTTGGCATAGGGAGGGTCTAAAAAGACCAGGTCAAAGGGACCATTCACTTGCTCCAAGGCCCGTTCAGCCTCCATCTTTAAGAGCTGAAATTTGGAAACTTCCTTGGTCATTTGGATGTTTTCAGCGATGATAGCTTGCGCCTTTCGATCCCGTTCCACTAAGACAGCATGGGACATCCCTCTTGACACAGCTTCAATAGACAGACCACCACTGCCAGCATAGAGATCCAAAACACGACCACCCTCAAAATAGGGACCTATCATGTTAAAGATAGCTCCACGCACCTTATCTGATGTCGGCCTCGTCGTCTTGCCTTCTAGCGTCTTGAGGGGACGCCCCCCATAGATTCCTGATACGATTTTCATACCGTTTATTATACCAAATTATAGGCAAAAAGAGAAAGAAAACCGAACCTTGCGGTTCGATTCTCTACAAAATATTTTCGTACGTATCGCGAACTTCTTGAGGCCAGACACTGGTCTGAACCTCTCCAATGTGTTTCTTACGAAGAAGGAACATGGCCATACGAGACTGTCCGATACCTCCACCAATTGTCAGTGGGAAAAGACCGTTAAGCAAGGCTTTATGCCATTCCAGCTCAAGACGATCTTCGTCTCCTGTAAGAGCCACTTGGCGACGAAGAGTATCCTCATCTACCCGAATCCCCATTGATGAAAGTTCAAAGGCACAACCAAGAGATTCGTTCCAAACGAGAATATCGCCGTTCAACCCCTTGTAGCCATTTTCAGACTCTGTTGTCCAGTCATCGTAGTCAGGTGCGCGGCCGTCATGAGGTTTGCCATCAGGCAACTCGCCACCGATACCAATCAAGAAGACTGCACCGAACTCTTTACAGATCGCATTTTCACGCTCTTTCGGTGTTAGATCTGGATAGCGTTCCACCAACTCTTCTGTATGGATAAAGGTGATTTGTTTTGGCAAGATGGATTCGATATCGTAGCGGGCTTCTACTGCTAGCTCTGTCAGACGAATAGCCTTGTAAATCTTCTCAACGGTTTCCTTGAGATAGGCGATATTGCGTTGACCATTTGGGATAACCTTCTCCCAGTCCCACTGGTCCACATAAACTGAGTGAGTCGCATCAAGCGAATCTTCGTCTGGACGAAGGGCCTTCATGTGAACAAACAAACCCTCACCTTCACCGAAACCAAAACGAGCCAAGGTGTGGCGTTTCCATTTGGCAAGTGAGTGAACGACTTCATAAGTTTCATCTGGAATCTGCAAAACCTTGACAGATACTGGATTTTCGACACCTGACAGGTTGTCCTGCATCCCATCCCCGACCTTGCTCAAGATGGGACCTTGAACTTCAACAACTTCTAACTTATCTTTCAAATACTGGGTAAAAGTGTTCTTCACAAAGGAAATTTCTTCTTGTTGATGAATAAAACTTTTCTTCATAAACAGCTCCTCAAAAATTAGTTAAAAGCATTATACACCTATTTCCAAGAAAAGAAAAGAGTAAATAAGAAAAAGTCAGTGCTCTTTTGAACACCGACTCTGTCATTCATTAATCGTTTCGACCAAAGATACGTAAGATGCTAAGGAAGAGGTTGATAAAGTCTAGATAGATACTGAGAGCCATTGAAATGACCCATCCTGTCGCTACTTGTCCTCGTGACTGCTCGTAAACATAGCGAATCTTTTGGTTATCCCAAGCAATCAAACCTGAGAAGACCAGGACCATGGCAATACTAATCATGTAGTCAAAGAAGCTATTGGCTAAAATAGATTTACAACCATGGCAATGATGAGACCAACAAGCGCCGCCATCAAAGCTCGGCCCATTCCACTCAAATCTTTCTTAGTGAAAATTCCGATTGCCGCCATGACAAAGAAGAGAAGGGCACTGGATACAAAGGCTGATAAGACGGTTCCAGGTGTATAGAAGGCTACGACAAAACTAAGCGTAAATCCATTTAAAACAGAATAAACTAAAAATACTGGGAGAGCTGCTGGGCTATTTTTTGCAGCCATGCTACTTGCAACAAAGACTAAACCAAGTTCTGCAAAAGTTGCAATCATCAACCAGAGACGGCCATGCATCAAAAAGTAAGTCAATTGAGCTTGGAAGACTGTCAACATCAAAGCCGACACCAAGGCTGATAGACCTATCCCAAGTCCTACAAAGGCATAAACCTTAGCGTAAAATTGATTGAGACCTGAACGTTCTTGAATAATTGTTTGATTCATTCTGATTCTCCTTTTTCTATAAATATGTATTGATTATAACAAAGATTTTTTAAATTAGCTAAAATAAAACATCAATATACCTGCTGCAACTGCTACGTTGAGACTTTCTGCTCGACCTTTCATACCAATATGAACCAGCTGATCAGCACTCTCAGCCATGACAGAACTAATCCCCTGCCCTTCATTTCCCATGACTAAAACAAAGTTCTCTAGTGAAGAAAGCTCACGATAATCCTTTGACTCTCTCGATAAGGTCGTTGCCAGAATGGGCAAATTGCTCTTCTTTGCCTCTTCTATAAAGGAAGCAAGAGACATCCGATAGATGGGTAAATGAAAATGACTTCCTTGCATGGAACGCAGGGTCTTGAGACTGTAGATATCCGCTGACTTGTCTGAAACAATGACTCCTGTAAAACCTGCCGCATCCGCAGTCCGAATCATGGTGCCCACATTACCAGGATCTTGAACATCCTCTAAAAATAGATACTTGCCCTGACGAAAATCAGGCAGTCCCACTTCTTCTTTTTGAATCACTGCAACAATGCCTTGAGGGGTTTGCGTATCTGCTAAATCCCGCAAAATATCCTCTGAAACCCAGATAGTTTGAGGAAAAGCAGCTAGCTGATCTCGGTAACTTTCTGGGGCAAAGACCTTTTCAATCGTCACTCCTGCTTGAACAGCTTCTTCAAACAAGTGCCAGCCCTCAATCAAATAAGCGGACTTTCGATATTTTTTTTGATGTAATTTCTTGGCATTTTTTACCACAGAATTGGCTTTGAGGTTATAATAGTCATAGAAACATTATAACACAATCAAAGGGGTTTGGTATGCAAAAGGTTAGAATGATTGCCCAAGGCAGGGTGCAGGGTGTTGGTTTTCGTTGGGGTGTTTATACTTTAGCTCTTGAAATCGGTGGCATCACTGGTCGTGTCTGGAATAACGACGATGGCACAGTGGAAATTCTTGCTCAGGCATACTCCTCTGCCACTATGGCAAAATTTATCCAAGAAATCCGAAAAGGTCCGACACCTTTTTCAAAAGTTACCTATCTAGATGTACAAATGAGCAACTTTTCATCCTATTCGGACTTCAAAGTCGCAAATTAGGTCTCTAGAACTATTGTATATTTTACAAAAAAACAGTAGAATAGAAAGGTATAATTTTTAAAGAAGGAATGAAAACATTGAAATCTATTAAACGTTTTGCCCTCTCTGCTATGGGAGTGGCTATGCTACTCGTCTTGACAGGCTGTGTCCAAGTAGACAAAGCAACAGGTAAGCCAATTGGTCCCGTTTGGGATTTCTTGGGTGCTCCGATGGGAGAAGCTATCAAGTACTTCGCTACTGATAAAGGTCTAGGCTTTGGTGTGGCTATCATTATCGTAACCATAATCGTGCGCTTGATTATCTTGCCACTTGGTATCTACCAATCATGGAAGGCAACACTTCACTCTGAAAAGATGAATGCTCTCAAACACGTCCTTGAACCACACCAAACACGTCTCAAAGAGGCAACAACTCAGGAAGAAAAACTAGAAGCGCAACAAGCTCTCTTTGCAGCTCAGAAAGAACACGGCATCAGCATGTTAGGTGGTGTAGGATGCTTCCCTATCCTCATTCAAATGCCATTCTTCTCTGCTATCTACTTTGCAGCCCAACATACTGAAGGGGTTGCTCAAGCAAGCTACCTAGGAATTCCTCTTGGTTCACCAAGTATGATCCTCGTAGCCTTTGCTGGTGTCCTCTACTATCTCCAATCACTCCTCTCACTTCATGGAGTAGAAGACGAGATGCAAAGAGAACAACTTAAGAAAATGATCTACATGAGCCCTCTCATGATTGTCGTCTTCTCCTTCTTCTCACCAGCCAGTGTGACGCTTTACTGGGTTGTCGGTGGTTTCATGATGATTCTCCAACAGTTCATCGTTAACTATGTTGTTCGTCCAAAACTTCGCAAAAAAGTTCGTGAAGAATTTGCCAAAAATCCACCAAAAGCAAGTTCATTTTCAACTGGAGGCGGACGCAAAGATGTCACTCCAAACCAAGCAACTGCTATCATGACCAATAAGAAACATAAAAAACGCAATGCTGGTAAACAACATTCTAGAAAATAAGAAAAAAGCTTAGCTGAAATGCTAGGCTTTTTATGCATCACAAAAGCCCGATGTCTCCATCGGGCTTCTTTTTTTATCCATGAACACGTTTCATGTAGTCTTGGTAACTTTCTGTATCCATCAATTCCTTGGCATTCTTGACACGATCTGCTGTTGGTGGTTTTACCCCTTCAAGCGAATAAGGAATCCCAAGTTCACGCCACTTGAATTCTCCCATCGTATGATAAGGTAGGATTTCAAACTTGTCAACGTTTTTGAGGGTTTTGACGAATTTACCAAGTTCGATCAAGTCGTCATCTCTGTCTGTCAATCCCGGAACCAGCACATGGCGAATCCAAACAGGCTTCCCGATATCTGATAGGTACTGGGCACAGGCCAAGATGTTTTTATTGGTTTGACTTGTGACAATCTTGTGCTGCTCTTCGTTGATTTCCTTGATATCCAGGAGAACCAAGTCTGTCACTGCCATGAGTTTATTAAACTTTTCGAGATAACGTGGTTTATTACGGAACGGAAGGGCACAGGTATCCAAGGTACAGTGGATTCCTTTTTCCTTGGCCTTGGTAAAGAGGGCAATCAAGAAATCAATCTGTAAGAGGGCTTCTCCTCCACTGACAGTAATTCCTCCCTTGTCTCCCCAGAATCCACGGTAGCGAAGGGCTTCTGACAAAACATCGTCTACTGTCCGTTCGCGTGATTTATTGGTCTCCATAGCCCATGTATCGGGGTTATGACAGTACTGGCAACGCATGTGACAGCCCTGCAAAAAGACAATAAAACGAATCCCAGGGCCATCTACCGCCCCAAAACTCTCTGTCGAATGCACCATTCCTGTCACTTGTCCATAGTCAATTGTTTCTTCAGACATATCGTCACCTTCCTTGAAACCGTTTTATAGTTTTATTATATCACGAGTAAGGTGAAAAACAAGGTTTTTTTGTCTATTTTTTAGAAAGCAATCTGTTTTTCACTTTCATTTTCAATTTCTTTTAATGATCCGATTCAAAGTCAAAACCATACAAGGTTGCAAAATAGTCCTCAGGGCGCTCTGCACGGCGGATTTGGCGGACTTTTCCTTCTTCGGTATAGAGGATTTCTGCCGAGCGTAGTTTGGCATTGTACTGGTAACCCATGGAGAATCCATGTGCACCTGTATCATGAATCACTAGCAAATCACCGATTTCTGTATGAGGTAGCTCGCGATTCACTGCAAATTTATCATTGTTTTCACAGAGTGAACCGACCACGTCTACCACCTCAACGGGTCCGTCTGGATGAGTAAGATTAGTGATATGGTGGTAGGCCCCATACATGGCTGGGCGCATGAGGTTGACTGCTGATGCATCCACACCCAGATAGGTACGGTAGGTTTTCTTCTTATGAGTGACTCTTGTGACCAAAGCTCCGTGAGGGGCTAGCATAAAGCGACCCAACTCGGTAAAAATCTTGACCTGACCAAGTCCTGCTGGCGTAAGGACTTCCTCATAAACCTTACGCACCCCTTCACCAATCACAGCGATATCATTTGGATCCTGGTCTGGGCGATAGTTGACACCAATACCGCCGGAAAGATTGATAAAGTCTAGTGAAATGCCCAACGTTTCCTTAATTTCAACGGCTAATTCAAAAAGCTGACGAGCCAACTCTGGGTAGTAGAGATGGGTGACGGTATTGGATGCTAGGAAAGAGTGAATCCCAAATGTCTTGACTCCTTTTTCCTTCAAAACCGCAAAGGCTTCAAAAAGCTGGTCCTTGGTCATGCCAAACTTAGCTTCTCCTGGATTGTCCATAATGTCGGTACCCAGTTCAAAAACACCTCCAGGATTGTAACGACAAGAGATAATTTCTGGAATGCCTGCTGCACGCTCTAGATGTTCAATATCTTCAAAAGCATCCAAGTTAATGGTCGCACCTAATTCACGCGCATATGCGTACTCTTGGTCTGGCGTGTTATTAGAAGAGAACATAATCTCAGAACCGGGAAAATCCAGTTTATGGCTCATCAAGAGCTCCACGTAACTAGAACAGTCCACACCACAACCTTCCTCTTGGAGGATTTTCAAGATGGCTGGAGTTGGAGTAGCCTTGACTGCAAAATATTCTTTAAAGCCCTCATTCCACGAAAAAGCCTTGTTTACTGCTCGCGCTTTCTCACGAATCCCCTTCTCATCATACAAGTGAAAGGGAGTCGGGAACTCTGCAACAATTGTTTCTAAATCTTCACGGCTGATAAATGGTGTTTTCATAAGCATCCTTCTATTCTGTTTGCAAAGAAAGGCTGGGACAATCGTTCCAACCTTTAGTTCTATCTCTTATTTGTCTTCGTCAAAGATATTTCCAATCTCAACATCGATGGATTGGTTCTTAACATCAATATTGGTTACTTTCAAGAGTGACTTGTAATCAAACTGCTTTTCACGTTCTTCTTGGGCATTGTCTGCAAAGACTGCGACACCAGCTAGTTCAGAATCGAACTCACGCAAGAGACTAATCATCCCGTTGACAGTTCCGCCGCCTTTCAAAAAGTCATCCACGATCAAAACACGACTGCCTGCCTTGAGACTGCGTTTTGAAAGGAACATTTTCTCAATGCGGTCACCGCTGGAACCTGAAACATAGTTGACGCTGACCGTTGAACCTTCGGTAATTTTCAAATCACGGCGCACAATGACAAATGGAACATTGAGGACATTGGCAACTGCATTTGCGAGTGGAACCCCTTTAGTTGCTACTGTCATAACAGCATCGATTTTTTGGTCCATAAAGCTCTTGGCAATGATGCGCCCAATATTTTTCAAAATGGCAGGCGTACTAAGCAGATCAGACAGATAGATGTAGCCACCTGGCAAGATACGGTCGCTTTCTGAAAGTTTGTCACGCAAGTCTGCGATCATTTCTTTGGCTTCATGACTCGAGATTGATGGTGTAAAGATAACACCACCACCTGCTCCAGTCACAGTCTGAATATGGCCGATTTCAATTTCTTCAAAGGCACGCTTGATAATCACGATATCCTCTGAGATAGAGGATTTAGCAGATTCGTACTTTTCTGCAAAGGTATTGAGACTTGTTAGTTTGTATGGATTATTAATCAAATAGTTGGAAATGACAACCATCCGATCACTTCTTCTTAATTTCATTTTTATTTACCATTCCATTTAATTTTGATATTTTATCCATTATACCACATTCACATAAAAAAACGAACATTATTGCGTAAAAAATGCTCGTTTTTCTTAAATCATTAATCTAAATCTGGTTTATAGAAGGAACGATTGTCCATAGCAAAGATTTTATTGGTCATCTCTCCTTTGTCCACCAAAGCTAGAGCTGTTGACATCATCATCATGCTGGCATCTAGATTGTCAATCATATGGATAATCTCTGCTTCCATAATGCGTGGACGGACTGGACTTCCATACTCTAGCAAGCCATGATGACTGAGGATGACATGGCGCAGTAACACCACTTCTTCTCTAGTATCATCGATGCCTAGTTCCATGACTGTCTTAGTAATTTCACTATCAATGAGAGCAATATGTCCAAGGAGATTGCCTCGCACTGTGTACTCCGTCTGATCAGGACCACTGAGTTCTAAAACCTTAGCCAAGTCATGCAACATAATTCCCGCATAGAGGAGGCTCTTGTTGAGCTGAGGATAAATCTCACTAATGGCATCTGCCAAGCGCACCATGGTTGCTGTATGATAGGCCAAACCCGTCTCAAAGGCATGGTGGTTGGTCTTGGCAGCCGGATAGGAGTAGAATTCCTTATCATACTTGGTGTAGAGACTACGAACGATACGCTGCCAGACAGGATTTTCAATCTTGAAAATCATTTGCGACATGTAGTCACGGATTTCCTTGACATCAACTGGTGACTTGACCTTGAAGTCAGCTGGATCATTGGGTTCCCCAGGCTGAGGCAAGCGGAGAGTAATTTGATTGACTTGAGGAGTGTTGTTATAAACTTCTCGACGTCCCTGCATGTGGACGACTTTCCCTGCGGTAAAGGCCTCAACGTTATGAGGTTGGGCATCCCAGAGCTTCCCTTCAATCTCGCCGCTATCGTCTTGGAAGGTAAAGGCTAGGTAGTTTTTCCCAGCTCGTGTCTGTCTCAGGTCAGCTGACTTAATCAGGTAAAAACCTTCAAACAGCTCATCTTTTTTCATGTGACTAATCTTCATATTCTTCCTCATCTTCTTGGAAATGGAGTAGATCAAGCGCAGGCTCACCTTCTGATAACTCAATGTGACGGAGCGTCCGCTCAATAGCTGTGGTACGACGGTTTAATAATTCATCAATATTGCCAGAGGCATGTTGGAGATGCTTTGTGCCTTGACCAGAATGCCTCCGAACTTGCCAAACTCGGTCTTGACGCTGGCAAGAGTCTTGCTGATATGGTCGGCACTCTTTTGGATATTGAGAGTCTTGAAGCCAACTGATAGAGAGTTAAGCAGGGCTGATAGGGTACTTGGGCCAGCAACAATAATCTGCTCCTCCCGTCTCAAATCATCAAAGAAGACCGGATTGCGAACAATCTCTGAGTAGAGTCCCTCTGTCGGAACAAACAAGACTCCAAAATTGGTCGTCCGCGGTGGCGCTATGTACTTGCTCTTGATATCCTTGGCAAAGCGCTTGACGCTTGCTAGGAGTGACTTACGACAGCGTTCGATTTCGTCCTTATCGCCTGCTTCATAAGCTTCTTCTAAGCGGTAATAATCCGCCAGTGGAAACTTGGAGTCAATCGGCAAATAGACATATTCCTGGTCGCCTTGGCCAGGTAACTTGATGGCGTACTCTACTCGCTCGCTAGAGTTTTCAACAGTTGCAAATTCTCGTTCGTACTGGGCAGGTGTCATGATGTCTTCGATGATTTGCCCCAGTTGCAATTCACCCAGAATCCCTCGCGTCTTGGTTCCAGAGAGAACCTTATTAAGTGCACCAACATCACGGGCAACTGTCTGCATCTCTCCAAGACCACGATTGACAGACTCCAGTTGCTTGGAAACTGTCTCGAAAGAAGCCTGCAAGCGTGTCTGCAAGGTCTTTTCCAACTTTTCCTCGACTGTTTGGCGCATTTGTTCTAGGCGTTGCTCATTTGATTCCTGCAAAGCTTGGAGACGTTGGTCGGTCTTGTCTCTGGTTTGGAGGAGATTATCTGTCATTTCTTGACGGACTTGCGTCAGGCCTTGGTGCAACTCCATTCGCACTTCTTGCAAACGGTCGCTGACAGCCACTTCCAAGTCTTTTTGATCCAGCTGGCTGGCTTGTCTGGCTTGTTCAAAGCGATAATCCAGTTGATCTGAAAGATTGTCTGCCTGATTCTCCAAACTCTTGGCTAGGTACTTGTCTTGCTTATCCTGCCTTTGCCAAATCAGAAAGAGTCCAGCTAGGTTGACAATTAATAATAGTAATAATACAGTCTCCATCCTACCTCCTGTCCTTGCTATGCAGCACGACGACATAGCCATCTGGGCAAGTTACCGAAACTTCCCTATCTATATATTCGTTAGAAGCGTACACTTTTTTAAAGAAAAAATTTTCCTCTGTCAATTCGTACTTGGCACCAAGAATAGTCAGCTGGCTATCCCGAACAGGCATAAAGGCTAGATAATCGTAGTCTGAATGGGGCTCTAGCTGACTGGTCCCTTCTGGACAATAGGCAATCAAGTTTTGCCCATCCTCAATCGCTATCTGGCGCATATAGGGTGCCAACTTGGGATTGCTAGGCAGAAAGACATTAGCCAGCATATGATCAATACGACCACCCAAAGCCCAAAAAATGGTCACTTGGGCTTGAGGATTTTTTCCAAAAATCGTTAAAAGTGCTAGTTCCAGATCCGTATCATCCTTTTCTGGCTGGGCTTGAACAAAATGTTGGGCACGTTTTTGAATCAACTGACGTTCGTCTGCAGTCACGGAATCAAAATCCCCAACTGCTAGAGTGAGAGGCAGATCTTCTTCCAAGACCCAGAGCGAACCGCGATCCACACCGACAAAACAATCAAAATCCGTCCGATAATGACCGCGATCTCCGCCGGCAAAAACGGCAACCCTAGTCCAATTGTTTTCTAAGAGTTTGCACTCGTTCATTGACATCTCCCTTAAAGACATAAGACCCTGCTACAAAAACGGTAGCACCAGCTTCTTTAGCCTGAGAAATGGTTTGATCATCAATCCCACCATCGACTTCGATCTCAAAGTTCAAACCTTTTTCCTCACGAAGGGCAACCAACTCACGAACCTTGTCCATGGTTTCAGGCAGAAAGGCTTGTCCTCCAAATCCAGGATTCACTGTCATGACCAAGACTTGGTCAACTAGGTGAAGAACGTGCTTGATTGCCTCCACAGGCGTACCAGGATTGATAACAACCGAAGGTTTGACACCAAGAGAGCGAATCTTTTGAAGTGCTCCATGAATATGAGGTGTTGCTTCCACATGGATGCTGATGATATCCGCTCCCGCACGCGCAAAGTCTTCTAAATGGTGTTCTGGATTAGCTACCATCAAGTGGCAGTCAAAGACCATCTTGCTATGAGGGCGAAGAGCTTCAACCACACCTGCACCAAAACTTATTTGTGGTACAAAGTGACCATCCATGATATCGATATGGGCATACTCTGCCCCAGTTGCTTCTAGGCGTTTGATTTCACGTTCAAAGTTGGCATAATCTGCTGCCAGAATTGACGGAGCAATCTTGTATTGAGACATAGGTTTCTCCTTATTTTGGAATTTTTTTGCTGACTTTTTTATAGGTTTCTCTGCGATTTTCAATTTCACTGAGAAATTGCAGGTAGTTGTCAAAACGGAAGGTTGCAATAGCGCCTTCTTCTACAGCTGGCTTAACCGCACAAGACGGCTCATGGGTATGGGTACAAGTACGGAACTTGCAGTCTCGACTAACACTAGCAATCTCTGGAAAGGCCTGATTGAGGTCTTCAGCCGTTGACACTTCATAATCCAGTGATGAAAATCCTGGTGTGTCCGCGATTTTACCACCATTGAGGTTGTAAAAACTAACCGCTCGAGTGGTGTGACGACCACGACCCAGACTGTCTGAGATTTCTCCTGTTTCAAGATTGAGGTCCGGTGCGATTTTATTGAGGAGGGTTGATTTTCCAACACCTGTCTGGCCCATAAAGACCGTCACTTTCCCTGTCAACAGGGGCAGGAGTTCCTCCTTACTGGTCACAAAGTCATAACCGATGTCACCGTAAGTCTGCTGGTAAAAATCCAGTTCTCCTCTATCTTCCAGCAAGTCCATTTTAGAAATATAAACGATAGGATGGATGCCCTTGTGTTCCAGAAGAACCAAGAACCGATCCAGCAAATTGCTGTTAAAATCAGGTTCCTTGATGGACATGATCACCACAGCTTGGTCAATATTGACAATAGGCGGACGGACCAGGCTATTTTTCCGTTCGTGAATTTTGAGGATATAACCTTCGGAATTTTCCTCTGCAGAAAAATCTACCCAATCCCCAACATAGGGCGTATGACCTTTTTTGCGGAAATTTCCACGCGCGCGTGTCTGATAGACTTGGCCATCACTCTCCACATAATAGAAGCCCGCCAAGGCTTTAATGATTTGTCCCTGCATCTTAGAGTCCTTGTCCTTTAAGCGCATCTGCCAGACTAGCAAATTCTGCCAAGCTGAGAGCTTCACCACGCACAGATGGAGACAAGCCTGCCTGATCCAAAGCCTTGGTCAACTTTTCCTTGACTTCATCAGTCTTGCCAAAGTAGCCTGTCAGGTTATTCCACAAGGTCTTGCGGCGATGAGTGAAACTAGCCTTGGAAACCTTAAAGAAGAAGTTCTCATCTTTCACTGCTACAGCAGGCTCTGGACGACGCACCATTTTTAAAATGGCTGAGTCCACGTTTGGGGCTGGCACAAAGACCGTACGAGGCACGATGAAGGCAACCTTAGCTGTCATATAATACTGCACCGCAATCGACAAACTACCATAAGCCTTAGTATTTGGTTGAGCGGAGATACGATCCGCCACTTCTTTCTGCATCATGACGACAAACTCACTAAAAGGAATGCCACTCTCGATCAAATGCATGAGAATAGGCGTTGTGATATAGTAGGGCAAATTGGCTACTACCTTGATTGGCAGGTCAGGATTTTTGAAATTCTGGATATGCTGCGCCAAGTCAACTTTGAGAATGTCCTCGTTGACTACGGTAACATTGTCAAAATCACGTAAAGTATCTGCTAGGATTGGCACCAAACGGTGGTCGATCTCAAAGGCCATAACTTGAGCTGCACGCTCAGCCAAAAACTCCGTCAAGGCCCCAATACCTGGCCCGATTTCGATAACATTAACCTGATCGTCAATTTCAGCTGTATCCACGATCTTTTGAAGAATATTGGTATCCGTCAAGAAATTTTGCCCAAAGGACTTTTTAAAGGTAAAACCGTGACGCTCCAGCACTGCCTTGGTCACGCTATAATCTGCAATTCTCATTTATTCTCTTTTCTAATATAGTATGCTTCCGGGGTATAATGATAGAGCAAAACAAATAAGGGAGTCTCAATAATTCCTTCCAACATCTCTTCTAAGACCGCATCTGGATGAATAATCTCTCGTGTTTTGGTGAAATAAACACCTTGTTCCCCATTTCGATTACGGAGTTCCCAAGCGACATTGTTTCCTTGAACAGACGGCAAATAACGTTCCTTTTCTAGAAAGTCAAAAAATTCTTTCACCGTCATATCTTCAGAATCTCAAATTCTGTCTCATGAGGCAATACATCGTCCCCCATACATACAGAATCTCTATCAACTCGAATTTTCATTTCGCACTGTCCTTATAAGTTTCTATTTTAACGCTATCAAAATAAATCTAAGTACCTCTATTGTAACACATTCCCCTTATATTTTCGGGTTATCTGGTTATTGTTATCACTTTTCAGGACTCTCCAAACAGATTTCGATATCTAAATTTCTTTCCACTATTGAAGTAAGCATAAAATTTATTTTTCTAATTTTTTATAGATTGTCTCTTGAAAAGGTTAGTTGTTCAAGTAAGGAATAGAGTTTTGCTTGCTCCTCTTCTTCGTAAGCAGATCTATTTGCTTTTACTTCCCTGCATTTCTCGTCATACAGAAAACCATAATGGCCATCTTCTGTAGATAAGGCTGTGTAGACTTTGGCCATTTCTTCAGGACTAATTGAAAATCTTGACTTGATTTTATACAAATTTTTCATAAAAGCGCTGAGGTGATCATAGCGGCGCATATCAACTTTGACATTGGTCACACGGATGGCCTGAACCTTGATACCTTTCCAATGTTTTCGCATATAAAGCGACAGCATCAACAAGGCTAGTTTATTCTGATAATAGGTCTTGGCAGGACTATAATGTTTTTGACCAGCTAAATTTTCAAAATCAAGCTTCATGAAAGGATAAAGCATCAGCCCTTGGGAAGAAATATTAATAATCCGACCACTTTTTGACTTTTCCAACAAACCCTTTAACAAGGTAGAAAGTAAAAAGGGAGCAACCACATTGGTCGCAAATTGCTTTTCTAATCCCTCCCTAGTCAGGATGGGCTTTTTGACCGATAAGTCAAAATCAGCTGCATTGTTAATCAGAACGTCTAAAGCGTCTTCTTTTTGAATATACTGTTCCACTGCTTTCTTGATACTCTCCAAATCAGATAAATCAGCCAAAATATAATCTACATGCGGATTTCCTGTTTGTTGACGGATTTTCTCACAGGCTTGCTCAGCAACTTCTTTCCGTCTACAAAAGAGAGTTACCGACCAGCCCTTTTCAGCCAACTGTTTAGCAGCCTGGTAGCCAATACCACTATTGCCACCCGTAATAATCACTTTTTTCATTTCTGACTCCGTTAGTCTGAATACTTAGCCATCACTTCTTCCACTTCTGCCAAGGTTATCCCAAATAACTCTAAGCGCTTGATGAGTTGCTTGCCGTTGGAATAGCCGATGCGGAGCTGTTCGCCTAGATACTCTCTGCGCCTACGACTATCTGCTCCTGCTAAAAAACCTAGGCGAATCAAGTCACCACGACTGATGTCAAACTCGTTCTCGTTTTCAAATTGCTCTGTCACCTGAGCCAGCGCTGTTTTCAGGTCTTCATAGCTGGCGTGTTCGATTCCCAGAGAACGTCCCTTGGACTTAGATTTGGGCACTGCTTCGTCTCGCTTGAGAAAGGCATGTTGTACCGTTGGAATGGCCGTCATAATCATGCGACGAATCCGCTCACCGTTAAAGTCAGGATCTGTAAAGACAATGACCCCATGCAGTTCATGCAGGCGACGAATCCGCTCTATATCCTGGTCATTTATTGCGGAACCTCGTGTTTCATAGGTCTCTACATCAAAGTAACGTTTGAGATTGGCCGTATCATCGCGACCTTCAACCACGATGACTTGGGAAATTTTTTCTTTCATCACTTGCTGTCCAATCCAAAGATACGCTCTGCATTTGCAGTCGTTACAGCTGCTAATTCCTCGGTCGTCATCCCACGCAAGTCGGCGATAAAGTCCACCACGTATCGTGTGTAGGCTGTTTTGTTTTCACGGCCACGTTTAGGAACAGGAGCCAGGTAGGGCGCATCCGTCTCTACCAAATCTTGTCCAAAGGAAGTTCCCTAGCAGCTTCTTGGATATCCGTTGCTTTCTTAAAGGTCACCACTCCTGAGAAAGAAATGGTCATGCCAAGCTCGACAAACTTCTCAGCCCACTCGAGAGAGCCTGAAAATGAATGCATAATCCCACCACGAGGACCAACGCCCTCACTCTTGATAATCTCATAAGTGTCTTCTAGCGCATCACGGGTATGGACCACAAAGGGCAAATTCAAGTCCTTAGACAGCTGAATCTGACGACGAAAAACCTGCTCCTGCACTTCCTTAGGTGCTGTCATCCAATGGTAGTCCAGTCCAATCTCACCTAAAGCAACAACCTTGGGATGTTTTAGTTTTTCAAGCAAGTAAGCTTCGACCTCATCTGTGTAAGTCCCTGCTTCCGTCGGATGCCAGCCAATAGTTGCGTAGAGTTGCTCATACTCATCTGTCAATTCTAGGGCTCGCTCAATGGTCGGTGTATCAAAACCAACAATATTCATCTGTGTCACACCCATCTCAGCAGCCAAGGCGATTTCTTCTGCCTCACGTCCTGCAAATTCTTCTACATTTAAATGTGTGTGCGTATCAAAAATCATCTCTTCTAACCTCATTTTCTTCCATCTATTATACCAAAAATAGCATCCCTCGGCTTGTAAAAATATTCTAATACCGATCATTCTCCCTTGACTGCATTTTTTCAAAGCAGTATAATAACACTTATTGAAATTTTCATCAAAGGAAAAGAAAATGTTTAGAAAATTAAAATATACCTTTATTGGTCGACCACTCAAGTCTCTCACAGATAGTGAAGGGGGATTACTTGGAAAAATGCAGGCACTTGCAATGTTATCCAGTGATGCCCTGTCTTCTATTGCCTATGGACCTGAACAAGTCATTCTCGTTTTAGTCAGTCTCTCTCCTCTCGCTATTTGGTGGAGCCTCCCTATCGGTATTTGTCCTCTTACTCCTCGCTAGTTTGACCATTTCCTATCGTCAAATTATTCACGCCTATCCTCAAGGTGGAGGAGCTTATATGGTCACTCGGGAAAATCTCTCCCCTGAACTAGGCTTGATTGCAGGGGGCAGCCTCCTTGTTGACTATATGTTGACAGTAGCTGTATCCGTTGCTTCTGGAGCTGATGCTATTACTGCAGCCATCCCTGCCCTCCATCCCTACAATCTTCATATCTCTATTTTCCTAGTCTGCCTGCTCATGCTCTTGAATTTAAGAGGATTGAAAGAATCTGCCAGCTCTCTGATGATTCCCGTCTACCTCTTTATCTTCAGTACCGTCTTTCTCTTGCTTTATGGGTTCTTTCAACTATTTACAGGTTCCCTAAACTATCAGGCGACTTCAACCATTGGGCAAACCGTTCCGAGTCTTTCCATCGTTCTCCTATTGAGAGCCTTTACCAGTGGCTCTGCCTCTCTGACAGGGGTTGAGGCTATTTCAAATGCGGTACCATTTTTCAAAACTCCGAAAGAAAAAAATGCTGCTCAAACCTTGACCATCATGTCCTTGATTTTAGGATTTCTTTTTGCAGGCATTACCTTCCTAAACTACTGGATGGGCATCACACCTCAACACGGAGAAACCATCCTCTCGCAAATGGCCAAGGGCATTTTTGGTGATTCATTCTTTGGTCATGCTAGCTACTATCTCTTCCAGTTCTCAACAGCCTTGATTCTAGCTGTAGCTGCAAATACTGGCTTTTCAGCCTTCCCTATGCTAGCTTACAATATGGCTAAAAACAAGTACATGCCCCATCTCTTTATGGAAAAGGGGGATCGTCTTGGCTACTCCAACGGTATCTTAACTCTGGCCTTTGGGGCTATGATCCTTCTTCTCATTTTTAACGGGAATACTGAACGCTTGATTCCTCTTTATACTATCGGGGTCTTCGTTCCCTTTGCCCTTTCTCAGACTGGGATGATTTGCCATTGGAGAAAGGAAAAAGGAAAAAACTTCTTAAAACCTGCCTTTGCTAATATCCTTGGGGCCATCATTTGTTATGCTATCGTTCTCATTCTACTCCTCTTCAGACTTGGAGATATCTGGCCATTCTTCCCAATTATCCTAGTCTTAACCTTCCTCTTTTTGTCCATTCACAGCCATTACCAAAAAGTGGCAAACAACTACGACTCTACGAAGGAATTGAAAAGCGCACTTATGACGGCAACCTTGTCCTTGTCCTAGTAGGAAATGTTACTCGAGTAAGTGTCGGAGCCATTAACTACGCTCAAAGTATCGGTGACGAAGTGTTAGCCATGCACATTTCTACTAAAGAAACGGCTGAAAAAGACCAAGAAATCCTTCAGGAATTTGCCGATCACTTCCCAAATATCACTCTGAAGAATATCAATACCAGCTACCGCGACATCATCACCCCTAGCGTTAAGTATGTCAAACGAATCGCCCAAGAAGCTAAGCAAAAAAACTACACCGTTACAGTCCTTGTCCCACAGTTTATCCCTAACAAGCCTTGGCAAAATATCCTGCACAATCAAATGAGCCTCAAACTAAAATACGCTCTCAGATGGCATGAAGACGTCGTTGTCGCTAGTTACTCTTATCACTTAAAAGAATAAATAAAAACTCAAAATCAGTAACTTATATCTGGTTTTGAGTTTTTTGTATGTGACCTTTTAGATGAGCCCTCCATGAGTTCCATTTGAAATCGGTGATTTCGTGGGCAATGCACTCTTTAAAATCAAAAGAAAAGCCAGTAGACTCGAGTTCCTACTGACTTCTTTGTTGAATTCGTTTGGATTATGCAGCCAAAACTTTGCGTCCTTTACGACGACGAGCTGCCAATACGCGACGACCGTTTTTAGTTGACATACGGTTACGGAATCCGTGTTTACGCGCACGACGAAGTTTACTTGGTTGATAAGTACGTTTCACGATGAATACCTCCTCATAGATTTTGTATTCGTTTAGCCGGCTATAAAGTGATCAGTTACTAAACATACTTTACTATTCTATCTGATTCTTACCTATTTGTCAATAGCTCTAAGTAAATGTTTCCTGCTTTTCCCTATGAAAGCCTTATCTACGATACTGGCTCAAGAAACGTGTCATCTTTTCTTGGATTTGCGCTAATTCGTCCACACGAGGAAGGTAAACGATACGGAAATGGTCTGGTTCCTTCCAGTTAAAACCACGACCATGAACCAAGAGAACCTTTTCCTGCTTCAAGAAATCAAGAACGAACTGTTCATCATCATCGATGCGGTACATATTGCGGTCAATTTTAGGGAAGATATAAAGACCCGCCTTCGGCTTGACTGCAGATAAACCTGGAATATCTTGAATGGCATTATAGATAAAGTTTCTTTGCTCGTAAATCCGTCCACCAGGAAGGAGCAATTCGTCCACTGACTGGTGCCCACCTAGTGAAGTTTGTACGACTTGCTGGGCCAAAACGTTAGAGCAAAGACGCATATTGGACAGCATATTGAGCCCTTCGATATAGCCCTTAACATGAGTCTTAGGTCCAGATAAGACCATCCATCCTACACGGAAACCAGCGATGCGATGAGATTTTGACAGACCATTCATGCTGACACAGAAAACATCAGGTGCCAAGCTTGCCACAGGTGTATGCACATGCCCATCCATCACCATGCGATCATAAATTTCATCCGCAAAGATGATCAAATCGTTTTGACGAGCAATCTCAATAATCTCCAACAAGAGTTCCTTAGGATAAAGGGCTCCAGTTGGGTTGTTCGGATTGATAAGAACGATTGCCTTGGTATTGGAAGTAATTTTTGACTTAATATCGTCAATATCTGGGTACCACTCTGCAGCTTCATCACAGATATAGTGAACAGCATTTCCTCCAGCCAGGCTGACAGCGGCTGTCCAGAGAGGATAGTCTGGCATAGGTACCAAGACCTCATCACCATTATCCAAAAGCCCTTGCATGGACATAACAATCAGCTCACTGACACCATTTCCAAGGTAGATATCATCAATGTCTACATTGGGAAATTTCTTCAGTTGGCAATACTGCATGATGGCCTTGCGGGCTGAGAAAATCCCTTTGGAGTCAGAATATCCCTCACTATCACGCGCATTCATAATCAAGTCATGAATGACCTCATCTGGCGCTGTAAAGCCAAATTCTGCTGGATTCCCTGTATTCAGACGTAAAATCTTTTCTCCGTTTGCTCGCATCCGCATAGCTTCTTCCAAAACAGGACCACGGATATCATAGGCAACGTGCTCTAACTTACTAGACTTGTTATATTCTTTCATCTTGTTTCCTCAATTCATAGAGATAGTAACATTATACCACTAGAAAGGGATTGCGACAAGTTTCCTGAAATGAGCAAGCAAAGAAAAAAACTCACAACGACTAGGTTCTCACCGTCTAAACAACTAGAATACAGAAGTATTTTCTCACATACCAAAAGACAAACCTAGAAAGATCAGCGCTATAAAAGAATCATACAAAAGATTAAACATGAGAAAGAGCCCCCACGTGACCAAATAGTCCAAGCGACAACTTCTCTTTGCAATCACAAATAAAATGATGTGGTAGACTAGGTGAAAGAGAAGAAATCCAACAAAACCTGGATAGAGAACGGGCATGACTCTTTCCAGCTGCCAAAGCATCACTACTTCACCTACAAGTGACGCAAAGATAATTCCATGATAAAGAAAACTTATTTTTTTAGAAGCTTTAACAGACCCTTTCATACTTTCTCATCCCCTCGCTGTGTTTCCTACTATCGCGTTTTCTTTTATTTTAACATATCTCCACCAAATCGAATCTCCGATAATATTTATTTAAATATGATTTTTACTTTACTTCTTTAGTGAAAAGGGTTACAATAACAGTAAGAAAATTTCAGGAGGTTTCATTATGGCACAACGTTACCAAAATGTTATGGTCGCAATTGATGGTTCTAAAGAAGCGGACTTGGCTTTCGTCAAAGGTGTTTACACTGCTCTACGCAACGAATCCAAGCTCACCATTGCCCATGTTATTGACACACGCGCTCTTCAAAGCGTGTCTACCTTTGATGCTGAAGTTTACGAAGAACTCCAAGTCGATGCTGAAAGTCTGATGAAGGAGTACGAAAAGCGCGCAAGAGATGCTGGTGTGACCGATATTCACATCGTCATCGAAATGGGAAATCCAAAAACCCTCCTTGCTCGTACTATTCCAGACGCAGAAAATGTTGACCTGATTCTCGTTGGTGCAACAGGGCTCAATGCCTTTGAACGCCTCTTGGTTGGCTCTTCATCTGAGTACATTCTCCGCCATGCAAAGGTCGATTTGCTGGTCGTGAGAGAAAGTGAAAAAACATTGTAATCATTAAAAAAGGGAGCCTTGAGCTCCTTTTTGTTTGTCCTGATTGGGTCACAAAAAGGCTTTAAACAATAGTTTAAAGCCTCTATCTTATTTAGAAAGTAGTCAATCTCAAAAGATTGAATTATTTGTAACTGTATGCCCAGTAGTATACACCGTTTCCATCAACTACTGCTGCTACAGCTCCTTCAGTGACATTCGGATCGAGAAGCAAGTCTCTCAAACCACTGTTTGCCCATTTCTTAACGACAACAGCTGCATCTTCATCACGACGTCCTACAAAGCCTGTGCTATCGTATTGACGTGAAATTTCATTTACTTTTGGAAGTGCTTGATTTTGATAAATGTCTTCAGACCAAGTCAATTCTTTCAATCCTTGAGCTTTACGCTCTTCATTGATTTTAGCGAAAGCTTCTTTCGCTTTTGAAACATAGTCATAGTTTGTATCGTTTGTTGCTTCAACACGGTAAATAAACTTCACATAACCAAATTCTACATCACTGTATTTCTTGTCTTCGACACCACTCTTGAGATTTGCAATCAAGACATAGTCCTTAGCGTATGGGTTTTCTTTCGTCTTCTCAAAGATTTCTGGATCTTCGATTTCCCACTCAACTTTAGCATCCCATCCTGCGTTATCAAGGAACTTAGGATTCATCTTTTCGATAACGTAGTTCTTGAACTCTTCAACATTCTTGAATGGCAATGCTTGACCTGCTTTAGCAGTCGTTACCAAGTTAGTTGAGTAAAGTTTCACGCTTGAGTTCTTGTCACTGTACATGTACTCGTCATCAGCAGTATTTTCGTGAAGTTTTGGATCACGAGCTGGATCGTTTGGATCAGTCATCCCTTGAAGTTTCCATTTTCCTCCAAGCCACTTCCAGTATGCTGAGTAACCTGTACGCTCTGAGTTAGATGATACATAGTAGTAATGTGCACTACCGTCGAAGTAGTAGTTTTTATCATTTTTGAGGACTGCATCACCTGGTTTACCTGGTGGGTAAACCAATTTTGGAGTTTGTCCATTTGGTGCCCAAGCCAAGTGTTCCAATCCTTCAGCTGGTTTTTCAACATAATCAGGGATTTGGTTTTCACTTGGTTCATCAGTTGTTACCAAACCTGGTGTTGTTGGGATAGCTGGAGTTGCTGGTGTTTCTGGTTTTGGTTCCGCTGGCGTTTCTGTAGATGGTTTGAATGGATCAAATTCACTATCAGCACCATTAATTGGTGGGTTTTCTGGTAGGTCAACACTTGGAGTTGCTGGTTGTGCTGGTTGTGGCTCAGCTGGTGTTGTTGGCTCTTCAGGTTTATCACTAGGAGCTGGTGTTGGAGTCTCTGGTTCTGCTGGTGTTGGAGCAGGAACTTCAGGTTGACTTGGTTGTGCTGGTTCAACCGGAGTTGTTGGTTGTTCTGGTTTTGGTTCAGCCGGTGTTGCCGGTTGTTCTGGAGTTGTTGTATCAGCAGAATCTTTCACCAATACCCACTTACCATTTTGGTAGTAGTAATAATCACCATTATCCAATACATAGTAATAGTACCCATTTTCGTAACGATAGTGCGGATCGTTTTCCAAGTTGTTAGTAGATGAGTTATTATTACTATTGTTTGTCAAAGGTTTCCACTGACCGTTGCGATAAATACGGTAGCTACCGTCGTTCATACGGTAGTAGTGATTGCCATTCCAGTAAATATAATTTTCATCGCTAGCAAGGTTGTTGTAATTATTCCAATAGTTATAACCATAGTAGTTGCTACTGTTGTCATAGCCATAGTAGTTATTCCAATTATTGTAACCGTAGTTGTAACTTGGGTAATAGCTACCATATCCATAGTTATAGCTTGGGTAGTAGCTATTGTAGCCATAGTTATAGCTTGGGTAATAACTGTTGTAGCCATAACTTCTTACAGTATAGTTTGATGTACGGCTACGATTTGCAGTAGTACGGTTAGAAGTACGATTGCTTGAACGACGGCTAGTTCTTGTATAGTAACTATTATTTCCATTCCAATTGTAAGCAGCGTGAGCTTCACTTGGTGCAAAAGTTGGAAGCATTGTTACAGCTGTTAAAACAGAAGCTGTCAAATAGGTATATTTTTTCTTCATTTCAACCTCTTAATTCTTTAATTTTTAAACTTGAAAATTAAAATAATAAAAATTTGGAAAGCAATTGTGCACAATTTTATAACTAAACCTCAAAGCTAGAGTGAACTCCTCACATCAACTTGTTAACAGGCCTGAAATAAACAAGTTGACTTTCTGTCTTTAAAAAGAGCATATTATAGCAATATGAATATTTTTATATTTATTCGCTTTCTTAATTTATTCCAACACATCAACTTTCAAATATCAAATAATTTGACTCGTCTTTTTTTTGATGTTATTTCAAAAGAAAAGCTAGATATATTAGCAATATATCTAGCTTTTTAACTATTCTTTGTAAGCAATGTAATTTCCTGTTGCTTCATTTTCACTATTTTTTCATTTCTTTTTCTAGTATGAATATGCTAACAATAATTAGTGATATATATAAAATTGTTCGGTTTTTCAGCTCAAAAAATCCCCGAATTTTTCATCCAGGGAAAAGAATTTTCTCTTATGTTTTATTTTTTCTTTCTTTATGTCGCTCATAAGCTTTAAACTGACGTTGTAGTTCCTGTCGGATGGCAGGCTCTGGAGCATATTTTTCTTCCCAGTCATCTGGCTTTAAAATCTTGTGTGTAACTGGGTCAAAATGAGCTTTCCCATCAGGGAAAACCTTTCCCATATTTGCTTCATGGACAATATCAAAAATGCGTTCTGGGTCTACTCCCATCAAAACAAAACTACCGTATGTAAAATACAGTGTGTCAATCAAAGCATCCACTTGACCGACCAGATTTTGCTTAGCAGGTGTCTTTTTCGCCACTTTCTCTGCCGCCTTATCAAGTGCCTCATGCATGCTTGCAAGGGAGTTTTGGAATTCTTCCTCCGAAGAACTTGCTGCGCGAACAAACTCTACTAATTCTTCAATTTTAAAATCTGCGCGGTGGGTTGCACCTTCAGCATCCCATGCCTGTGGCTCTTCTTGAGTTCGTTCATCCATCATGTGGTGGAAGGTTTTAACCTTATTAAAGTGGTAGTCTCGACTGACAAACACTTTTTCTGAAGCCAAAACACCAAAGTGCTCGAGCGCCTTGTGGATACCATCTTGTTGATTACTTGCCGTAATATGCTTGGCAACTTCTTTGACACTGCTACTGCCATTTCCCATAGCGACCGACATACCAACGCCCGCCAACATTTCCAGATCGTTGTCTGAATCACCAAAGGCCATGACTTGGTTGAGATCAAAGCCATATTCTTTCCCGACTCGGCGAATGCCTTCTAGTTTGGAATTTCCTTGGTTAATGATATCTGCTGCAAAAGGATTACTTCGAGTCAATTTCAAGTCTTCAAAATCAGCTGCTGCCTTCTCAGATTCTTCTGGCGTCATCAGCATCAAAACTTGATAAATGGGTTGATTAATCAAGTTAAGCAAGTCGTCTTCCTTTTGAGGAACTGCCTTGCTGACCATTCGATTAAAGGAACGGCTAACGGTTCTTGTCAGAACAGTCGGAATAAAACGACTAACCAGTTGGGAAAAGGAGCCGAGACCAAATGACATAATCTTCGAACCAACAACGGCATGCTCGGTTCCAAGAGCGATTTCTTTACGCTCCTTTTTAGCATAAGCAATCAGTTGACGCAGGCTTGACTTAGCGATTGGGCTTGCAAAGAGTACCTTTTCTTTATTAAAAATGTATTGGCCATTGTAGGTCACCGCAAAGTCTAGGTCCAAGTCTTCCATCAATTCCTTGACAAAAAACGGCCCTCGTCCTGTCGCTACTCCAACAAGCACTCCTTGCTCTTTGACAATCTTAATCGCGTCCTTAGTGGATTTCAAAACACTCTTGCGATCGTTGACTAGCGTTCCATCGATATCAAAAAAAACAGCCTTGACTTCCATCCTGTCCCATTCTCCCCTTTTGTGTTACAATGATTATACCACATTTCAGAAAGAGTGACTAAATCATGCCTAAGAAAATCCTTGTTTTACATACAGGTGGGACTATTTCCATGCAAGCAGACGCCACTGGTGCCGTTGTAACTAGTCAGGAAAATCCCATGAACCATGTGTCCAATCCTCTTGAAGGGATTGAGGTTCATGCCCTAGACTTTTTTAATCTGCCAAGCCCTCATATCAAACCCAAGCATATGCTTGCACTCTATCATAAGATTAAAGAGGAAGGTGATAACTACGATGGAGTTGTCATCACACATGGTACAGATACCTTAGAAGAAACAGCTTACTTCCTTGATACCATGAAAATTCCGCCCATCCCCATCGTTCTAACAGGGGCCATGCGTAGTTCTAATGAACTTGGTAGCGACGGTGTTTATAACTATCTGAGCGCTTTGCGGGTTGCCAGTGATGATAAAGCAGCCGACAAGGGGGTGCTGGTCGTCATGAATGACGAGATCCATGCAGCCAAGTATGTAACCAAAACTCATACGACCAATGTCAGCACCTTTCAAACCCCAACACATGGACCACTTGGCCTCATCATGAAGCAAGAAATCCTCTACTTCAAAACGGCTGAACCCCGTGTCCGGTTTGATCTTGAGCATATTCAAGGTCTGGTTCCCATCATCTCGGCCTATGCCGGTATGACAGACGAGCTGATTGATATGTTAGACTTGGAACAGCTGGATGGCTTAGTTATTCAGGCCTTCGGAGCAGGCAATGTTCCCAAAGAAACAGCTCAAAAGTTGGAAAATCTCCTCCAAAAAGGAATTCCAGTCGCCTTGGTCTCACGATGCTTTAACGGCATTGCTGAACCTGTCTACGCCTATCAAGGTGGAGGGGTGCAGTTGCAACGAGCTGGCGTTCTCTTTGTCAAAGAACTCAACGCTCAAAAAGCTCGCCTCAAATTATTAATTGCCCTTAATGCTGGACTAAAAGGACAAGCCTTAAAAGACTATATGGAAGGCTAATCCTCTTCTCTAGAATACAAAATCAGGAAATCTTCACGATTCCCTGATTTTTTCTATTTACGTTTTCGTGTAGAGCGACGTTCTGTCAAACCATGAGGTAGGAGAACTTCACGTTCTTCCAACTCTTCCTTATGCATAATCTTAGTCAACATACGCATGCTGATAGCACCTAAGTCATAAAGAGGTTGGGCAATAGTCGTCAAATTTGGACGAGTGAATCGTGCAATCTGAGAGTCATCTGTCGTAATGATTTCAAACTCTTCTGGCACAGATACACCATGGTCAGCCAAACCATTCAACACACCTGCTGCCAATTCATCACCTGTTACAACTGCGGCTGTAGCTTGTGATGAAATCAAGCGTTCTGCCAAGGCATAGCCATCGTCATAGCTGTATTTTGATTCAAAGACCAAGCCCTCGCTATAAGAATGTCCAGCTTTTTTCAAGGCTTCCTTATAACCAATCAAACGAACCTTGCCATTGATATCATCGACGAGTGGTCCACTCACAAAAGCAATTTTCTCATTTTCTTTGAGAAGGTAGCTCACAGCATCAATCGTTGCTTGTTTGTAGTCGATATTTACACTTGGAAGTTGGTGTTCTACATCCACAGTACCAGCAAGAACAACCGGTGTCCGTGAACGAGAGAATTCTGAACGAATCTTTTCAGTCAAGTGATAGCCCATAAAGATAATCCCATCGACTTGTTTTGAAAAGAGAGTATTGACCACTGAAACTTCCTTTTCATCATCCTCATCACTATTTGCAAGGACAATGTTATACTTGTACATTTCAGCAATGTCGTCAATTCCCTTAGCAAGTGTCGAGAAATAACCATTGGTAATGTTCGGAATCACAACTCCGACTGTCGTTGTTTTCTTGCTAGCTAAACCACGGGCTACCGCATTTGGACGATAGTCCAAGCGATCAATCACTTCTAGGACTTTTTTTCGAGTGTTCTCTTTAACATTCTTGTTGCCATTAACGACACGGCTAACTGTTGCCATTGAAACTCCTGCTTCACGGGCGACGTCATAAATCGTTACTGTATCATCTGTGTTCATTCCGTTTCCTTTCTATAATGAAAATTTCGCTTTCACGCATCTACTTACTCCATTTTATCACTTATTGTAAACACTTTCAAGTATTTTTTAGAGAAACTTTGAAAAAATTTCACAGTTTATTCCCATTTTGAAAAAGCAAGTACGATTTCTTGATTTTTAAGACATTTTGCTGTATGATAAGGAAAATAAAAGGGGGAGGAAAGCATGGCTTTTACAAATACACAGAGACGATCCGCTAGTTTTGGTGTCGTGACTAGCTTGCCTGATGATGTCATTGACTCTTTATGGTATATTATCGATCATTTCCTGAAAAATGTCTTTGAATTAGAAGAAGAACTTGAGTTTCAACTGCTCAACAATAAGGGAACCATCACCTTCCATTTTTCTAGCCAGCACCTTCCGACTAGCATCGATTTTGATTTCAATCATCCTTTTGATCCGCTTTACCCGCCTAGGGTCCTTGTTTTAGACCTAGACGGCAGAGAGACCATCCTCCTTCCAGAAGAAAATGACCTATTTTAAAAAACTCTAGCTTCTCGGCGCAAACTGCTGAGGAACTAGAGTTTTCTTTTTCTAATAAATGGAGCGACTGACAACTAGACCGTTTGGTTTTGTATACTCTAAGTCAAGGTAATCCTGATAAGTCCCTGGAACAATGAAACCTTGGGGACTCAATATATCAGTTCCAGCTTTTCCTACGATAGAGTCTGCCAGCAAGACACAATTGGTACTGAGAACAAAGTAGGTCTTAAACTCGGATGAGCTGAATTTATAGAGGGTCGCATCCGCTTCCTCTTTCAGTTGGTAGGAGTAGGTATGCTTGACCTCTCCCTCTCTTCTTTTCATCAACTGCGAGCTTGGTTCCCAAGGAATTAACAGATCTTCTATCTCTGCTAAACGCGCTTGGATGGCTGCTTTCTGTTGGTCCGTCAAACTCAGACCATAAGCAAACAAGGTCTTCTGACTTTCCCTCTTACAGAGCTTGATGTATTTTTCCCGATTGGCCTTAAACAAAACACCGTCTCCAATCATACCAAATAAACGCTCCGAGTGAGGATCATAGGAACCATAGGAAATAACCTGCCCTTGATAACAAATATCCACATGTCCCATAGCAAGGAAAAAGGAGGTTTCTGATGTATGAACAAAAATTTCCAGATCAACCGTCTGGTCGTTTTTTCTTTCCGAATGAACTTCCCCTTCTTGACTTTCATGATTTGCCAGCCACTCATTTAGTTTGCGCAAGGTGCTAATAGGAATCAGGGCTGTCACAAAGATCGGCAGAGTCATTCGCATTCGTCGTTTCAGCTTGGGATTGTTTTCTATCTTTTCAAAAAAGAAACCGTCCCGGAGGCTACTGGCTCCTAGCATGAGCAAGTAAAACCCAAGCAAGAGCAATTCAAAATTCGCTGCATCGTGAAAAGGAGAGATGCTATAAAGCCCGAATCCTGTCATCCATACAGCATCGAAGAGATGATGGAGCCGAGGATGAATGGCATTTTTCGATAGAGAGACCAAGTGACAAGACTAATGATCCCCGTAAACAGCTGGTAGCTCGCAATGATAAAAACCAGGAGATAGAGGGCAAGGTCTTGCAAGATGATAGAGTCAAACACCAGAGCCGCAACCACCAGCTTGCCCAAGGTTACAAAGATATTTTCCCGACGTTTTTTATCCTGAAACCAGCGAGTCAACAAGTGCCAAACTGCTGACAAGGGAAAGTAGCCCAGCAGCAACTGGTACCCCATTCGCGGAATGACTTGTCCAAATCGGATCAAGAGAAGCCCTAAAACAATAGCAAGTAGTCCCTCCCCGATACTCTTCCACTTGCTATAGGTCTCGGAAAGCTTAGGCATTTCCTTGCTCCAACTGGTCAACCAAGTAACGAATTGGTTGTTTTAAGATTGGATGAATAAAATGGGGAGCTATTTCCACTAACGGCTCAAGAACAAAGAGGCGTTCTGCTATATAAGGATGAGGCAAGATGAGCTCGTCTGTATAGATGACTTGGTCCTCCACAAAGAGCAAGTCCAAATCAATCAAGCGAGGCCCCCAATGCACTTCTCTCACCCGTCCCATTTCTGACTCAATGGCTAATAATGTTTCTAACAAGACTGGTGCTGGTAGCCAGGTTTCTACTTCAATCACCTGATTGACAAAGCTATCCTGTTCCACACCTCCCCAAGGCTCTGTCGCCAAGACACTGGACTCTTTGAGAATATGGATACCTCGAGCTCGCAATTTGTCAATAGCTTGTTCCAAGTTTGCTTGCTTATCTCCCATATTACTTCCCAGAGCGATAAAGGCCCGTTGTTTGCGACGGCGAATGGTCACCGAGCAGGTATCCAATGGTAAATGCACTGGAGCCCATGGTTTTTTTAGTTCCAACTCAATCTCTTGGACAAGAGGATAAGTCTCAAAGGTACGTTCAACTAGTTTGTAGGCTACCGTTTCAATCAAATCCTCAGAGCTTTCCTGAAACCAAGTCGTCCACTGCTGACACAATTCTCCGTAATGGACAGAAGCTGTTAAATCCAAGTCTGTCGCCGCCTTGGTCATATCATAGGATAAGCTTGCGGAAATAACAAACTTCTGCCCCAATTCTTTCTCACTAGGAAAAAGACCATGATAGGCAAAAATTTCCAAATCTTTAATCTGCAGTTGATCCATAACTAGTCCTTTCTAGAAAAATCCGCATGAAGCGGATTCTTTTTATAGTCCCATTAAACGATAAGCCTGGTCTCGAAGGTCCTTATCTGTTTCAAATAGACCACGAGCTACTGTCGTCAAGGTTGCCGTGCCTGGTTTTCTGACACCACGCATGCTCATACACATATGTTCCGCCTCAATGACAACAAAGGCTCCCTTAGCCCCCAGATAGTCCATCAAGGCATCGGCCACTTCGATATTTAACCGCTCTTGAATTTGTGGTTTTTTAGAATAAACTTCAACAGTACGGGCCAGCTTAGACAAGCCTGCCACACGGCCATCTGGAATGTAGGCAATATGCGCCTTACCATAAAAGGGCAAGAAGTGGTGCTCACACATGGTGTGGAAAAAAATATCCTTTTCCACTACCATATTGTCATCAATAATCTCAAATGATTTTGACAAATGTTCCTCAGCACTTTGGCCAAGACCTGAAAAAATCTCTTGGTACATACGGGCTACACGAGCAGGTGTTTCCTGCAAGCCCTCGCGGTTAGCGTCCTCACCAACAGCCTCGATAATCATTTTTACAGCTGCTTCAATCTTTTGTGTATCCATTCTCGTTCTTCCTCTCCATCAGATAGGCTCTCACTTGGCTCAAGAAATACAAGGAACCTGTGATAATCCTAACTGTTTGTTTCTCTTCATTTTTATCTGTCAATTTCTGCTCTAGAAAATCCTGCCAACCTTGGTAATTGAGATTTCTAGACTTGGCTGTCCCTTTCAACACGCTTTCATCCGTCGCCCGACTATCATCAAATGTGTCAGGGTAAGCTCGGTATCTGGCATTTCCCCTAGCAAGTCCAGCATATCATCCAAGGCCTTGGTTTTGATGCAGGTAAAGAGGATTTCCTTATGATAATCCGCAAAGCGTTCTTGTAAGGTTGCTAGTAAAGCCTTGATAGCATGGGGATTGTGGGCCCCATCCAAAAATAGCAAGGGGTTACTAGACACGACCTCCAAACGCCCTGGCCATCTGGTTTCTTTCAAAGCTTGAGCAACCAAGTCATTACTTGCTAACTCCCGCCCAGTCTCCTGGCAATAAGTGTCTAGGAGGGCAAGCGCCATCCCCGCATTCTCTATCTGGTGCAAACCGAGCAGGCCTGTTTGAAAGCGACCTTGTCTGACAGAACTGGTATAATCAAAGATTTCACCCGCTACCGCGCTTTCTTGATGACGAACCTGGTAATCACTTCCATAGGCAAGTCTCGATGCATTTTTATCTTCTGCAATATTGTCAATCACAGCCAAGGCTTCAGGAACAATATGACCTGTCACTAATGGAATGCCTTGTTTGATAATACCAGCCTTCTGCTCTGCTATGGATTCCAAGGTGTCACCAAGTAGGGCCACATGATCCAGTCCAATAGTCGTAATTCCTGTTAAAATTGGCTGACAGACATTAGTACTATCCAGAAGGCCACCCATACCGACTTCCATGATGGCCACATCTACTAGCTCTGAGGCAAAGTAATCATAGGCTATAGCTGTAATTATCTCAAACTCGGTTGTTCCCTGCAAATTATCAGCAGATTCCCCCCTCAAGCAAAGACTGATAGTCTGCCATGAGGGCTTCTAGCCTAGTTTCTGGGATGGATTCCCCATTAATGCTAATCTGATCCGTATAATGAATAAGATAGGGCGAGCTGAACACCCCAACTCTCAGTCCTAATTTTTCCAGCATCTTTTTCAAAAAAGCAATGGTAGACCCCTTGCCGTTGGTCCCTCCGATATGGATGACCTTGAGTTTGAGCTGGGGATTGCCTCGCAGAGCTAGGAGTTCTACCATGCGTTCCAAGCCAAAATGTGGTTGGTCCGTCCGGTAGTGGGCAATCCACTGATTGTTTTCAATTTCGTTCATCTTACTTATATTGTTTTAAATCTAGATTTCTGCATCATCTGCCAAACGAATGGCTGACGCAATTTCAACTGCCATCCTGTGACTGGCAACATCGTGCACGCGCACCACTTCCACACCCTGTCTCGCAGCGATACTGGTTACATGAGCCGAAGCGGTGTCCCGATTTCGGAAACCGACTTCCGTCTCAGGATTGACTTCAAAGCCATTCTCCTCAAGGATATTGATAACAAACCGCTTGCGCGAAACACCAAGAAAGATTGGATAGCCCTGCTGATGCAATTTATCAAGGTCCCGTAGAAGAAGTAGATTTTCCTTCTTGGTGAGACCAAAACCAATTCCCGGATCCAGCAAAATGTTTTCTCTTGCTATCCCAGCTTGATTGGCTCTCGCTAGTGCTCGTTCAAAGAAAGCCTCCATCAAGTCTTCAATTGGCATTTTTTCAAAGCCAGCTAACTCTTCCTCTGTAAAAGCTTGCCCAAAACCAAAATGAGGAAATATGAGCGAACTAGGGTGCTGAGGTCGAGCCATGACTGGATTAAACATGATGACTACTTTCGCACCAGCCTTAGCAACCACATCCGCCATTTTCTCATCTCCCATGAGACCAGTGATATCATTGACCAGATTGGCACCAGCAGCCAAAGCAGCCTCTGCCACCTGACTTTTCCAAGTATCGATGGAAATGAGGATATCACTTTCCTTGCGAATAGCTTTGATAACTGGAACAACACGTTGGATCTCTTCTTCTATCTCAACATAGCTACTTCCTGGACGAGTCGATTCTCCTCCGATATCTAGCATGCTCGCTCCTTCAGCTATCAATTTACGGGCTTGCTGAAGCGCCTGGTCAACAGCAAAAAACTGACCACCATCCGAAAAGGAATCTGGGGTTACATTGATAATTCCGCAAATGGCTGTTTTTGCCTGACTAGCTTTATTGGACATAGGGTCACTCCTCAAGGTTTTTCACCACATTATTTCTCTATTTTACCATAAAAAGAAAAAGATGGATACGCAAGCATTCATCTTTTCCAAGTAGGTCAATGGCTTAGAATGATAGGCCCAGATTTCTACTAATCAATACCAATATAGCTATCAAACAAAAGGCTACACCATTGAGAATCATATGAAGCAGGATGGACATCTCTAAACGTTCTGTCTTATAGGCTGTCCAAGTTAGAACTGTTGACATCCCTCCATAAATAAGTACAGAAGGTAGATTGGTTGGAGTATGGAGTAAGGCAAAGACAATTGCCCCAACAACAAAGCCAAGTTTTTCCTTACCTCGGAAGATTTTTTTAGGAATAATCCCACGACACAAAATTTCCTCACAAATCGGCGCAATCAAGACTAGTATGAAAAAAGTGGCAATCAAGGAACTATTTTCAACAAGACCGTTAATAGTTGATTGATTGCTAGTTGTCGTCTCATTCGTCATGCGAAGCAAAGCTGCACCAAACAAATTGTTAGCAAAAATCACTAGGTAACTCAACACCAAACGAGCCAAGTCTTTGGCCTTAAAAAAGGACAGATTAAAAGTAGCAAGTTGTGTTTTTCTAGCACCTAAAATAAAGACAGCCAAAATAACAATGGATAGAGCACCGACTATGAGCCCTGACTGTAAAAGAGGAAATTGTTTAGAAGCTAGCCAAAAAGATAGCCCTAAAGGAACTTGCGCTAGAATTAAAGCCACTAAAAGGATGAGGACCCACATTCCTCTGTTCAAAACCTCTTGCCAAATTGTCTTATCTTTCATGATGTACCTCCTTATAAGAAAAAGGGGAGACTCCCCTTTTCTATTATACCATTTATAGCGCCATACTGATATAGTTAAGGATAAACAAAGCATCCAAAATCCAAATCATCACGTGCACATCCTTGGCTTGACCTTTGACAACTTTTGTCAAGGTGTATGTCAAGAAACCAACAGCAATCCCTTGTGTGATAGAGTAACTGAATCCCATAAAGATAGATGTGAAGAAGGCAGGAACTGCTTCTGACATATCATCCCAAGGAATATTTTTAAGATTAGACAGCATCATAATTCCGACGATAATCAAAATTGGTGCTGTTGCTGCTGAAGGAACAATAGCAAGAAGTGGGCTAAAGAAGCTAGATAGGGCGAAACAGATAGCAACTACTAGAGCTGTCAAACCTGTACGTCCACCAGCACCAATACCTGCTGCTGACTCAATATAAGTTGTTACGTTTGAAGTACCTGCAATGGCACCTACCGAAGTTGCTACCAAATCAGAGTATAGAGCCTTGTCCAATTTAGCGGACTCATGGTTTTCTCCACTTGTCGCAACGATACCAACTTTTTCACCAGTACCGATAAGAGTACCAATTGTATCAAATATCCGTTAGTGAGAAGGCAAGAATAGCCATCAAGGTTTCTGGTAAACGTGAAGTGTTTGAAATCAAAGATCCTAAACCTTCTGAACCCAGAGCAGCACCAAATAAAGTTCCTAAATCATTAACCGCTGCTGAAAGATTGTTGCTAGCAAAGTCAATCCCTGATAATTTGACAACACCAACAGCAATGGCAAGCACAGTCGTTGTTAAAATAGAAAGAATGATTCCACCCTTGATGCCTTTAACAACAAAGAAAATGGTAATAGCCAAACCTGCAAGCGCCACCAATACGGCTGGAGTATTGAAGTCTACCAAGCCTGGAACGGCTGCTGAGTTTGCAGTAAGTGCAGCTTGAGCCTTGTCTGCTCCTTCACCTGCTACCGTATAAGTACCTGGATCGATTGAGAATTTCAAGAGACCAGCATTCTTAATCCCAACATAGGCAAGGAAAACACCAATACCAGCGGAAATAGCTGAACGAAGTGTTGTTGGAATAGATTCGATGATCATTTTACGAACATTTGTTAAGGTAATAATCAGTGAAATAATTCCACAAATGAAGACCATACCAAGAGCTTCTTTCCAAGTATAGCCCATCCCAAATACAACTGTAAATGTGAAGAAGGCATTTAGTCCCATACCTGGTGCTTGTGCGTATGGCAAATTAGCATAGAAAGCCATCATCAAAGTACCGACTACAGAACCGATAATCGTTGCCAAGAACACACCTTGAACAGGCATACCCGTTTGGGAAAGCATTTGAGGGTTTACAAAGAGAATATAACTCATTGCAAAGAATGTTGTTAAACCAGCAAGCACCTCTGTACGGACATCTGTCCCATGCTCTTTTAGTTTAAATAGTTTGTCCATTTTTAATCTCCTTTTGTTTTTTTACGAACAATATTAGTATTATATCATTTATCATTCACCTTTTCAATATATTTGTTTGATTTATTTAATAAATCAAAGCAACTGTAGTTTTTGTTCTTATCTGCTTTTCTTCCTTCTTTTTGATATAATAGAAGACATCTTATCTGGAAACGACTAGAAAGGTTTATATGACTAAAAAAATTATCGCAGTCGATTTGGACGGAACCCTGCTGAATAGTGAAAGCAAGCTCTCCGATTTCACCAAAGAGACGATCAAAAAAATTTCAGAAAAAGGACACCATGTTATCATCACGACGGGACGTCCGTATCGTATGGCAAAAGATTTCTACCGTGAGCTAGAATTGCATACTCCCATGATTAACTTTAACGGCTCCCTTACCCATCTACCAGGACAGGCTTGGGCGCATGAAAAGTGCTTAACCTTGGACAAAAAATACCTCTTGGACATGGTCCAACGCAAAGAGGATATCCAAGCTGACTTTATTGCTGGAGAATACCGTAAGAAATTCTACATTACAGCTCCTAATGAAGAAATCGCAGATCCAAAATTATTTGGTGTGGAAAGTTTCCAACCCGAAAATCAATTCAAGCCTGAACTGGTGACCAAGGACCCCAACTGCATCCTCTTGCAAACAAGAGCTGAGGATAAATACGCTCTAGCAGACGAGATGAATCGTTTTTATCAACACCAACTATCCATCAATACTTGGGGAGGCCCCCTCAACATCCTCGAGTGTACTCCCAAAGGGGTAAACAAGGCCTTTGCTCTAGAGTACTTGCTCAATGTGATGAATCGTGATAAAAAAGACTTAATCGCCTTTGGTGATGAGCATAATGACACTGAAATGTTGGCATTTGCAGGCAAGGGATATGCTATGAAAAACGCCAATCCTGCTCTTCTTCCATATGCAGACGAACAACTTCCTCTGACCAACGAAGAAGATGGAGTTGCCCACGCTTTACAAAATTTGTTCCTATAAAAGGAAAGATTGCAGGGGCGCAATCTTTCCTTTTTGTTTTCATTCTGTTTTCACAAAAGTAGTTCATTTTCTGTATTTTTATATTAAATTTTCTATTACAATTTTCACGCATCTTTCAAAAGGTATTGATATATTAATATTTTTAAGAAGTCATGCTATGAAAACTTTTTTGCTTTTGGGAAAAAATAGTTGCTTTTTAAATGAAAACGGTTTATACTTAATTAGGCTTAAAGTTTTCTTAAACATACAGTCAAACATTTTATAAGGAGGAATGACAATAATGAGTATCGGAATCATTATTGCGAGCCACGGCGAATTTGCTGCGGGTATTCATCAGTCAGGATCTATGATCTTTGGTGAACAAGAAAAGGTTCAAGTTGTAACCTTTATGCCAAATGAAGGTCCAGATGACCTTTACGCTAAATTCAACAACGCTGTGGCTGCATTTGACGCAGAAGATGAGGTTCTAGTATTGGCTGACCTTTGGAGTGGATCTCCATTCAACCAAGCTAGCCGCGTAATGGGAGAAAATCCAGAACGTAAGTTTGCCATCATCACAGGACTGAACTTGCCGATGTTGATCCAAGCCTACACAGAGCGCCTTATGGACGCGAATGCAGGTGTGGATAAAGTCGCTGCGAATATCATTAAAGAAGCCAAAGATGGCATCAAGGCTCTTCCAGAAGAGCTTAACCCAGTTGAGGAAGTTGCAACTGCTGCAGCTGCTCCAGTTGCACAAGCTGCTATTCCAGAAGGAACAGTTATCGGTGACGGTAAACTGAAAATCAACCTTGCTCGTCTAGACACTCGTCTCCTTCACGGTCAGGTTGCCACTGCTTGGACTCCAGATTCAAAAGCAGATCGTATCATCGTTGCTTCAGACAACGTTGCTAACGACGATTTGCGTAAAGAATTGATCAAACAAGCAGCTCCAAACGGAGTAAAAGCTAACGTTGTCCCAATCCAGAAATTGATCGACGTTGCAAAAGACCCACGTTTCGGCGAAACTCATGCCCTTATCTTGTTTGAAACTCCACAAGATGCACTTCGTGCTATCGAAGGTGGCGTGCCAATCAAGACCCTTAACGTTGGTTCTATGGCTCACTCAACAGGTAAAACAATGATTAACAACGTTTTGTCTATGGACAAAGAAGACGTTGCAACCTTTGAAAAAATGCGTGACCTCGGTGTTGAATTTGACGTACGCAAAGTACCAAACGACACGAAAAAAGATTTGTTTGACTTGATTAAGAAAGCAAACGTTCAATAATGTTAATCTGTTTCTATCATTTTTGAAAACAGGATTAAATACTTCATTAAAATTAAATAGAAAAGGAATAAAACCATGTCAGATATTTCAATCATTTCTGCTATCTTGGTTGTAGTTGTTGCCTTCCTTGCAGGTCTTGAAGGTATCCTCGACCAATTCCAATTCCATCAACCAATCGTCGCATGTACCCTTATCGGACTTGCAACTGGTAACCTCGAAGCAGGTGTTATGCTTGGTGGATCTCTTCAAATGATTGCCCTTGGTTGGGCAAACATCGGAGCTGCTGTAGCTCCTGACGCTGCTCTTGCCTCTGTTGCCGCAGCAATCATCTTGATCAAAGGTGGTAACTTTACTACTGAAGGTATCGCCGTTGCTACGGCAACAGCTATTCCTCTTGCCGTAGCTGGACTTTTCTTGACTATGATTGTTCGTACAATCTCAGTTGCCTTGGTTCACACTGCTGACGCTGCTGCTAAAGAAGGAAATATTGCGGCTGTTGAACGTGCTCACTTTGTTGCACTTCTTCTTCAAGGTCTTCGTATTGCAATCCCTGCTGCCTTCCTTATCGCTATCCCAGCTTCTGCCGTTCAAGATGCTCTTAAATTGATGCCAGACTGGTTGAACGGTGGTATGGCTGTTGGTGGTGCTATGGTCGTTGCCGTTGGTTACGCTATGGTTATCAACATGATGGCAACTCGTGAAGTATGGCCATTCTTCGCTATCGGTTTTGCTCTTGCAGCAATCTCTCAATTGACTTTGATTGCCCTTGGTGTCATCGGTGTTGCCCTTGCCTTCATCTACCTTAACCTTACAAAACAAGGTGGAAACGGTGGCGGCGGAGCTGCGACTTCTAACGACCCAATCGGTGATATCCTAGAAGACTACTAGAAAGGGGAACAATCATGGCTGAAAAAATTCAATTATCAAATCAGATCGTCAAAAAGTTTGGTGGCGTTCACAATTCCTTCAAGGTTCTTGGAACTACGAACGTATGCAAAACTTGGGTTGGGCTTACTCATTGATCCCAGCTATCAAAAAATTGTACACTAAAAAAGAAGACCAAGCGGCTGCTCTTGAGCGTCACCTTGAGTTCTTCAACACTCACCCATACGTAGCTGCTCCAATCATGGGGGTTACGCTTGCACTTGAAGAAGAGCGCGCTAACGGTGTAGAAATCGATGACGCGGCTATCCAAGGGGTTAAGATTGGTATGATGGGACCTCTTGCTGGTATCGGTGACCCAGTATTCTGGTTTACAGTTCGTCCTATCCTTGGAGCCCTTGGTGCATCACTTGCTGCATCTGGTAACATTGTTGGTCCCCTTCTCTTCTTCTTTGGATGGAATGCTATCCGTATGGCCTTCCTATGGTATACACAAGAGTTCGGTTACAAAGCTGGATCTGAAATCACTAAAGACATGTCTGGTGGTATCTTGAAAGACATCACCAAAGGAGCATCTATCCTTGGTATGTTCATCCTTGCCGTTCTTGTACAACGTTGGGTATCTATCAACTTTACTGTGAACCTTCCAGGTAAACAACTGGCAGAAGGTGCTTATATCAACTTCCCAGAAGGCGCTGTAACAGGTGGAGAATTGAAGGGAATCCTTGGTCAAGCACTCAGCGGATTGAGCTTGGATAGCGTTCAACCACAAACTCTTCAAGGTCAGTTGAACTCATTGATTCCAGGATTGATGGGACTTCTCCTTACTTTCCTCTGCATGTGGTTGCTTAAGAAAAAAGTATCACCAATCGCAATCATCCTTGCTCTCTTTGCAGTAGGTATTGCAGCTCGTTTCTTCGGTATCATGTAAACCATCGAGAATATAAATAAAAAAGAATCAGGTAATAAACCTGATTCTTTTTGTGTATCAACTTTTTCTTCTAGTCAGATAATGCAAGCCTCCAATCACCACTGCTAGGATGGCTACATAGACAACTTGGCTGGTTTCTAAAGGCACATACGCTCCTTGCAGGATAAAGGTATTGACAAGCACTCCAACAAGGGCTGCAAGGCTCAAAAGTATGAGCAAGACTAGTTTGTATCGATTAAATGGCAGGCTGACCTTGGCAACCAGACACAGACCATTGATCAGGGCAAGGAGGAAGCAAATAAATTTGACCTGACCTGGGACAGTGATAAAGAAGTTGGTCAGGAGAACACTAGCGACTAGAATGCCACCACCAATCGCCGCGTTGGTTAGGATATCTCTCATAAAGTGAGTGCTAACCTTTTCTTTATTGGACTCAAAAGTTAGGAAGAAAGATGGAATCCCAATCGTGATAGCTGAAATGATTGTAAACTGAATGGGGATAAAGGCGAATTCCAAACCAAATACCACACTCAAAATGGCAAACACGACGGAGAAGAAGGTCTTTGTCAGAAAGAGAGAGGCTACCTTTTGGATGTTATTGATGACCCGGCGTCCTTCCATCAAGATATCATAAAATACCGCAAAATCATCGGTCAAAAAAACAATATTGGATACACTTTTGGCTGCACTCGTAGCCCCCTTCATAGCAAAGCTGATATCTGCTTTCTTGAGAGCCAGAACATCATTGATCCCGTCACCACTCATGGCAACTGTTTTACCAGCATTTTGCAAAATAGATACCATCTTTTGCTTCTGTTCAGGTGTCACACGCCCAAAGATTTCGTGTTCCAAGACCACTCTTTCAAAGTCTTGTTCACTCACCTGGGTCATATCAATCGCACGGGCTTCTTCCTTAAAACCTGCCTTGCGAGCCACCCCATATACAGCCACATGATTATCACCACTGATAATCTTCACTTCAACACCTTGAGATTCGAAATAGTCAAAGGTTTCCTTGGTATTGTCCTTAATCTCATCTGACAAAACGACGTGGCCTAGTAGTTCCATATTGGCTGGACTCGTAATCTGGTCCTTGCTATGAGCGAGTGTCAAGATTCGAAAACCTTGCTGTTTCAGATGCTCATAGTAGGCATCCATCGGCTGGGTAAAGCCCAGAAACTCATAGGCTCCGAAGAAATAGGTCCCACCCTCTTTTACTTGGACAAAGGAATACTTGTTTTTACTTGAAAAGGCACCGACTTCTTGAACTTCCCACTTTTTCTCACAGGTTAAGTAAGTCTTCAGAGCTCGGGAAGTTGCATTTTCATCCTCGAAATAAGCCAGATAAGAAGACAGTTTCTCTGCTACATTAGCATCCATTTCTTGGACCTTCATATTACCAGTCGTGATGGTACCTGTCTTATCAAAACAAAGAACATCTACTCGCGCCAAGGTCTCTACACAGTATAGCTCCTGCACCAGAACCTTCTTTTTAGCCAGCTTCATGGCCGCTACCGCCAAAGATACACTGACCAGGAGAATCAATCCCTCTGGAATCATGCCGACCAAGGCACCTGAACTTCCCAAGACAATCTCAACATAAGTTCGCCCTAGACTAAAACCTCTGACATAGAGCAGAATGGCAACTGGCACCAGCAAGATAGAGACGATTTTTAAAATCTTATCCATGTAATCGCGCAGTTGTGAAGGGTATTTTTTGAATTCTTTGCTGGATTTTGCGAGTTTGTTGATATAGCTATCTGGACCCACAGCCGTTGCCATAACCAGACAAGTACCGCTGACGACATTGCTTCCGCTCATCAGCTTGTCACCAACTGTTTTAAAGACCGAATCACTCTCACCCGTCAGCAAGGACTCATCCACTTCAATATTTCCTTCAAGCACTTCTGCATCGACAGGCACCTGATCACCCAGATTGAGATACAGGTACTCACCCAGAACGATGTCCTCTGGATCAATCTCAATCGTTTGACCATCTCGATTGACCTTGTACTTACTTTTACCAAGCAAACTTAGCTTTTCCAAAGCATTTTTTGAACGCACTTCTTGGAAAATCCCAATGGCTGTATTGATAGCAATCACACCTAAAAAGAGCATGTTCTCAAATCGCAAGGTTGTGGCTACCAGAACTGCCAGAGCCAAGTTCATGGCATTAAAGAAGGTAAAGATATTTGAAACGACGATTTCCTTGGTTGTTTTATAGGGTTTAATGTCGCTGATATTTCGTTGACGATCCTTGATGTCTTGACTGCTTAAATACTTCATTTCTACTCCGATATCCTTTTGTACTACTATAGTAACACATATCTTTTTCTCTGTCACTTAAAGACTCAAAATAAGGAGAACTCACTTAGCAAGCAGCATCTATCGCCACTTCAAGAAGAACTAAAAAAGAGGCTAGGATTTCCCTAACCTCTTTTCTTTATGCTTTATTCTGCCAAGGCTCCCATTGGATCCCATGGTGCAAGTACGATTGGTTCTGCTTCATAGGCAGCTCGTTCTTCTGCTGTCAGCAATTCCTTACGGACAACGATTTGATAGGTGTATTCATCCATCCAAGCGTCTGAGGCGACGAAGTAACCATCTGTACCGACCTTGTCTCCCCATGAGTTTTCAACTTTCCACTTGGTTGACTTGCCATTTTCGTCCAAGTCCACACCTGTCAAGACCATGGCGTGAGTCATCAAACTTTCGCTGTAGTCCAAACGTCCAGCCTTGTCTTGAGTGAGTTGAATGTCCATGCTTGATTCAAAGTCATAAACATCTGTCGCAAGAATTCCTGCTTTGCGGTTGCTGAGCTGGCCAACATCTGAACCAAACCAAACAGTTTCTCCTGTTTGCATTTGGGCAATCGCCAATTCTTTCAAGCGCTCCATTGGAACGTTGATGTAGCGAACTGCACGGCTACCAACCACATTCCCCAACATCTCAACTGTGTAAGATTTGCCGTAAGGCTTGTCAGCAGTCGGAGCATTGATAACCGAAACATAATCTTCTAGAGGAAGATTGACATATTTCTTGTAAAACTCTTGTGGTGTGATACCCTTTTCGCTTTGGTAGTTATCATCCTTATCACGATAAGCAAAGTCAAACTGACGTGGTGGAAGCCCCAATGACATAGCAAGGAAGTTAAAGATTTCTTGCAAGAGGTCTTCTTTCTTGGCCTGAACAGTCGCTTGGTCTGCCCCAGAAGTAATCAAGTCACGCAAGATTTGAGCATCTTGGCGAAGCAATTTGTTGAGAATAGCATTTAGCTCACGGCTGTTGCTAGATGAAACAGACTCAGGATAAACAGACTTAGGAACGACACCGTATTTCTCAAAGAGGGCCACGACCATATCCCACTGTCCACCGTCTTGTTGTGGAGTTTGGAGTAGGAAGCTAACCTTACGGCTCGTCAATTCTTGGTCTGCAGTCGCAATCACTTGCTCCAAAAACCAGTTGGATTTCTCGTACTTGTCCCAGAAGAATGTGTGGGCTTGTGACAACTCAAAGTTTTCCAGTTTGTATTGAGAGATGAGTTTGTGGCGGAAGGTGTTGAGAGCTGCAAACATCCAGCAACGACCAGACGCTTTCTGGTTAGTAACCTTGTCCTTGGTCAAATCCAATGAGAAAACAGGTGTATTGTCTACATGGCTTTGGCGACGTTCCAGGGCTGCAAAAATTCCGTTATGGCTGGCAGCATTTTCAATCGCTTGGTATTTGACATTTGCTTCATAGTTAGCAAATAATTTATCTGTAAATGATTCTTGAATCGCGTTCATAGATTCCTCCTTTTATTCTACTGTCTATTATAACTCTTTTCACAAAGGAAGCAACTGAAAACATAAAAAGGCAAGGTCATTCTCCTCACCTTTTCTAACATAATCCAAACTAAGCAATACTAGCAAGGAGCTCCTCTAACTCCTCCTTGGTCAGGCGACGCCATTCTCCTTGTTCTAAGTTCTCATCCAAGGCTAAAGTTCCCATCGTCAAACGTTGTAGTCCACCACTTCCTTGCCACAGTAGGCCACCATTCGTTTGACCTGGTGGAACTTCCCTTCTGCAATGGTTACACGAACCAAACTTTGATTTTTTTCTGGATCTACCGATACAAGCTCCAGTCTAGCAGGCTGACAGGTAAAGTCTTTGAGAGGAATGCCCTTGGCAAATGTCTCCACATCTTCTTGGGTCATAATACCTTTGACTTGAGCTAGATAAGTCTTATCCACATGACGTTTAGGCGAAAGAAGAGCATGGGCAAGCTGGCCGTCATTGGTCAAGAGCAGAAGACCATGCGTATCAATATCCAAGCGCCCTACTGGGAAAACTTCCTTGGTCCGAGCAATATCATCCAACAAGTCCAACACCGTTCTGTGTATAGAATCCTCAGTCGCTGAAATAACTCCTTGGGGCTTGTTCATCATGTAGTAGACAAACTCTTCATACTCCAGCACTTGGCCATCAAAGCGAATCTCATCTCTTTCTTCATTAATCTGCAATTTAGCTGATTTTTCTTTTTTACCATTTACGTCACGCGCCCAGCCTTGAGCAAGTTTTTGACCTCAGTTCGACTCCCTACAGCGCAGGCAACTAAAAATTTATCTAATCTCATAGAACTATTATATCATACTCAAAAGGAGGCTGGTACAATGACCAACCTCCTTTTCGTTTCATACTCTTCAAAAATCTCTTCAAACCGCGTCAACGTCGCCTTGCCGTACTCAAGTACAGCCTGCGGCTAGTTTGCTCTTTGATTTTCATTGAGTATCGGATTTAAGAAATTAACTTCCTCGTCTCCAGAAAATAGCTAAGACAACCATAGCACCTAAAACAGCTGGAACAATAGCTATCCCCGCTAGGTTTGGCCCCCAAGTTCCAAAAAGTAGGTGACCCAAAGAAGCACCAATCCAGCCGAGAAACATTTCCAAAGCATCCCATGCTCTCTCCACGATTGGTTAAAGCACCTGCCAAGAGTCCCACTAGGAGACCAACAAACATACTTCCAAGCATAGCTTCTCCTTAAATTGCCCAGTCTCCATTACGGAAGAGGGGTACGCGTGTTCCATCCTCACGGATACCATCGATATCCATTTGGTTAGAGCCAATCATAAAATCAACGTGAACATCTGAACGGTTAAGTCCTGCAGCTTCAAGCTCTTCTTCGCTCATCTCTGCTCCACCAACGACGCTGGTTGCATAGGCAGCACCGATAGCCAAGTGGTTTGACGCATTCTCATCGAAAAGGGTATTAAAGAAGGTAATTCCTGACTGAGAAATTGGGCTTGGATCTGGTACCAAGGCACATTCGCCCAAGGCACGCGCACCAGCATTTTCAAAGACAAGATCTTTCATAACTTGATCGCCTTTCAGCAGTAATGTCTACGATTTGACCACCCTTGAAAGTTACTTTAATCCCTTCAATGATATTCCCGTTATAGCTAAGTGGTTTTGTAGAAATGACATAACCATCCGCGCGACGGAAGTCAGGCGCTGTGAAGACTTCCTCTGTCGGCATATTTGGCAAGAAACCTTCGCCTTGAGCATTGACAGCACCAGCTGATTCCCAAACGTGATTCTTAGGCAATCCAAGTGTCAAATCTGTCCCTGGCGCTGTATAGTGAAGAGCTGAAAATTGCTCCTTATTAAGCATATCTGCCTTGCTCTTGAGGATAGCTGCATGTTCTTCCCAGGCCTTAACGGGATCTTCTTCGTAGACACGGCAAGTTTTGAAAATTTGGTCCCAAAGGAAATCGACTGCTTCTTCATCGCTCGCAGCATTTGGAAAGACTTTCTTAGCCCATTCAAGTCCAGCAGCGGCCGCCACTGTCCAGCTAACCTTGTTGGATTGCGTTGCGATACGCATTGGTTTCATCGCAAGTCCCATCGCTTTGGCAGAAGCTGAAAGCTTATCCGCATCCACTCCGTTCAAGGCACCTGGATCAGAAGAACGGACACCGAGACGGCTAGCCTTATTCTCCAAGAGATAGTTCATCTCAGCAATCTTGTATTCTGGCACATTGTCCAGACGCTCCATCGGCGCGTGGAGGAATTTCTCGCGGTTGATAACATCGTCAGTCCACTGAACGATAACTTCATGTGCTCCAAGTGCATAAGCTTCTTTCACGATCAAATGCGCCAACTCACGTTGCTCCACATCGATAGAAAGAGCCAAGGTGTGACCAGGTTGCACATTAATTCCATTCGCAACCAATAATTTTGCATATTTTTCTAGATTTTCTTTAAAATTTGGTAAAACCATTTTGTTTTTCCTTTTCTTTTGTTATTTCTCTTTAAACAAAGACAACAGGTTAACCGTTGCCACCGTGCCGCAAATCAAAGCGGTCATTCTCAAAATCGTATCAGGATCAAGATCCAGCTGATAATCAAACACCTTTTGCGCTGGCTTATCCTGAGCGGAAATGGTAAGTTTCATAAAAACCTCTTTCTATATTTTAGAAAAACTCATCAAACAAACTCAACTGGTTATCCTCTGGCATATTGCCCAGAATCCCCATTTCATCCATCTTTTCAACCAAGGTTGATGAGAGGCCACCACGTTTGCGTAGTTCTGTTTTGGAAAGGAATTCTCCCTCTTCACGCGCTCGTACCAACTGCTTGGCAACGTTCTCTCCCAGACCATCCATTGCTACAAATGGCGGAATGAGGGTATCCCCATCGATGAGGAACTCTGTCGCATCACTACGATAGAGGTCTAACTTGCCAAACTTAAAGCCACGTTCCCACATTTCATTGACAATCTCAAGAGTTGTATAGAGGTCAATTTCCACATTAGAGGCTTCATTATTCTTCCGTTTTTCAGCGATCTCTTCCATTCTACGCTTGATGGCATCCAAGCCGGCACCCATGGTCTTGATATCAAAGGCCTTGGCACGGATAGAGAAGTAAGCACAGTAATAATAAATCGGATGGTGAACCTTGAAGTAGGCTACACGCAAGGCCATCATAACGTAGGCTGCCGCATGGGCCTTAGGGAACATATACTTGATTTTTCCACAGGATTCGATATACCACTCTGGTACCTTATTAGCCTTCATAGCCTCGATGTAGCCATTTCGCTCCTCTTCGGAAATCTTCAGCCACAAACCTTTACGCACCCGTTCCATGATGGTAAAGGCCATCTTAGGCTCGAGACCCGCATGCATGAGGTAAACCATGATATCATCCCGACAACCGATAACAGTTGATAGGTCTGCAATCCCTTGCTTGATTAGATCCTGGGCATTGCCCAACCAGACATCAGTACCGTGGGACAGACCTGATAGCTGAAGCAATTCCGCAAAGGTTGTCGGATGGGTTTCATCGACCATCCCACGTACAAAGTTGGTGCCAAACTCTGGGATTCCCAGCATGCCCGTCGGCGTTCCGATTTGTTCAGGAGTCACCCCAAGTACATCCGTCCCAGAAAAGAGGGCCATCACGCCTTCATCATCCATAGGAATTTCATTAGGGTCAATCCCAGACAAGTCCTGCAATTTTCGAATCATGGTCGGATCATCATGCCCCAGTACATCGAGTTTGAGGACGTTCTCATCGATATCGTGGAAGTTAAAGTGAGTCGTCTGCCATTCAGCCGTCACGTCATCCGCTGGATACTGAACAGGCGTAAAGTCGTAGACATCCATATAGTTAGGAATAACAACGATTCCTCCTGGGTGTTGTCCTGTAGTCCGCTTGACACCGGCAGCACCTTGGGCAAGGCGTTCCACCTCTGCATCACGATAAAACTTCCCATAGTCTCTCTCATAGCCCTTGACAAAGCCATAGGCAGTCTTGGCAGCCACCGTACCAACCGTTCCTGCACGGAAGGCATATTCCTCACCAAAGATATCACGTACATCCAAGTGGGCGCTAGGCTGGTCTTCTCCCGAGAAGTTCAAGTCAATATCGGGAACCTTGTCCCCATCAAACCAAGGAAGGTCTCAAACGGAATATCCTGTCCATTTTTGCTAAGTTTATGACCACAGTTTGGACAATCCTTATTGGGCATATCAAAACCTGAACCGTAAGAACCATCCGTGATAAACTCACTATACTGACACTGACCACAAACATAATGAGGAGAAAGAGGATTAACCTCCGTAATCCCAATCATGGTCGCAACAAAACTGGACCCAACAGACCCACGAGAACCCACCAAATAGCCCCGTTCATTGGAACGTTGCACTAGCATCTGCGATGCCAGATAAATCACGGCAAAGCCATTCCCCAGAATAGAAGTCAATTCCTTTTCAATCCGCAAATCAACAATATCTGGCAGCGGATTTCCATAAATCTCAAAAGCCTTCTTGTAGGTCAATTCAGCGACCGTTTCTTCAGCCTTGTCAATGAAAGGTGTGTACAAGTCACCCTTAACAACCTCAACAGGTTCAAAGATATCTGCCAAGGCATTGGTGTTTTCAATGACTAATTTGCGTGCTAAATCTTCTCCCAAGAAAGCAAATTCATCCAACATTTCATTAGTTGTTCGAAAATGAGCCTTAGGTAGCGGAGCCGGTTGGGCATGTTCACCATGACCGATGGTTCGGTTAATCATCGCCCCCTGTCCTAAACTACGGACGATAATTTCACGGTAAATCTCTTCTTCCGGTTCGATATAGTGGACATTTCCCGTAGCCAGAACAGGCTTGCCAAGACGGTCCCCAACCTCTATCAAACTCTTGATAATAGTCTGGAGTTCCTCCATATCCTTTACCTGCTCCTTGGCAATCAAGGGAGCATAGATAGCTGGTGGCATGACCTCGATAAAGTCATAATACTTGGCCACCTCAACCGCCGCATCCACACCTTGGGATACAACCGCGTCAAAAACTTCACCCTCCGAGCAAGCCGACCCCAAAATCAAGCCCTCCCGATGGGCGTCTAGAACCGTTCTCGGAATCCGTGGCACCCCTTCAAAATACTTGGTGTTAGACAAAGAAACCAGTTTAAAGATATTTTTTAGACCTACCTGATTCTTGACATAAATAGTCGCATGCTTGATCCGAGCTTTTTTATAAGAATCTGGACTAATCAAATCAATGTTGAGTCTAGCTAAATCAGTCACACCATATTTCTCTGCCACCTCTTTGATAAAGATGAAGAGCAGACGACCAGTAGCTTCCGCATCGTAGTTGGCCATGTGGTGGTGTTCAAGTGCTACACCAAAACGCTTAGTCAAAGGTCCCAAACCATGGCGTTTATACTCAGGATAGAGATTTCTAGCAAACTCCAGCGTATCGATGACTGGCTGGCTAATCTTAGGCAGACCATGACGCTCATAGTTGGCATTCATAAAGCCAACGTCAAAGGTAGCATTGTGAGCAACTAAGACTGTATTCTTGCAAAATTCTTGGAATTCTTGCAAAACTTGTTCCAGTGGTTTAGCATTTTTAACATGATCATCTGTAATACCTGTTAACTCAGTAGTAAAGGCTGACAAGGGATGCCCAGGATTGATAAATTCATCAAATTCGGCAATAACATTTCCCTTATACATCTTAGAGGCCGCAACCTGAATCAAATCATTATAGATGGCTGAAAGCCCCGTCGTTTCCACGTCAAAAACCACATAGGTCGCTTCTGACAAGTCCATCTCCACTTCGTTGTAAACGATAGGGACACGATCCTCCACAATATTGCCTTCCATTCCATAGATCAGCTGGATTCCAGCTTTCTTGGTCGCCTTATAGCCGTGTGGGAAAGATTGAACATTTCCATGGTCCGTGATGGCAACCGCCTTGTGCCCCCACTTAGCAGCTATCGCAACGATCTCCTCTACTTCTGGTAGAGCATCCATAGTCGACATATTAGTATGAGCATGAAACTCAACCCGACGCTCACCTTCTGGCATCAAATCCTTCCGCTCATAGTGAACAACTTCCTGCACATCCTGGACGTTCATGGTCAAATCACGTGTGAAGTTATTCATCTCCACATTCCCACGAACTCGGAGCCAAGAATTCTTCTTAATGATGTCAAACTTCTGAGCCTCTTCCTCATTCTTAACCCATTTTTTTGCATTGAAAAAAACTTGAAGTGTAATCCGTCATTTTAAAATTGATCAAAAACGCGACCAGTTCTGGTCACTTTATGCTCCACATCAAAAAAACGACCCTTCAAAGACCAGACGATTTTCCTCAGTCGTCACGTCAATCATCTGGGTAACTTCAACCTTATCTAGTTTAGGCTTGGCCGCAGCCTTTTTAGCCTGAAAATCAAAGGCTGGCTTCTCTTCTACTGGAGGAGGAGCCATTTGTTCCAATTGCTCCATAGCTCGAAGCGCTTCCTCATTGGCAGCCTGAACGATTTGTTCATTCTCCGTATGGAAGGCTTCCTCCTGCTCTTGTGTAAGAGCATCATTCTTTTCTATTTGGCATACAAAAGCTGGAAAACCAAACTTTTCGAGTTGCTTTGCTAGATTAGGAAGATGATTCTTCTTAAAGTGCTCCTTATCAATCGCCTCTGAACCTTCAATAATGAGTTGATTTCCCTCCGCACGAACTTGCAAGTTCTGGTAAAGAGATTTAAACCCTTGACTTGCACACGGACCTTCAGAAAAAGCCTCTCTATAATAGGCCTGTAAGAGTTCATTTGAAAATTCTTGAGAGAAAACCTTGATTTCGAAAACAGCTCGATTCCCTGTCTTAGAAAATTCTTCACCAAGCCCTTTCTTTAACTCTAAAAAGATTTCAATCGGTAAAATATTAGAAAATACAAAATGAAATTCCCAAATCTTACTAATTTTATGAACCACAACACGCTCAATTCTGGCATCAACAAGAGCAGGATCCTGCTTTAAATGATCAGAGATTCCTAGTTGATTCATTAAAATTTCAAACTTACTTGACATTCATTTTCCTCACATTATTCTCTTACTATTTTACCATAATTAAAGAAAATATATGACTAGTACCATTCCTTAAGCACTGCTAGTTTACCCAAATTTGTTCAGTAAACAAAAAAGAAGACTCTCAGAATCTCCTTAGTAAATAAAAAAAGATACCCTTAAGTATCCTCGTAATCAATCGGGAAGACAGGATTCGAACCTGCGACACCTTGGTCCCAAACCAAGTACTCTACCAAGCTGAGCTACTTCCCGCGTTAAATAAAAAAATGCACCCTAGAGGAGTCGAACCTCTAACCGCCTGATTCGTAGTCAGGTACTCTATCCAGTTGAGCTAAGGGTGCTCATCATTATATGCCGAGGACCGGAATCGAACCGGTACGATCGTTACCAATCGCAGGATTTTAAGTCCTGTGCGTCTGCCAGTTCCGCCACCCCGGCCTCTCTAAGCGAACGACGGGATTCGAACCCGCGACCCCCACCTTGGCAAGGTGGTGTTCTACCACTGAACTACGTTCGCATCGACCTCTTATTCTATATAAAAAAATGCCGGCTACATGACTTGAACACGCGACCCTCTGATTACAAATCAGATGCTCTACCAACTGAGCTAAGCCGGCTACTTTCTATTATGCGGGTTAAGGGACTTGAACCCCCACGCCGTTAAGCGCCAGATCCTAAATCTGGTGCGTCTGCCAATTCCGCCAAACCCGCAAATATGACCCGTACTGGGCTCGAACCAGTGACCCATTGATTAAAAGTCAATTGCTCTACCAACTGAGCTAACGAGTCTAAAATAACTTCCGTTATCTTAAACGGTCCCGACGGGAATCGAACCCGCGATCTTCGCCGTGACAGGCGACGTGATAACCGCTACACTACGGGACCTATGGGAGTTAACGGGATCGAACCGCTGACCCTCTGCTTGTAAGGCAGATGCTCTCCCAGCTGAGCTAAACTCCCAAAGGGTGGAGTCTAGCTCAGCCAACGGTAAGAAACTTCGTTTCTCTCATCCGCCGATTATAATTTCGATTTCCTCTCAATTACAACTAAGCTAAACTCCCTCGAGCTAAGCGACTTCCATATCTCACAGGGGGCAACCCCCAACTACTTCCGGCGTTCTAGGGCTTAACTTCTGTGTTCGGCATGGGTACAGGTGTATCTCCTAGGCTATCATCACTTAACTCTGAGTAATACCTACTCAAAATTGAATATCTATCAAATACCAAGAAAACCGTCCACTTTCATATTCTCAGTTACTTTGGATAAGTCCTCGAGCTATTAGTATTAGTCCGCTACATGTGTCGCCACACTTCCACTTCTAACCTATCTACCTGATCATCTCTCAGGGCTCTTACTGATATAAAATCATGGGAAATCTCATCTTGAGGTGGGTTTCACACTTAGATGCTTTCAGCGTTTATCCCTTCCCTACATAGCTACCCAGCGATGCCTTTGGCAAGACAACTGGTACACCAGCGGTAAGTCCACTCTGGTCCTCTCGTACTAGGAGCAGATCCTCTCAAATTTCCTACGCCCGCGACGGATAGGGACCGAACTGTCTCACGACGTTCTGAACCCAGCTCGCGTGCCGCTTTAATGGGCGAACAGCCCAACCCTTGGGACCGACTACAGCCCCAGGATGCGACGAGCCGACATCGAGGTGCCAAACCTCCCCGTCGATGTGAACTCTTGGGGGAGATAAGCCTGTTATCCCCAGGGTAGCTTTTATCCGTTGAGCGATGGCCCTTCCATACGGAACCACCGGATCACTAAGCCCGACTTTCGTCCCTGCTCGAGTTGTAGCTCTCGCAGTCAAGCTCCCTTATACCTTTACACTCTGCGAATGATTTCCAACCATTCTGAGGGAACCTTTGGGCGCCTCCGTTACCTTTTAGGAGGCGACCGCCCCAGTCAAACTGCCCGTCAGACACTGTCTCCGATAGGGATAACCTATCCGGGTTAGAGTGGCCATAACACAAGGGTAGTATCCCAACAACGTCTCCTTCGAAACTGGCGTCCCGATCTCTTAGACTCCTACCTATCCTGTACATGTGGTACAGACACTCAATATCAAACTGCAGTAAAGCTCCATGGGGTCTTTCCGTCCTGTCGCGGGTAACCTGCATCTTCACAGGTACTAAAATTTCACCGAGTCTCTCGTTGAGACAGTGCCCAAATCATTACGCCTTTCGTGCGGGTCGGAACTTACCCGACAAGGAATTTCGCTACCTTAGGACCGTTATAGTTACGGCCGCCGTTTACTGGGGCTTCAATTCATACCTTCGGATTACTCCTAAGCACTCCTCTTAACCTTCCAGCACCGGGCAGGCGTCACCCCCTATACATCATCTTACGATTTAGCAGAGAGCTGTGTTTTTGATAAACAGTTGCTTGGGCCTATTCACTGCGGCTGACGTAAAGTCAGCACCCCTTCTCCCGAAGTTACGGGGTCATTTTGCCGAGTTCCTTAACGAGAGTTCTCTCGCTCACCTGAGGCTACTCGCCTCGACTACCTGTGTCGGTTTGCGGTACGGGTAGAGTATGTTTAAACGCTAGAAGCTTTTCTTGGCAGTGTGACGTCACTAACTTCGCTACTAAACTTCGCTCCCCATCACAGCTCAATGTTATAGATATAAGCATTTGACTCATATCACACCTCACTGCTTAGACAGACACTTCCATTCGTCTGCTTTAGTTAGCCTACTGCGTCCCTCCATCACTACATACTCTAGTACAGGAATATCAACCTGTTGTCCATCGGATACACCTTTCGGTCTCTCCTTAGGTCCCGACTAACCCAGGGCGGACGAGCCTTCCCCTGGAAACCTTAGTCTTACGGTGGACAGGATTCTCACCTGTCTTTCGCTACTCATACCGGCATTCTCACTTCTATGCGTTCCAGCACTCCTCACGGTATACCTTCTTCACACATAGAACGCTCTCCTACCATACCTATAAAGGTATCCACAGCTTCGGTAAATTGTTTTTAGCCCCGGTACATTTTTCGGCGCAGGGTCACTCGACTAGTGAGCTATTACGCACTCTTTGAATGAATAGCTGCTTCTAAGCTAACATCCTAGTTGTCTGTGCAACCCCACATCCTTTTCCACTTAACAATTATTTTTGGGACCTTAGCTGGTGGTCTGGGCTGTTTCCCTTTCGACTACGGATCTTAGCACTCGCAGTCTGACTGCCGACCATAATTCATTGGCATTCGGAGTTTATCTGAGATTGGTAATCCGGGATGGACCCCTCACCCAAACAGTGCTCTACCTCCAAGAATCTTGATGTCGACGCTAGCCCTAAAGCTATTTCGGAGAGAACCAGCTATCTCCAAGTTCGTTTGGAATTTCTCCGCTACCCACAAGTCATCCAAGCACTTTTCAACGTGCCCTGGTTCGGTCCTCCAGTGCGTCTTACCGCACCTTCAACCTGCTCATGGGTAGGTCACATGGTTTCGGGTCTACGACATGATACTAATGCGCCCTATTCAGACTCGGTTTCCCTGCGGCTCCGTCTCTTCAACTTAACCTCGCATCATATCGTAACTCGCCGGTTCATTCTACAAAAGGCACGCTCTCACCCATTAACGGGCTCGAACTTGTTGTAGGCACACGGTTTCAGGTTCTATTTCACTCCCCTCCCGGGGTGCTTTTCACCTTTCCCTCACGGTACTGGTTCACTATCGGTCACTAGGGAGTATTTAGGGTTGGGAGATGGTCCTCCCAGATTCCGACGAGATTTCACGTGTCTCGCCGTACTCAGGATACTGCTAGGTACAAAGACTATTTTAAATACGAGGCTATTACTCTCTTTGGCTGATCTTCCCAAATCATTCTTCTATAATCTTTGAGTCCACATTGCAGTCCTACAACCCCGAAGAGTAAACTCTTCGGTTTGCCCTCCTGCCGTTTCGCTCGCCGCTACTAAGGCAATCGCTTTTGCTTTCTCTTCCTGCAGCTACTTAGATGTTTCAGTTCACTGCGTCTTCCTCCTCACATCCTTAACAGATGCGGGTAACAGGTAGTACCTGTTGGGTTCCCCCATTCGGAAATCCCTGGATCATCGCTTACTTACAGCTACCCAAGGCATATCGTCGTTTGTCACGTCCTTCTTCGGCTCCTAGTGCCAAGGCATCCACCGTGCGCCCTTATTAACTTAACCTTATTTTTTGACCTTTCAGTCATAAACTCTTATTAATACTACAGCGTTTTCGGTTTATTTTCTTGTTACTATTTGATATAGATATTCAATTTTCAATGTGCATTACTTGGTGATCTCTCACCAATGGAGCCTAGCGGGATCGAACCGCTGACCTCCTGCGTGCAAAGCAGGCGCTCTCCCAGCTGAGCTAAGGCCCCACAAGACCTCTCAAGACTAAACAAGACCAATGTGCAGTTCCTTATCCTTAGAAAGGAGGTGATCCAGCCGCACCTTCCGATACGGCTACCTTGTTACGACTTCACCCCAATCATCTATCCCACCTTAGGCGGCTGGCTCCTAAAAGGTTACCTCACCGACTTCGGGTGTTACAAACTCTCGTGGTGTGACGGGCGGTGTGTACAAGGCCCGGGAACGTATTCACCGCGGCGTGCTGATCCGCGATTACTAGCGATTCCGACTTCATGTAGGCGAGTTGCAGCCTACAATCCGAACTGAGACTGGCTTTAAGAGATTAGCTTGCCGTCACCGGCTTGCGACTCGTTGTACCAGCCATTGTAGCACGTGTGTAGCCCAGGTCATAAGGGGCATGATGATTTGACGTCATCCCCACCTTCCTCCGGTTTATTACCGGCAGTCTCGCTAGAGTGCCCAACTAAATGATGGCAACTAACAATAGGGGTTGCGCTCGTTGCGGGACTTAACCCAACATCTCACGACACGAGCTGACGACAACCATGCACCACCTGTCACCTCTGTCCCGAAGGAAAACTCTATCTCTAGAGCGGTCAGAGGGATGTCAAGACCTGGTAAGGTTCTTCGCGTTGCTTCGAATTAAACCACATGCTCCACCGCTTGTGCGGGCCCCCGTCAATTCCTTTGAGTTTCAACCTTGCGGTCGTACTCCCCAGGCGGAGTGCTTAATGCGTTAGCTGCGGCACTAAACCCCGGAAAGGGTCTAACACCCTAGCACTCATCGTTTACGGCGTGGACTACCAGGGTATCTAATCCTGTTTGCTCCCCACGCTTTCGAGCCTCAGCGTCAGTTACAAGCCAGAGAGCCGCTTTCGCCACCGGTGTTCCTCCATATATCTACGCATTTCACCGCTACACATGGAATTCCACTCTCCCTCTTGCACTCAAGTTAAACAGTTTCCAAAGCGTACTATGGTTAAGCCACAGCCTTTAACTTCAGACTTATCTAACCGCCTGCGCTCGCTTTACGCCCAATAAATCCGGACAACGCTCGGGACCTACGTATTACCGCGGCTGCTGGCACGTAGTTAGCCGTCCCTTTCTGGTAAGATACCGTCACAGTGTGAACTTTCCACTCTCACACTCGTTCTTCTCTTACAACAGAGCTTTTACGATCCGAAAACCTTCTTCACTCACGCGGCGTTGCTCGGTCAGACTTCCGTCCATTGCCGAAGATTCCCTACTGCTGCCTCCCGTAGGAGTCTGGGCCGTGTCTCAGTCCCAGTGTGGCCGATCACCCTCTCAGGTCGGCTATGTATCGTCGCCTTGGTGAGCCGTTACCTCACCAACTAGCTAATACAACGCAGGTCCATCTGGTAGTGATGCAATTGCACCTTTTAAGCAAATGTCATGCAACATCTACTATTATGCGGTATTAGCTATCGTTTCCAATAGTTATCCCCCGCTACCAGGCAGGTTACCTACGCGTTACTCACCCGTTCGCAACTCATCCAGAAGAGCAAGCTCCTCCTTCAGCGTTCTACTTGCATGTATTAGGCACGCCGCCAGCGTTCGTCCTGAGCCAGGATCAAACTCTCATTAAAAGTTTGAGTTCTCACTCATTTCTGTCACTGACAGATTTATTGTTTTTTTCATTGTTCAGTACTATAACCTTAGTTATAGCGCCCTGCACATTGGTTCGTCTTGTTCAGTTTTCAAAGGTCTTTGTCACTCAATCTCTCTCAAGCGACAACTATATTAGTATATCACAGCTACCTGTCTCTGTCAACAGATTTTTAAAACTTTTTTCAAGTTTTTTTAACCGCAATACACCATAGTCCGTACGGGATTCGAACCCGTGTTACCGCCGTGAAAAGGCGGTGTCTTAACCCCTTGACCAACGGACCTTGAGCTTTTCAACTCTTTCTATTATACCTACTTTTTTACCTTTGTCAAGAACTTTTTTTCCTCTTTATCGAAATTCTGAAAAGATTAGGGAAAGTTCTCTCAGGAGAGCTTTACGTCCTCTAAAGACTTCTCCTCCCATTAGACGGTCTATTAACTCTTGTTTTTCCATACTCTGCTTTGATTTGTAATTCTTTAGAAGTTCGTGAAAGAGATAATAATCGTCCAGCCTGAGTCCTTTTTCTCCTAGACGATGGCTAATCTCACTCACCTCTTCATAGGGTTCTTTGTCAAAACGGCGCTTGTGGCTTTCCTGTTTACGGATGTAATCTAGGATACGATTTCTAAACTTTGTTTTAAAGCAGACATAAAGTCGATGGCGCTCGCCCTCTAGTAACTCTGGATTGCGACTCACCAGCTCATACAGACATAACATGCCTTCCTGATCCCAGTCCTCTTTCTCCCACAGATGCAAATGATAATCTTTGCGACACTTATGGACGATTCCCTTACTTTCTTCATATAAATCTTTTAGATTCATAGACCTCTCCTTTCTGCATTTAGTTTAGCAAAATGCGCGAGCCACTGGGTCTACTTCCTCTATTCTATACTTCTTCCTCCCCCAACGGCACATAAAAAAAGAGAGGCAAAGCCTCTCTGGGGTTATAATTCTGCAATTTGGTTGAGATTCACTTCTGCAATCGTATCATTACCAAACATAGAGATAATCATCTTCACTTTGTTGTTATCAATTTCAGTAATTTTACCTGTGTAGTCTGCAAAAGCGCCATCAATGATGCGGACTGTCTGGCCAACTTCAACATCAATATCGAACTCTTGAACAGTTTGTCCCATTGAAACCAGAATATCACGGATTTCTTGTTCCAAAAGTGGAGTTGGTTTTGATCTGTTACCGTGTGAGCCGACGAATCCTGTTACGTTAGGTGTGTTTCGAACGACGAACCATGCTTCATCGGTCATGACCATTTCTACAAGGACATAACCTGGAAAGCGATTCTCTTCAACTTCCTTTTTCTTTCCATTTTTCTCAACTTGCACGGTTTGTGTTGGAATCTCAACACGTAGAATATTATCCAACATGTTATATGTTTGCGCACGTTGCAATAGATTTTCTTTTACCTTATTTTCATAGCCAGAATAAGTTTGTAGAACAAACCATCCCTTGTCAAAACTATCCATGATATTTCCTTTCATACATATGATAGAAGAAAGTTAGCAGAACTTCTCCACTTTTCTTCTAAAAAATGTTAATAAATCGAATCAAACCTGATACAATCAACTGGTCAAAAATGTAAATGATGACCACAAAGAAGGCTGTGTATTCCATAATAGAGCGAAAATCTCTCCAGCTTTCTTTGCGAGTTGGCCAAGTTGTTTCTTTAAGAAGTTTAAAAATATCCTTAATAAAGCCCATCGTTCTCTCCTATCTCGTTTCTCTATGTGTCGTATATTTTCCACAATGTTTACAAAATTTATTTACTTCTAGTCGTGTTGGCTTGGGGTTCCCACTAATTTTGATTGAATAATTCCTTGAACCACAAACTGCACAAGCTAGGCTTGCTTTTTTTAGTGCCATAACGCCTCCATCTTATCTATTATAACAAGAAACCTAGGCTTTGACAAGCCTCTTAACGAAATAGATTAAGGATTGAGTCCCATATTGTCTGGGCTTTTTCTTTTATTTTAGCTTCTGAAATCGCACGACCTGCTTCATCTACAAGATTTTGTGCACGACTACGAATATCTCCTATTGGGTCCTCAGACTGGTTTGTCTCATTTTCAACAACCTGCTTTTTCGTATTTTCTGGTTCAATACCATTTTGTTTATAAGCATTCTCAACTGTAAAAGTGCTACCTGTAGTGTAAGGTAAAATGGTATTAGCCATACTTCTAAAGACATGGGCTGCTCCATTGGAGGTCGAACCTGCTAGATAATGGTTCTCATCTGTTGTTGGGAAACCGAGCCAGTGGCTGATTACCACATCCGGAGTATAGCCGATCACCCACTGGTCACTGGTATATTCTGGGTTGAAAACAGCTTCAGTCGTACCTGTTTTACCAGCCATAACATAATCTGCCGGTGACGAACTAATTCCTGTACCATTGGTAAATGTTCCTAGCATCATGCTGGTCATTTTATCGGCTACCGACTTATCAATCACTCGTTTTTGGGAGTTTTTATGACTCTTGATGATCTGGCCGCTGGCATTTTCAATACGAGTGATGAAATGTGCTTCAGGCATCAAACCTCCATTAGCAAAGGCTGCATAGGCTTGCGCCATCTGGAGAGGATTCGTCTCCACACCTCCACCAAGAGCAACTCCAAGAACTCGGTCAACTTTTTCCATATTCAGACCAAATCTCTCCCCAGCGTCAAAGCTTTGTCAATACCTAATTCATTTACAGTCGCAACAGCTGGCAGGTTGAGTGATTCCGCCAAGGCCTGATACATAGGTACTTCTGGAGATGTCTTAATACCTGCATAGTTGTCTACTTGATAACTGTTGTACTGCATCGTATGATTATCCAGTTGCTTGTTCAAGGCCCACCCTGCTTCTACTGCGGGTGTATAAACGACTAAAGGTTTAATGGTTGAGCCTGGGCTACGCTCAGACTGAGTGGCATAGTTGAAATTGCGAAAGCCTGGTTTGTCATCACCAGCTACACGACCAACAACTCCACGCACTCCACCTGTTTTAGGCTCTAGAGCAACACTACCTGATTCGGCATGCGTTCCGTCTTCTGCTGTTGGAAATAGCGAAGTGTTTTCGTAAATAACCTGCATGTTTGCTTGGTAGTTTTGGTCAAGCTCTGTGTAGATTCGATAGCCGTTGTTGACAATCTCTTCTTCTGTGAGATTGTACTTGGAAACTGCTTCGTTGACAACTGCATCAAAATAGGACGGGTAACGATAATCCGAAACTTTGCCTTCATACTTATCTTGCAGTTGAGAAGACATATCTACTCCAGCCGCTTCGGTTTCTTGATTTTTATCAATATAGCCCGCTGCAACCATATTTTGCAAAACAGTATCCCTACGGTTGGTCGAAGTTTCAACAGAATTTAATGGATTGTACAATTCTGGTCCCTTGAGCATCCCTGCTAGAGTGGCCGCCTGATCAAGCGTTAGTTGTGAAGCCGATACACCGAAATATTTCTTACTTGCATCTTCAACACCCCATACCCCATTTCCAAAGTAGGCGTTATTGAGGTACATAGTAAGGATTTGCTCCTTGCTGTATTTCTTGGTCAACTCTAAGGCAAGGAAAAACTCCTTGGCCTTCCGTTCAACGGTCTGATCCTGAGAAAGATAAGCATTTTTTGCCAACTGTTGAGTGATGGTGGAACCCCCTCCAGAACGACCCGCTGTAAGGATGGCTAGAAAGAAACGACCGTAGTTAATCCCATCATTTTTATAAAAGGAACGGTCCTCTGTCGCGACGACAGCATTCTGCAAGTCTTTACTAATATCTGTCAGTTCAACATAGGTTCCCTTTTGACCTGATAGGGCTCCTGCCTCTTTTTCTTCGCGGTCAAAAATCAGAGTTCGCGTTTTCAGGGCATTTTGCAAGTCATTGACATTGGTAGACTTGGCTATCGCAAACAAGTAGGTTCCTACCAGTAAACCAGCACTTAACCCTAAAATGATGACGATTTTTGTCAGATGATAACGACGCCAAAATTTCCGAATTGGACCTACTTGGGACAATTTTTTTCTGTCGCTCCGTGAACGACGCATGCTAGTCGAATCAGACTCCGCTGATTCATTCGTTTCTTTTTTAAAGAGAGAAAGAAACTTCTCAAATAATTTATCTAATTTCATGCGTTTATTTTATCATCTTCACCATAGGAACTCAAGAATTTAGCTACTCCCTATCCAAATAGGGCTTTTTTTGTTACAATATCTGTATGCAATTCACATTTACATTACCCGAATCCTTGCCTCAAATGACGGTCAAACAATTCCTAGAGGAACAACTCCTCATCCCTAGAAAAATCCGCCATTTTTTGAGAATAAAGAAGAACATCTTAATCAACCACAAAGAAGTTCACTGGAACGAGATGGTCAAGCCAGGGGACATTTGCCAGTTGACTTTTGACGAGGAAGATTATCCCCCAAAAGAAATCCTTTGGGGCAATTCAGACCTCGTTCAAGAGGTTTATCAAGACCAACATCTCATTATCGTCAACAAGCCAGAGGGAATGAAAACTCACGGAAATCAACCTGGTGAAATTGCCCTTCTCAATCATGTCTCTGCCTATGTTGGCCAAACCTGCTATGTCGTTCATCGTCTGGACATGGAAACTAGTGGTTTGATTCTCTTTGCCAAAAATCCTTTTATCCTGCCTATTCTCAATCGCTTACTGGAGAAAAAAGAGATTTCTAGGGAATACTGGGCACTTATAGAAGGACGAGTAGAGAGTAAAGAACTTGTCTTTCGAGATAAAATTGGTCGTGATCGACACGATCGCAGAAAACGAGTGGTAGATCCCAAAAGTGGGCAACATGCCGAAACTCAGGTAAGCCGACTAAAGCAATTTCCAAATCAGACTACCCTTGTCCGTTGCAAACTAAAGACCGGTCGAACGCATCAAATCCGTGTTCACCTCTCTCACCATAAGCACCCTATCCTGGGCGATCCTCTCTATAACTCTAGATCAAAAGTAAGCAGGCTGATGCTTCATGCCTTTCGACTTTCCTTTACTCATCCACTCACCTTAGAACAATTGAGTTTTACTGCCCTCTCGGATACTTTTGAAACAGAATTAAAACAAAATGGATGACACTATCATCCATTTTTCTATACAAAAAAGCAAGACCAGAAGGCCTTGCTTTTATCGACTCAAGAATTATTTAGCGATTTTTGCAAAGTATTCAAGAGTACGTACAAGTTGTGCAGTGTATGACATTTCGTTGTCGTACCATGATACAACTTTAACCAATTGTTTACCATCAACGTCAAGAACTTTAGTTTGAGTTGCGTCAAACAATGAACCGTAAGACATACCTACGATATCTGAAGATACGATTGGATCTTCTGTGTAACCGTATGATTCGTTTGAAGCTGCTTTCATAGCTGCGTTTACTTCATCGACAGTAACGTTCTTTTCAAGAACTGCTACCAATTCAGTAACTGATCCAGTTGGAGTTGGAACACGTTGTGCAGATCCGTCAAGTTTACCATTCAATTCTGGGATTACAAGACCGATAGCTTTAGCAGCACCAGTTGAGTTAGGAACGATGTTTGCAGCACCAGCGCGAGCACGGCGAAGGTCACCACCACGGTGTGGTCCGTCAAGGATCATTTGGTCACCAGTGTAAGCGTGGATAGTAGTCATCAATCCTTCTACAACACCGAAGTTATCTTGAAGAGCTTTAGCCATTGGAGCCAAGCAGTTTGTAGTACATGAAGCACCTGAGATAACTGTTTCAGTACCATCAAGAACGTCGTGGTTAGTGTTAAATACAACTGTTTTAACATCGTTTCCACCAGGAGCAGTGATAACAACTTTCTTAGCTCCACCTTTAAGGTGTTTTTCAGCTGCATCTTTCTTAGCAAAGAAACCAGTTGCTTCAAGAACGATTTCTACACCGTCAGTAGCCCAGTCGATTTGTTCTGGATCACGTTCAGCAGAAACTTTAACGAATTTACCGTTAACTTCGAATCCACCTTCTTTAACTTCAACAGTACCGTCGAAACGACCTTGAGTTGTGTCGTATTTCAACAAGTGTGCAAGCATAACTGGATCTGTAAGGTCGTTGATGCGAGTAACTTCAACACCTTCTACGTTTTGGATACGACGGAAAGCAAGACGACCGATACGTCCGAAACCGTTAATACCAACTTTAACTACCATTAGTGATTTCCTCCTTATGAAAATCATGAAATTTTTATTGTGAAAGAGTAACTTGAATCACTACAAATCACCTTTCAACAAACCTATTATATAACTATTTGAGTTTAATTGCAAGTACGGGCGTTGATTTTCTCTCCCGCTTTTCTACTTTTTCTCCCCCTTTTTATTCATCCATTCTTTTATTTTCAAAGCATATCTCTAGAATCTTTTATAATATCTGCATATCCTCTTCATTTCAAGGTGAAACTCCAATTTCAACGCTTTCAGAGTTTACAAAAAAGAGACAGGATTTCTCCTGTCTCTAGGCTGATAAACAATTATTTGCGACGTCCTGGTCGTTCTGCATAACCATAGTAAGCATCTGCCATGATTTCTTCCATGTCAGCTACCATTGGCAAGCGAGGGTTAGCAGGTGAACATTGGTCTTCATAAGCAAGCAAGGCAATTTCATGCAAGCTGTCTTTCCAAGCTTTTTCATCGATTCCTTGATCCTTGAAGTTCATCTTTATACCTACTGCAACACCAAGTTCGTAAACAGCTTTAGCGTATGCTTCAACTGCTTCTTCTGGAGTTGAGTGAGGCAATCCAAGCATTCTAGCAATATCTTGGAATTTTTCGTCAGCTTTCCAGTAGTTATACTTAGGCCATGTAGTCGTCTTAGATGGGCGAGTACCATTGTAACGGATAACGTATGGAAGCAAGATTGCGTTTGTACGTCCGTGAACAGTATGGTGAACCGCACCGATCTTGTGGGCCATTGAGTGGCTCATACCAAGGAAGGCATTGGCAAAGGCCATACCAGCCATTGTAGATGCATTGTGCATTTTTTCGCGAGCTTCTGGATCAGCTGTCTTAACAGATTTTTCCAACCATTCAAAGACAAGTTTGATTGTTTGAAGGGCGATACCGTCTGTATAGTCGTTAGCGAAGTTTGAAGTGTAAGCTTCAGTCGCGTGAGTCAAGACGTCCATACCTGTATCCGCAGCGATGAAGTCTGGAACTGACTCAACCAAAGCAGGGTCAACAATCGCAATAGTTGGTGTCAATGAGTAGTCAGCCAATGGGTATTTACGATTGTTTTTCTTATCAGAGATAACGGCAAATGGTGTTACTTCTGAACCTGTACCTGAAGTTGTTGGAATACCTATGTATTTCGCTTTTTTACCAAGTGATGGGAAGCGGAAGGCACGTTTACGGATGTCCATGAATTTTTGAACCAAGTCACGGAAGTCGATTTGTGGTTGTTCGTAGAAGAGCCACATTACTTTCGCTGCATCCATTGGAGAACCACCACCAAGAGCGATGATTGTGTCTGGTTCAAATGCTCTCATTACTTCAGTACCACGTTCTACAGTTGTGATATCTGGGTCTGGTTCAACGTCTGAGAAGACTTGGACAGTTACACGGTTGCTGCGTTTGTTCAATTGGTCAATAATGCGTTGAACAAAACCAAGTTTTTCGATCGATTTGTCTGTAACAATCATAACGCGTTCAATATCTTCACATGTTTGAAGGTATTGGATAGAATTGCGTTCGAAGTAAATTTTTGAAGGAACTTTAAACCACTGCATATTATTTCTACGTTTCCCTACTTTCTTGATGTTTAGAAGGTTGATCGCACTCACGTTATCACCGACTGAGTTGTGTCCATATGAACCACATCCAAGTGTCAATGATGGAATGAGGCATTGTATACGTCACCGATACCACCGAAAGTAGATGGAGAGTTCCAGATAATACGCATAGCTTTGATTTCTGTACCAAAGCGTTTAGCAAGCTCTTCGTCTTTTGTATGGATAGCTGCTGAGTGACCAAGTCCGTTAAACTCAACCATTTGACGAGCTTTTGTAAGACCATCTTCTGTGTCTTCAGCTTTTAGGACAGCGATAACTGGTGACAATTTCTCACGAGTCAACGGTTCTTTTGGTCCTACTTCTGCACATTCTGCAGCCAAGATGTTTGTTCCTTCTGGAACGCTAAATCCTGCTTGTTCAGCAATCCATGCTGCTGGTTTACCAACGATGTTTGCATTTAGTTTAGCACCTGCACAGTTTTTGCTATTAGCTTTTACACCGAAACAGAATTCTTCAAGAAGGGCTTTTTCTTTTTTGTTTACAAAGTAAGTGTGATATGATTTGAATTCTTCTACAAATTCATCATATACTTCTTTATCAATGATAACCGCTTGTTCTGATGCACAGACCATCCCATTATCAAATGATTTAGACATAACGATGTCATGAGCAGCTTGACGAAGGTCAGCAGATTTTTCTACATAGGCAGGAACGTTTCCGGCACCTACCCCAAGAGCTGGTTTTCCACATGAGTATGCAGCTTTAACCATGGCATTCCCACCAGTTGCAAGGATAGTTGCAACACCTTCGTGGTTCATAAGCGCTCCAGTTGCTTCCATAGATGGCTCTGTAATCCATTGAACACAGTTTTCAGGTGCTCCAGCTGCGATAGCTGCATCACGAACGATTTGTGCTGCGTGAGCTGATGATTCTTGAGCAGATGGGTGGAAAGCAAAACACGATTGGGATTACGTGTTTTCAAAGCAATCAATGATTTGAAAATCGCTGTTGAAGTTGGGTTTGTTGTCGGAGTGACACCACAGATTACACCGACAGGTTCAGCAATCTTTCGTCAAACCTGTAATTGGATCATCTTCGATAACTCCAACTGTTTTAACTCCACGCATATTGTTCACTACGTGCTCACAGGCAAATAGATTCTTTGTTGCCTTGTCTTCAAATACTCCACGACCAGTTTCTTCAACTGCATGTTGTGCAAGGATACCGTGCGCGTCAAGTGCTGCAACCGAAGCTTTTGCCACGATGTAGTCAACTTGTTCTTGGTTCAACTTGCGCATTTCATCAAGCGCAACCAAGGCTTTTTTCACGAGACCATCGACATGCTTTTCAGCAGCAAGTTGTTTTTCCTCAGGTGTTACTGTTTTTTTATCAGCCATATTATCCTCCATAGCCTTTAAGGATGTTATCCTTTGTTAATTTTTTCACAAGTTTATTATAACTCTTTTTTTATGCTTTTGTAAACAGTTTCATAAAGCATTTCACAAAGAATTTTTCTGAGATTGTGATTTTTTTCTCAATATACGCTATAGTATCAGAGTTTTGGCCGGATGATTGTGAAATTATGGAGAAATTTTTTTTATTTCACAAAGCTTTTCTAGTTGATAGTTAGTTATCAAATCCAAACAAAGAAAGCGCTTTCTTGCTGGTTTTAAAAAATAGTCTCCTAACTTGGAGACTACTGTTTTTTTGTTGAAAAGACGCCTTGTTTAAAGGTCCCTTCATAAACAACTTCTTGCTCTGTCGTCAACTTCCCTTGACCTTCAGCCTGGCCATTTACAAAATCACCTTCGTATTTCCAGCCAGCTTTTGATTGGAAAGTCCCTTTTCCATTAAAGGCTCCATTATTGAAATCACCTGTATATTGGTCTCCATTTTCAAAGGTCAATGGTTCCTTGACCCATTCATTTTACCCTCGTACCAAGAGTGCCATCATAAACAAGAGCTCCATCATCGAGTGTCAGGACACCCTTTTTTTCAGGCGTATTTAGCAGAAATACCGAAAGAGCACAGAGTACTATTACAACTACTGCAATGAGCTCTAACCTAGGACGAGTTAGGTAAACTCTATACTTCTCATAAAATTGTTTAAGCTTTTCCATTGTCACTCTCATTTTCTAATCGATCTAGCCAGCTTTGACATCCACTCTGTGATACGATGCATAGGTTTCCTCAAAATCTCCTGTATACCAAGGATCTGGGACACTTTCAGATGCGAAAAGAGTAGATCTTGTACTTGACAGTCTCCTGAGGGCACATTTTGACGTAGAGTCTAGAAACATTTGAAGCATCCATACCGATAATGTAATCAAACGATTCAAAGTCTTCCCTGCCAATCTGAAGCGATGTTTTGTCTTTATCATACGGGATCTGATATTGCTGGAAAATCCCTTGCGTTCCCTTATGAATCGGATTGCCATGTTCCCATGATGACGTTGCCCGGCTTTCGACGTGGTAATCGCTCGTCATGGATTTCATCACAAACTCTGCCATGGGGCTACGACAGATATTTCCCTAAGCAGACAAAGACTAATTTTTTTCATCCCATTTTCCTCTCATCTTTATAGAAAAAAACGGGAGTCGATAGATCCCGTCTTTATTTCTTTCGATTGCTCCCCTTTCGTCAACAACTGTTCCTTCTGGTGTCACAGCCTCTTTGAGTGGCAAAACGGTCTTGATAGCAGCCAATTCAAAAGTCAAATAAACGCCATCTACATCCAGTACGATTGTACCTTTCTCAGTATCTACTTCATCCACTGTTCCGTAAAGTCCACCAATTGTAATCACTTCATAGCCTTTTTTTGTAAAGCTTTATTCAAGCTTTCCATACGCTTTTGTGCTTGTTTCTTTTGAGAACGTTGCATAAAGAACATCAAGCCCAAACATACCTACAAGCATGATTAAAAAAGTAATATTTGGATTCATTGTTTTCTCCTTTGTGTTTTACATAGGACTACTATATCAAATTTCAGCTACTTTTACAAGATTGTGCCTTGTTTTTATGGTTATAAAAAATCAGAGTTTTCACTCTGATTTTTGTGATTATTTCAAGTTTTGAACGACTTTGACTAGATTTTCAACTGTAAATCCGTACTCTGCCAATACTTTTGGTGCTGGGGCAGATGCTCCAAAGGTATCAATACCGAGAACGGCACCATCAAGACCAACATATTTGTACCAGTTTTGAGTTGCACCCATTTCGACTGCAACACGACGGCGAACTGCATTTGGAAGGATTTCTTCCTTGTAAGCTGCATCTTGTTCGTCAAAGACATCTGTAGATGGCATGCTGACTACACGGACTTTTGCACCTTGACTAGCCAATTCTTTGGCAGCTGCGACCGCCAGATTAACCTCTGAACCTGTTGCAATCAAAATCGTATCAAAGTCTGCTGCATTTTCATAGACGACATAGGCACCTTTAGCAACTTTGTCAAAGTCTGTTCCCTCTTCGACAGTCAAATTTTGACGTGTCAAGACAAGGGCAGTTGGTGTTTTTTCGCTTGTCACGGCAAGGTACCAAGCCGCTTGAGTTTCACGCGCATCTGCTGGGCGGAAAACATTCAGATTTGGCATAGCACGGAGACCTGCTAAGTGTTCAACTGGTTCGTGAGTTGGACCATCTTCACCAACTGCGATTGAATCGTGGGTAAAGACATAAGTCACAGGAAGTCCTTGCAAGGCTGACAAGCGGACTGCTGCTTTCACATAGTCAGAGAAGACGAAGAAGGTTCCACCATAAACACGAAGTCCACCATGAAGGGCCATACCGTTCAAGATCGTTCCCATAGCAAATTCACGAACACCAAACTGAATGTTGCGGTTCAAGCGATTAGCGTCGTCTTGAAGTCCGTCCGTTTTGATATAAGTCATGTTTGAGTGAGCAAGGTCAGCTGATCCACCTAGGAAAGTTGGCAGCTTGGCAGCGACAACGTTCAAAGCATCTTGACTTGAATTACGAGTGGCTTGAGAAAATCCATTTTCTAAGGCTGGGAAGTCTGCTGGAGTCACCTCAACTGGGTCACGTCCGTCGATGATGGCTTCTACTTCTGCAGCCAGTTCTGGATGAGCCTCTTTATAGTCAGCAACTAATTTAGTCCAAACTTGATAAGCTGATTCACCACGGTCTGCAACATTTTCCTTGAAATCAGCATAAACTTGCTCTGGAATTTCAAATGGTTCATAATCCCAGCCGAGCGCTTGGCGAGTTGCTGCAGTTTCATCTGCTCCAAGAGGAGCACCGTGTACGGCATTAGTTCCTTGTTTGTTTGGAGAGCCATATCCAATAACAGTCTTCACTTCAATCAAAGATGGCTTGCCTGAAGCTTTAGCTGTTTCGATAGCAGCATGGATAGCTTCCAAGTCTGTTCCATCTTCAACTAAGGCAGTGTGCCAACCGTAGGCATTGTAACGATCACGAACACTCTCAGTGAAAGAATCCTTTGTCTCACCATCCAAGTTGATGTCATTTGAATCATAAAGAACCACCAACTTGTCAAGTTTTTGCAAGCCTGCGTATGAAGCCGCCTCACTTGAGACACCTTCCATCAAATCTCCGTCTCCACAGATCACATAAGTATAGTGGTCAAAGATATTGAAACCTTCGCGGTTATATTTGGCTGCTAAGAAACGTTCTGCTTGGGCAAAACCAGTGGCAGTTGAAATCCCTTGTCCTAGAGGTCCAGTAGTAGCGTCAACCCCTGCTGTATGACCAAATTCTGGGTGACCTGGTGTTTTGGAACCCCATTGGCGGAAGTTCTTGACTCATCCATGCTAACATCTTCAAAACCAGAGAGGTGAAGAAGGGCATAAAGAAGCATTGAGCCGTGTCCTGCTGAAAGAATAAAGCGATCGCGGTTGATCCAGTTTGGTTGAGCTGGATTGATACGAAGTTGCTTTGTAAAGAGGCTATAGGCCATCGGAGCAGCTCCCATAACCACACCTGGGTGACCTGAGTTTGCTTTGTTGATGGCGTCAATACCTAGGAAACGGATTGCATTAACAGATAGATTTGACATAGAATTTCCTTTCTATTTGAGGTGATTATTGAATCACACATTCTATTTTACTATTATATGAAAATTATCCGTATCATGCAACATACGGATAACCTCCAAGGAATATTTTTATATTATAGCAAAGCTTTAAATTGAATGTTAGAGTCTTGTTCAAAACAATCATCAAAACCACGCGGATGATGGTATTCTACTAAGTGTTGATCTTGAGGATAAGTGTATTTACCGCCAACTTCCCAGATAAATGGATGGAAATCGTATTGCAGACGATCTTTTCTCATTTTCCATAATTCTAAGATTTCATTTGTAGAAGCCATAAAGTTAGACCAGATATCATAGTGAACTGGGATAATGACTTTAGCACGTAGATTTTCTGCCATACGAAGGAGATCGATAGAGGTCATTTTATCTTGTATACCTACTGGATTTTCACCATAGTTATTCAAAGCAACATCAATTTTAAAGTCTTTACCATGTTTTGCAAAGTAGTTTGAGAAGTGAGAATCTGCACCATGATATATAGTTCCACCTGTTGTTTCAAAGACATAGTTAACAGCCTTTTGAGCCATTTCTTCATCTGTAACAGCTAGTCCGGCAAGTTCACCGCCTGTCTCATCAGCACCGTTCACTGGTAGAGTTACCAAGCAAGTACGGTCAAATGATTCTACTGCATGAATCTTCATATCTTTTAATTCGATAGTGTCACCTGGCTTAACAACGATGATACGTTCTTTTGGAACACCCCATCCTTCCCAGATTCGTCCACAATGGTAGGGGCCGATAAACTTAACATGCTCTAACTTAGGATTGTTGAGAATTGCTGCAGCTGTGTATGGGTCGATATGGTCACTATGGAAGTGTGAAACCAAGTAGTAGTCGAGTTCGTTGATAGCAAATGGATCAATAACCATTGGCTGAACACGCAAGTTTGGTTGCAACTTACGAACACCTGCCATATTTGCCATTTGGTGCCCACGAACCATATCTTTCACTTTTTTAGTTGATTTTCCACGGTTTGACCAAAGGTCCATGACAACGTTAGCACCACCTGGTGTCTTAATCCAAGTACCACAGTTGCCTAGCCACCACATGGCAAAGTTACCTTCAGGTACGACTTCTTCTTCGATTTCTTCGTTCAACCAGGTTCCCCACTCTGGGAAAGTAGCTAAAATCCATGACTCTCTTGTAATTTCTTTGACGTTTGGCATATGTTGCCTCCTTTGGATATAATTGTTATCTTTGAGATTAGTATACCACCCTTCCAAACACTAAAAAAGACCAAGAAAAACACAGGTTTGTGTTCATCATTGGACTGTCCTTCAAATATCTTCCAAAAAAGCTTGAACTACTATTTCTTGATTTATAAGTGTTTGAACCTCTTCTTGGAACTTACTAGCCAACTTGCTGTCTACAATATAAGACGAAATAAGACTAGAAAGATTTTCACTGAAACTTTTGCTCTCATTACGAAATATATTGTGTTTAAGATAGTCTAGCATTTTCAAAATATCTTCTGCTTCAAGGATAGGATTAACCCTTAAAATCGGAAATCTGCTATCCAAATCATCATTAGTAGTAATCACTACATCAACTTGTGCAATATCTTCCACACTCTTAAATTGTTCTGTTGTAAATACAGTGCCAATTTGCTCATTTGGAAAATAAAGTTTGCATTGTTTCAGCAAAAGTCTCGAAACCGCAACACCTTCATCACAAACGAGATAAACTTTTTTCATATTTTTTTGAGACGATGGTGTATACTTTAAAAATCCTCCAATATGAATCGTCAAATAGGCAATATCATCGTCTGTTAGCCGAATAAACCACGCTCCTTCTAAAATTTCCGCAGATTTTCTAGTGACTAAAAATAATTCTCCATACTTGGATCGAATTTGTTTTGTTAGAGGATTTTTAGAAAAAATACCGTAAGTCTTTCTAAATAACAAGGCTTTACAGTGGATCATCAAATTTCTTAACAAATCATCCTTGTTCTCAATCTCCATGCGGATTTGTGATTCAAAATACCAGATAAATTCTTCTAAAGCAAGTTTTAATTGCCGAAAATCATCACTTTCTGCATGAATATCCAAATCTTTACGATAGGAGAGGAGAAGAACAGCTACAAGAGAAACTTCAAGTTCTGACAAAGAAATTTCAAACTTTTGAAACAACCGTTCTCCTAATTTCTTAGACACCTGATACTCTATTCTTTTTCTTATCAAAGAAAATTCTTTCTCTATATCCTGATGTCTTTCTTGATACTGTTCAACATTATGACAGCTTAACAGCAAATAAGGTAAAACCTGCAACATAAAAGTTACTTCATGATGGTTTATTTTTCTTCCCTAAATCTTGTTCAACTAAAGGAACCTGTTCCTTAAAAAAATTGGTTCATTTCAACAGAAAGCAAACACTCATCATCTAACCTCTCTTTTCATCTTATCTTCTAAAAATAGATACAAAAGTGGCATTCTCTTCCATAAAAATATGATATAGAAGCGATTGAAGATACTGAATTTTATTAAGAGGGTGGGCATGAAGGTGGTATCCCTGTGACTTGCTCACTTGCAAGGTCACCTGATATTGTTCCAAAGTTAGTTGATAACGAATACTATTCAAATCATTGAGAACAGTATTCCTAGATACCTCTGTTAACTCCATCAATTTTTCAATCGTAATACGTTCTTTAGAAATACCTATCCATAGTAACATTATCATCATACGTTCATGCGCACTCATGATATAATCGTACGAATCTACTTCCGATAATAGTTCACAACAAGCATCTCTCTGCTCTTCCGTTAAGTGAATACCAATTCGTGGAATACTAATGATGTGAAGGGCCTCGTCACCCAGAGCAGCATTGATTTTGTCAATGTGATAATAAATTTTCCTTCTTGACTCTTTCAAATCTTTCGAAATCCCCATAATCGTTTTGGACGTTTCTTGATCCATCAAATATTGAAGCAAATCACAACTTGCCTTATCCAGTACCATATTTCATACTCCTCTATCAATCAACTGCCTTGAAAACAACTTTATAATAGTATCACATTCACTAACGCATTTCAATTATCAACAGTAGTCTCTTAATAACGAATACTTACAATTACAAAAGCGAGGCTTGGATCGAAAGGTCCTAGCCTCTTTTCAATTCAATTTCTTATTTCTTTTGACCATAATAAGCATTTGGTCCATGCTTACGTTGGTAGTGTTTTTCTAGAATGTACTGGGGAGCAGGTTCAACTCTTGGATTGATTTGTTCTGTAAAGCGATTCATCTTTGATACTTCCTCTAGTACGACAGAGTGATAAACAGCATTCTCTGGACTTTGCCCCAGGTGAATGGACCGTGATTGCGTACAACAATTCCTGGTACTTCAACCGGGTTAAGTCCGCGACGTTCAAACTCTTCTACGATAACCAGGCCGGTATCCTTTTCATAGGCCACTTCTACTTCGTCCTTGGTCAAACTACGAGCGCAAGGGATTGAACCGTAGAAATAATCTGCATGGGTTGTTCCGTAGAAAGGAATATCGCGTCCAGCTTGAGCCCAACCAACTGCTTCTGTCGAATGGGTGTGGACAACACTACCAATTTCTGACCAAGCCTTATATAACTGCACATGAGTTGGAAGATCAGAAGATGGTCTTAAATCCCCTTCTAGGACCTTACCATCTAGATCAGTCACTACCATGTTTTCAGGTGTCAATTCGTCATAATCTACGCCTGATGGTTTGATAACAATGACACCTAGTTCGCGATTGACTTCCGATACATTGCCCCAGGTAAATTTGACAAGTCCATGTTTCGGTAATGATTGATTGGCATCACAGACTCGTTTACGCATAGCATTGATTACTTGATTCATCTTACATCAAACCTCCTTTCTTAATTAGTGGGTAGAGAAAAGCTTGGGCCTCTTGAATAGCTGCGCGTGTTTCTTCTACAGTTTCACAATTTTCAGACCACATTTCGATTAGGAAAGGACCATTATAATTGGTTTGCTTTAAAATATCGAAAGCTTCTTCCCATTTGACACAACCTTTCCCAAAAGGTACATCTCGGAACTGGCCCTTTGAATTTTCTGTCACTGCATAAGTATCCTTGAGATGGAGAGCTGCGATGGCATGATGGCCAAGATAAAATTCACTGTAGACATCATTATGCCATGCAGACACATTCCCAATATCTGGATAGACAAAGAGGTAGGGGGAGTCAATCTCTTTCTCTACAGCCAAATATTTTTCGATGCTATTGATGAAATAATCATCCATAATTTCAATAGCAAGTACCACCTGAGCTTCTTCAGCCCAGTCACAGGCTTTTCTCAAATTTTTGATAAAACGTTGGCGTGTCTGGGGTGACTTTTCCTCATAGTAAACGTCGTAACCAGCTAGTTGAATCGTACGAACTCCCAAATCTTGGGCTAATTCGATACATTTTTTCATGAGTTCTAGAGATTTTTCCTCTAGAACTGGATCATTTGATCCCAATGGGTAGCGACGATGGCCTGAAAAACAGATAGAAGGAATACGAACGCCAGTTTCATAAATTGCTTTGACAACTTCCAAGCGCTCTTCCTTACTCCAGTCAAGTCTTGCTAAACGCTCGTCACGTTCGTCAATAGACATCTCGACAAAATCAAAGCCTAACTCCTTTGCAAAATTTAAACGTTCTAGCCAAGTAAAGTGTATCGGGGTTGCCTTTTCATAAATTCCAATTGGACGTACCATGGTTTACCCCCAAATTCGTTTGATTTCATCCTTGAAGGCACGCGCTGCTCCTGCTGGATCTGCAGCCTCTGTAATTCCACGACCTGCGATAAAGGTAAAGACATCAACACCTTCAAAGAGTTTGAGAGTATCTACATCTAGACCACCTGTTACAGATACACGGAAGCCCATGTCAATGAGTTTTTTTTAACCTTATTAAGGTCTTTTTCACCCCAAGTTTCACCAGCAAGAAGAGCATCACGAGATTGGTGATAGATAGCTTGTGAGATACCTGCATCTAGCCAAAGCTGAGCTTGTTCAAAAGTCCAATCGCCATAAAGCTCGATCTGGATTTCGCCTCGTTCTCCTCGTTCAGTCTTGATGGCCTTTAGAGCTGCTTCCATAGTAGGGATGGTTGCACAACAGATACAAGTCATCCAGTCTGCTCCACGAACCGCATTATTTTTTTAGCAACTGTTCCACCAGCATCAGCACATTTTGTGTCTGCCACAATAATCTTATCTGGGAAAAGGCTACGCAAGACTTCAACCAGTTCACTTCCAACTTGAAGCAAGCAAACAGTTCCAGCTTCGATAATATCTACTTCCTGACCAACAGAAACAGCTGCTTTAATCGCTCCTTGCAAGTCTGAATGATCTAATGCAACTTGTAAATTAGGTATTCTTTTTGTCATTTCTTTATTCCTCTTTCTAACTTTCCAAATCCAATCCTTCGAGATAAGGGCTATCCTTAGATTCTTCAATCATAGCCAAGACATCTTCTTTAGTCTGGCAAGCCTGTAAACGTGCAATAGAATCTTCTAATTCAAACAGGGCAATGATTTGTGGAATGGCTACACTTGTGTGAATTTTTGAGCTTGTTGCTGCTAGGGCCAACAAAACAGAGACCTCTTTCCCATCTGAAAATACAACAGGATTTTGTAAGGTAATCAATGAAAAGGCATCTCTTTGCACTCCAGCTTCAGGTCTAGCGTGGGGCATAGCCATACCTGGCATTAAGATATAGTAAGGACCATACTCTTCAGTTGATTCGATAATAGCATCATAATACTCTGGCAAAATTGCCCCACTTTCAATCAAGGGATCTACTGCTACCTTGACTGCTTCTTTCCAATCCTTAGCTTCTAAACCTAGTCGGATCGAGTCATTGTCAATTAAAGCTTGTTTTAAATTCATATCTGCCTCCTTTATTTAAAGAGGGAGAAGGACAGAAACGATAACTCTCAATTTCTGTCCAGCCCCCTCCAACCTTTTACTGTAGTGCTTGACTGAGTTTTTCAGTGATTTCTTTATCATCCATCAAGTTATCAAGCCCGATTAACTTCCCATTAGTTCGGCCTTCCAATTCTTGGATCAAATGAAGAGAAGCGATTACGATGTCATAGCCTGCTGCTAAACCTTTTGCTTCACCAACACTGCATGAATTGACTGTAAGTCTGTTTGATTAAGCTTACGGAGGGCATTTTCAACCTTCATCTTGATAACCATAGATGAACCCATTCCATTTCCGCACGCTGCTAATACTTTAACCATTTTATTTCTCCTTTTCTAGACACTAAGCTTCTTCTTGAACTTCTCCGTTGTAATATTTCTCTTTATCTTTTGCTTTTGCAAATTGAAGTTGAGGAATAACGAGCAAGAAGAGACATACAAGTACATAACCAACAATACCGAGGTATTTGAAGATATAGCCAAATCCAAGCCATGGGAATTCAAAGTCGATATTTCCATGATAACCACCGTAAGATGCTAAGTCGAGAAGGGCTACACAGAGAGCTCCTAGAGCAACTTGGAGGACACCTGAAATGAAGGATAGGATAACAGCCGCTTTCCATCCGCCGCGTTTATCAGCGTAGACCGCAATGGCTGCATTGTCAAAGAACACTGGTACAAATCCTGTAATAATAAGAATCGGATTTTTAAAGACGATAAGCAAGACAATTGTGATCAATTGACCAATCAAACCAAAGGCAAATCCTGACAAGACAGCGTTTGGAGAACCAAATCCATAAGAAGCTGCAACGTCAACCGCTGGGAATGAACCTGGCAACAATTTGTTTGAAATACCTTGGAAGGCGTTTGTCAACTCAGATACGAACATGCGGACACCTTGCATCAAAACGAACAAGTAAACTGAGAAGGTAAAGGCTGTTTGGATAATGTACATAAAGAAATCTTGTTTAGCAGGATTGAATAGAGTTCCTGAAGTGATGACTTCTTTATTAGACATAATGTCTGGACCCAAGATTAAAGAATGGCTCCAAAGAAAACGAGCATCAAGGTAGCAGATGCAACAACTGTATCGTGGAAGATTGAGAGAAACTTAGGTAATTTAAGATTATCTAAACTTTCTTCTTTCTTACCAAAGCGTCCTGCTATTTTATCTACAAACCAGATTGCAAATTGTTGTTGGTGACCAATCGCAAACCCACCACCACCAGTCAAGCGTTGAGTTGCTTCAACAGTCATATTTGAACTAACTGCCCAGTAAAGTCCACAGATGATACCGATTGCCGCTGTACCATAAGCATTGCGCAATTGTGGGACTAAGAATAGAACCATAAGAGATACGGTTGCAGCTTGTTGTACCATGATGTGCCCAGTAATAAAGAGTGTTCTTACCTTCGTAATCTTGCGAAGAGCTACAAGCAAGATATTTATTCCGAAACCAATCAATAGAGCTGTAGTTGCAGTTCCAACAAAATCTGGAAACTCTGCTGCAATTTTGTTGTTTGCTGCAGCCAGTCCAAAGTAAGGGTCGATAACCGCTGCACCAATTTGGAATTTGTAGTTAAGGGCTGCTAAGATCGGACGAAAGGTTGTAACCAAACCACCCGCACCCACGTTGAGCAACATATACCCTACTGTTGCTTTAACAAACCCTGAGAAAACGTCATGGGCAGGTTTTTTCAAAAGTGCGTATCCTATCAACACCAATAAACCTACAAAAAATGCGGGATTCTGCAAAATATTGCTAGAAAACCAATTTAGAACACTTGAAATGACTTCCATAATTGTTCTCCTTTTGAATTGTTTTTGTAGGTTTATTATATAATTTGAAAGCGTAAACAAAAAGACCAAGAATTACACAGCGGACTGTTCACTCTTGGACTGTATGATTTATGATATTTTAATGATTAGCTTAGTTTCTCGTAGCTAGATAAAATGGAAGAATTTTATCATAAGATTTCAGTATGGCTTCTACGATTTCTTCTTCAGATGAATTCTCTGTTATAGGGACATCTGCTTTAACTAACACTTTACGGACTTCCTGACTTCTCACCTTCTCGCGTAAACTACGACGATTTTCTTCATTAGCGTCCAGCTTATGACTTGCCCCATCTGAGTAGGCTAGATAATAAATTCCTTCTACCACTGGAACTTCTAATACCTTGGCTTGTTGCTCTAAGGTTTGCTCATCTTTCTTGCGCTCTATGAAACTGACTTCCAAAGAAATTCCAAAGTCAGCAGATGTCCCATACAAACGAAGAGCCATCATAGGTTCTGTTTCTTTCCCCTCACGCTGTAGATAAACCCAAAAATGTGGTCGCAAACGCTGCGCTTGGTTCATCCACTGACTAGTCTGTTGGAGTTGCCATTCTGGATGAGCTTGCTTGAAAGGCTTTAGCCAGTTCTGTAAAAGCCTTTCGTGCCTCTTGACCTTTGTGGCGCAATTCCAGCATTTTCTCTCGCTCTTCTCCCGCTTTATCTGGATTACGGTACTGCAAACCAGCAAAGTCTAGATAGTCTCTTATCTTATTCAACATCCGTTTAATCTCCTCTAGCTAGCAAAAAATCAGGATGAACCTGATTTTGCTTATTCTGTATCTACAACGACATAGCGATTTGGCTCGTCACCCTCAGAGTAACTAGTCACGCCATCCATACGTGAAATAATACGATGGATAATCTTGCGCTCACTATTCGACATTGGATCTGTTTGATGACTGCGTCCTTCTTCTAAAACACGAGTCGCCAATTTTTGAGCATAGGTCTGCAAGACTTCTGCACGGTGTTCAACATAATCATTGACATTAATAGTAATGTAGAAGGTTCTTGAATAGCGGTTGTAAAGATAATTTTGAGCCAATAACTGCAAGGCTTTCAAGACTTTACCATGGTAACCAATAATACGACCTGGTTCATTGGTGTCAATTTGTAGATTGATGCTACGACGGTTATAATCATTTGAAAGTGTAGCCTCAACATCCATGTCATCAATAATCGTTTGAACATAAGTCGTTACTTCTGTAGCTACTTGTTCGATATCAAAGCTTGGTTCCACCTTTAAGTCTAAATCTTCGATAAATTGACTAGAAATTTCTTCTGTATCGAAAACTGACTCAGAAGCAGAAACAGTTTCATCTGTACTCTCTTCTAGTTGCAATTCATTTAAAATCTCAATGTGACCAGTTTCTTCTAAGATGGTGCTAGCATGTTTTTCATTTTTCAAGATTTCAGCCTTGACCTCATCAGAAACCCCTTGACCTTCTTCTTCAATCTTTTTAATTGCTTCTACAACATGCCCCAAATCAACGGTCGCTTCACTGACTGTTTTAACTGGTTCATTTTGTTCATTAATTTCTTTAGGAACACCCTTTACAGCTTGTTGATTTGCTTTGATGACAGTTGTTTCACTAATAGCTTCAATGTCAACCTGGGCTGGTTTTTTACCAAATAAACCAAGAAATCCATTTTTTTCACGAGAAATGACTTTGATGTGAGCCTTCATTCTTGGAATATCTAACTCTTTCAATCCTTTCTGGATTGCTTCTTCAACAGTTGAACCTGTAAATACTACCATTACCAGATTCCTCCTTATTATTTCGTTTTCTGAGCCTTTTTCTTGGCTTTTCTTTTTCTATTTTCCAAATCTTTCTGTGCCTGTACTACCGCCTCGCGTTCTGCGATAATCTTGAATGGATTGTTCAAGAAATAGGTTTGCAAGACTTGATAGGCATTGGACACTGCCCAGTAGAGCGCTACTCCGCTCGGAGCATAGACTCCAAAGACAAAGATCAAGACTGGAATCCCATACATCATCGCAGTCGTAGCGCCATTTCGCTCAGACAAGGCTTTATTAGACAGCCAAGTACTTAAAAAGGTGAATACAGCTGCTAAAATCGGAAGAACAAGGGTTGTATCCACACCACCAAGGTTAATCCATAAGAAATGACCTGTCTTTAAAGTCAACTCTTGATAGAGCTTGGAACAAGGCCAAAATAACCGGCATCTGAATCAAAATCGGCCAAAGAGAATCTGACTGTCTGACACCCATTTCTTTAAAGACTTTACGCATTTCCTGCTCTAGCTTAGTTCTGCTTTCCATATCTCGACCTGGATATTGTTCTCTAAGCGCCTTAATACGTGGTTGAGCTTCCTGCATTTTTCTAGAAGCCACCATTTGCACCTGAAAGACTGGCAAAAGCAGTGTACGAATCAAGACCGTAAAGAGAATAATCCCCACTCCGATACTGATATCAAACGATAAAAAGCGAATGATTTCCGCAAAGAAGTAAACAAATTTACTCCAAAAATCAGCCGAATCGGCTGTAATATCGCTAGCTGTCCCATTGGTTGCACAGGCTGTCATGATTAATAGAGACAGTCCTAGCAAACTAGTCAACTGTAGTTTCTTTTTCACTCCCATTTCCTTCCTGGTAAATCTTTGATAATTTTAATACGTGGAGTAGATTTTTCTCCATCTCTGCGTATCCCAAGGTTTCAACCCCTTTTCGAGCAATGACAACAAAGTCGACATCTTCTACCAGGCTCCCTTTTACATTCTGGATAATATGCCGAATCCGTCGCTTGATTTGATTTCTAGTGACCGCATTCCCCAGTTTTTTGCTAACTGATAGACCTACTCGAAAATGTTTTTTCTGGTTTTCTAATTGGTAGACAACAAATTTGCGGTTAGCAAAACTTGTCCCCTCCTTGAAAATCGCCTTAAAATCTTTCTCTCTTTTTACACGAAAGCTTTTCTTCAAAACTCAACTCCATCTATTAAATTACTACTATTATACCATATTTTTCAAAAAAGCCAATCATAGCAAGGTTTTGGACAATTTCACAATAAAAAGAAGCTGGAAAAATCTCTTTTCCAACTCCTTGTACTAAATACTTTTTCTAGTTTTACTTATTTTTCAAGCGCTCAACATCACGGGCAATGACCAATTCTTCATCAGTTGGAATAACCAAAACACGAATCTTAGCTGCCTCTGTTGAGATGTCTCCTGTCACGCCAAAGACGTTCTTTTCATCATCAACATCACAACCAAACCAAGAAATTCCTGAGATAACATCCTTACGTACAACAGCTGCATTTTCTCCGATACCTGCAGTAAAGATAATAGCATCTGCTCCATTTAAGACTGCAAGGTATTGACCGATATGTTTTTGGATACGATCAACATACATTTCATAGGCTAAAGTGGCATCGTGGTCCCCTTCTTCCATAGCAGCAATCACATCGCGCATATCACTAGATTTACCTGAAACACCCATAAGGCCTGATTCACGATTAAGGACGTGACTAATGTCTTCAGGCGTGTTAAAGTCCTCTGTATATTGCATTAGGTAAGGAATGATAGCTGGGTCAATATCTCCTGTACGAGTTCCCATCATCACACCACCAAGTGGAGTGAATCCCATTGAAGTATCCACAGATTGACCACCCTTAACAGCTGTAATAGAAGCACCATTACCGATGTGGCAAGTAATCAATTTCAAGTCTTCTAATGGACGTCCCAAGAGTTTGCAGCTTCTCCTGCTACAAACTGGTGACTTGTACCGTGGGCACCATATTTACGAACCTTGTTTTCTGTGTAATATTTTGTTGGTAGAGGGTAGCGATAAGCTTTCTCTGGCATAGTTGTGTGGAATGAAGTATCAAAAACAACTACACTGGTAATGTCTGGCAACAATTCCTTGAAGGCACGAACACCTGCTGCATTGGCTGGATTGTGGAGAGGAGCCAACAAGCTCAACTCTTCAACTTTTTCTAAAACATCTCCCTCAACGACTGTTGATTCTTTGAAATATTCTCCACCTGCAACAACACGGTGTCCAACACCTGTAATCTCATCATAAGCCTTTGATAATATCGAAACGAATCAAGTCATCCAATAAGATTTTAACAGCTTGTGTGTGATTTTCGATATCCAAAATTTGTTGTTCAGAACGGCCATCAAATTTTACAGTTGAAATTGAATCTTTCAAACCGATACGTTCAATCAAACCTTTTGGCTAACACTTTTTCCTCTGGCATTAAATATAATTGCCATTTCAAACTTGAACTTCCTGCATTGATTGCAATTGTTTTTGTCATAACAAGACTACCCTCTTTTTAAGCGTTTTCATCTATTATAACAAAATCTATTTTATATTTCAGTACCTTGAGTCCATTTTTGAAAATTTTCTTTAAATTTCATTAAAACACTTGCATCTTGCAAGCTAGCAAGTGGATAAACAAAAGGCTCTACTGCTATTTCACTTTTCTTCTGTAGGATAAAAATAGTCTTAGATTGTTTGGCATTAGCAAAAGAGATTTTCAGGCAGACTAATCATGGCAACCAGACTTGCCTCCTCTTTCAACCAGCCTTTCAACAAATCACTTTGAGGACTGGTCAACAAATCACTCGGAGCTAGAAAAATAGCGTATCCATCTGACTTGAGATACTTAAGCCCTTGTTCCATGAGCAAGTGATGGGCGTAAGTATGTTCTTGACTAGAAGCAACTTGATGACGCGACGCAACGGCATCATCAGGATAATAGCCAACAGGCAAGTCGCTGATGACCACATCGCTTTCTTTGAGCATTTGTGGACGAACGGCATCTCCTTGGACAAAGCCAGCCTGCAAACCAATCACATCTGCCATACTAGCTGCCAAATCAATCAGCAAATCATCCACTTCCATTCCCAAGTAATCCACTTTTTTATCAAGCGAGGTCAAGAAAGTAGCGCCCAAAATTCCCATCCCAGAACCCATTTCGAGGATCGTAATCTCCTCCTCTTTAAACAACTCTTCCACAATAAACACCAAAAGTAAAGCAATAGCATCCGGTGTAAACTGGTGATTGGCCTGTAGAGGGCTCTGTCTGCCCAGCCTTCATCAAGAGAAACTGGTAGGTCTTGAGCCATTCTTCTTTGCGAAGCGCTAAAGCGTTTAAGAGCTTGATTGTTCTCTTTGACCTGCTCTAACTCAGTCTCACCATCCAGATAGATGCTGTTTTGCTCCACCAAAGGCGTCATAAAAAGTTGGTCGCCAAATCACTTTGGATGACTTGGACATTCTCTAGTAAATAGGTATAAGCTTGTTCAATTTTTTCAAAATCCATATTCCTATCTTATCAAATTTCCCTCCTTTTTTCCATCCTTATAGAAAAATCACTCCCTGACTAGGCGAGTGATTTTTGGGCTACTGTTAAAAAGAGTTCTGAGTAATTTCCTTGAAACAGGTCTTCAGCGCTATAGAGGATCTGACTATGCACAGATGAAAAACCATGCTCAATTAGCTTGTTTTCCAGTTCAACCAAATCAAATCCATGATGATTAGTCTCTGTCTTGGTAAAATCGGCAATGAGGAGTTGTCCATCTTCCTTCAAATGTTGATGAAACAGTGAGAGAGCCGCATCCAAATCAGGCATATGATGAAGAACCCGACAAACAACAATGAGATCAAACTCTTTCTCCAAGGTTTTTTCCAGTAAATCTTGCTCCAAAAACTGGATATTATTGATTTCTTGTCGCTCCGCTTTTAAGCGAGCTTGCTCCAGCATTTTCTCCGAAATATCCACCAATGTTACAGACTTGGCCTGCTTGGCTAGGGGCAAGGTTAATAGACCCGTCCCACCACCGAAAATCCAAAATTTCTTTGTCTGATAGAAGATTAATCTGTTTCTCGACCGCTTGACAAACCAAGTTTGCAAGGAAAGATATTTTTAGGGGAATCGAAAAGTTTCTGCTTTGTGGTTAAAATCATGTTTCATATTTTTAGTTTAGCACAAAGTAGCTTGATTAGCTAGGAATTCTCTTTCTTTTCAGGCTTCTTTTCCGATTTTTTCCTCTCTGCTTGATCACTTGAATCAGTCGCTACCTCTTCCTTTTTATCTCTTTTCTCTTTCTTTTGATTTTGACTGAAGGAAAGAGGAACTCATATTGGCTCTTAGGCGTACGAACCCTTGTCACCAAGTTTGTTTTCTTATTTTGATAACTCACCTGACCCAGATTAAAGGCCTGTTCTCCACTTTCTTGTTCAGCTTTATCCTTGGTTCGCTTGGCCATGGCAAAAGCAATCAACTTTTCTTTATTTCAAAGCATAGTCTTGATAGTGGGCGACTTGTCGGTTCAAGTAAAATTGTAACAAAAGACTAAAGATGGCTGCCATGGTGACTGCATAGAGGAGAACACCTGCCTTAACTTTTTTCTTTTTCCACACGATAGATGAACTCCCTTTCTAAGCCTTTTTGGAAACTGGAAAACGAAAACGCACCAGTTGATTGTCCTCTGTAATCTGAGCTGATTTGAGTCCATAAACCATAGGCTGATAACCTCGTCCACTGGCATCGGTTTTTCCGAAAATCATCTGATTTTGACTTTACCCATAGCGATATCCTTGCCATCCTGCTTCATATAGAGGCGATTGCCCTCCACTTTTTCCGAAACTGCGAACGGTCTAATTCTGCCTCCAGCTGATCCACAAACAAGAGCCACTCCTTTTGCTCGCTTTGTTGCTGGTAGCGAACTTCTGAAATGAGGAGCTGACTCATGGCTTGAAAGAGGAGTAAGCTTCCACTGATGACAATGAGAGCAATCAGGGATTCTAACAAGGTAAAAGCCTTGACCTTATGGCTCTTTGATAGCCAACAACTGTTCTGAACCATGATAAACCTCCAATCCCTTTTCACTAGAAAACACCTGAATCTCAACTCCGTTTATGTTTACCTGATTTTGACCTGTCTGCAAGGGCCATCTTAGCTACCCTCAAGACTTCTTCCTTTTGCAAGATTTTTGCTTCTTCTTGCCTATTTTTCTTCTGAATTTGTCCCAAAAGGAGAGTTGCAATGCTGGCAAAGATAGCTAGAGCTACTACTGCTTCCAGTAAAATCACTGCCCTAATTTTTTGTTTCCTTAATGCGTTTAATTTTTCCATTTCCTAGATATAATTGATAACGAATCGCTCCTTTACTGGTCTGAAATTCAACCTTAGCCAGGGACGAATTGCCCCCAGCTCGGTCAAATGTGAATACTTTGGCCTGATGGTGCCTGAATTCCTTTAGGAACTGTCAACTTTTGACTGCCATTACTAATCGTCTGCCCATCTAAGTTTAGACTAGTCTTTTGCTGACTGGCTACACTGCGTTTTTGGGTTTCCCGATAGAGTTCTTCAAACTCCATAAAGAAAATCTGCTCCTCTACCGCCGCAAAAGTGGACTGAACAGAGCCAGACAAGCCCAAGGCAAGGATACTCACAAGACCCAAAACCAAGAGACTTTCCAGCATGGTAAAGGCCTTAATCATTGACTGTACGATTTTTTTTGACTGCCCATTTTGTCCTCCATTTTTTGTATAGTATTCTTTATAGGCTTTAGCCTGTTCTTCTGTGATTCGCCCATCTGCTTGTAACTTGCTTAGGCTAGCATCTTCATTTTTATCCAAACTATAAAGCTCTGCCTGACTTTCTACCACCTTAACAACAGCAGCTTTTCCTTTGTCATTGACTGCTTCTTTTTGTTTGGTCAAATTAGGTACAAAGAGTAAGAGAAGCACGCTGATAATCAGCAAGACCACCAACATCTCCACCAATGTAAAAGCTTTAAGCTTAGCTTTTTTCAAGAATGTCATCATTTTTTTCATTTTAAAAATTTACCTCCATATTTTGATACATGGGCATGAGCATTGCCGCATAAAGTAAAACGATAATCAGTGCCACAAAGATAAAAACCAGTGGCTGCACCAAATTCATGGTGCGGTTGACTCGGGTAAAAAAGGCTTCCCAAGTTTTTTCAGCATAGATTTCCAACTCACTCCCCAGCTTGGACTTGACTTCCCCATACTCGATAATGAGACTCAACTCCTTCTTAAAGAAAGGATAGGTTCCTATCGTCTGAGAAAATTCTCGGCCATTTTGTAGGGCATTGAGCCAGATCTTGACCGATTTCTTTAAAGAGCTGAGAACCTTGTTCCTGCATGATTTGAAAAATCTGCGTCAACTCCATTCCCTGCGAAATCATATTCCCCCATTCACGCGCATAATAGGCTGTCAAATAGGTCTGCACAAAGATTCCAAGAAAAGGAATGCGTGCTAAGATAGAAAAGACGCGCATCTTAGAACTTCTTTTATAAAAAGTTAGTGCTAAAAGGGCAAGTACGGGAAACAAACCCCTACCATTCCTAGAAAAGATTTGTGGCAGATTGCCAATGATTTGGGTGGCAATATTGCTACTATCCAGTTGTGGTAGTAGGTAGTTCCGTAGTCCCCAGCATAATTAAGAGAAGAAAACCCAGCAAAATCAAAGGGATAGGTCGCTACTTCAATTAACTTTTTTTCTTGACCTTGGCCAGATTGTCTAGATACTCTTCTATCTTTCCCAAACTCAGATGGAGATTCCCATGAACTTCAGCTAGGGATAACTGAGTGACAATGGCGCTTGAAAAGCCCAAACTTTCCATCATTTCTGAGAAATGATTTCCCCTGAGACAAGCCCGTGCGCATCTGGGTCACACACTGCTTGTCCAACAAGGCACTCCTATCTAAAAAGGAGATAGTCTCCACCAGATGAAAACCGCTGGAAAAGAGATTGTTAAACAAGGTGATGATATTTTTTTGCTTAGCTGTAGCTAATTTTTTCCGTTTCAGCCTGAAGACTTGTGATATGTCCATCTTTAAGAAGCTGGTCAATCTGTTCATTCCAGCTAGTTGGCTGGTGTTCTTGATAGTCTTTGTTTGCAAAGTCAACGATTCCTCCTCCCCCGATTAATCTCTGATAGCAGACTCCCTTGCAGAACGACTGCCAATTCCTCCTCACTCACACCCAACTCCAGCAGGCGCTCATAAACACCTCGGATACTCTTGGCATGAATGGTTGAAAAGACTGTCGCCCCTGTCAAACTAGCTCTGACCACTGCACGCGCCGTCTCGCTGTCCCGAATTTCTCCGATAATCAAGAGATCAGGCCGATGACGCAAGGAAAGTTTAATCAGATTTTCATAGGTAAGCCCAATCGCCTCATTCAACTGCAACTGGAGCATGTCGTCCTGCTTGATCTCAACAGGATCTTCGATGGACATGACTTGCTGTCCTTTAAATGAGGGACTTGGCTAATTCATGCATCAAGGTCGTCTTGCCACTGCCGACTGGGCCAGCAAAAAGATAGAGTCCCCGTTGCCTATACTGCTTGCCCAATTCTTCAATATCCTGAAACCAAAAATGCAACTCCTGCTCCTCATCGTGCAACAAGCGAATCACCAAACTCTCATGCCCTCGATAATCGCCTACGGTAGATAGACGTAGGACGCCATCTTCTGGTCATAGTCATAATCACAGGAACCCTAGTTGACTACGTCGCTTTTCCCCAACATTCATACCCTGCCACAAACTTAAAGTGACTGATGACGGCCGCAAATTTTTCAAAATCATAGCAACCAATTTTACAGCGCTCGTCTCCCACTCTCATATGAAGCTCATAGGCGTCTAACTTAGGGAAAAAATAAATATCCTGCGCCCCTTTTTTCCGAGCCGAACGAATGATTTCTTGTGCAATTTCTTGAACCATACTTACCTCCTCACCTATACTATTCGCAAAGATTTGGAAAAAAAAAAAAAGCAACTCCAAAAAAGTTACTTTTTCTCTATCTTAATTTCATACGGCAAGAACGGTGCCTTTTCCTTACCTGTTTGTTTTTCATAGCCTGGGCGTAGTTTTTCATCTGGGATAACCTGCTCATCCTGCAAAAGAGCCAAAGAATGGTATTGTTGTAAATACTCATCACATTCATCACACCAGCGTTGGTCTTCTGGATCCCAAAAAATGGTCATCAAATCACTTCTACTTTTATAAAGAGGAGATTCTTGTTCCAATCTAAACCAGCAAGTTTTGTAGTATTTGAGAGCATCATAATACTGGTCAAATTTCTTACTAGCTACAATATCTTCTTCCCAACCTTCTAAGAACCACCAGGGTTCAAAATCTCCATACATTTCTATAACACGATACATATTCATTCATTCCTTTGTACCGTATATTATAACTAATTCCACTAAACAAGAAAAGAAATATGCTCATTTCTTAATTTCCAGATAAAAAATCCAGCCATCTGATGGATGACTGAATTTGGTCTGCTGCCTTACGGACTAATAGTCACATAATAAAAAAGCAGAAGCTAGTCTCTAACTCCTGCTTTCTATCTTATGCTTGATATCGTTTCACACCATCTAGATACGTAGCTACCAATTCCAAATCTTTATCTAATACGATAAAATCAGCGTCATAGCCTTCACGAATTTGTCCACAGACATCGTCAATATTAACAGATTTAGCTGGGTTGAGGCTGGCCATCATGACTGCTTCATGTGGATTTGCAATACCCCACTCGACTACATTTCTCATACCATCTTTAAGTTTGAGGATAGAACCTGCCAAATTACCAGTAGATTTGAGACGTGCAGTTCCATTTGCTACTACAACAGGGAATTCTCCCAACATATAGTCACCGTCTTCAAGTCCACCAGCTGTCATACAGTCGGTGATGAGGGCAATATTTTCAGTTCCCTTTTGCTTGAGCAAGATGTCACACGCTTTTGGATCTACGTGGTGACCGTCACAAATCAATTCAGCGTAAGTATGTGGCAACTCATACATGGCTCCCACCATACCGAGTTCACGGTGAGTCAACCCACGCATACCATTGTAGGCGTGTACCCAAACACTAGCTCCAGCATCTACTGCCTTTTTAGCCTCATCAAAAGTTGCATTTGAATGTCCAAGAGCAACTGTTACGCCTTCTCCGGTAATAGTCCGTACAAAGTCTTCCACCCCATCACGTTCTGGTGCAATAGCGATTTTATTTAGCATCCCTTTTGCAGCATCCTGCCAAGAATGAAACTCCTCAACACCCGGGTCTCTCATATAAGTTGGATTTTGTGCCCCCTTAAAAGTTTCTGTGAAATATGGACCTTCATAATAAATCCCACGAATCTTAGCACCTGTTGCTTCTTTATAATGGTTTCCAAGATTTTCAGTGACTGCAAGCAATTGCTCATAAGATGGCTGTCAAAGTGGTGGGCAAGAAAGCTGGTAACACCTGTACTAAGTAGTCCTTCACTCATAGTATGCAATGTCCCTTCAATGTTGTTGTCCATCACATCTACACCTGCATATCCATGAATATGAGTATCCACAAGACCTGGTGCAATGCTATAACCAGTATAGTCAAGAACCTCTGCTCCTTCAGGAATTTGATCCACATGTTTCCCAAATTTGCCATCAACAAGTTCTAAGTACCCACCGCGACGAATGCCAAATGGATAGAAAAACTGATCTGCTTTAACGTAATTAGGCATAATAATGACCTCCTTAAAAGATTACTTTTGATATTTATTATGTCAATTACATTATAAACCTTTCTTTTTTATTTGTAAATGGTATAGACCTATTTTCTAGAGATATTTTAAAAGAGCTGGATTTCTCCAACTCTTCTCTTTTAAATACACGTTATTTTGATTTGACTGGTTTGTCTTGAGCTGTTTGCAAGGCTGTAGCAATGGTATCTGCATACAATTTTGCTCCTGCTTCAATTTTACTAGTGTCACTTCCGAAATGGACTTGGTCTGTACCTGCCCAGATTTCTGGATGTCCCTTAGCAACTTGATTCCAATCAGCAACTGTAATATAAGGAGTCTTCTCTGCCAATTCTCTCATGTAGGCAGCAGCCTTCTCAACGATTGCATAGGTCTCTTTTGTTTTATCTCCTTCATAAGGTGTCACCAAAACCATATGGTGCCCCTTAGGAAGATTTTTTACGATACTATCCCAATCTTCCTTGTAATTTTCAGGATTATTTACCCCAGTCGCAATGACCACCATCTTAGGTAAAAATTTATTCTGACTATTGTTTAGCATGATTTCATTGGCAGTCTTGGTTGTTCTGCTGACTTGTGCATTAATCTGTGCCCCTGGAAGGGCTGTCTGCAGGGCTGTATTAGCCCTTAGAGCCACTGAGTCACCAATTAACATAGTGCCATCAGCAATTCCTAAACTATCAGCTTCTGCTCGTTCTGCCATCACCTTGGTCTGGCCAATATTTGTTGCAGCTTGCTTCAAACCATTGACAGTCAAATCTGTCTCAAAAGCTCCCACTTGTGGTGCCAACAAAGTCACTAAGAGAACAATGAAGGCCAAGATTCCTGTACTTGTCGTAAGAATTGCGTGAATATAAGGCAGGGGACGAAGAGTTTGTAAAACAGGTGTGTTCTTGCCTGCAATCCACGGCTCCAATACATAAAATGAAAGACTGGCAAATCCATAAGAACAAATCAAAGTCAGTAACACAGCAAGAAGATTTGATGTCAACTGTGAGAAAATAATGTAGAAAGGCCAATGGAAGAGATAAACCGCATAACTAGTATCTGCTAAAAAGCTGATAATCTTTGGCTCCTGTACGTTAGGAGTCTTTTCATGCAAGACACGCGCCGCCAGAATCATGGCAAGGGCTGCAAGACTGGCAAGCAAGAAGCCAATGAGATAGGCAAAGAGATAGGTGAATTTGACAAAGAAGGTCAAAATGAGTAAGAAGACAAATCCTCCTCCAAAAACCAATAGGGTCTTTCGTAAATCCCAGATTTTATCCAATTGCTTGACGAGGGAAGTCGTCTGACGAACGCCTACGATAGTTGCCAGGATGCTCCCCAAAAAGAATGGATAGACATGAGTTAAGCTAGAGAAATAAACAGAGGAATAAGAAGTTACTAGAAAACTACCAATAAACATGGAGAAGAAACTAATCAAGAAGGCAGCAGCTGACAAGAGAAAAACCATTCCTCTCAACTGACCATTTGATTTAGCCTGTTTGGATAAGAACCAAACTGCCAAGCCCCAGAGGATATAGTAGTGAACCTCAACAGCCAAGCTCCAATTATGAACAAATAAATGAGGAATGAACTGAGATTCATAACTCCCTCCTGTTAGAAGTTCATAGAAGTTAGTCATAAAGCCTAAGACACCCGCAATCTGGCCACCAATTCCAGCTACATAATCTTGGCGAACCAAGAAAGTAAAAGGCATGGTTACCAAGACCATCAAAACCACAGGTGGCACAATCCGATAAAAGCGTCTCCTAAAAAATCCAACCAAATCAATCTCATGATTTTTAGAAAATTCTTCGATGAGTAGAGCTGTAATCAGAAATCCTGAAAATGTGAAAAAGACATCTACCCCGAAAAATCCTCCAGGAAAGATGGTCTGAAAGAAATGATACAAGAGTACCAAAAGTAAACCTGTAATCCTAATCAAGGAAAACCATTTAATGCGCATACGAGTTTATTCTTCCTTTCGTTATACACCTTTATTCTATCAAAAAAAGAAGAAAAATCCTAAGAGAAAACTTAGGATTTTTAGCTTATATCCATTCCACTTTAGAAATTACGGCCTGACTTATTATAGCCATATTTTTCAACAAAATACTCACGGAATTCCAAGAGATTGTCATCCATAATGGCTTTGTCGCACTTGCTTCATCAGGTTAAGCAAGAAGTAAAGGTTATGGTAGCTAGTCAAGCGGATACCAAAGGTTTCATCAGCCTTGAGCAGGTGACGAAGGTAAGCGCGTGTATAGTTCTTACATGTATAGCAATCACATTCTGGATCTAGTGGCGTAAAGTCCTCAGCAAACTGAGCATTTTTTTAACAACTAATCTTCCCTTGACTAGTCATACAAGTTCCATTACGAGCGATACGAGTCGGGTAAAAACACAGTCAAACATATCTACACCACGAATCACTCCCATCAATCAAGCTATCTGGCGCTCCCACACCCATCAAATAGCGAGGTTTGTTTTCAGGCAGCAGTTGAGTTGTAAAGTCCAAGACCGCATTCATCTCTTCGTGGGTTTCTCCCACCGCCAAACCACCGATAGAGTAGCCTGGGAAAGTCCATGCTGACAAGATCATGAGCCGATTGGCGACGCAGGTCTTCAAATCCTGCCCCCTGCACAATCCCAAATAACCCTTGGTCATGCGGACGACGATGAGCCTTCAAACCACGCTCAGCCCAACGACTGGTACGCTCGATTGATTTCTTAACGTAGTCATATGGTTGATAAAACTGAGGACATTCGTCAAAGGACATCATGATGTCTGAACCTAGATTATTCTGAATAGAGATGGCTTTTTCTGGTGATAGGAACATCTTAGAACCATTGAGATGGTTTTTAAAGGTTACTCCTTCTTCTGTGATATTACGGCTATCTGCTAAGGAATAAACCTGGAAACCACCACTATCCGTCAAAATTGGCTGATCCCAATTCATGAACTTATGAAGTCCACCTGCGCGTGCGATGAGTTCATCTCCTGGACGAAGCCAGAGATGATAAGTGTTTGACAGGATAATTCCCGAACCCATCTCCTTCAATTCTTCAGGCGACTGAGTTTTGACAGTGGCTTGAGTCCCAACTGGCATAAACATAGGTGTAGGGAAGGTGCCGTGGGGAGTGATGATTTCTCCCAGACGAGCTCCTGTGTGTTTTTCTTTCTTAATCAAACGATATTTGATTGGTGAATCTGACATTTTTTACCTCCGAAGCTGGGAAAGACAGTCCCAGTTCATACTTTGTGCCCAAGGGCATACTGTATGATTTTATCAAAAAAAGTAGGAACTGTCACGAACTATGGTATAATGAGAGAATGAAATACCCAAAAATTGATTTAAAAACCGTTCGTCTGCAAGCCAGACAATTTCAGGCTGAAAATCCCCGCCTCTTTCTCGTCTATCTCTTACCTAGTATACTGGTCATCTTGTCTGGCTTCCTCAATCCCTTAGAGCGTATTAACGAGTCTATTTTAGAGCAATCCTTGTTAAGCGTGCTTGGTCATGTATTCCAAGCCTACCTTTTTCCACTATTAGTCTCCTTTATCGGGACGATTCTTCTAACCAGTTCAGTCTATACAACCCTAAAACTCATCAAGAATCCAGATACAGAACTATCCGTCAAAAATAGTCTTACTCTCTTTAACGAAGCACACTTTTCACAAACCTTTTTGACTCTACTTCTCAAACGTTTCTATCTCTTTTTATGGAGCATTCCTAGTTTACTCGGAATTTACTTTCTTTTTTACAGTAGCTTTCTAGCAAAGAAATTCGTTGTCCTTCACCCTGAGTTTCCCAATCTGGATCTCACGTCAATTGAAACCGAGCGTTTCCTCATGACCTTTGGTCTTTACTTTCTAGCAAGTATACTCTTGATGATTGTCGGAAATAGTCTCTATATTCCACAATACTATGCCTATTCGCAGGTAGAATTTCTCCTCTGTGACACCCTAGATTTAGGACAAGCCAAACCAGGACAAATCCTTAAAACCAGCCGTTTCCTGATGAAAGGATATAAATTTCAGCGCTTTATTCTAGACCTACAACTCCTCCCTTGGTACTTCCTCAATTGGATTACTTTTGGAATTGCTAGTTTCTCACTCCTCCCCTACATTCAAATCAATAAAATGATTTTTTACCGAGCAGTATTGGCTCGAAAACGTCCAAAAGCTTGAAGGTTTCCCTCAAGCTTTTTTCTATCAATGAGTTTCTCCGCCTACCAACTTGAGGTCCTGATCCCCATGTTCTATAATGGCGCCGATTGCCGCTTCTATCCCTCGCCTAATATCCACTAAACTCATAGCTGGAGTGGTAGGCCGATTTACCACCTGTTCCATCATATAAGGAATATGCATAAAACCTGCCTTAGCATGTGGAAATTTCTTTTCTAGCAAATAGAGGACCTGATACATCAAATGATTGCAGACAAAAGTACCTGCCGTATTGGAAACAGAGGCCGGCAATCCCTCTTTTTTTATAGCTTGAACCATCGCTTTAATCGGCAAACTACTAAAGTAGGCAGAGGCACCGTCTGGGCGAATGGGAAGGTCAATCGGTTGATTACCTTCGTTATCAGGAATGCGTGCATCGTCTTGATTAATGGCCACTCGTTCAGGTGTCAAACTAGTTCTTCCACCAGCTTGCCCAATACAAAGGACAAAATCAGGTTGATAACGACTCATCTCTTCTTCCAACACTTGAGCCGATTTGTGAAAGACTGTTGGCACTTCTACCCAACGAACCTCAGCACCATGGATTTCAGCTGGTAAACCTTTAATGGCCTCCAAAGCTGGATTGACCTTTTCCCCTCCAAAGGGCTCAAAACCTGTCACTAATACTTTCATTTTTAACTCCTCAAAACCAATTTAATGAAACTATTTTCTTAAAGATAAGTATAACATATTACCCTTATTCTGGAGTTGAAAAAAACTAGCGAGACTAGGATTGACCTTTTGAATTTATTTAAAGAGTAAAATGCTGATCAAGGTCAAAATAGCTGGTCCACCTTGCTTCAAAATAATTTTCTTATCTGCTGTAAGAGAGCCATAAGCCGCAGCCCCAATCACAAATAAGACAAAAATAGTCACAATTTCTAAATTCTGTGAGAAATAAATGCCGTACAAGAGAAAGAGTCCTAGCAGAGCATTATAAATCCCTTGATTTTTAAACAATGAGCTTACGGACGGACGAACCAGTTCTTCCTTTTTCATGTTAAAAACACGACTAGTTGCATCTGATTGCGTTGCAATACTTTCCAAATAAAAAATGTAAATGCTCCAAAGCAACAATCGTTGATAAAATGATTGTCATAATTGACATCTATTTCTCCTTAAATTTCTATATTTTCAATACCCAAAACCAATTTATTTAATAAACGGCTGAGTTCTGTTCTTTCAGACTCTGTTAAGATACTTTCCATCTCTTCCTTAACCTTGATATGCTTCAGAGGAGGATTCACCACTAACTGCTCCTTCGCATACTTCGTAGCCTCTACCAACACTTCCCGTTGATTTTCAGGATTGCGATGGCGCTCCACCAAACCTTCCTTTTCCAGAATCTTGAAATGTCGTGTCAAAGCAGCCTGATCAATCTTCAAATGCTCCTGAGCTGCCATTTGGTTACAAGGGGAATGCTCCAGCAAAAACAGTAAAATCTGATACCGTGTCAAACTAATCCCAAGCCTTTTTTCAAATAATTGCGTGTTCGCTTGCTCAGACAAGCGGAGTTGATAAAGTAAATCTTGAATCTCTAACATCTCTTTTCTCTTTTTCGGTTGATTTATCAATAGTTGACTAATCAATTATATTATAAAATAAAATAGATTGCAAGAATGTTGCTTCAATCATTACAAAATGGTAACTTCCATTTTCCATTCATATTGATACTCAATGAAAGTCAAAGAGCTAACTAGGAAGCTATCCGTAGGTTGCTCAAAGCACAGCTTTGAGGTTGCAGATAAAACTGACGTGGTTTGAAGAGACTTTCGAAGAGTATGACAAAGAAAAAACGAACGAGCCTCGCTTCCTATCACGAAAGCTAGATCTCATTCGTCAAAATGATATTACCAAGTCTGGTTTATCCATTCATTGAAACGTGAACATGGTCATAGTGGTTTTCTGTCACACTACCGCGGTCTGGCATTGGGTTCCAAGTATTAGCTGGTCCATATTTGCTATCGAATGGAGCATAGAAACGTTGTTTCCAGATGATGTAACTAATTCCTCGGCTGGCCATATTTTGAATAGCGTATTCCGCAATCTTATCCCCTAGTTCTGAGCTTTCTGGTACCATAAAGTCGATAGCCAAACCTTTTCCGTGATCTCCACTGTCTCCTGGACGGTAACCACTAAAGGATGTGATGCCAAACAAGTTGGCGATTTCTTCTTTAAAGGCAGCCGTTTGTGGTTGAAGGCCTGCATTTTCAGATTTTGCTACTGCAAGTCCAGCATAATCAGGCGCAGCTGGAGCTGCGTAAGTTGTTGAAACTGGTTTCGTCTCTTCTGGTTGATAAGTAGAAACTGCTGGTGTAGCTTCATTTGATGATGCTTCTTTTGATGATGCTTCTTTTGCTTCTTCTGAACTTGTTGCAGTTGTTTCGGTTGCTTTTTCTTCTACTTGCGTTGTAGTTGCTTCCACTGTTGATTCAGCTTGAATGCTTACTTGTGTTTCCTGCTTCTCAGCTGGAATCGTTGCCTGAGAAACTGCTTCTGCAACTGCACTGCTTGTTTCGGATGTTTGCTCCTCTGAGACAGAAGTTCCTGTAGATGGTGTCACTTCTTCTGAAGCAGTCACTGTCTCTGTAACTTCTGAACTTATTGCTACTTCTTTTGTACTTGTAGTTTCTACTACTTTTGGAGCTTCTGCAATCGGTTGAGAAAGGTCTGCAACCTGAACAGTTTGATCATCAACCGTCACTTGATTGGTTGTCAAATCTGCTGTCGCAGTTGTCACTTCTTCACTAGAGTCTGCTTGAGGAGTTTGGATTTCAACTTCTGTTACTTCTTCAGCTTCATTGACAGTCGTTGTCAAAACAGTTTCTGGGAAAATCAAGTCCATATTCGTGATTTTATTCAAATTCGCAAGAACTGTGACATCTACACCCAAGGCTTCTGCAATGGTGCTCAAGGTATCACCATACTGAACTGTATAACTTGTTTTGTTGTCTGTTTTAGTCAAATCGTTTTGGATTTGCTCAACACTACGTGCAGTCCAAAGAACTTCTTCTGCTTGAGTTGCCAATACTGGGGCAAATGATAAAGCTACTGTTGAAGCTAATGATATTCTTTTCTTCATTCTTTCAAATTCCTTTCAAATGAGTACCTGTCTATCATAACACAAAAAATGCAGAAAAAAAGCCCTCTCGGGCCTATTTAACAGAACTGTCTATTCCTTGTAACAAACTCGGTTACTTGAAATAGTTTGTTAGGTCTCTGTCACAAAACTGACACAATCTTCTCGTTACTTGCTCTCAAAAATATAAGTAATATCTGCTAACGCTTGAATCCTGTGATTCCCTTCATAAGACGACTCTAAAAAATTGATACTTTGAATCCCACTATTCTGGGCAAATTCCACATCCAGAGTCCGATCCCCTATATAATAGGTGTTATCAGGATTCAGCTGATACTTGTCTATCAGATAGTTAGCCGCTTCTGAACTAGGCTTTACGCGCAAAGCCACTCTGACTGGTTAAAATCTCTGTAAAATAAGATTCCAAACCCAAGTCTCTTAGAATGGTAAAAGCATTATCTCCTTTATGAGTGTAGACAAACTGCTGAATTCCTGCTTCGTCTGCCCAAGCTAGCACCTCACGCGCACCTGGCATCAAAACTACCTGAGCATTCTTCTCAGCCAGACTCTGGGCACGCACCTGATTTAGCACTTCCACATCCAGTTTTCTCTCTTCCGCCACTTGCACAAGCAAATCCTGCACAGAATACTTGAGAATAAACTCTCTCACCTTCTCCTTATCATAAGGAATAGAAAACTGACCAAAAGTTTCCTCAATCCCTGATAAAATCGCTTCATAAGAGTCCAATAAAGTCCCGTCTAAATCCCAAATAAAAGCTGTTTTTTGCATTTCCTATCCTTTCAAGCTCATATAGCGCTGGTAACGGTAACGTAGAAATAACCAACGAAAACCATTATCCAAAAGGAGTTCCGGCCCAAATACCGGGCAAAGCCCCAACCAAGCACAATCCCCATCAGATATCCTGTCCCAATGCGGATACACCACATTCCTATACTTGTCGCATAAAAGGGAAGCCGAGCATTGCCCAAACCCTGCCAGACTGCCGTATAGATGACTGTTCCTGTCGTCATAGGGGTTCCAAGTAGTGAAAACAGTGTCACTAGAACACTAGCCTCCACCGCTAGAGAATCAGTCGTATAGAGATGAGTTAGTGGTATACCCAGAGCATAGATACTGAAGGTCAAGGGTAACATGAGGACCAGAGAAAGCCAAAAGGCTTGTTTACTCAACTTATCTACTCTATTCCAATTATCCTCTCCAACTGCTCGAGCTACTAGCATGACCGTTGCTGTAGCAACTCCAAAAGCAGGCATATAGTTAAACTGGGTCAAAACTTCTCCGACTGCATTTCCCGCCACTGCCTCCGTTCCAAAAGAAACGACCAAGGCAATGATAACGACATCACCAGCACGCATCATAAGACGCTCTCCAGCTGCTGGCAAAGCTAAGGTCAATAGTTCCTTATCTAAACCAAAAGTCGGTTTCTCAAAAGGTAGATTTAATTGCGACCACAAAATCACACAACCAACCAAACGAGACAGAATAGTCCCCCAAGCAACACCAGCTATCCCCATATCAAGGATAAAAATAGCTAGACTGGAAAAGAGAATATTCAAGGCATTGGATAAGAGACTCACATAGAGAGGCAGACGTGGATTATGCGTTGCACGAATCAAGGCTCCCAGACTAGTCATCAAACCCAAAAGAACAATCGATCCACCTACCAAAGATAGATAGAGTCCACCACTCTCAGCTACATCCTTCTCCGTGCCCAATAGTCCAATCATCTCTTGCCCAGCGAAGATAGACAAAGCTCCTAAAAGGAAACTTAATAGTAAAGTAATTTTCAACGCCTCAGTCACATGATAGGCTAGCTTAGACTGATCCTTCTGCCCCAAACTTTTTGAAATAACACTAGAAATAGCTGCCCCAAGAGCAATGAAAATCGCCTGATAAATGGTGATAATATTACCAGCTACTGATACACCTGAAATAGCTATCAATCCTAAATGAGCAACCAAATAACTGTCCACCATTCCCATGAGCATCTGCAAAAAGTTTTCGCCCATAGCTGGCAAGGCAATATTAAGAATATCTTTATTTTTCTTAAACAATCCTTCCTCCTGATGAAAAGAAACTCAGTTGGTTTCCCAACCGAGTTTACTCCCTCTGTCTTAAAGTCCTAGATAAGCCTCAACCGCTGCTTGCATATCAGCAGCTGCCACTGTTGTCTTGTGACGAACAGGAGCTGTTTCAAGCCCGTCAACTGCAGGTGGCACAGCCACTCCTGAGATTTCATGTAATTGAGCCAAGGCTTTAAAGTCTGTCAAGCCTGATTCCCCTGTTACCGCTTCTACAGCAACTACCGGGAACTTGTATGGACTAGCTGTTGAAGCAATCACTGTCTTAGTTACATCTCCAGTAGCAGCTTGGTATTTTTTATAAACTGCTGAGGCAACCGCCGTATGTGGATCCTCGATATAAGAATCTGACTCATAAACACGCTTGATTTCTGCCGCTGTTTCTTCTTCAGTCGCATATTCAGCTGCAAAGAGGTCAAGAATCTCTGTATCAAAATTAGTCAACTCATATTGACCTTGGCTATTCAAAGCATTCATGAGTTCAGCTGTCTTAACCGCATCATTACCCAAAAGATGGAAAATCAAACGCTCCAAGTTTGAAGATACCAAAATATCCATAGATGGACTAGTTGTTACCTTAAACTCACGTTTCTTGTCATAAACACGCGTCTTGAAGAAGTCTGTCAAGACATTGTTGTCATTTGACGCACAGATTAATTTGCCAACTGGTAAACCAATTTGCTTAGCATAAAAGGCAGCCAAGATATTTCCAAAGTTTCCTGTTGGTACTGTGAAGTTGACCTTATCACCAGCCACAATTTCACCAGCCTTAACCAACTGAGCGTAAGCATAAACATAATAAACAATCTGTGGTACCAAACGACCAATGTTCATAGAGTTAGCTGATGAAAATTGTAGTTTATTGGCAGCCAATTTTTCACGAAGAACCACATCGTTGAACATATGCTTCACATTTGTTTGCGCATCGTCAAAATTACCGTCTATAGCGATAACATGAGTATTGTCACCAGTCTGAGTGGTCATTTGCAACTCTTGTACCTTGCTGACACCGTCCTTTGGATAAAAGACGATAATCTCAGTACCAGGAACATCTGCAAATCCTGCCATAGCAGCTTTCCCCGTGTCACCAGATGTCGCTGTCAAGATAACAATCTTATTTTCCAAACCATGTTTCTTAGCAGCAGTCGTCATAAAGTATGGCAAGATAGACAAGGCCATATCCTTGAAAAGGCAATCGTTGAACCATGGAAAAGTTCCAAGTTATATTGTCCGTCTAATTTCACTAATGGTGCGATAGCTGGAGTATCAAATTTGCTATCGTAGGCATTGTTGATACAGTAGTCCAACTCCTCAGCTGTAAAGTCATCTAAAAATGCTGACAAAACAAGCTTAGCAACTTCCTGATAAGAAGCATCTTTCAATTTGTCAAAGTCCAAATCTACCTTTGGATAAGTAAGCGGTGTAAACAAACCACCGTCCGTCGCCAAACCTTGCAAAATAGCTTGGCTGGCAGTTACTGTATTGTTGGCATCACGCGTTGATTGATAAACTAATGTCATTACTCTCTATCCTTTATCTATAGTCTCTTCCATTATATCATGATTTTTCAGAAAATTCTCCCTTTATAAGAGAAATTATAGGCCCAATTCTTCTTTCAAAGGCTGTAAGTAGGTCATTTCTTGCTTATTTCTCATCTTCAGTCCTTCCTCAGCTAGCAGGAGTAAGTCTTTGGAAAATCTCTATAATCGCAGTTTCTTCCTCATCTGTAAGCTTTTTCTTAGAAAATTGTCGTCTTAAAAACTTATAATTTCGTCCAAATTCTTTAAAGAAAGGTGCTGTTTCTAAGTAAGCTTCTAACTTATCTAAATTAACCAACAATCCCAAGTGAAAAGCTGCTGAAGCGAAGGTTCTATCTAGAGGTTGAGTACACACACTACGAAACTCAACTGTTCCGCGAGTCGTTAAGTCCTGGTACTGATAACTACGATGAGTTTCAAAATCCTTCTCTTGAGGGTAAATAAGAACCTCATCCCCATTAAGTGCATATGCTTGGATTTCAGGTGTAGCCAAATAGTCCCTTGCCTGAATCGGATAAAAATAATAGGTTTGCCCATCACGTTCCGCAGTAAAAATTGCAGAATGATCTAGATAATCAAAAAAATCATCCTCATCTTTAAAGAGCCTAGCATTGACACCAACATTCTCTGGATATATACCATGCATCGATTCTTCCCAGAAAATATCCCTTGAAATTTTCGTATCCCAATCCGCACCTGTAAACTCAGAGTTTGCAAATAAATAAGCCTTAGCCCCTTCAATTTGGGTAAAAGCATTAATCACTCGTAAGTAGTTAGACTTTGAAACATCCAACTGAACCTGACTCCCACAAATAAACGCTCCGTATTCAGGGAATTGATGTAAGTCTGATTTAGTCACATTTCTACTCAAATTCAAATAGTCCATCAACATCTGATAGCGTGGGTAAGCCACTGGACAATTATCATTTTTATCCCAGTTGGGATGAATACCACAGCCAACAATAGCATGATTTGATTCAGCTAACTTCTTCTGGATTGCTTCCATATAAATACTAAAACGTTCTTCAACCTCTTGTATTGTTTCAGCCTTACCAAATGCAAACTCAATCGTAGTATAGGAAACTTCAAATAAAATAGCATCTTGACTAACTGGATCTACTAACTGGATAGGATTCCCAAAATCATCAACCTTTTCGACAGTTAAATCAAAAGAAAAAACTAAATATCGGAATAAGTGTTTGATAACTTCAACATCTGTAGCATCCCCTTCCAAATTTACAACTGGATATTCCAGCTCAATTCCGACATACAATTCAGCATTTTTTTTAATATTTTTCAAATACCGATGTTTTAATAAATCGATAGAACGAGACATACTTCCATACACTTTCATAATTTAAATAAAATTTGAATAACTACTATTATACCAAAAATGATATAAAAAAGGAACGAAGATTTACAACGTTCCTTAACTCTATACTATACCGGCGGCCGGGGTCGAACCGGCACGTCCTTGCGGACACTGGATTTTGAGTCCAGCGCGTCTGCCAATTCCGCCACGCCGGCAAATAGTAACTGGGGTAGCTGGATTCGAACCAACGCATGA